>ERZ777003.429-NODE-429-length-83032-cov-64.204394_pt1 | contig 83032 bp, 74 predicted proteins | sample MGYA00374956_ERZ777003 | MGnify/ENA primary metagenome ERZ777003 (study PRJEB29302, sample SAMN06268252) | bioreactor metagenome | isolation source: Joint BioEnergy Institute, California, USA | place: USA:Joint BioEnergy Institute, California, USA | collected...
CGCACCGAGGTCCCGGCCGGCCGTACCGTCGCGGTGCTGGAGGAGGTGACGACCCCGGCGGGGCATCCGCCGGTGAGCCTCACCATCCGCGGCCCGGAGCGGATCGCGCTGCTCGGGCCGAACGGGGTGGGGAAGACCACGCTGCTGCGCACGATCACGGGGGAGCTGGCCCCGGGCGGCGGCGAGGTGCGGGTCACCATCGACGGCGTGGGGTACCTGCCGCAGCGGCTCGACGTGCTCGACGAGTCGCGCAGCGTGCTGGAGAACGTGCGCGCCGCCGCGCCCGGCGTCTCGGTGAACCGGATCCGCATGGAGCTCGCCCGCTTCCTGTTCCGCGGGGCCCGGGCCGAGCTGCCCGCCTCGGCCCTGTCCGGCGGGGAACGCCTGCGCGCGGTGCTCGCCACGCTCCTGCTCGCCGAGCCGCCGCCGCGGCTGCTGCTGCTCGACGAGCCCACCAACAACCTCGACATGCCCGCGGTGGACCGGCTGGTCGAGGCGCTCGCCGCGTACCGCGGCGCGCTCGTCGTCGCCTCCCACGACCTGCCGTTCCTCGCCTCGATCGGCGTCACCCGCTGGCTGCGCCTCACGCGGGAGGACGGCCTCGCGGAGATCGATCCGCCCGACCCGTGGTGACACCGCCGGAGGCCGGGCATTTCGTCCCGGAAATGCCGGTCCCCGGATGTGACCCGACGGTGTTTCGACCCGCTTCGCCACGCGTGAGCAAAATGCCGCCCACAAAGAATTCAGGCAACGCGTGGGGAGTGCGGGCCTGGCTCGGAGACCAGGGCGGATGCGGCCGGTCGCCGTCATCCGCCCTGCTCACCTGCACGGCGGCAAAGGTGCACGGCGGCTAAATTGCCGTACCCTGTAAGCATATAGTGGGGCGAATATTGACATAATTCGACGTGCCGTAAACGCTGATGGAGTGCATTACTCGCGATTCACCCCCATCGCGTTGGCATGCGTGTGCACCCTGGTGGCGTGCAGCCCGGGAAACGGGCCGGGCGGCGGTACGGCGGGCACGGCCGGCGGCCGGGCCACGCCCACCACCGCGTCACCCGCGGCGACACCGTCCGCGACCCCGAGCCCGACCGGGCTGCCGCCGGACCGCTACCGCGCGGAGCTCAAGGCGGCGCTGAAGCCGGTGCGGTCGAGCTTCGCGAGCCTGGCCAAGGCGCGCACGGCCGACAGGCTCGACCGCAGGCTCGAGCGGGCGGAGAACGCGCTCGACGGGGCGGTGGGGCGGCTGGACGGCATCGACCCGCCGCCGGAGGCGGCGTCCGAGCACCTCGCCTACGTCCGGCGTCTCGACGACCTCCACCGCCGGCTCGTCTCCCTGAGGCCGAGCGTCGCCGACCACTCGCTGTGCTCGTCGTCCGCACTGCTCAGCCGCATCGGCAAAGGCGCGTTCGACGGCGTGAGGACCGCCGCCCGCGAGCTGAACGCCCGCGGCGACTACGACGCCCCGGCGATCGACGTCAAGGTGCCCAAGCGGCGGAACCGCCGCCTGGCGAACGGCACCCTCATCCGCAACGGGGGCCGCGGCGGCCGGGGCTACCTGCGCATCCGCAACGGCCTGAAGCGGGACGCGGTCGTCACCCTGACGCAGGGAAAGGCCAAGGTGCTCAGCGTCTACGTCCGCAGGCGCAGCTCCTACCAGATCAACAACATCCGGGACGGCAGGTACCGGGTCTACTTCACCACGGGGGTGGACTGGGACCGGTCGGCGCGCACCTTCACCCGGAACCGCACCTTCGAGCGTTTCGAGAAGACGCTGCGCTTCCGCACCGTCTACAGCGGCTACACGATCCGCTGGCGGAACTGGTCGCTCACCCTCCACCCCGTGCCCGGCGGCAACGCCCGTACCCGGACGATACGGCCCCGCGACTACCCCCGCTGACCCGTCCGCGATCCGCGGCTCGGCCGACCGGTGCCCCGGCCGAGCCGGCGTGATCGGCGGCCGGGCCGGTCAGCTCGAGAAGAGCAGGCCCATGAGCCCGCGGTGCCGGTGCCCGCGATAGCCGTAGTGGTGACCGCCCCAGGCGGGCCCGTGGGCCGGAGGCGGAGGCGGCGGGGCGTACTGCTGCATGTACTGGCTCTCCAGCCGGGTCAGCGTCTCCAGCTCGCCGTAGTCGAGGAAGATCCCCCGGCAGCTCTCACACTGGTCGATGGTCACGCCGCTGCGGTTGTAGGTGCGCATGAGGCCGTGACACTTCGGGCATTGCATTGCGCTGGTCTCCTTGTCGGCCGAAACCAGTGATCACTCTACGTCGTCGAGGCGCCGGTCATCCGGACGATCCGTGCGCAGCAGGCGACGAAGGCCTCCTCCGTCTCGTCGAGCGGACGGCCCTCCTCCTGCGCCCGGAGCACGCCGCGGGCGGCCAGCTGGACCGTCAACGCGCGGGCCGGCACGTCCAGTTCCCGCCACGGATCCGCCTGCGAGACCGCGGTGCCGCCGCCCCCGAGGTAGGCGGTGAGGAACCGCTGCCACACCTCCGGGCAGAGCAGCCCGGCCGCGTAGTAGGCGGCGGGCCGGGCCAGGTCCCAGGCCGGGTCGCCGATGCCGAGGTCGTCGACGTCGATGAGACGCCACCGCCCGTCGTGCCACACGAGCTGGCCGAGGTGCCAGTCGCCGTGGGTGAGCGCCCGCCGTGCCGTACCGTCCGGGCCGGCGGTGCCGCACAGCCCGCCCGCGGGCAGCCCCGCGTGGGCCGCGCGCACCACGGCCGCCGCCCCGCCGTCCACGCGCTCCAGCCGCGCCATGGTCCGGGCGAGCCGCCGCGGCCCACCCGCCGGGGGCAGGTGACCGTCCACGGGTACGGCGTGCAGCCGGGCGAGCAGCCGCCCGGCGTCCTCCCATGGCGCCGCCTCCAGGTCCGCCGGATCCACCGGCCGCCCCGCGGGCCAGAGCGTGACCAGCCGCCCGGCCACCCGCTCGGGGGCGGGGCGCAGCGGCGCGAGCATGATGTCGCCGAGCCGCGCCGCCACCGCCAGCCGTACGCCGAGGTCGCCGGGGTCGGCGTCCGGCTCGTGCGCCTTGGCCACCACGTCGCCCGACCGCACCACGACGACCCGGTCCTCCTTGAGCACCGTCACCGGTCCGGGTCCGGCCAGCTCGGCGAGGGCGCGGACGAGCGGGGAGTACGCGTCGGGCACCCCTGCACTGTAGAGCGGGGCGACGTGACCCGCCGTGCCGTACCGCGGCACGGATCCGGCGGCGGCACCCCCGGGGTCCGTAGGGTGGCCTCATGAGGATCGGCTTTGGCGTACCGGTGTCGGGCTCGTGGGCGACGCCCGAGAACATGATCACGATCGCGCGGCGGGCCGAGGAGCTCGGCTACCACTCGCTGTGGACCTTCCAGCGGCTGCTGTTCCCGGCCGAGCACGCGATGCCGCCGGTCTACCGCAGCGTGCAGGACCCGATCGTCACCCTCGCCTACCTGGCGGGCGTGACGAGCCGGATCCGGCTCGGCGTCGCCGTGCTCAACCTGCCGTTCTTCTCGCCCGCGCTGCTCGCCAAGCAGCTCGCCACGCTGCAGCACGTCAGCGGGGGACGAATCGACGCGGGCGTGGGGCTCGGCTGGCTGCCGGAGGAGTTCGCCGCCTCGGGCGTGCCGCTCGAGCGCCGCGGCGCCCGCGCCGAGGAGTACCTGACCGTGCTGCGCACCCTGTGGTCCGAGGGGATCGCGGCGCACGAGGGCGAGTTCTACCGCCTGCCGCCCGCCCACCTCGACCCCAAGCCCGTCCCGCCGCCCCCGATCATCCTCGGCGGTACGGCGGAGCCCGCGCTGCGCCGTGCCGGGCGGCTGGCCGACGGCTGGGTGAGCTCCAGCCGGGTCGACCTCACCACGATCGGCGAGCAGATCGCGGTCGTGAAGGAGGCGGCGCGCGAGGCCGGGCGCGACCCCGAGGCGCTGCGGTTCATCGTCCGCGGCGTCACCCGGCCGGGCCGGTCGGGCGAGCCCGGCCGCAAGCCGCTCACCGGCTCCTGGGAGGAGATCCGCGCCGACGTGGCCGCGCTCGCCGAGCAGGGCGTGACCGAGGTCTTCCACGACCTCAACTTCAACCCCGAGATCGGCTCGCCGGACGCGGACGCGGTCGCGGCGATGCGCCTCGCCGAGGAGGCCCTGGAGGCGCTGCGCCCGGACCTGTGAGCGCTCCCGGACCGCGTCAGGACATGACGAGCACGGCGACGCCGTTGACCCGATCGGCGGCGAGGTCGGCGAGCGCCCGGTCGGCCTCCTCGAACGGGTAGGCGACGGTCTCCACGTGCAGCGGGTGGCGGGCGGCGAACTCGAGGAACCCCCGCCCGTCCGCCCGCGTGTTCGCGGTCACGCTGCGCACCTGCCGCTCCTGGAACAGGTGCCGCTGGTAGTCGAGCCGGGGCACGTCGGTCAGGTGGATTCCCGCGATCGCCAGCGTGCCGCCCCGGTCGAGCGCCTCCAGGCACACCGGCACGAGGTCGCCGACGGGCGCGAACAGGATCGCCGAGTCGAGCGGCTCGGGCGGCGAGTCGTACGCGCCGGCGGCCGAGGCCGCGCCCAGCTCCAGGGCGAGCCGCTGCGCCTCCTTCGACCGGGTGAGCACGTGCACGGTCGCGCCCTGCGCGATCGCCACCTGCGCGGTGAGGTGCGCCGAGGCGCCGAACCCGTAGATGCCGAGCCGCCCGCCCTCCGGCAGCTCGGCCCGCCGCAGCGCCCGGTACCCGATGATGCCCGCGCACAGCAGCGGCGCGAGCGTGCGCGGGTCCTGGTCCTCCGGCAGCGGGTACACGTAGTCGGCGGGCGCGACGAGGTACCGCGCGTAGCCGCCGTCCGCGTCCCACCCGGTGTACGTCGATGACGGGCAGAGGTTCTCCGCGCCCCGCCGGCAGTATCGGCAGGTGCCGCAGGTGGTGCGCAGCCACGCCACCCCGACCCGGGCGCCCACCTCGGGCCCGCCGTTCACGCCCGGACCGTGGGCGATGACCCGGCCCACCGCCTCGTGCCCGGGCACGGTCCGCGGCCGCCGCGGCGGCAGGTCGCCCTCGGCGAGGTGCAGGTCGGTGCGGCACACCGCGCACACCTCGACCTCGACGAGCACCTCGCCCGGCCCCGGGCTCGGCACCGGCAGCCGCACCAGGCGCAACGGGCCGTCCTCGATCGGCCCCGGCCGCTCGACCACCCACGCGTCCATCTCGTCGGGAACCACGCTCATGCCTCCGACGATAGGCGCCCGCCACGCGCGCAGGGCAAGGGCCAAGGTCCCGGTGCGCGCCACCGTAAGTAAGGTCGTAGCCGTACCGGCGTACGGCGGAGCTGGAAGGGAGCGGCGGATGGCGGCGTTGTCGGCGGCGGTGGTCGGCCCCGGCGGGGTGGGCGGTCTGCTCGGCGGGCTGCTCGTGCGGGCCGGGGCGCGGGTGGAGTTCGTCGCCGGGGAGCGTACGGCCGAGGCGTTGCGGGCCGGCGGGCTCAGCGTGCGCAGCGTCAAGTACGGCGACTTCACCGTGCCCGTAGCGGCGACGACCGAGCTGTCCGGGCCGGTGGACGTCTGCTTCGTGACGACCAAGGCGACCTCGCTGGAGGCCGCGCTGGAGCGGGTGCCGCCCGGTGCGCTCGGCGACGGCCTGGTGGTGCCGCTGCTCAACGGGTTCGAGCACATGGCGGTGCTGCGCCGCCGCTACCCGGCCGAGCAGGTGGTGGCGGGCGTGGTGCGGGTCGAGTCGGCGCGGACGGCGCCGGGGCGGATCGAGCACACCAGCCCGTTCCTCACCTTCGAGCTCGGCTCCGCCACCGCCCCGGAGGAACGGGTGGCGGAGCTCGCGGCGCGGCTGCGCGAGGCCGGTCTCGAGGTCACGGTGCGCGACGACGAGACCGTGATGCTGTGGGACAAGCTGACGTTCCTCGCGGCGTTCGCGCTGCTCACCACCTGTCACATGGCCCCGGCCGGGGTGGTCCGCACCGAGCACCGCGACGAGCTGGTCGCCGTGCTGCGCGAGATCACCGCGGTCGCGGCGGCCGAGGGCGCCGTCTTCGACCCCGACGGGATCCTGGCGTTCTTCGACGGGCTGCCGCCGCAGATGAAGTCGTCGATGCAGCGGGACGCCGAGGCGGGGCGGCCCACCGAGCTGGACGCGCTCGGCGGCGCCGTGCTGCGCGCCGCGGAACGGCACGGCGTGGCGGCCCCGGCCGTGGCCCGTCTCGTCGCCGAGCTCGCCGCCCGGGAACCGGCGCAGAACGGGTAAAACGCCCGATTTGTCCCCCTGGTGAAACGGGTGAAGACTGAGAGGTGACGGAAGGGGGGCCGTCATGATCGAGGTCAAGAGCGTCGAGAAGCCCGACGAGCGCCGGGACTTCCCACGGGGGCACATCGAGATCACGCGGCTGACCGGGCTGACGTTCGCCGTGTTCACCCTGGAGCCGGGGTGGCGCTGGTCGGAGTCGGTCGGTCCGGTGGCGGGCACCGACACCTGCCAGGTGCGGCACACCGTCTACACGGTGCGGGGCCGGATCCGGGTCCGCATGGAGGACGGCACCGAGAGCGAGATCGGTGCCGGTGACATCGCCGTCATCCCGCCCGGGCACGACGCATGGGTGGTCGGTGACGAGGCGTACGTCGCCTACGACTTCTCCAGCGACATGGAGAACTACGCGCAGGGCGCCCGCTGACGCAGGCCACCGCCGGCCTCGCCCGCCCCGGCGGGTGGGGCCGGTCCGCGTGGGCTAGCCGATGAGCTCGGGCAGCCGGGTGATGTGGGCCGCGAGGTAGACGGCGAGCTCGCGCGGGACGAGCGGGATCGCGGTGATCTCCTCGGGGCGCAGCGGGACCCGGACCAGCTCGCGGATGCCGTGGTCGGGGTCGGCGAACTCCGGGCCGCAGCGCAGCGCGGGGTCGAGCGTGAGCAGGCGGCAGCCGTACACGTGGTGGGTCTTCAGCCCTTCGGGGTGCGCGCAGGTGAGCGTGGTGAGCGGGGTCACCGAGCCGACCGTCGCGCCCAGCTCCTCCAGAACCTCGCGGTGCAGGGTGTGCTCCAGCGTGGCGTCCTCCGGCTCGACGTGGCCGCCCGGCACGCTCCAGTACAGCGGCCGGTTCGGTACCGTCCGCCGGAACAACAACAGCCGGTCCCCGTCGAGGACGAGCGCCCGGACGCTGGGGCGGAGCGCCATGCCGCCCATTGTCCCCGGCGGCCGGATCCCGCCGTCACGGGGGTGGCACAAACCGGTCAGTCGTGGACGTCGCGGCGCAGCCGCTTGACCGCGGAACGGTGACGCTTGGCCGCGAGGCGGCGCTCGACGGCCCCGCGGGACGGCTTCGTGGGGCGGCGGCGCCTGGGCGGCGGGGCGATCGCCTCGCGCAGCAGCCGGGCGAGGCGGTCCGCGGCGGCGTCCCGGTTGCGAAGCTGGGAGCGGTGCTCGGCGGCGACGACCGTGAGCACGCCACGGGTGAGCCGGGGCGCGAGCCGCCGCAGGGCGCGCGCCTTGAGCTCCGGGCTCAGCGCCGTGGTGGCGGCGACGTCGAAGCTGAGCTCGACGCGGCTGTCGGTGGTGTTGACGCCCTGGCCGCCCGGGCCGGAGGCACGCGAGAACCGCCACCCCAGCTCGCGCGCGGGGATGACGATCGACGCGGTGACCGTGATGGGGCCGGGCATCTGCGGGTGATTCCTCCTGATCTGTCGCTTCCAGCGTAGCCGGGAGGGCAACCGATTTATCGGACGCTCAGCCGCGCGTCGCCGGGCGTCCGATTCGCGGCAGGGTACGCCGGAACCGGCGGCGCGCACCTCGCACCGCGGCGGCGGCCTTCATCGGGCGCGCGAGACGGCACGAAAGATGCGCATGGCCCGGATCATCTCCAGGAAAACGGACATCCGGCCCATGGTGGGATGACATGTCCACGTCAGGAACCGAACGTCCCGCCGCTGCGGCGCACATGTGCGCAAAAACGCGGTGATGTGCCGGATGCCACCGGTGTCGTACGGCGGACCGGCCGGGGTCCGTGCCAGGATTAGGAGGGTGGCGACGGTAGTGGAACCAGGATTCGACCTGGCGGATATCGCGTTCTGGAAGAAGCCGCTGGACGAGCGGAACGAGGCCTTCAAAAGGCTGCGGGCGATGGACCGCCCGGTCTACTTCTCCGAGCCGAAAATCCCCATGCTGCGCTCCGGCAAGGGGTTCTACGCGGTGGTACGGCACGCCGACGTGGTCGAGATCAGCCGTACCCCCAAGGTGTTCAGCAGCGAGCCCGCGGTGACCAGCCCGCCGCCGCCCGCGTGGGTGAAGAGCGTGTTCGGGGACTCGATCGTGAACATGGACGATCCGCGGCACGCGCGGCTGCGCCGGATCGTCTCGCGCGCCTTCTCCCCGAAGATGCTCAACGACCTCACCGACGACATCCAGCGGGCGGCCACGCGGATCGTCGACGACGTGCTGCGGGAGGGCCCGCGCGACTTCGTCGAGCAGGTCGCCGCCCGGCTGCCCATCACCGTCATCTGCGACATGATGGGCATCCCGGAGGAGCTGCGCGAGAAGGTCCACCGGCACGTCGACGTCTCCACCGCCTACACCGGGGTCCGGTCCAGCCTCGGCCGCACGATCCGCATGGCGGCGAGCAACGTGCACGCGCTGTTCGAGCTGCAGCGCATGGTGATCAAGCTGGGCCATGAGCGCGTCCGCAACCCGCGCAACGACCTGATCTCCGCGCTGGTCAACGCCAACGTCGACGGCGAGAAGCTCACCGACAAGGAGCTCGGCTCGTTCTTCGCCATGCTGCTGGTCGCGGGCAACGAGACCGCCCGCAACACCATGGCGCACGGCCTGCGGCTGCTCACGATCAACCCCGACCAGCGCGAGCTGCTGCTCAGCGACTTCGACCGCTACATCGGCGGCGCCATCGAGGAGATGGTCCGGTACGTGTCGCCGATCATCCAGTTCCGCCGCAACGTCACCCAGGAGACCGAGCTGCGCGGCGTCACCCTCAAGCCGGGCGACCAGGTCGCGCTCTTCTACGGCTCGGCGAACCGGGACGAGGAGGTCTTCGAGGACCCCGACCGGTTCGACATCACCCGGTCGCCCAACCCGCACGTCGGCTTCGGCGGCCCGGGCCCGCACTTCTGCCTCGGCGCGAACCTCGCCCGCAAGGAGATCACCATCATGTTCCGGGAGCTGTTCACCCGCATCCCGGACATCCGGACCGTGGGCGAGCCGGAGCTGCTGCTGTCGAACTTCGACAACGCCGTCAAGCGGCAGCCCTTCACCTTCGGCAAGGGCTGATCCCGCGGGCGTCGAGCCCGCAGGCGATCCCGTCGGCCGGGCCGCCGGACGGCCCCGGAGCATCCCGGGCCGGGCGCGCCCGGCCGTGCCGTACCGGAATCCGGGGGAATTCCGCACCGGGGCTTTTCCCCGCGATCACGCAGGCCGCTTTCAGACTGTTCCCGGTGGCGCGGACCCGTGCGCCGGAGGCCACACGGTTCGCTTAGCGCCGCCTTATCGGCGATGTGTCACCGTGGTTATGCGCCGGCAAATGCCGGCGCACCACTCTGCCGCCGAGCAGGTGAAAGCATGAGCATTCTCTGGGGGAAGAGATGAGCGTTCGTGACCCGCGCGGGAACGTTCCGGACGACGACCCGTCCGGCAGGACCTCGGTGTTTCCCACGGCGGTGTCGGGCTCGGGCGGCGGTGAGGGGTCGTTCGGCTTCGGCGGGTACCGGCCCGGATCCGCGGGGGACGGGAACACCCGGGTGTACGACTTCGCCGGAAGTGAGATCGTGCCGCCGCCCCGCGGCGGCATGACCGGGAGGCAGAAGATCGGTGTCGGCCTCGCCATGGTGGCGATGGCGATCGGCGGCGGCGTCACCGGCGCCCTCGTCGCCACCAGCGCCGGCGGCGGCACCACGCCGGTGGCGGCCTCCAGCCCCGCGGTGAGCGTCCCGCCCGCCACGGGCAACGGCGGGAACGCGGCGGTGACGAACTTCGCCGCCGTGGCGCGGGCGGTGCAGCCGTCGGTGGTGTCGATCGAGGTACGCGGGGTCGGCGGCGGCAGCACCGGCTCCGGCGTGATCCTCGACGCCGAGGGCCGCATCCTCACCAACAACCACGTGATCGAGGGCGCGGGCCGGGGCGGCGGCCGGATCACCGTCACCTTCAGCGACGGCCGGTCGGCCGAGGCGAGCGTCGTCGGCACCGACCCGTTCACCGACCTCGCCGTGATCCGCGTCGAGGGCGTGCCGAACCTCACCCCGGCCACCCTCGGCGACAGCGACCGGCTCGAGGTGGGCGAGCCGGTGCTCGCCATCGGCAGCCCGCTCGGCCTGGAGGGCTCGGTCACCGCGGGCATCGTCAGCGCGCTCAACCGCACCATCCCCGTGGGCGACGACCGGCCCTCGTTCGGCAGGTCGGGCACGCGGACCACGATCACCGGGGCGATCCAGACCGACGCCGCGATCAACCCCGGCAACTCCGGCGGCGCGCTGGTCAACGCCTCCGGCCAGGTGATCGGCATCAACACCGCGATCATCACCAACGGCGGCGACGGCAACATCGGCGTCGGCTTCGCGATCCCCAGCAACACCGCCAAGCAGGTCGCCGACCAGCTCATCAGCACCGGCCGGGCCACCCACGCCTACCTCGGCGTGAGCCTCGCCGACGCGGTGGGCACGAACGGCGCGGTGATCAGCACGGTGGAGAACGGCAGCCCCGCCGACGAGGCCGGGCTCCGGCAGGGCGACCGCATCGTCAAGATCAACGACACCGACATCGCCGACGCGGACGGCGTGGTCGGCATGATCCGCGGCTTCAAGCCCGGCGACCGGGTCACCATCACCTACGTCCGGGACAACGAGACCCGGACCGCCACCGTCACCCTCGCCGAGCGCACCGCGAACTGACGCGGGTCAGCGGGCGGACCGGGAGGTCAGCTCCTCCGCCCGCCACAGGTCGCGGTAGTAGCCCGGGGTCGCCACCAGGTCCTCGTGGCGGCCCCGCTGGATGACCCGGCCGTGTTCCAGCACCACGATCTCGTCCACCTGGTCGAGGCCGCGCAGCCGGTGCGTGACGAGCAGGGTGGTGCGGCCGTGGGTGACGTCGAGCAGGTCGGCCATGAGCGCGTCGGCGGTGACCTCGTCGAGGGCCTCGGCGGGCTCGTCGAGCAGCAGCACCGGCGGGTTGTAGAGCAGGGCGCGGGCGAGCGCGAGGCGCTGCAGCTGGCCGCCCGACACGGTACGGGCGTCCTCGCCGAGCTCGGTGTCCCAGCCGGTGCGCGCCACCCACTCCTCCAGGCGGGCACGCCGTACCGCCTCGGCGAGCTCCTCGTCGCCGGCCTCCGGGCCCGCCAGGCGCAGGTTGTCGCGCAGCGTCGCCCGGAACACGTACGGGTCCTGGGTGAGGCCGGTGATCCGCGCCCGGACGTCCTCCGGGTCGAGGTCGCGCACGTCGACCCCGTTGATCAGGATCCGCCCGGACTCGTACTCCACCAGGCGCATGAGCGCGGCGAGCAACGTGCTCTTGCCGGCCCCGCTCGGCCCGACCAGCGCCACCCGCTTGCCCGGGGTGAGCGTGAGGCTCACGCCGTCGAGCGCGGGCGGGCGGCCGGGGGCGTGCCGTACCACGAGGTCGCGCACCTCGACGGTGAGCGGCGGCTCCGGCGGCGGGGCGGGGGAGGCGGGCGCGGTCACCGCGGGCGGGGTGGCGCGCACCTCGCGCAGCCGCCGCAGCGCGGCGACGATGCCGGTGAGGCGCTCGGCCGCGGCGGAGAGCGGCAGCACCGGCTCGAACGCCACGAGCGCGCTGAGCGCGAGCACCGCGGTCGCCACCCGGTCCACCCCCGCGGCCTGGGCGAGCAGGGTGACCAGCACCACGGTGAGGCCCTGGACGAGCATGCCCGCGCCCGAGGTCGTCGCGTTGATCCACCACTGGCCGCGCTCCAGCCGGGCGAGCCGGGCGTCGGCGGCGCGGGCGGCGGCGAGCGCGCCGGGGTTCGCGCCGTACGCGGCGAGGTCGGCGGCGCCGTGCACCAGGTCGGCCACCCGGGCGGCGAGCTCGGCCCGGGCCGGGGCGATCCGGGCCGACCAGCGCGTGGCCGCGGCCGTCGCGAGGCCCGGGAGCAGGATCCCGGCCACGGCGAGCCCGGCGAGCAGCACGACCGCGGCCACCGGGTACAGGAACGCGGCGATCGCGATCGCGGCCACCCCGGTGACGGCCGCGGCGATGCCCGGCAGCAGCACGCGCACGAGCAGGTCCTGCACCGCGTCGGTGTCGTCGACCATGCGGGTGAGCAGGTCCGCGCCGCGCTGAGGGAGCGGCCGGGCCGGGATCAGCGCACGGTAGAGCCGCTCGCGGGTGGTGGCCTGGGCGCGCAGCGCCACGTCGTGCCCGGCGAGGCGCTCGCCGTACCGGAACACGCCGCGGCCGGTGGCGAACGCCCGCACCCCGACGATCGCGATGCTGAGCGCGGTGAGCGGCGGCTGCTCGGCCGCCCGCGTGATCAGGTACGCCGAGGCGGCGATGAGGCCGAGCGACGCCAGGTCCGCGGCGGTGGCGAGCAGCCCGGCGAGCAGCAGCCGCCGGTGCATCCCGGCCAGGTCGATCAGGGAGCGCAGCCCGTCCCGTACGGGCTCGCGCGTCGCGCCGTCGATCGGTTCGCGCTGGTTCATCGCACCTCACCGGTGGGGTCGGCGGCCGGTTGGGCCTGCCGTCGTGCCGGTTCGTCGGAGACGATCCTGCCGTCCTCGATGCGGACCACCCGGTCGGCGAGCTCGATCATCGCCGGGCGGTGCGCCACGATCACCGCGGTACGGCCCCGCGCCAGGCGGTCGGTGGCGGCGACGATCGCGGCCTCGCTGCGGCCGTCGAGGCGGGCGGTCGGCTCGTCGAGCAGCAGCACCTTGGCGCCGGGGCGGCAGAACGCTCGGGCGAGCGCGACGCGCTGCCGCTGCCCGGCCGACAGGTCGGCGCCGCGCTCGCCGAGCACCGTGTCGTACCCCTGGGGGAGCGCCTCGACGAACTCGGCCGCCTGCGCCTGCGCGGCCGCCGCGCGCACCCGCGCGTCGCGGTCCGGCCCGCCGTCCGAGCCGAGCAGGATGTTGTCGGCGACCGTGGCGGCGAACAGGTGCGGGCGCTGCGGCACGTAGGCGAGCCGCGCCCGCCACGCCTCCAGGTCGAGCTCGCGCAGGTCCACCCCGTCCACCAGCACCCGGCCGGACGCCGGGGTGACGAAGCCGAGCAGCAGGTTGAGCACGGTGCTCTTGCCCGCGCCGCTCTGCCCGACGAGGGCGACCCGCTCGCCGGGGGCGATGGTGAGCGACACGTCCCGCAGCGCGGCGTCCTCCCGGCCGGGGTAGCGGACGGTGACGTTCTCCAGCCGGATCTCGGGGACCGCCCCGTCGCCCCGCGCGGCATGCCCGTCCGGGGTGGCGGGCCTGGGGGTGCCGTCCTTGGGGGCGGCCTCGCCGTCGAGCCGCTCGTGCAGCACGCCGAACGCCTGGTCGGCGGCGGCCACGCCCTCCATCGCCGCGTGGAACCTCACGCCGACCATGCGCACCGGCAGGTACGCCTCGGGCGCGAGCAGCAGCACGAGCAGGCCGACGTGCAGGTCCATGGCGCCGGACAGCAGCCGCAGCCCGATCGGCACCGCCACGAGCGCGATCGACAGCGACGACACCAGCTCGAGGGCGAGCGCGGACAGGAAGGCCACCCGCAGCGTGCGCATCGTGGCCGAGCGGTGCGCGTCGGCCACCGAGCGGATCACCGTGGCCTGGTAGCGGGCCCGGTTGAACGCCCGCAGCGTCGGCAGGCCGCGCACCACGTCGAGGAAGTGGCCGCCGAGCCGCGACAGGGCGTGCCACTGCCGCTCGGTCACCGCCTTGGTGTGCATGCCGATCAGCGCGCCGAACAGCGGCAGCAGCGGCAGCGTCACCAGGATGATCAGCGCGCTGCCGAGGTCGGCGGCGAAGATGCGGATCAGTACGGCGAGCGGCACCACCCCGGCGACCGCCACCGCGGGAAAGTAGCCGGTGACGTACGGGTCGAGCCCGTCGAGCCCGCGCCCGGTGAGCGTGATCAGCTCGCCGGAGCGGTGCGAGGTGAGCCGGGCCGGGCCGAGCTCCTGCAGCCGGCCGAGCAGCCGGTGCCGCAGCGCCGACTTCAGCTCCGTGGCGGTGCGCCCGGCGGCGATCCCCTGCAGCCAGGTGAGCAGCCCGCGCACCGCGATCACCAGCGCGAGCGGGAACAGCACGGCGGTGGCGAACCGGCCGGACAGCACCCCCGCGAGCAGCTCGGCCTGGACGAGCACGAGCAGCCCGGTGAGCACGGCCGCGCCCAGGCAGACGGCCAGGTGGCGGCGGACGGCCTGCTCGGCCCGCGCGAGCCGTACCAGATCCTTGTGCATCGCCCCTCGAAAAGCAGCGCTCGGCGACCGGCGCGGACGCCCCCCATCACCGGTCGTCCCGGCGCCTCGTCATGGCTCTGAATCGACCGTATCCGGGCGGGTGGCCCGTCCCGGTTCCGGGTCCCCAGCCCGAAACTACGTCACGTCGGCGCCCGCCCGCCAAATCCGGACCCCTTCGCACGAGGGATCGACGGCCCCGCGTCAGGGGCGGCGCAGGGGAGAGGCGGAGGCCGCGCCGGCGCTCGGTCTCCTGCCCCGGGCCGCGGCGCTGGAGATCTGCCGCCCGGCGGCGGCCCAGGCGCTCGTGCCCGCGCTCGACCAGACCCGCACCGTGGGCCTGGTCGCCCTGCCCGGAGCGTTCGTCGGCGTGCTGCTCGGCGGGGCGAGCCCGCTCGAGGCGGGCCCGGTGCGGCTCGTGGTGCCGATCTCGCTGCTCGCCGCCGAGGCGGTGGCCGTGCCGGCGACCGTCGAGCTCGCCGCCCGCGGGCGGTTCGGCACGGCCCGGGCCCGGTGACGGGAACCGGCGAGCCGGCCGCGGCGCGATCGCCGGAAAAGGCGAAATTCGGCCCTCGCCACGTCAGCGGCACACAGTCATCATCGACCACTGTCGACATCAATTGTCAAATTTGCTTTGAATTCATTCGTTGTGCGGCGTGATGCCGATTGTTCCTGGCCATCCGGATCTAGGCTCCCGGCATGCGTCTCACGTTCCGGGCGTTATCCGCCACCCTCACCGCCGTCGCCGTGACGGCGGCCCTCACCGCGTCCCCGGCCGCCGCGTCCCCCGCCGACGCGTGCGCGGTCCCGCCCACCCACGAGATCGCCGAGGTGCAGGGCAGCGGCGACGCCACCCCGCTGGCCGGCCGTACCGTGCGCGTCGAGGGCATCGTCACCGGCGACTTCCAGCGGGACGACCAGCTGCGCGGGTTCTTCCTCCAGGACCCCACCCCGGACGCCGACCCGCGCACCTCCGAGGGCCTGTTCGCCTACGCCGGGACCGGCCTGCGCGACGTCAAGGTCGGCGACCGCGTGCTCGTCACCGGCCGGGCCGTCGAGTTCAACGGCTGGACCGAGCTGTCCCCGGTGACCGCCGTCGACGTGTGCGGCACCGGGCGCATCACCCCGCTCCGGTACGAGCTGCCGCGGCCGGACGGCGTCACCTTCGAGCCGGTCGAGAACATGCTGCTCGCCTTCCCCGAGCCGCTCACCGTCACCGAGCACTACAACCTGGGCCGCTACGGCGAGATCACCGTCTCCGCCGAGGGCCGCCTCTACCAGCCCACCGACCGCCCCGGCGTGGACCCGGCGCGCAACGCCCGCCGCGCCCTGCTCATCGACGACGGCTCCACCGCGGAGAACCCCGCCACCGTCCCACACCTTGTCCCGCGCCCGGTACGGCTCGGCGACACCGTGGCCGGCGTCACCGGCGTGCTCGGCTACGGCTTCGGCGCGTACCGGCTCCACCCCACCCGGCCGGTCGGGTTCCTGCGCACCAACCCCCGCCCCGCCGTACCGGACCGGGTCGGCGGCGACGTCCGGGTGGCGAGCCTCAACACGCTCAACTGGTTCACCACGATCGGCTCGCGCGGCGCGAGCACCGAGCAGGAGCGGGACCGCCAGCTCGCCAAGCTCGTCGCCACCGTCAAGGGCCTCAACGCCGACGTGATCGGCCTGATGGAGGTGGAGAACAACGGTCAGGTCGCGCTGAACGCCCTCGTCGACGCGCTCAACGCCGAGCTCGGCCCGGGCACGTACGCGGCCCTCGCCCACCCGAACCCCGGCACCGACCAGATCCAGGTGGCCGCCGTCTACAGACCGGCCAGGCTCACCCCGGTCGGCCCGGCACGCTCGTCGGACGACCCCGTGTTCCGCCGCCCGCCGCTCGTCCAGACCTTCCGGCCCGCCGGGCGGGGCGGCACCGAGTTCACCCTGATCGTCAACCACTTCAAGTCCAAGGGCTGCGACGGCGCCGCAGGCCCCGACGCCGACCAGGGCGACGGCCAGGGCTGCTTCAACGCCGAGCGGGTCCGCCAGGCGCGGGCCGTGCTCGACCTGATCGCCACGCTGCGGACGCCGAACCCGGTGGTGCTCGGTGACCTCAACGCCTACGCGGAGGAGGACCCCGTCGAAACGCTGGAGGCGGGCGGCCTGGTGAGCGTGACCAAGCGGCACGTCCCGGCCCGCCTGCGCTACAGCTACGTGTTCGAGGGCCTCGCCGGGGAGCTCGACCACGTGCTCGTCGGCCGCGGGCTGCTCCGGCGGGTCACCGGGGCGACGATCTGGCACATCAACGCCGACGAGCCTCGCATCCTCGACTACAACACCGAGTTCAACCCGCCGGGCCTGTACCGGCCGGACGCGTTCCGCTCCTCCGACCACGACCCGGTGCTCGTGGGCCTGTCCCTGCGGGGCGGCCGGCGCTGACCGCGCCGGTGGGACGCCGCCACGGTCTCGCTCCGCCACCCCGGGGGTGGAGCGAGACCACCCGCCCGGTACGACCCGTCGGTACCGGCGGGGACGCCGCCGAGGGCGTGCGGGAAGGGAGTGCGACCGCGTCAGCGGCGTACGAGCCGGAGGCCCGCCATGTCCTCCTGGTTGACGTCGCTCATCGAGGCGACCGAGATCGGCACGATCACCAGCATCCAGTAGAACCCCCACAGCCAGCGCCGCACCATCTGGAGGAGGCCGGGCCGGGCCCCGTCGCTCTCCCGGACGAGGCGCGTCCCGGTGAGCAGCTTTCCGACGCTGGCCAGGCCGAGCGCGGTGAGGACGACGTGGTTGCAGAACGAGACCCCCAGCGCGATCCCGGCGAGCGCGATCCAGAAACGCGGCTCGCCGAGGCGGACGGTCCCCTCGGCCGGGTCGACGGACAGGGCGGCGGCCCCGGCGAGGCCGCCGGCCAGGGAGAGGATCGCGTCGACCGCCGAGGAGAACGCACGACGAGCCTCGCTCGCGGGCCGCAGCTTCCCGGTCACCGTCTGGCTTCCTCCCTCTCCCGCTCCTCCCGCTGAACCCTGGCGATGATCGTGTCCGTCTGCTCCCGGATCGAGTCGAGCGCCGACCGTATCGCCGTCCGGTGACCCTGCCACTCCTCACGGAACCGTTCACCGGCCGGCCCCGACCATACGTCCGGCCCGCACAGCGCGTCCACCGATTCCAGCGCGTTCTCGATCTCGTTGGCGGCCTGGTGGATCGCCTGCATGTCCGCCCGGCACTCCGCAACCCGATCGCCCACAGCGCCTCCCGTCGTCTCCGTGTCGCGAATCCCTCACGAGCCCTACACGAGCAGGCCGGCCAACCGGCGGGTGAGCGTCTCCGCGCCCACCGCCTGCGCCCGGATCCCGGTGGGGGCGTGCGGCCTGTCCACGATCACGGTCCAGACCGCGCTGTCGGTGCCGTAGGTGAGCAGCATCGGCCCGGGCTCCCTGCCGAGCAGGACGAGATGACCGACGACCCTGGCGTTGTCGATGACGTTGGCCAGCGGCCCGACGTGGTCGCGGTCGAGCGCGGCGGGATCGAGTTCGTGCTCCGGGCCGTCCCGGTCGGCGACCCCGAACGGGTCGACGAACGCGCGCAGCATGGTCGCGACGTCGCCGGTGTTGGCCGCCAGGGTGAACAGGTGCATTCCTCCCGCGGTGACCCGTTCGAGGAGGAGCAGGTCGGGGGTGTGGATGTGGACGTAGGCGTACGCGGTTCCGTCCGCGGTCTCCCGCCGGACGGCCACCGCGCGCTCGGCGGTACGGCGCAACGTGAGCACGAGGTCGACCTCCGGGCGGATGCGCATGTCCACCTTGGCCGTCCGGTCGGCGTCGGGCCGGCGCAGCATGGCGTCGATCTCCTCGATGTTGGTGATCTCCACCACCTCACGCGCGACGAGTGAGCGGAGCGCGGTGGCCATGACCCAGGTGCGCTGCTCCTCGCCGAGGGCGGACAGGTGCGGGGCGGCGACGATCGTCTCGTCGTCCGGCACGGGATCCAGCACCGCGAGTTCCTCGTCGGTCAGGCGGAGAAGGGGTTGGGTGCCGCCCTCGGCCAGCGCGTCGGCCAGCTCCTGACGGAACTCGGACAATTCCATGTCGATGTCCGGCACGCACTCCTGCCTTTCGCTCACGGAACGTGAAGATCACCAGAACTTGAACTTCTTGGCGAAGTTCTTCGTGCTCTCCAGCGCCTTCCCGGCCTTGTCGCGGGCCCAGTCGGCGGCCGCGCCGGCGCCCTTCTTGATGTCGTCGCCCCACTTGTCCCAGACCCAGCTGCCGAGGAAGTAGGTGCCGGCCACGCCGAGGGCCACCCAGCCCGCGACGGGGACGGCGGCGGCGACCGTGGCGGAGGCGCCGAGCGCGGTGGCGACGCTGGCGCCGCCGAGTACGGCTCCCGCACCCGCGGCCTGGAGCAGGCCCATGCCCCGGTCGACCCAGCCCCGTGCGCCGTCGTGGGTGGGGCTGATCGCCTCCTTGAGCCCGGTGACGATGTTCGCGGGAAGGAGCACCCGCTGGGCGAGGAATCCCGTCCCCGGCGCCTTCGTGAACAGCTTGTCCGCCTTCGGGATCCGCAGGCGCTGCGCCACGCTGCGCACGGCCTGCTGCCACTTCCACGGCTCCTTGTACCAGTTGCGGATTCGCTGGGCCTTGAGCAGTTCCCGGAGCAGCTCCTTCCGGTGGGCCTTTATCCGGTCGGCGTCGCCCCACCAGCGGCTGAATTCGAGGAGGGCGCGTGCGGCGGCCACGTTCCTCCCCTGATCCCAGCGTTTGTAGAGGTGGAGGGCGGCCTCGATCGCGGTGGGTATCTTGAGTACCTGGAGCGGGGTCGTGACGTCCTTCTTGATCTGCTGGATCTGCTCGTATCGCTGATATAGCGGGCTGTCCTTGATGGACAGCCAGGTGTCGAGCAGTCCCGCCATGCTCGCGAACATGAGAACGCCCTCGGGATCCTGTTCGAGCAGGCCGACCCGGCGGCGGATGTCCTTGGCCTGGTCCTGGGCCCAGGACGCACGGCTCGGAAACGAAGCCAACCGCGAGGTGTCCCCGTCCCAGCGTTCCAGAAGCCGGCGAATCGCGTCGCCCTGGATGCTCAGCGCGCCGCCGGCGACATCGAGCGCCGCGGCGAGGTCACGGGCCTGGTCGGTCTTCATCCCGGAGAAACCCATGGCATCGAAGAGTAAAGCACTGTACAGGCGGAATGCAGGGAAAAATGGGCATTCGTGTTCTTGGTGGGCGAGACGATGGCAAGAGGTATTCGTGCCGGATTGTCCAACTCCCGCATAATTGGGCGTTTGATATCTGTGATGCGAGAAAGTGGGTGAAAGTACGAAAAACAGGCGCTCTGCCGTGAATCTTCCGGATTCGGATTCGCCGGGCATGGTGAGCGCGCTCGGGGGAGGGCGGCGGGACGGCCGGCCCGCCCGGCACGGACACCGGCGCCGCCGGTGAAGGATCGCCACCGCCGCGGGCGGCGGCCGGGGCCGTGCCCGGGCCACCGGCGGTCGGTTCGCGGTCAGCGGAATCGGGCGTTCTCGCTCGCGTGGGCGTGCCGTACGGAAGGATGGAATGCGCGCGCACGGGTAAGGGTTATGCCTTCGAGCGCAGCACACTCGAACGCAACGCATACAGACAGGAGTCGCTGGTGGCGACGATCCAGGTAACCGAGTCCAACTTCAACGAGATCGCCGAAGAGGGCATCGTCCTGCTGGACTTCTGGGCCTCGTGGTGCGGGCCCTGCCGGAGCTTCGCGCCGATCTTCGAGGAGGCCTCGGAGAAGCACCCGGACATCAAGTTCGGCAAGATCGACACCGAGGCGGAGCCGGGGCTCGCCGAGGGCTTCGACATCACCGCCGTGCCCACGATCATGGCGATCCGCGACGGCATCGTCGTGTTCGCCCAGCCGGGCGCCCTTCCCGCGCACGCGCTTGAGGAGCTGATCGGCCAGGTGCGCGCCCTCGACATGGACGCGATCCGGGCCGAGATCGCCGCCGAGCTCGACGGCGAGACCAGGGGCGTCTGAGCGTCCGCCCCCGCCAGGGGGACCGTTGCGACGGGGCACGGCCGCCGCCGTGCCCCGTCACGCCGGGCGGGCGTCCAGGATCGCGGAGAGCGACCGGCGGAGGGTCGCGGTGTCGATCGGCCGGTCGTGGATGAGCGCGTGCAGCAGCGCGCCGTCGATGAACACCGCGGCGGCCCGGGCGGACGCCGGGCCGACGTGCTTGGCGAGCAGGTCGGTCAGCCCGTCGCTCCACTGCCGGGCGAGCGGCCGCAGCTCGGGCCGCAGGCCGCCCGCCGCGTACAGCTCGTTCCAGGTGCGCATGCGCACGTGGTCCTGCAGGTAGTCGCCGACGAGCCGGACGAGCGTGTCCGCGACGTCGGAGCCTGCGGCGAGGGCCTCGCCCCACTCGTGCAGGATCGCCGTGTTGAACTCGGCCGCGGCGGTCAGCGCGGCCTCGACCAGGTCGTCGAGCGACTTGAAGTAATAGGTGGTCGCGCCGAGCGGCACGCCGGCCCGGGCGGCGACGAGCCGATGGGTGAGCCCGGCCACGCCCACCTCGGGAATCAGCGCGCAGGCCGCCTCGATGATGCGGCGTCGTCGTTCCTCGGGGTTGCGTCGCACATGGCTCAATGTGCACCACCGAGCTGGAGGGTCACCACTCCGGCCACCACGAGCGCCACTCCGGTGACCTTGACGAGGGTGACCGGCTCCCGCAGGAAGAGCACGCCGATCATGACGATCAGGGCGGTGCCGAGCCCGGACCAGATGGCGTAGGCGACGCCCACGCCCATGCCGCGCAGCGCCTGCGCGAGCAGCGCGAACGACAGCCCGTACGCGCCGAGCGAGCCGAGCGTGGGCCACAGCCGGGTGAAGCCCGAGCTGAGCTTGAGCAGGGTCGTCCCGAGAACCTCCGCGCAGATCGCCAGGGTGAGGAACACGAACGGCAATGCGATCCCCCTCATGTACAGATGTACATGTACAAATGTACAAGAACCGGATATTGCCAAGGAGTGAATGGTTCCTCACTCGTCATCCGCAATGTGGATGAAAGGGCGTTTCATGCCTCGATGATGCCTGCCGTACGGCCTGCCGGGCCGGTCAGTCGAGCGGCGGAAGGGTGCCGAGGTCCGGCAGCGTGGCCGCGGTCTCGGCCGCGATGCCGCGCAGCCAGGCGTGGGCCGCGTTGTGCGTGTGCACCGGGTGCCACCACAGCGCCTCCCGCAGCGTGACCGCCGGGAACGGGCACGGCAGCATGCGCACCGGCGCGACGTGCCGGAGCTGGTGGGCGAGCCGCCGCTGCAGGATCGCGACCCGGCGGGTGCCCGCGACGAGGGACGGCAGGAGCTGGAAGCTCGGCACCGACACCTCCACCCGCGGCTCCAGCCCGAGCATCGACAGCTGCCGGGTGACCGGCGTGTCGTAGGCGCGCTGGTAGACCGCCCACGGCAGCCGGGCCAGGTCGTCCATGGTGAGCCGCTCGCCGACCTCGTGGTTGTCGGCCGCGACCAGGCAGATCCACTCGTCCTCGTACAGGTCCACGGCGGGCAGGCCGCTGATGATGCCGTGCGGCATGAGCATGCCGTCCACCCCGCCGAGCCCGGTCTCCGGGTTCTCCACCACATCCGGCGTCACCTGCCGGAAGTGCAGCGTCACGCGGGGCGCCACCTTCTGCACGGCCCGGGCGAGCGCGGTGCCGAAGACCGCGACGCCGTAGTCGGAGGAGAGCACGGTGAACTCGTGCCGCTCGGTGGCCGGGTCGAAGCCGGTGCGCGCGGCGAACAGCCGCTCCAGCATCGCGTAGGCGCTCGCCGCGGGGTCGCGCAGCGCCGCCCCGAGCGGGGTCAGCTCGTAGCGGTTACCCTTCCGCACGAGCAGCTCGTCGGCGAAGTGGCGGCGCAGCCGCGCGAGGGCGGCGCTCATCGCGGGCTGGCTCAGCCCGATCCGGGCGCCGGCCCGGGTGACGTGGCGTTCCTCCAGCAGGGCGCGCAGCGCGACGAGCAGGTTGAGGTCGAGCCTTTCCAGGTTCACGGCAGCCTCGCTCCGGCCACCTCACCATCCACCGGATGGATGGAGGTGATCCTAAGAATCGATTTCCCTGATCGGTGCGGATGGTCCAAGGTTATGGGCACCGCAATCGGAGGGAAACGTCGTGGAAACATCTCCGTCCTTTGCGGGCCCGTTCGCGCTCGGCACCTTCTCGGCCGGAGACGGTCCGGCGTTCCCCGGCCTCGTCGCCGAGGGGCGCGTCCTCGACCTGCGCACCGTGCCCGAGCTCGACCTGCCCGAACCCACCACCCGTGCGCTGCTGGAGCGCTGGGACGACGTGCTGCCGCTGCTCACCGAGGCCGCCCGGTCGGCCGCGGGGGAGTGGCTGCCGTGGTCGGCGCTGCGGGTGCACGCCCCCGTCGAGCCCCGCCAGGTGTTCCAGGCCGGGGCGAACTACCGCACCCACGTGATCGACCTCGTGGTGGCCCACGAGCCGCCGAACGGCAGGCCGCCCGAGCAGGTGCGCGCCGAGGCCGCGGCGATGATGGACCGCCGCGCCGCCGAGGGCGAGCCGTACGTGTTCCTCGGCCTGCCCTCCTCGATCACCGGCCCGTACGACCCGGTGGTCATCCCGTCCTGGTGCGAGAAGCCGGACTGGGAGCTGGAGCTCGCCGCGGTGATCGGCCGCCCGGCGTTCCGGGTGAGCCGGGAGCACGCCCTGGAGCACGTCGCCGCCTACACGATCGCCAACGACATCACCGCCCGCGAGGCGGTGTTCCGCAAGGACGTCGGCGAGATGGGCGCCGACTGGCTGCGCGCCAAGAACGCGCCGACGTTCACCCCGCTCGGGCCGTACCTGGTGCCCGCCGCGTTCGTCGGCGACCCCGGTGACCTGCAGGTGACGCTGCGGCTCAACGGCCAGGTCATGCAGGACGAGTCCACCAAGGACATGATCTTCGACGTCGCGCGGATCGTCTCGGCCGTCTCGCAGACCGTGCCGCTGCTCCCCGGCGACCTCGTGCTCACCGGCAGCCCGGCCGGGAACGGCCTGCACCACGGCCGCCTGCTGCGCCCCGGCGACGTCATGGAAGGCACGATCACCGGGCTGGGCGTCCAGCGCAACCGGTGCGTCGCGGAGGAGGAAGGATGACCGAGCGCATCAGCGCCGAGGCCGCGGTCGCCGAGGCCGCCAAGAAGTACTCCAACTGGGGGCGCTGGGGTGACGACGACGTCCTCGGCACGGTGAACTTCATCGACGAGGCCAAGCGCCGCCAGGCCGCCTCCCTCGTCCGCAAGGGCGTCTCGATCTCCCTGTCGATGCGGTTCCAGGCCGACGGCCCGCAGCGCGGCTGGCGCAAGCGCAACAACCCGGTCCACGTCATGCTCGGCACCGGGCTCGACGTGGTGCACACCGAGCGGGTCATGCCGCACGGCATCGGCGGCGCCGACGACATGATCATCATGCCGCTGCAGTGCGCCACCCAGTGGGACGGCCTCGGCCACATCTTCGACCACGGCGTCGCCTACAACGGCCGCCCCGCCGACAAGGTCGTCACCACCGAGGGCGACCAGGTCACCGGCATCGAGAACCTGGCCTCGCCGGTCGCCAGCCGCGGCGTGCTGCTCGACGTCGGCCGGGTGTTCGGCGAGAACGGCGAGCTGCCCGACGGCTTCGCCATCACCGAGGAGCACCTGGAGGCCACCGCCGAGGCCCACGGCGTGGAGATCGGCCGCGGCGACATCGTGTGCGTGCGCACCGGCCAGCTCACCCGGGCCAAGCGGGAGGGCTGGGGCGAGTACGCCGGAGGCCCCGCGCCCGGCCTGTCGTTCTGGACCGCCGGGTGGCTGCACCGCACCGAGATCGCCGCGATCGCCACCGACACCTGGGGCTTCGAGGTGCGGCCCAACGAGTTCGAGAACGCCTTCCAGCCGCTCCACCAGGTCGTCATTCCGCACATGGGCCTGCTCGTCGGCGAGATGTGGGACCTCGACGCGCTCGCCGACGACTGCGCCGCCGACGGCGTCTACGAGTTCTTCCTCGTCGCCCAGCCGCTGCCCATCACGGGCGCGGTCGGCTCCCCGATCAACCCCCTCGCGATCAAGTGAGGCCGCCATGCCCGCAGTAGGGAACGTTCTCATCGTCGGTGCCGGCACCTCCGGCCCCGCCCTCGCCATCCTGCTCGCCCGCGCCGGCGTGTCCGTCGACGTCGTCGAGATCAAGCCGGAGATCACCGCGCTCGGCTCCGGCATCACCCTGCAGGGCAACGCCCTGCGCGTGCTGCGCGACCTCGGCGTCTGGGACGAGGTCGTCGCGCACGGGTTCCCGTTCAACTCGCTCGGCTTCCGCGCCCCCGACGGCACCCTGCTCGCCGAGGTCCCCGACTCCCGCACCGGCGGGGACGACCTGCCCGCCACGGTCGGCATGTACCGGCCCGACCTCGCCCGGATCCTCGCCAAGGCGGTCACCGACGCCGGGGCCCGGATCCGCTACGGGGTGACCGTCGAGTCGTTCGAGGACCTCGGCGAGTCCGTGCGGGTCACCTTCACCGACGGCACCACCGGCGACTACGACCTCGTCGTCGGCGCCGACGGCATCCGCTCCACGATCCGCCGCATGATCGGCATCGACGTCGAGCCGCGGCCGGTCGGCATGGGCATCTGGCGGGTGCACACCCGCCGCCCCGAGGGGATCGAGCGCACCGACCTCATCTACGGCGGCCCCTGCTACATCGCCGGTTACTGCCCGACCGGCCCCGACACCATGTACGCCTACCTCGTCGAGGACCCGCGGCCGCGGGAGTCGATCACCGACGAGGACAAGCCCAGGATCATGCGTGAGCTCGCCGCCGGGTACGGCTGGCCGTGGACCGAGATCCGCGAGACGATCACCGACCCGGACCGGATCAACTACACCTGGTTCGAGACGCTGCTCGTCGAGAGCCCGTGGAACCGGGGCCGCGTCGTGCTCATCGGCGACGCGGTGCACGCCTGCCCGCCCACCCTCGCCCAGGGCGCGGCCCAGTGCCTGGAGGACGCCGTCGTGCTCGCCGAGCTGCTGCTCGCCGCCGACCGGCTCGACCAGGCGCTGTTCGACGCCTTCACCGAGCGCCGCCTGCCGCGGGTGCGCGCCGTGGTCGAGGGGTCCCTGCAGATCACCGAGTGGCAGCTCAACCGCGACCCGAACGCGGACGTCGCCGCGGTGGCGGGCCGGATCAACGCGATCGTCTCGGAGCGGCCGTGACCCCCACCATCGACGTGCACGCCCACGTGCTGCTCCCCGAGGTGGACCGGGCCGTCGCCGACCACCCCGGCCACGCCGCGCACCTCGCCCTGGAGGCGCGGCGCAACGGCCCGGCCGCCGCCGAGGTGAACCGGCGCGTGATCGGCGAGCTGATCCCGCGGCTCACCCGGGTGGAGGCACGCCTGGCGGACATGGACGCGGCCGGCGTGGACGTGCAGATCGTCAGCCCGTCGCCGTCCCACTACCACTACTGGGCCGACCCGGGCCTCGCCCGTACCGTGTTCCGGCTCGCCAACGAGGGGGTGGCCGCGCACTGCGCTCAGGCCCCCGACCGGCTGCACGGGCTCGGCATCGTCCCGCTCCAGCACCCCGACCTGCTCGTCGAGGCGCTCGACCACGCCCTCGGTCTCGGCCTGCGCGGCGTGATGATCTCCTCGTTCGCGCCCGGGCGCGAGCTGTCCGACCCGGCGTACGACCCGTTCTGGGCGCACGCCGCGGACACCGGCGCGGTGGTCTTCCTCCACCCGTTCGGCTGCACCCTCGACGAGCGGCTCGACCGCTACTACCTGTCGAACATCGTCGGCCAGCCGGTGGAGAACGCGGTCGCGCTGTCCCACCTCATCTTCTCCGGCGTGCTCGACCGGCACCCGAACCTGCGGCTGCTCGCCGCCCACGGCGGCGGCTACCTGCCGACGTACATCGTGCGGGCCGACCACGGCTGGCAGGTACGGCCGGACGCCCGGGTCTGCGCCGAGCCGCCCAGCGCGTACCTGCGGCGCATCTGGTTCGACTCGCTCGTCTACCGGCCGGAGGCGCTGCGCGCGCTCATCGACGCGGTCGGCGTCTCCCAGGTCGTGCTCGGCTCCGACCACCCGTTCGACATGGGCGTCACCGACCCGCTCGACCGGCTGCGCGCCGCGTTCCCGGACGGCGACGAGTTCGACGCGATCCGCGGCGGCAACGCCCTCCGACTCTTCGACCTCAAGGACTAGCCACAAGGACGGACATGGCCAGACTCATCACCCACCTACGGCACGTCGACCTCGCCGTGCCCGACTTCGAGAAGCAGCGCGAGTTCTACGCCGGCGTGTGGGGCCTCACCGAGGTCGCCACCGACAGCGGGCTCAGCTTCCTCGCCGCCGAGGGCTCGCCGGAGCAGTACATCATCCGGCTGCGCAAGGCCGAGGAGAAGCGGCTCGACCTGATCGCCTTCGGCGCGGCGACCCCCGCCGACGTCGACGCCCTCGCCGAGCGGCTGGGCAAGGCGGGCGTGCAGCTCATCTCCCAGCCGGGCGAGATCACCACCCCCGGCGGTGGGTACGGCTTCCGCTTCTTCGACGTCGACGGCCGCACCGTCGAGGTCTCCGCGGACGTCGCCACCCGCCAGCACCGCAAGATCGAGCCGCGCGAGTCGATCCCGGTACGGCTGTCGCACGTCGTGATCAACTCGCCCGACATCGACCGCACCCGCGAGTGGTACGAGAAGCACCTCGACTTCGCGCTCTCCGACACCCTCGGCCACCCGCGGATCGGCGACGTCATGCACTTCATGCGGTGCAACCCGCAGCACCACAGCCTCGCCATCGCCCGCGCCCCGCACGTCTCGCTGCACCACATCAGCTTCGAGCTGCGCGGCGTCGACGAGTTCATGTACGGCACCGGCCGGCTGCTGCGCGCCGGGGTCCGCATGATCTGGGGGCCGGGCCGCCACCTCGCCGGGGACAACACCTTCTCCTACTTCCTCGACCCGCACGGCAACACGGTCGAGTACACCACCGAGCTGGAGGAGCTCGACGAGGACACCTGGCACCCGCAGGTCCACGACTTCACCAAGCCCGAGGTGAGCGACCAGTGGGGGACCGCCAACCAGATCGACGAGGTCATCACCCGGGAGTCGTTCAACGACGTCGACCGCGGCGTGTTCGTCGCCCCGCCCGTCTGATTCGATCGGATCCCATGCGCATCGCAACCTTCACTCACGAGGGCCGTACCCGTTCCGGGATCGTCGAGGCCGACGCGGTCCGGCCGTTCCCCGACGGCGTCGGGGTGCTCGACCTGCTGCGCGACGACCGCCTGGGCGAGGCCGAGAGCCTCGCCCAGGACCCGGTCCCGCTCGCCGAGGTACGACTGTGCGCGCCGTTCGAGCCGCCCACCGTGCGGGACTTCGCCGTCTTCGAGGAACACGTCGAGGGCATGCGCCGCGGCAAGGACCCCGAAGGCAAGATCCCGGACGCCTGGTACGAGGCGCCCGCGTTCTACTTCACCAACCCGTACGCGGTGGTCGGCCCGGACGACGAGGTGCCGGTGCCGCCCGGCTGCAAGGTCTTCGACTTCGAGCTCGAGGTCGCCGCGGTGATCGGCCGGGCCGGCCGGGACCTCACCCCGGAGCAGGCCCGGGAGCACATCGCCGGGTACCTGATCATGAACGACTGGTCGGCCCGCGACCTCCAGATCCGCGAGATGCAGGTCGGCCTAGGCCCGGCCAAGGGCAAGGACACCGCCACCACGCTCGGCCCGTGGCTCGTCACCGCCGACGAGCTGGAGCCGTACCGTGACGAGGACGGCCTGCTGCGGCTCGCGCTCACCGCGTCCGTCAACGGCACCGTGGTCGGCCGCGACCTGCTGTCGAACATGAGCTGGACGTTCGAGGAGCTCGTCGCGTACGCCTCGCGCGGCACCTGGGTACGGCCCGGCGACGTGCTCGGGTCCGGCACCTGCGGCAACGGCGGCTGCCTTGCCGAGCTGTGGGGCGTGCGCGGCAGGCAGGACCCGCCGCCGCTGCGGCCCGGCGACGTGGTCGAGCTCACCGTCGAGGGCATCGGCTCGATCCGCAACACCATCGTCGCCGGGGTCGAGCAGGTGCCCATCCCGCCGGCGAGGAAGCGCCCCCGGACCCGACCCTGACCTGGGAGGAAGAGCGGGGTCACAGACGGCCCGGACGTCCCGACGCCATACGGCAGGTGGACGGCCGGGCCGTCGCCATTTTCAGGACCTCGGCCGAGAGCGGGCGATCCGCGACACGGTCGAGGGCTCGCTCCTGGGCGGCCGGGCGTTGCCACGCTCTCGCCGCTCGCGCCGGTCTCCTCGTGCGCTCGGGCTTGGCGGCAGGCCCGGCGCGTCGCCTCACGATGCCTTGGTGCAAGGCTCGACCTCCTGATTCCCAAGAAACCGCCAACACGTACGCCCATGTCCGTGTACTGTGCGTACACGATCGCCGCCGCACGGTCATACGCCCAGGTCGCATCACCACTGGCAAGCGGCCCGCCATCCGGAGGTGATCCATGCCCGCCCGCCGCAAGAAGCTCGAACGCTACCGATCCCTGGCGCACTACTTCGGCGCCCGGATCCGCGACCTGCGCGACAGCTACGAGCACCGCACCGGCAGGCGTCTCAGCCTGTACGAGTTCGCCGCCCGCACCGGCTACTCGCCCTCGATGATCAACGCGATCGAGCGCGGCCACCATCTGCCGGAGAACGGCGACCGGGTCCGGTTGATCGACGAAACCCTGGACGCCAACGGCGAGCTGATCTGCATGTGGCCGTTGGTCCAGCGCCTGGGGCGACGCCCTATCGACGAATTGATTGCCGCTGCCGACAGCGGAAATAACAACAGCGTCATCCCCCAAGGTCAGGACGACGACATGCAGCGACGACACCTGTTCCGCCTCACCGGCCTCGGCCTGATCGCCGGCCCTGCCCTTAATGACGCCGAGGCATTACGGCAACTCGTCGAGAAGGCCATCGGCACCGCCGAGTCATCCCACGTCGAAGACTGGGAGGCGGTCGGCAGAGCGCATCGCCATGCGCTTGCCACCCGTCCGCCCGCCGAAGTGCGCGATGGCCTGACCGCCGATCTGGCGGCTTTGCAATGGTCACTTGCGCAGGCCAAGCCCGAGCACAAGGCCGACCTGCAGCGATCCATGGCGTACCTGTCCGTCCTGTACGCCAATGCGCTCACCCGCCTCGGGCAGTACGCCGCCGCGCGGAGGTGGTGGACCACGGCCCGGCGTGCCGCCGACGCCTCAGGTGATCTGGAAACGCGGGTGCGGGTACGCGGTAACGAAGCGATCTACGGGCTCTACGACCATCGCTCGCCGGAATCGGTGATCTCACTTTCGCGTGAGGCCCAGCGGATGGCGGGTGACATGGCGTCCATCGGTGTCCTCCAGACACTCGCCGCCGAGGCTCAGGCCCTCGCGGTGATGGGCCGCGATCACGAGGCCCGGCAGCGGCTGAACCGTCTGTACGCCGTGGCCGACAAGGTCGGCGAACGCGACGAACTCGGCTGGACCCCGGATTCGCTCTGGTTCGTCGCGAGCTGGGTGCACTCGTACGGCGGGGCGGCACGGGCGGCGGACGAGGCGCGCGAGGAGGCGTCGAGGCGGCTGCCCGCCTATCAGAACGCGAGCAATCTCCGCCTCCACCAGGCCATCACCCTGGCGCGCAACGGCGGCCACCAGGAGGCGCTGCGTCTCGCCACCGAGACCATCTCCGGCCTCGCCCCGGCCTACCGCTCGCAGGTGATCATGCACACCGCGCGCCAGGTGCAGGAACTCGTCCCACCCGACCAGCGCAAGGGCAGTGCCTTCGACGACTACCGGGCGGCCGTCCTCGGCACCTCGTCGTCGCTGTGACCGGACCCGGCGGCGGCGGCAACTCGGCGCGAACGAAGAAGCGGCCCGGAGCGGCGGAGGCCGCCCCGGGCCGTGACGCTCTGGTCGGCCTGATCAGGCCGAGCGGTACAGCTCGGCGACGCGGAAGGCCAGGTCGAGGGACTGGCTGCGGTTGAGGCGCGGGTCGCACGCCGTCTCGTACCGCAGGCTCAGGTCGGACAGGTCGATCGGGTCACCGCCGCCGACGCACTCGGTGACGTCGTCGCCGGTGAACTCGATGTGGATGCCACCGGGGTGCGTGCCGAGCGAGCGGTGCACCTCGAAGAACCCGGCGACCTCGTCGAAGATGTCGTCGACGCGGCGGGTCTTGTGGCCGCTCGGCGCCTCGAAGGTGTTGCCGTGCATCGGGTCGCAGACCCACAGCACGTTGGCGCCGCTCGAGGCGACCTTCTCCACCAGCGTGGGCAGCACGTCCCGGATCCGGGAGGCGCCCATGCGGGTGATGAACGTGAGCCGGCCCGGCTCGTTGTGCGGGTTGAGCCGCTCGATCAGCGCGAGGGCGTCCTCCGGGGTGGTGGTGGGACCGAGCTTCACGCCGATCGGGTTGCGAATACGGCTGAAGAACTCCACGTGCGCGCCATCGAGCTGGCGGGTGCGCTCGCCGATCCACACCATGTGCGCCGACACGTCGTACGGCAGGCCGGTGCGCGAGTCGATGCGGGTGAGCGCGCGGTCGTACTCGAGGATCAGCGCCTCGTGCGACGAGTACAGCTCCACGGTGTGGAACTCGGGGGAGTCCGCGCCGCAGGCGTGCATGAACTGGATCGCCTTGTCGATCTCCTTGGCCAGCCGCTCGTAGCGCTGCCCGGCGGGGGACTCGGCGACGAAGTCCTGGTTCCAGGCGTGCACCTGGCGCAGGTCCGCGTACCCGCCCTTGGTGAAGGCGCGGCACAGGTTGAGGGTCACCGCGGAGGAGTGGTACGCGCGCAGCAGCCGCCGCGGGTCGGGGGTGCGCGCCTCGGCGGTGAACTCGAAGCCGTTCACCATGTCGCCGCGGTAGGCGGGCAGCTCCACGCCGTCGCGCACCTCGACCGGCTTGGAGCGGGGCTTGGCGAACTGCCCGGCCCAGCGCCCGATCTTCACGACCGGGACGCTGCCCGCGTAGGTGAGCACGATCGCCATCTGCAACAGCGTCTTCAGCTTGTTGCGGACGGCGTCGGCGGTGGCGCCGGCGAAGGTCTCGGCGCAGTCACCGCCCTGGAGCACGAACGCCTCGCCTCGTGCGGCGGCGGCGAGACGCTCCTTGAGCTGGTCGCACTCCCCGGCGAAAACGAGGGGAGGCAGGGTCGACAGCTCGGCGACGACCTCGTCGAGCACGGCACGATCCGGCCAGTCGGGCTGCTGCGCCGCCGGCAGCCTGCGCCAGGCGTCGAGATCGATGGCGTCCGCGGTCACATGGCCTCCTCAACCGGCCGAGACCGCCTCGTCCCCGGCGCGTTGGTAATGGTGTTTCGCTCGGTCACGACACATCAGGTTATTGCACTCCCGGCACCGGAAATGCGCCCCGTCATGCGCTTGTGGAAATTCCCTCACCACAGGTTTGCCGGGGTACCGGAAGGATCAAAAAGGAACGATCGTCCAGCTCGCCTCGTGCTTCTCGCCGGGCTGGAGCACGACGACGTCGGTGCCCGAGTTGAACGCGTCGGGCGGGCAGGTCATCGGCTCCACGGCGAGCCCGCGGTGGCCGAGCCCGGTGCCGGTGCACACCTGGACCCACGGCAGCACCCGCGGATCCCAGTTGATCTCCACGCCGCCGGCCGGGCCGCGCAGCCGTACCCGGGCCAGGCCCTCGGCGTCCGCGGTGAGCCCGGTGAACGCGTGGTCGATCGCGGTCTCGCCGATCGCGTGCGCCTCGCGGAAGTCGTACGGCGTGCCGGTCACGTCGGCCGGCTCGCGCGGCACCAGCCGCTCGTCGACGAGCAGCACCTTGTCCGCGGGCAGTTCCAGCTCCCAGCCGGTGAGCGGCCCGTCGCCCGCGAGCAGCCACGGGTGCGGGCCGCAGCCGTACGGGGCGGGGCGGTCGCCGACGTTCTGCGCGGTGAGCGTGGTGGTGAGCCCGTGCGGGGTGAGCGTGTACAGCACGGCGAGCGCGAGCCGGAACGGGTAGCCGGGGGTGGGCTCGATCGTGTGCGTGAGCCGTACCGACGCCTGGCCGTCGGTCTCGGCGGGCGGCTCGGCGATCTCCCAGGGCGCCTCCGCCACCAGCCCGTGCAGGGCGTGCCCGCGCTCGGGCTCGGTGACCGGCAGCTCGAACCGCTCCCCGGCGAAGGTGTAGACGGCGTCGGCGACCCGGTTCGGCCACGGCGCGAGCAGGGTGCCGCTGTAGAACGGGATCGGGCCGTCCTCGGGCCAGGAGACGACGAGGTCGCGCTCGCCCGCGCGCAGCACCCGCAGGGCGCCGCCACGCGTGCTGATCTCGGCGTGCAGGTCACCGCAACGGAGGGAACCGGAGCTCACCAGGATCCTTTCGTCGGCCGGCCGCATGCCACGGCCGGGAGGGCGTCGGCGGAACGGGCGGAGCGCTGCGCTCCCGTTGGGTGGGAGCGCTCCCATGAGCGTATACGCTAGGGAGCAGCGCCGGGCGCGTCAACCTTTCGGCCGGTCTTCCGCATACCCCGATCCTGACATCTCGCAACAGGTCCGCCAAACGGTGCCCGCCGGATTCGCGCATGGAAAGGGGGCGCCGCCGGGACGGGGGGAAGGGGGTCACCGGCGACGCCCCCGGCTCAGGGCGGGCCTAGCCGAGGACCCGGCCGCGGATCAGGTCCCGGTACCAGAGCGCGCTGTCCTTCGGGATCCGGCGCTGGGTGGGGTAGTCGACGTAGACGATGCCCCACCGCTCCCGGTACCCCTCGGCCCACTCGAAGTTGTCGAGCAGCGACCAGACGTGGTAGCCGACCACGCGCACCCCGTCGGCGACCGCCCGCCGTACCGCGTCGAGGTGGTCGCGCAGGAACGCCACCCGGTACGGGTCGTGCACCGCGCCGTCCGCGTCCACCTCGTCGGCGGCGGGCATGCCGTTCTCGGTGATGACCAGCGGGACGTTCCCGTAGTCCCGGGCCAGCCGGCGCAGCAGGTCGCACAGGCCCTCGGGGTGGATCTCCTGCCACCACGCCTGGGACCGCGGGTGCCGGAAGGCGCGCTCGCCGTCGGCGGTGACGTACAGCGGCGAGTAGTACTGCACGCCGAGCATGTCGATCGGCGCGGAGATGATCTCCAGGTCGCCGTCGGCGATGCGCTCCGGCATCGGGCTGCGCCCGGCGATCCAGCGCAGCGTGTCCTCCGGGTACCGGCCGGTGAGGATCGCGTCGAGGTAGAGCCGGTTCTCCAGGCCGTCGGCGTGCCGTACCGCGTCGGCCTGGGCCGCGGACTCCGCCTCCGGGCCGTCGGCCGCCGGGTAGACCGGGCTCAGGTTGAGCGCCGGGCCGATCCGGCGGCCGCCGCCCGAGGCCCGCAGGGCGCGCACCGCGAGCCCGTGCGCGAGCAGCATGTGGTGCAGCGCGACGTACGCCCGGGCGTCGTCGCGGTACCCGGGCGCGTGGATGCCGTGCCGGTACCCGGCGTCCACCACGGTCTTCGGCTCGTTGACGGTGATCCAGTCCGCCACGTCGAGCGCGTCGAACATGATCTGCGCGTAGTCGGCGAACCAGGACGCCACGTCCCGGTTCTCCCAGCCGCCCTTGTCCTGCAGGGCCTGCGGCAGGTCCCAGTGGAACAGGGTGGCCATCGGCCGGATGCCGCGGTCGCGCAGCCCGTCGACGAGCCGCCGGTAGAAGTCGAGCCCCTTGCGGTTGACCGGCCCGGTGCCGTCCGGCTGGACGCGCGGCCAGGCGATGGAGAACCGGTAGCTCTGCAGGCCGAGCTCGGCCATCAGCTCGACGTCCTCGGCCCAGCGCCGGTAGTGGTCGGCGCCGGGCTCGCCGGTGTCCCCGCCGGCGACCTTGCCGGGGGTCGCGGCGAAGGTGTCCCAGACCGACGGGCCGCGCCCGTCGGCGTCGGTCGCGCCCTCGATCTGGTACGCCGAGGTGGCGGCCCCGAGGATGATGCCGGGCGGGAACCGGTGGGTTGCGTTCACGGTGACTCCTGCGGGTTGGGGGATCGCCGGCGGGCGCTGCCGGGACTCAGGGCGCTGTGCCCACCGCGACGGGGTGCGTTGGGAGCGCTCCCATATCGTGAGAGCGCTCCCGCCCCCGTGCACCCCCGTGGGCGTCGACCTGGTGGCGCGGCGTCAGGCCGAGCCGCGGATGACGAGATGGGTGTCGAGTATGACGACCGGCTGCTCCAGCGGTTCGCCGTTGATCCGGGCGACCAGCAGGTGCGCCATCTGCCGTCCCATCTCCTCGGTGGGCTGGTGGACCGTGGTGAGCGGCGGGTCGCTGTAGAGGCGGCTCGCGCTGGAGTCGTCGAACCCTATCACCGCCACGTCGTCGGGGATGCGCCTGCCGTACTCCTTGAGCACGTGCATCGCGCCCATCGCCATGGGATCGGACGCCGCGAACACCGCGTCGATGTCCGGATCCCTGGCGAGCAGCTCACGCATCGCCCGCGCGCCGCTCTCCTGGGAGAAGTCGCCGAAGGCGACGCACTCGGGCACCCCGGTGGCGATCAGCGCGTCGCGGTAACCGGCGAGCCGGTCCACGCCCACGCCCATGTCCTGTGGTCCGGCGATGGTGGCGATGCGCCTGCGCCCCTTGCCGATCAGGTACTTGACCGCCTGCCGGGCACCCGCCCGGTTGTCCATGTCCACGTAGCTGTAGGGGGTGATGCCGACGGGCCGGCCACCGACCACGGTGGGCACGCCCATCTCCTCCAGCCTGCCGGGCAGCGGATCGGCGCCGTGCAGCGAGATGAGCATCACCCCGTCGACGTGCTGTCCGGTGAGGTACTGCTCGAGCCGGGCGTGCTCCTCGCGCGTCTGCGCCATGGCGAGGATGAGCTGCAGCCCGGTCTCGGACAGCGCCGAGCCGATGCCGCGGATCACCCCCGCGAAGTACGGTTCGTCGAAGACCCGCTGCTCGGATTCGGAGACCACGAGCGCGACCGTGTCGGTACGCCGGGTGACCAGGGTGCGCGCCGCGCGGTTGGGAACGTAGCCGAGCTCCTCGATGGCCCGCAGCACCGCTGCGCGGGCACGCTCGCTCACTTTCGGCGAGCCGTTGATCACCCGCGAAACCGTGCCGCGTCCGACCCCGGCTCGGGCCGCGACCGCCTCAAGCGTCGGCCGCTGACCCGGGCGGCGCTGCCCGTTGGCCAAGACCCTGCCCCTCCTTGTCGTGTGCCTATTCTGCCGGAAGTGACAAACCGTTACGACGGATGGTTTCGGCATACCACAGGGCGCTGTCCTTGAGGATCCGCTCCTGGGTCTCGTAGTCGACGTAAACCAGTCCGAACCGCTTGCCGTACCCCCAGGCCCACTCGAAGTTGTCCAGCAGGGACCAGGCGAAATACCCCTTGAGCGGCACGCCCTTGGAGATCGCCTCGTGGCAGGCGCGCAGGTGCGAGGCGATGAAAGCAAGCCGCTCGGAATCATGCACCGCGCCGTCGCCGGTCACCACGTCGTCGAACGCCGCGCCGTTCTCGGAGATGACGAGCGGGATCGGCGGGTACTCCTTGACCAGCCGCAGCAGGATCTCCAGCAGGCCGTCGGTGTCGATCTCCCAGCCCATCGCGGTCACCGGGCGGCCGCCGTTGACGAACGAGACGTGCTCGCTGCCCACCCACGGCGAACCGGCCCCGGTGGGCGCGGCCGAGGCCGAGGCGGCGCCTCCCGACACACCCGACACGGTGAACCGGCTGTAGTAGTTGATCAACAGCAGGTCGAACGGCGTGGCGATCGTCTCCAGGTCGCCCGGCCGGATGTGGTCCGGCTCGCACACCGCGCGCAGGTCCTCCAGCACGTCGGCGGGGTACTCGCCCTTGAGCATCGCGTCGAGGAAGAACCGGTTCTGCAGCCCGTCGATGCGCCGGGCCGCGTCCAGGTCCGCCTCGCTGTCGGAGGCCGGGGAGATCGCGTACAGGTTCACGCACCCGCCGATCCGGGTCTTCGGGTTCTGCGCGCGGATCGCCTGCACCGCGAGCCCGTGCCCGAGCAGCAGGTGGTGAGCGGCCCGTACGGCGGCCGCGGGCTCGCGCCGGCCCGGCGCGTGCTCGCCCGAGGCGTACCCGAGGAACGCCGCGCACCACGGCTCGTTCACGGTGCTGAAGTTGCGGACCCGGTCGCCGAGCGCGTCGTGCACGAGCGCGGCGAAGTCGGCGAACCGCTGGGCGGTGTCACGCTCCGGCCAGCCGCCCGCGTCCTCCAGGGGCTGCGGGAGGTCCCAGTGGTAGAGCGTGATCCACGGCTCGATGCCCTTCTCCAGCAGCTCGTCCACGAGCCGCCGGTAGAAGTCGAGCCCCGCCTGGTTCACCGCGCCCTTGCCGGCCGGCTGGATCCGCGGCCAGGAGACCGAGAACCGGTACGCGGTGAGGCCGAGGTCGGCCATGAGCCGCACGTCGTCCCGGTAGCGGTGGTAGTGGTCGACCGCCACGTCGGCGGTGTCGCCGTTCACCACCCGGCCCGGCTGGCGGACGAAGGTGTCCCAGATGGAGGGTCCCCGGCCGTCGGTCGCGGTGGCGCCCTCGATCTGGTACGCCGAGGTTGCGGCGCCCCAGACGAAGCCGGCCGGGAACTTCAGCTCGGTGACACCGGTCTTGGGATGTGCTTCCTGCGTTGTCACGCTTTGACCGCACCTTCCATGAGGCCGCCGATGATCTGACGGCCGAAGACGAGGAATACGATGATGAGCGGCAGGACCGACAACGTGGTTCCGGTGAAGATCATCACGTAGTCGGTCGAGTGCTGGGCGTTGAGGTTGCGGATCGCGACCTGGACCGTGGGGTTGCCCGCCAGGACGATCAGCGGCCACATGAAGTCGTTCCAGGTGATCATGAACGTGTTGATGCCGAGCACGGCCATGCCGGGCCGTACCGCGGGCAACACGATGTTCCACCAGATGCGCAGGGTGGAGGCGCCGTCCACCCGGGCCGCCTCGACCAGCTCACCGGGCACCGCCTGCTCGGTGTACTGGGTCATGAGGAACACGCCGAAGGCGTTGAGCAGGTACGGCAGGATGACCGCCTTGAGCTGCCCGGTCCACTCCAGCTCGACCATGACGCGGTAGAGCGGCACCACGCCCATCTGCTGGATGGGGACCATCATGGTGAGCAGCACGGCGAGCAGCAGCACCCGGCTGCCGCGGAACCGCAGCCGGGAGAAGGCGAAGCCGGCCATCGTGGAGATGATCACCACGGACACCGTGACCGAGATGGCCACGATCGCCGAGTTGGTGAGGCCGGTGAGGAACTGCGCGTCCGGGTCGTTGAGGACGCGCACGATGTTCTCCCCGAGGTTGCCGCCGGGCAGCAGCGGCGGGGGCACGTCCACCGCGTCCGAGTTGGTGCGGGTGGCGATCACGATCATGTAGTAGATCGGGAAGGCCGACAGGAAGATCGTGAAGGCCAGCATCACCTTGGTGAGCAGGGTCGCGTCCCACATCCGCGAGCCCGCTCCGCCGCGGTGGGTCTGCTTTCTTCTCGCGCCGGGGCCGTTCCGGCGCACGGTCAGCGTCGTCACTTGTGACCCCCGATCCGGCGGATGAGCATGAAGTTGATGGCGGATCCGACGAGGATCATCAGGAAGAGGAGCCAGGCGGCCGCGGACGCGTAGCCGTACTCGAAGTTGTTGAAGCCCTTCTCCACGATGAACATCGCGACCGTCTGGAACTGGTTGTCCGAGCCACCCTGGATACGGCCGCCGTAGAACATCACCGGCTCGGCGAACAGGGTGAGGCCGCCGATGGTGGAGTTGAGCACCACGAAGATGATCGTGGGCCGGAGCATGGGGATGGTGATCTGCCAGAACTGGCGGCGCTTGGAGGCGCCGTCGATCTCCGCGGCCTCGTACAGGTCACGCGGGATGGTCTGCATGCCGGCGAGGAAGATGATCGCGTTGTAGCCGGTCCACCGCCAGTCGACCATCGTCGAGATCGCCAGCCACGAGGGGATGCGCTCGGCCTTCCAGTCGATGGGGTCGACGCCGAACCAGCTCAGAATCCAGTTGACCATTCCCCAGTCGCGGCCGTAGAGCTGGGTGAAGACGACGGAGACCGCGACCACCGAGGTGACGAGCGGCAGCAGCACGCCCATGCGCACGAACAGCTGGCCCCGGAACCGCTTGTTCAGCGCGTTGGCGAGCATGAGCGCGAGCAGCAGCTGCGGCACGGTCGCGATGACGAACATCGCGAGCGTGTTGACGACGACCTTCCAGAACTGGTCGTCGGCGAGCAGCTCGGTGTAGTTGCCGAGGCCGACCCACTCCTGCTCGCCGGTGAGCTCGTAGTCGAAGAGCGAGTAGTAGAGGGTGAAGGCGAGCGGGAACAGGCCGAAGACGGCGAACAGCAGGAAGTACGGCGAGACGAGCAGGTAGGGGGACGCCTTCAGGTCGAGCCAGGAGAGGAAGCGCCGGACGGCACTGGGGGAGTCGTTCCGGGAGCCTCGCGGAGACGGGGGGACGACCTGCGGCCCGGATTGGGCCTGGGCGTACGGCCCGGAGTAGTCGGTGTGCAGGCTCATGGTTCACCTTTCGCGAGTGGCAGGTCCCGGCCCGCCACCGGGGTGCCCGGTGGCGGGCCGGACCTGTCGGAAAGACGCGCCAGGAAGAGCGGGGGTCAGCCCGCGGCCTTCGTGGCGTCGTCCACGAGCTTCTGCCAGGCCTGGTCGGCGGGCACCGAGCCGTCGTCGACGGCGGAGATCACCTGCTCGACCGCGTTCTTCACCTGGGTGTGCTTCACACCGAGGAAGACGGGCTGCAGCTCGGCGGCGGACTTGGCGAAGATCTCACCCTTGGGGGCGTCGTTGAAGTACTCGTCCTTCGCGCCCTGGACCGCCGGGTCCTGCTGGGCCTGCGTGTTGCTCGGCATGTTGCCGGCGTAGTTGAACACGCTGACCTGGGCTTCCTTGCCGGTCAGGTAGTTGGCCACCATCGCGGCCTCCTTGGGGTGCTTGGTCTGCTTCGGCACCGCCAGCCAGGAGCCGCCCCAGTTGCCGCCGCCGCCGGGCACCGCGGCGACGTCCCACTTGCCCTTCAGCTCGTCACCGGCGTTGCCGCTCACCACGCCGAGCATCCAGGACGGGCAGCCGAGGGTGGCGAACTGCGACTTCTTGAAGCCGGTGTTCCACTCCTCGCTGAAGTTGCGGAGCTTGGCGGTGAGGCCCTCCTGGCTGAGCTTCACCGCGTAGTCGAACGCGGTCTTCACCGCCGGGTTCTTGTCGACGATGAGGTTGTTGTTGGTGTCGAAGTAGGTGACGTTGCCGTTCTTGGCGGCCTCCTGCACCAGCACCACGTTGTAGATGGTGTTGGTGCCGTCGACGAACGCGGCGTCCTTGACCTTCTCCTTGAACTTCTTGCCGACCTCGAGGAAGTCGTCCCAGGTGGGCCAGAGCTTGCTGACCTCCTCGCGGTCGGTGGGCAGGCCGGCCTTCTCGAACAGGTCGCGCCGGTAGCAGATGCTCATGCCGCCGACGTCGGTGCCGAGGGCGAACAGCTTGCCGGAGCTGTCGATGCCGTTCTGCCACTTCCACTCGGCGTAGTCCGACTTGCGGCTGTCGAGGCCGTACTCGCCGAGGTCGACCCACCACTCGGGGTGGGCCTTCGCCAGGCCCATGCCACCCTCGTCGATGCCGACCACGTCACCGGCACCGTTCCCGGCCTGGAGCCACTGGATCATCTGCGGCCAGTAGACCTGCTCGAACTGGTCGGTCAGGTTGACGTGCTTGATCTGGATGTTCGGGTTCTCCCGGTTCCACTTGGCGATGGCCTCGTCGTACCCGAAGTTCTTGCCGCCGCCGAAGGTCTGGACGGTGATGGTGACCTTCTCGGCGGACTCGCCCGAGGCGGTGTCCCCGCTGCCGGAGTCGCCGGAACCGCAAGCCGCCGACAGTGCCAGGGCGGCCGTGGTGACCGCGGCCACGGCGAGGAACCTGCCGCGGCGCCAGGTGTGCTTCATTCCGAACCCCTCTCAGGTGGTTCCGAGGTGGTGGTCAGGGGTGCTGACTCCTGGGAGTGCAAGTCGAAGTGCAGGCCGGGCCCCCGAACACACGGCCGGCGATGCGCTCCTTCGGAAGACCCCATCCTTGGGAGCGCTCCCACGAAGGGTTGCGGATGAGCAATGCTCGCGTCAATACGCCGAAACAGAACTGTTACCGTGCGCGTCCATGAGCTGGACAAACGAGCTTAAACAGCATCAAAGAGCGCAAACGCACCTTTGGGAGCGCTCCCACCTCAGGAGGTGAAAACACGGCCCCAGGGCAACGTTGGATCCCCGGTTCATCCGCCGTTCCGGCCGTCGCCAGGGCCTCCGGACCGCGCCCGTCGTGAACGTTTCCGCGACCGGCGTGGCGGTCGGCGGACGGTGCCGCCAGGCGCCGCGCCGCGACCGTGTTCCGCCCGGCACGGCACGGTGAGACCGCGGGCCAAAAAGAGCGGGGGCGGCACCGGGTCCGGTGCCGCCCCCGCTTCCGCGTGCCCGGGAAGGGCGGGAGGTCAGTTGATGAACCGCAGGTCGCTGATCACGCCGGCGGACAGCAGGGCGATGTAGAGGTCGGTGATGAGCAGCGTGCCCAGGGTGATCCAGGCGAGCTCCATGTGCCGGGCGTTGAGCCGGGAGATGAAGGTCCAGATCCGGTAGCGGACCGGGTGCCGGGAGAACGAGTTGAGCCGGCCGCCGGTGATGTGCCGGCAGGAGTGGCACGACAGGGTGTAGCACCACAGCAGGACGACGTTGCCGAGCAGGATCAGGTTGCCCAGCCCCATCTGGAACCCGTTGTCACCGAAGAACGCGACGATGGCGTCGTAGGTGTTGACGATCGAGATGACCACCGCCGCGTAGAAGAAGTAGCGGTGCAGGTTCTGCATGATGAGCGGGAACCGGGTCTCGCCCGTGTACTTGCCGTGCGGCTCGCGGACGGCGCAGGCGGGCGGGGAGAGCCAGAAGGCCCGGTAGTAGGCCCGGCGGTAGTAGTAGCAGGTGAGCCGGAAGCCGAGCAGGAAGCCGAGCGCGAGGATGCCGTAGGGCAGCAGCGGCGGGAACTCGGGCAGCCAGGTGCCGAAGTGGCGGGCGCCCTCCACGCAGGACGCGCTCACGCACGGGGAGGAGAACGGGGTCAGGTAGCCGTACCCCTCGACGAAGTAGTACTTCTGCGAGCTGGTCCTGACCAGGCCGTACAGGAGCCAGAGCGTCAGGGCCAGGAATACCACCAGGGGGCTTCGCCACCACCGGTCGGTGCGAAGGGTGCGCTCCTTGATCTGGGCGCGGGTTTTCGGTGTTCCTTCCGCCATCGTCTGGCTCACACCGGCCTCCATTTATTTATTGAGTTCGCCTACCTGATTTACCCGCGTAAGCCGCGTGTCAGGGATTTGACCGGCGACCGCGTGATGCGGCGCGTTATTTGCGTCCGGACCATATTCGCGAATTGCGCGGATATGATCGGGCGGCACGGCGGTCATGGTAGCAGGTGGCCGGACGTCGGCGGTCGCCGGGTGCCCGCTTGCGGGCAGGCGGAGAATACCAGGTCAGCGGGGGTACGGCGGGCCGCCGGCGGCCGCTGCGAAGGGGAGGATCCGGGCGGTGGCGGGGCGGCCGGGCGGGATGCCGGGTACGGCGGGCGAAGTGACTTTTGTCACGGCGCCCGTTCGCGCGCCGGAGGCCGGAGCGGAATTACCACGAATCAGCCACGGGACGGGCATGAAGCGGACACGGAACGGGCACGGTCCGATATCGGTGGCGTGCCTTTCCATACGCGCCGCCGTACCGTCGCGGGCCCGGGCGTTTCGACGTCGCCCGCCCGGCGGACAGGGGAGCGCCCCTCCCCGGACACCGGGGAGGGGCGCTCCTTTTGAGGGCGCTGCCTCAGGCGGCCGCGGTGCTCCGGCCCGCACCCGGGCCGGGCGCGGGTCACAGCCACGGCCACCGCGCGTTCTCGCCCGCCTCCAGCAGGGGGATCAGGCGGAACGTCGCGTCGGAGAAGCCGCCGATCTCGTGCCGGTTGCGCGCGCCGGTCGGCATCATCGCGTGCGTGTAGCCGACCAGGTTGAAGCCGTACAGCGGCACGTGCGCCGGGACCGCGTCGGTGACCTCCAGGCCGTGGTGGCCGGTCATGGTCTGCATGTCGGTGAAGACCACGACGCGGTCGTGGCCGCGGTAGGTCCGCCGCAGCGCGTCGGCGATCCGCGTGCCGTGGCCGACCTCGCCGATGCGCCTGCAGAACTCGTCGACCTGCTTGAGCACCGAGCCGCCGCGCACCACCCTGTGCTCGAACACCCCGTCGGCGAAGCCGTACAGGTCCACGTTCGCGCCCCGGGCGGCGAGGGCGACGCCGAACAGCGCCGCGGCCTCCACCGGCCGCACCGACGAGCGCGCCGACACCGTGCCGCAGGACATCGACGCCGAGGTGTCCACCAGCACCAGCGTCCGCCCGTCGAACGCCGGGATGTTGCCGGTCGCCAGCCGCAGCGCCCGGTCCAGCGCGTGCCCCCACCGCAGCGACGGCGCGTTGCGGTAGGCGGTGAGGAACCGGAACGGAAGCTGCCGGGAGCGCGCCACCTCGCCGGGGTCGGCGAGCTTCGCGGCGACCCGCTCGGCCACCTCGTCCGGGACGCCCGCCTGGTCGAAGTTCCGCAGGTTGCGCAGCAGCGCCATGTACCCCATCGACGGGATCACCGCGCACCACGCCTCGGCGTCGAGCGGTCCCTGCAGCCAGCCGGCGAGCGCCTCCCAGGTGATGCCGGCCCGGGCCAGCCGGTCCACGTCGGCGAGGGCGGCGCGGCGCTCGGCCACCGGCAGCGCCATCAGCTCGGCCCGCTCCCGCAGCACGCGCAGCGACCGCGGGATCGGCTTGTCCCGCTCGTGACGCCGGTCGAGGGCGTACCCGAACAGGTCGCCCTGCCACGGCTTGTCCGGAGCCGGCGCCGGGTGGGTCAGCTCGATCACGTCGGCGAACCGGAAGGCGCGCGTGTCACCGTCGTACTTGAGCAGCGAACGCTCGTGGTACAGGCGGCGCACCGCGTCCGCGATGCCCCGCTTCACCGGCTTGGGTACGGCACGGCCGTGGTTCGCCATCCAGTACGCCAGCGCCTCGCCCGGCTCGTCGGCCCGCTGCAGCACGCTCGCCACGAGCCGCCGGTTGCCGCCGTGCAGCCCGAGCGCGAGCCGGGCCGCGACCGCCTCGAGCGCGGCGACGATCGGCGCGGAGCGCATGTTCGCCTCGGTGCGCAGCCACGGCAGGAAACCGGCGAGCCAGTCGACGTCCTCGACCGCCACCTTGTGGACCAGGTCACGGAAGCGCGCGTCGCGCTCGCCCGCCCGCTCGTAGAAGGTGTCCTCCCCGACCATGTTCGACACGGCCAGCAGGAAGAGCTCGCTCTTGGCGTCACGCGCGTACCCGGGCGCGCCCTCGTGCGTGCGGCCGGACGGGACCCGCTCGGTCCGGACCGGGCTGGACACGGACGCCTTGGTGCCGGCCTTGTTGAACTTTGCCATCGCTGCGAAGCCCTCCTTTCCGCTGGTCGTCGCCGGTGACATGGCAGGGAGGGCGGAAGTCCCTCCCGAGATCGGGCCGACCGCGGTTACGCCCCCAACGGGCTCAGGCCCATGGGCGGGCCTGCGCGGAGTCGAACCACGAAGTAACCGCGGTCTTCGCACCGGGAGGTGCCATGCTCATTTCTCGTCCCGAGTTCGGGGCGTGCGAACGGCGTTTTCCTCGGGGCCGTCCGAACCGGTGGACCGGGATTCGAATGCGACCCGTGATTCCGTTTGCCGCCGCGCCTCGAGACGAGGTTTCGAGTCGTCGTCAACCGGATGGGGTGCCCCAGAGTTCGGGCCGGCATCCGGTTTGTTTTTCAAGAAGGAGAAGTAACCGGCGCCTTCGCACCTGGAGCACGTTGATCACTTTACGGATGAGACCGGCCTCGCGCATCCGTTTTTCCGGCCGGCCGGGATCGGACGTTTTCCACCGCACTCACCGTGGGGGGATCGCCGGTCGGCCGCCGTCGGCATGGGGCGCGGGGCCGGGCTCGATGGGCGCGGGCGTCCGCGCTGGCCATTGTGCGTTCGTGGTGGCGAAAACGGCGGTGGCCGCCCGGTGCCGGTCGCCGGGCCGTACCCGGAAAAGGCGTGTCGCGCGGCGGCGCGAAACAGAACGACGGCGCCGCTCCCCGAAGGGCGCAGGCGCCGTCGTGCGGCTCCCCGAGCTCAAGGCGGTGGCGGGGGTTGAATCAGCCAGATGCTCTGCCAAACTGAGCTACCACTCGGACGAGTGAACAGGATTCGAACCTGCGACCTTCTGGTCCCGAAGTACCCGTCACCTGCGCACCGGGAAGCGCTTTTCGATTGTGTTCCGCCTGCCGCGGAACCCCGGAGGCCGTCCCGCGTCGGAATTTCTCCCGTCGACCGGGCCGTCCCCCTTGTGCCGACAACGACGTTAGCGCCGCGGATCACCCTGGCGCATCCGATTTTTCGCCCGATTGTTTTCCGCGGGCATGCCCTTTCGGCCGGGCACGGATGCGCCGGTGCCGGATTCCCTCCCGCCGACGGCCCCGGTGACCGGGTCACGCCCGGCAGCGGCCCCGGCCGGCCGCCGCTCCGCCTGTGGTGTCCCGGAAGCAGGGGCGGCCGAGATCAGCCAGGCGACCACGGCCGCCGCCGCTCGAGGCGGCGGTCCGGGCCGTTACGCGACGTGGGCGGCGGCGATATCGCGGGTTCATGCCTCCGGGCCGGTCTGCCAGGGCCAGGCCGCGTTCTCGCCCGCCTCCAGCAGCGGGATGAGCCGGAAGGCGGCGTCGGAGAATCCGCCGCCTATCTCGTGCCGGTTGCGCCGGCCGGTGGGCATCGCCGCGGGCGCGTAGCCGGTCAGGTTGAAGCCGTAGATCGGCACGTCCGGCGGGACGACGTCGGAGACGCCCGCGCCGTACCGGCCGCTCATCGTCTGCATGTCGGTGAGCAGCACGACCCGGTCGTGGCCGCGGTAGGTCGCCCGCACCGCGTCCACCATCCGGGTGCCGTGGCCGACCTCGCCGACGCGCCGGGAGAACTCCTCGACCTGCTCGAGCACCCCGCGGTCACGGTCGATCGGGTGCGCGAACACCCCGTCGGCGAAGCCGTACAGGTCCACGTCGGCCCCGCGCACCGCGAGGCAGACGCCGAACAGCGCGGCGCAGTGCACCGGCATGACCGTTGACCGCAGCGAAACCGTGTACCACGTCATCGACCCCGAGGTGTCGACGAGGACCAGCGTCCGCCCCGGGAGCTCCGGAACGTTGCGGGTCGCGAGTGCCAGCGCCCGCTCCAGCGCCGGCCGCCACCGCGCCGACGGCGCGGCACGGTGGGCCGAGAAGAACCGGTACGGGAGCTGGCGGGAGGCCGCCACCTCCTCCGGGTCCGCCAGCTTCGCGGCGACCCGCTCGGCCACCTCGTCCGGCACGCCCGCCTGGTCGAAGTTGCGCAGGTTGCGCAACAGCGCCATGTAGCCCATCGACGGGATGATCGCCTCCCACGCGGCGGCGTCGAGCGGCCCCTGCAGCCAGCCCGCGAGCGCCTCCCAGGTGAACCCGGCGCGGGCGAGCCGGTCGGGGTCGGCGAGCGCAGCGCGGCGCTCCGCCACCGGCAGCGCGAGCAGCCCGGCCCGCTCCCGCAGCACGGGCAGCGACGCCGGGATCGGGTTGTCGCGGTCGTGGCGCCGGTCGATGGCGTGCGCGAACAGGTCGCCCTGCCACGGCCTGTCCGGGGCGGGGGCCGGGTGGGTCAGCTCGATCACGTCGCCGAACCGGAAGGCGCGCGCCTCGCTGTCGTACTTCACCAGGGCGTGCTCGGTGTAGAGCCGCCGCACCGCGTCGGCGATGCCGCGCTTGACCGGCTTGGGTACGGCACGGCCGTACCGGGACGTCCAGTAGGCGAGGGCCTCGCCGGGCTCGTCGGCGCGCTGCAGCACGCTCGCCACGAGCTCGCGGTTGCGGCCGTGCAGGCCCGCGGCGAGCCGGGCGCGGACCGCCTCGAGGGCGGCGACGATCGGGGCGGTGCGCATGTTCGCCTCGGTGCGCAGCCACGGCAGGAACCCGGCGAGCCAGTCGACGTCCTCGACCGCCACCTGGTGGACGAGCCCGCGGAACCGCTCGTCGCGCTCGTCCGCGGCCTCGTAGAAGGTGTCCTCGCCGACCATGTTCGACACGGCCAGCACGAACAGGTCGCTCTTGGCGTCCCGCGCGTAGCCGGGCGCACCCTCGTACGTGCTGATGGACGGGACCGCCTCGGTACGGACCGGGCTGGTCGCGGCCGCCCGGGCGGACGGCGAGGCCGACACCCTCCGGGTGGCCGGCGAGTTGAACTTCGCCATGACCGGCGAAGGCCCCCTTTCCTCGTCGCTCGTGAACCACCCGGCCGAGAGGGGGTGGACCGGCACGGGCGCCGGGGCGAGGCGGCACGGCCGCCGCGCGGGTCAGGCCGTACGGGCGACGGGGCCCGGGCCGGGACCGGACGGCCGGCCTCGCCCCGGGCGCGCCCGTCGTGGTCGCCCTCCCGAGATCAAGTCGACGGCGGAGTGCCCCCACGGGCCAGGCCCAAGGGATGGGCCTGCGCGGAGTCGAACCACGAAGTATCCGCTGTCTGCGCACCGGGAGGTGCCTGTACCCGTCCCGCCCCGGGCGAACGGCGGCGTTCACCGAGCCACCCGGAGCGGGATGACGACGTCATCCAGGCGATGGCGCCGGTATGCCGTGACGGCGGAGGCGCCGACGCCGTTCCGTGGTCGCGGTCACGCGCGCACGGAGCGGGATCGGAATCTCCGCGGCCGCGGCACGGTGCGAAATATTACCGGTAGTTCACCGATAGATCGACAACTTTTTCCTGTTCCTGCCCTCACGTGGCGCGGCCGGGTCTTCGGGACGGGCTCGCCCGGGTGGCCGTCCTGCGTCTCCGTTGCACGTGCGGCCGGTCCCGCGGGTCAGCGCCAGGTGTCGTCGAGGGCCACGGTGCCCGAGGCGGGCGTGGTGTACCGGCGGTTGGGGTCGCTCTCCCAGGTCACCGTGCCGTCCGGGTTCCTCTTGATGTACTTGTACTCGAACGTGGTCGCCGGCGGCAGGTTCACGCTCGCCCGCCAGACCGGGTAGGTGGCCGGGGAGAGCGGCACCGCGTTCGCCGGGTCCCAGTTCCCGAGGGCGGGGACGCTGCCGACCACGTACACGTTCTGCCCCCAGTAGGTGGTGGCCTCGACGTTGAACCCGACCGCCACGGCGGGCGCGGGCGCGGGGCCGCCGACGTGGATCGCGACCGCGCCCTTCGCCGGCACGGTGACGGTCGCCGTGCCCGCGCCGGTCACCGTGACCGCGGCACCGCCGATCACGTCGCCGTACGTCCCGGCGGGCAGCCCGGTGGGGAAGGTGCCGGTGTACGGCGCGGCGCCGTTGTTGATCGCGATCCAGCCCCTGGCGCCCCGGCTGAACGCGATCACGTCGCCGGTCGGGGCCGTCCAGTTGGCGACCGGGGTGCCCTTGACCGCGTTGTGGAAGCCGACCATGCCGCGGATCGCGGGGGAGCGGTGCGGGCAGTGCCAGCCACCGCCGCCGCAGGTGACCGGCCGGACCCGGCCGTCGGCGAAGGACGGCGGCGAGTCGTCGTACCCGGTGAACTCGAAGCCCGAGTACACCTGCGGCGTGCCGTAGTCCCAGGCGAGCTGGAAGATGTTCGCGAGCGTGTAGGCCGCGCCGTCCTTGTACGACAGCGTGGAGCCGTTGCGCTCGGTGTCGTGGTTCGCCACGAAGGTGATCGACCTGCCGGACGGCTGCATGCCGCTCCAGGTCTCGCCGAAGGTGCGCAGGTCGGCGATGCCGCCGCGGAACCTCTCCTTCAGGTAGCGCCCGTACTGGAACTCGAGCACGTCGCCGATCCCGGTGTACTGGTCCGGCCGCACCGCCTCGCCGGCGCCCGGGATCACCTCCTGGAAGATGTACGGCGAGCCGTTCAGCCTGCCGTAGATCGCGGCGAGGTCGGCCGGCGCGATGTGCTTGGCCGCGTCGACGCGGAAGCCGTCCACGCCGAGGCCGGTCAGGTCGTTGAGGTAGGCGGCGATGCGGTCGCGCACGTACGTGCTGCCGGTGTTCAGGTCGGCCAGGCCCACCAGCTCGCAGTTCTGCACGTTGCGGGCGCTGCCGGTGTAGTCGCCGTCGTGGATGAGGTTGTCGGCGTTGCCGCAGTGCTCCGGGTAGCGGTGGAAGTCGGCCGGGGAGTAGGTCCCGGGATAGTTGTACTTTGTAAAGGACGCTCCGCCGTACGACGTGGCGCCCTGGCCGGTCATGTGGTTGATGACCGCGTCGGCGTACACCTTCACCCCGGCCGCGTGGCAGGCGTCGACCATGCGCTTGAACGCCGCCCGGTCGCCCATGCGGCCGGTGAGCGTGTACCCGGCGGGCTGGTAGATCTCCCACCAGGGGTGGTCGCCGGACCGCTTGAGCGAGTCCTGCGGCGGGGAGACCTGCACGCCGCCGTACCCGGCGGGGCCGAGCACGTTCGTGCACTCGGCGGCGACCGAGTCCCACGGCCACATGAACAGGTTGGCGATCACGTCCCGCCCGCCCGGGGGCGCGGCCGCGGCGGGCGTGGCGGTGAGCGGGACGAGCGCGGCGGACAGCAGCGCGGCGAGCGGGACGGCAAGGCGTTTGCGGATTCTCACGGGTGCCTCCGGAGGACACGGGGGTTGCGCCGGCGGCCGGCCGCGGGTACGGCACGGCCGCCGGTGGGCGCGCCGGGGCGGCGCGCGGAGGCTCAGGGGGTGGGTCAGGCGGCCTCGACGAAGACCGCGACGGTACGGCCGGGCACGGTGAGCACGCCGCCCGCCGGGTCGAACGCGGCGCGCCGTACCACGTCGTCGGTCGAGGCGGCCTGCACCGGGTGAAGGGAGACGACGGCGCCGTCGAGCGCGGGCACCCGCTGGCGCTGCTCGTCCGGCGTGGCGTTGAAGACCACGGTGATCGACCGCCACCGCGGGTCGAGGCCGGCCGTGTCGATGCGCATGGTGATCACGCCGGGGATCTCGCCGGGGGTGCCGCTGAGCGGGAACGACACCCGGCGCCGCACCTCGGCGGCCGAGCCGAGGGCGAACGCGGGCGAGGAGACGCGGACGCGCAGCAGCTCGCCGAACCGGTCCCGGGCCGCCTCGATCGCGTCGCAGCCGGGCCGCAGCGCCGGGTCGGCGAGCAGCGGCCGGGCGTACCGCCACTTCGCCTCGTTGTCGGCCCGCGGCGGCAGGCCGCCGCCGAAGCCGTTGCCCGCCCGGCAGTCCCACAGCAGCCGGTTGAACCAGTCGCCGGAGTCGTAGCTGTTGCGGTCGAGCGACTTCGACCGCAGCCGCTCGCCGCCCGCGTGCACGAACGCGGTGCCCTGGCCGAGCAGCACCGTGGCGAGCGACAGCGTCTGCATGCGCACCCGGTCGGCCATGCCGGTGGCCTGCGGCAGCTTGAACGCGAGCGCGTCGTACAGCGTCTCGTTGTCGTGCGCCTCCACGTAGGTGACGGCCTCACCGGGCGCGGCGGTGTAGCCGGTGGGGGAGCCGTTGTAGTCGATCTGCGCGCCGGTGACCCGCCGCCCGTCCGAGGCGGTGAACGCGTAGTCCCGCAGGTTGCCGGCGAGGCCGACCTTGATCTGGTCCTGCAGGTGGAGCAGCCGGGCGCGCCGCTGCTCGGGCGTGCCGTTGGCCGGGGCGTCGTTGGGGTCGCCCGCCAGGCCGGAGCCGAACCCCTGCACGCGCGGGTCCTCGTCGAACGGGCCGCCGCCGCGCACCGCGTCGCGCAGCCGGTCGTTGAACGTGCCGATCCCGGTCCCGGCCATTTTCGCCTGGGTGGCCTGCTCGAACCGGGCCCCGCCGGCGACCTCGCCGAAGTCCCAGCCCTCGCCGTACAGGATGATCGACCTCCCGTCGACGCCGTCCCTGGCGGGCGTCAGCGCGTCGAGGGCCCTGCGCACGGCGAGAATGTTCGCCTTGGGGTGGTGGCCCATCAGGTCGAAGCGGAACCCGTCCACCTTGTACTGCCGGGCCCAGGTGACCACCGAGTCCACCACGAGGCGGCCCATCATCGTGTGCTCGGGCGCGGTGTTCGGGCAGCAGGTGGAGGTGGCGACCGTGCCGTCCTCGAGCAGCCGGTGGTAGTAGCCGGGCACGATGCGGTCGAGCACCGAGCGCGGGTCCTGCCCGGCGGCGTGGGTGTGGTTGTAGACGACGTCCATCACCACGCGCAGCCCGGCCCGGTTGAGCGCGGCGACCATGGCGCGGAACTCGCGGATGCGCGCGTCGCCGTCCGGGTCGGTGGCGTAGGAGCCCTCCGGCACGGTGTAGTGGAGCGGGTCGTAGCCCCAGTTGTAGGAGTCGGTCGCCGCGGTGCGGGCCACGCACTCCTGCTGCAGCTCGGAGTCCGGCGGCAGGGACGCGAGGTCGCAGTCCGGCTCGGTGCGGTCGGCCCGGCGCTCGGGCACGCTGGCGAAGTCGAACGCGGGCAGCAGGTGCACGTGGGTGAGGCCCTCGGCGGCGAGCCGCCGCAGCTCGCGCATGCCCGCGCCGTCGCGGGTGAACGCGGCGAAGGTGCCGCGCAGGTGCTCCGGCACGGTGGCGTCGGAGGCGGAGAAGTCGCGCACGTGCAGCTCGTAGATCGTGGTGGCCGGCCGCGGCCGCGGCTTGGCGAGGGCGTCCCAGCCGGGCGGCTTGAGCGCCGGGTCGGACAGGTCGACGAGGCGGCTGCGGCGCGAGTCGGCGGAGAGGGAGACGCTGTAGGGGTCGGTGACCTCGTTGGTCACGATCCGGCCCGCGGCCGGGGCGAACACGGTGACGAGGAACGTGTAGTGGCGGCCCCGCCAGGAGCGTGGCGCCGGGATCCACCAGACGCCGGTGGCGTCGTCGCGGCGCATCGGGTGCACGGTACGGCTCGTGCCGGTCGCCGAGCCGTACAGGGCGAGCTCGACCTTGCGCGCGGTCGGCGCCCACACCGCCAGCCGGTCCCCGGTGTAGCCGAGCGGCGCCTTCGCCGCGGCGGCGTACACGTCGTCGAGAACGCCGGGGAGCTGCACGCCGGTGGCGGCGCGCAGCCGCCCGGAGGCGTCCCGCGCGACGGCGACGACCTGGCCGCGCAGGGCCTCGGTCACCCGGCCCGCGTCGCGCGGGTCCACCCGCAGCGCGGCGTACGGCTCCACCCCGCCGAACAGGTGCGGGTACCTCCGCCGCTGGGCCGCGGTCGGCGTGCCGGGGCGGAGCCGGATCAGCCGGATGTCCCCGCGCAGCTCGCCGCCGGCGTGGTGGATGTCGCCCTTCGGGGAGTACGCGAGGAAGTGCCGTGACCCGCCGGACACGTCGGTGCGCCAGGCCACGGTGGCGCGGTCGATCCACTGCGCCCGTGCCCTGGTGAGGTCAACCCCGGTCCGGTCCACGTTCCCGGGCGGCGCCCCCTCGTCTCCTCGCCGGCCGTCACGGTCGTCCTGCGACCGAGGGTAGTGCGGCGGCGCCGCCGCGCCGGTGGACGCGCGGGCCGGGTTGCCGGTCTCCGCGGCCGGGCCCGCGTGGGGGCGGGTGTGGGCGCGGGCCGCGGCGTACGCGGCCGGGGCGGGGCCGGGGGAGACCGGGGGTGTCGCCACGGCCACCGGCGCGAGCGGCACCGCCAGGACGACGAACCTTGCGAGAACACGAGAGAGCGCGACCATGCGCACCGCCTTCGGGCTCACGGCGAGGGGGATGAACGTTTCGCGGGTGTCGCCCGGAAGTTACTCGTCGGTCGCGATCTTTGCAAGAGCTTTCTGAAATTTCCAGAAAGTTGCTTTACCGTCCCATGGTCGACCGGCCGCTAAGGTGACCCCGACCGGCAGCGACGACAGAGGCGGGTGGGAAACCGTATGACGCGTGGGGTTCGTGTGCCGCGGCGGCCGAACGCCGCCCTCGCCGCCCTGGTCGCCGTGGTGGCCGCGCCGATCTGGGTGGCGCCCGCGGCCGCGCAGGGCCGTACCGGGGAGAGCTCGGCGGTACGTCCCGAGTCCCTGGCCCGCACCTACTACGTCGACTCCGTCCAGGGGTCGGACGACGCGCCCGGCACGAGCCCGGCCACCGCGTGGCGGTCGCTCGCCCGGGCGAGCCGCGCCGGGCTGCGGCCGGGCGACCGGCTGCTGCTGCGGCGGGGCGGCCGCTGGAACGGCACGCTGCACATCTCCGCCCACGGCACCGCGGCGATGCCGATCACGGTGGGGGCGTACGGCACCGGCGCGCGCCCGACGATCAGCGGCCGGCGCGGCGACTGCGTGGTGGTGAGCGGCACGTACGTGCACGTCACCGCGCTGCGCGCGAGCGACTGCCGGTGGGCCGGCTTCTACCTGCGCGGATCCCGCAACCAGCTGATCAACGTGTACGCCGACCGGAACATCGCCGGCGTGGCGGTCGCGCCCGTCTCCTCGCACAACGTGATCCGCGCCAGCAGGTTCGTCGACAACAACCGGATGAGCGTGAACGACCGGACGAAACGGAACGACTCCGGCGCGTTCGGCATCCTGCTCAACGGCGACGACAACCTCGTGGTCGGCAACGTCATCACCGGCAGCCGCGCGCGGAGCTTCGACTACGGCTACGACGGCTCCGCGGTCGAGATCTACAACGGCGACCGCAACATCATCGTGCACAACATCGCGCGGAACAACGAGACCTTCACCGAGCTCGGGCACGACCCGGGCCGTACCGCGAGCGGGAACCTGTTCGCGCACAACGTGGTCACCTCGGTCCGGCAGCGGGCCGCGTTCCTGGTGACCCGGGGGCCGCGCCAGCTCGCGCTCGGGCCGGTGCTCGGCACCGTGGCCGTGCACAACTCGGTGCACCTGCCCGGCCGCGACACCATCGGCGTCTCCTGCTACGACGGGTGCTCGCCCGGCATCCTGCGGCTGCGCAACAACATCATCAAGGTCGGCGGCGTGGTCGGCTACGCCGACGGCTCGGGGATCGACGACGCGGGCGGCGTCTACTGGGGCCGCGAGATCCGGTTCCGGCTCGGCCCGCGCTCGATCCTCGCCGACCCGCTGTTCCGCGGCGTCACCGACCTGCGGCTGCGCCCCGGCTCCCCGGCGATCGGCCGCGGCCTGCGGCTCGGCCCCTCCTGGTACGGCGGGGCCGCCCACGCCCACGACATCACCGGCAGGCCGATCGTTCCCACGCGGAACCCGGACGCGGGCGCCTACCAGAGCTGACCGGCCCTGCCCCGCCGTGCCCGGGCACCCGCATCACCGGCCCGACCTGGCGAAACGGCACATGGTTGGTCAAATCAGGGGAAGAATCGCACCTAAACGCGCCTCGGCGATCTTGGTTATGACATATTCCGGACATTGAGCAGGCACATACCTGAAATATGCATACGCCAGGCTCGTTCGGGAGGAGGTGATGGGGATGCTGCTGCGGTTCCGGGTGTCCCTGCCCGACCGGCCTGGAGTGCTGGGGCAGGTCGCCCGGGCGTTCGGGGTGCTGGGTGCGGACATCCTCCAGGTGACGGTGCTGGAACGCGAGGCGGGCCGTGCCGTGGACGACTTCACCGTCTCCTGGTCCGGTGTGCTCGGGGTCGACGAGCTGCGCGAGCGGGTGAGCGTGGTGCCGGGCGCGCGGGTCGAGGGGGCCTGGCCGACCCGCGAGGTGCCCGGCGCGAACCCCGAGTTCGACCTGCTCGGCCACGTCGCCGCCGACCCCGAGCGGGCCTACCAGACCCTGGTCGACGCGCTCCCCGACCTGGTGAGCGCGGAGTGGGCGGCGGCGGCCGAGTCCGCCACCGGCCGGGTGGCGTACGCGAGCTGGGCGGCCCCGGCCGAGCCGCTGCCGGCGGACCCGCCGGCCCGGCCGGCGACGTTCAGCGAGAGCTCCCACCACATGATCACGGTGCCGCTCCCCGAGGCGGCGCTGCACCTGGTGGTGGCGCGCGCCCAGGGCCCGGCCTTCCACCGGGTCGAGCTCGACCGGGTGGTGCGCCTCGTCGAGATCGTCTCGCTGCTCGCCCGGTCGGCCGTCGGCCGTACCCCCGCGCAGGCGTAGGCGGGCCCGCCGCCTCATCGGCGGTGCCGGTTCGACGCCGGTGCCCGCCCGTCCCGGCCGGTGGCCGGACCCGCTACCGCCGCGGCGTGTCGATGCGCGCGCCGTCCGGGGTGAACAGCAGGATCTTGGACATGTCGACCGCGACCCGGGCGTGGTCGCCCGCCCGCCACACCGGGCGGGAGCCGAGCCGTACGATCAGGTCGGCCCGGCGGTGCGTGCCGTACGAGGAGACCGGCTCCGGCTCGGGCTCCTCGGGCCGGCCCATGAGCAGCCGCCGCAGCAGCGCCTTCGCCCGGGAACCTGCGCCGTTCCCGTTGCCGTTGCCGTGGATGCGCTGGTGGGGCGGCTCGGGCACGGGCACGGCCGGCAGTCCCGCCTCCAGGTAGGCGAGCCACTCGTGGCCGTGGTACTCGAGGGTGCGCACCCGGCCCGCGAAGTACTGCCCCTGGTCGGCGTGCGGCGGCAGCGGGACGAGCGCGTCCGGGCGGATGCCGACGAGCACCGTCCGGCCGACGTGCTGGGAGACCGCGTAGGCGCGCGGGTCGTTCCACGGCATGGTGAGCCGGTGCGTGCCGAAGTCGAGCAGCACGAACTGGTTCTGCGGGGTGCGCACCAGCGCCTCCAGCAGGTTGAGCTGCTGGGAGTTGAGGAACGACGCGACGAACGCGGTGGCCGGGTCGTTGTAGACCTGGGTCGGGGTGCCCACGTCCTGCAGCACGCCCCGGTTGAGGATGGCGATGCGGTCGGCGAGCGACAGCGCCTCCACCTGGTCGTGCGTGACGTAGATGGTGGTCACGCCGAGCGCGCGGACGAGCGCGGCGATCTCCATGCGCAGCTCGGTGCGCATGCCCGCGTCGAGGTTCGACAGCGGCTCGTCCATGAGGAAGAGGGACGGCTGGCGCACGATCGCCCGGCCCATCGCCACCCGCTGCCGCTGGCCGCCGGAGAGCGTGCCGGGCTTGCGGTCGAGCATCTCGTCGATGTGCAGGCCGCGGGCGAGCTCGACCACGCGCTCCTTGACGTGTCCCGGGTCGGCCTTGGCGATCTCCAGCGGGAAGGCGAGGTTGCCGCGCACGGTGCGGTGCGGATAGAGAGCGCCGCTCTGGAACACCATCGCCACGTCCCGGTCCCGGGGGGCGAGGTGGTTCGCGTACTCCCCGTTGAGGTAGAGGTCGCCGGAGGTGATCTCCTCCAACCCGGCGATCATGCGCAGTAGTGTGGACTTGCCGCACCCGGAGGGGCCGAGCAGGACGAGGAGCTCGCCTTCCCCGGCCTGGAGGCTGAGACGGTCGACCGCTAAGAATCCACCCGGATAGATCTTCGTGACTTTGTCGAGGACGACGGTGCTCATCCGGTCTCCTCGCTCATGGCTGTCTCCCTCGCCCGCGGGCCGCCGATGCGGATGCCGGTGCGCCCGGGCTGGCTCCTGGATCTTGACGTCGAGGCACAGGCACGCCCCCGCCCGACGTGGCCGGAGCAGGCGCGGGTGGACCGGCGCGTGACCCGGAGACGTCGGTCTGTGCTCCGCCCGTCCATCCCACCCCCGCTACCTACTCCCCACCGGCGGGATACGTGATTGATGAGGTAGTACATCGCGTTACGGGCCGTTGTGTCCATACATGACGTGAGAAATCAGCCATGTTGCTGCTACGTATGTGACACTTTCGCGTCGCGGTCTCTGCGTGCTTTGCCGGGTTGAAGCGTGCTTGTCCGGCTCGCGGGCCGCTGGTTACAAGTTTGCAGAGATCTTTCGCAAGATCTTTCAAACTCCTTGCATCCCTGTTACGGTCCGGTTACCCGACGAACGGGGCATCTCGACCCCGTCGCACGAAGCAAGGAGTGGACATCATGCGGCGAGTCCTCACGGCCGCGGCGGCCGCCGCGCTCGCGCTGGCGATCTCCGCGTGCGGTGGCGACCAGGGCGCGGGTACGGCCGCGCCGGCGTCGAGCACCGTCGACCCCGCCTCCGTCTCCGGCACCGTGACCTGGTGGGACACCTCCGACGCCACCACCGAGGCGCCGGCCTTCAAGGAGCTTGTCGCCGAGTTCGAGGCGAAGTACCCGAAGATCAAGGTCAACTACGTGAACGTCCCGTTCGCGGACGCGCAGAACAAGTTCAAGACCGCCGCCCAGGCCGGCTCGGGCGCGCCCGACGTGCTGCGCACCGAGGTCGGCTGGGTCGCCGAGTTCGCCTCGCTGGGCTACCTCGCCCCGCTCGACGGCACCCCGGCGGTGGACAGGCCCGAGGACTTCCTGCCCGCCCCGGCGGCCGCCGGCAGGTACAACGGCAAGACGTACGCGGTCCCGCAGGTGACCGACACCCTCGGCCTGCTCTACAACAAGAAGCTGCTCAAGGAGGCCGGGTACGAGAACCCGCCGGCCACCTTCGCGGAGCTCAAGCAGGCCGCCCTCGACGTCAAGGCGAAGACCGGCGCCGACGGCCTCGCGCTCAACGTCGACTCCTACTTCCTGCTGCCGTTCATCTACGGTGAGGGCGGCGACCTGCTCGACGTGACCAACAAGAAGATCACCGTCGCGTCGCCGCAGAGCACCGCGGGCGTCAAGATCGTGGAGGATCTGATCACCTCCGGCGCCGCGGCGAAGCCCTCCATCCAGGACAGCTACACCAACGTGCAGACCGCCTTCAAAGAGGGCAAGGTCGCGATGATCTTCAACGGGCCGTGGTCGAACGCCGACAACCTCAGCGGCAAGGCGTTCAAGGACGACCCGGACAACTACGGCATCGCCCCGGTCCCGGCCGGCTCGGTGAAGGCCGGCTCGCCCACCGGCGGCCACACCTACGCGATCTACGCCGGCTCGCCGAACCTCCAGGCGTCGTACCTGTTCGTCCAGTTCATGGCGAGCGCGGAGAGCCAGGCGAAGATCGCCGGCAAGCTCGGCCTGCTGCCCGCCCGCGCCTCCGCCTACGAGCTGCCCGACGCCGCCGCGAACGACATGATCGGCAAGTGGAAGGCGCCGATGGAGAAGGCGGTGGACCGGCCGTGGATCCCCGAGGGCGGCCAGCTCTTCCAGCCGCTGCTCGAGCGCTACCAGAAGCTCGCCAACGGCGAGGCCACGGCGGAGCAGGTGACCCAGGAGACCGCGCAGGCCTACCAGGGCCTGCTCAAGGGCTGGAGCCTCTAGCCGATGACGACCGATCTGGCCGACGGCGCGGCCGCGGCCGTGACCCGCGACCGGGGGCGGGCGACCGCCGGCTCCCGGCCGCCGGGCCGGCTCCGGCGCGCGCTGAGCACCCACTGGTACGCGTGGGCGATGTGCGCCCCGGTGGTGATCGTCACCGCGGTGCTCGTCGGGTACCCGCTGCTGCGCGGCGTCTACCTGTCGCTCACCGACGCGACCGAGGCGAACATGGGCCGGACGATCGGCATGAACGTCATCCCGGCCAGCTACGAGTTCGTCGGGCTGCGCAACTACGCCGACATCCTCACCTCGGCGGAGTTCGCCTCCCGCCTCGGCTGGACCGTGGTGTGGACGGTGGTCTGCGTCGCCTGCCACTTCGGCCTCGGGCTCGGGCTGGCGATGCTGCTCAACCGGCCGATGCGGCTGCGCGCGTTCTACCGGGTGATGCTCGTGCTCCCCTGGGCGGTGCCGTCGTTCGTGTCCGCGTTCATCTGGCGGTACCTGCTCAACGGCGACTACGGCGTGGTCAACGCGATGCTGCGCGCCGCCGGGCTGCCCGGGATCGCCTGGCTCGACGACCCGTTCTGGGCGAAGGTCTCGGTGATCGTGGTGAACGTCTGGCTGGGCGTGCCGTTCATGATGCTCGCCCTGCTCGGCGGCCTCCAGGCGATCCCGCGCGAGCTGCACGAGGCCGCCGAGGTGGACGGCGCCACGCCGTGGCAGCGCTTCCGGCACATCACGCTGCCCGGGCTGCGGCCGGTGTCGAGCACGGTGATCCTGCTCGGCACGATCTGGACCTTCAACCAGTTCCCGGTGATCTTCCTCGTCACCCGGGGCGGGCCCGGCGGGTCCACCGAGATCCTGGTGACGTACGCCTACCGGCTGGCGTTCGAGGGCATCCGCGACTACGCCGGGTCGGCGGCGTGGGGCATGGTGATCCTCGCGCTGCTCGTCGTGCTCGCCGCCGTCTACCGCCGGGCGCTGCACCGGCAGGGGGAGGTGTGGTGATGGCCGCCGTGCCGACCGCGTCCGCCACGCCGGCCCGCCCCGCGGGGGCCCACGCGCGCCCGCCGTACGGGCGGTTCCGGCGCAGCCCGCTCGCCTCGGCGGCGCTGCACCTGACGCTGATCGCAGCGAGCCTCGCCGCGGTGTTCCCGGTGGTCTGGCTCATCCTCACCTCGATCAAGCCGCGGAACGCCTGGCAGTCGACCACGGTCGAGCTGTTCTCCGACCCCACGCTCGACAACTACGTCCAGGTGCTGACCGAGACGTCCTTCCTGCGCTGGCTGGCGAACTCGCTGCTCGTGTCGGCGCTCACCACCGTGATCGCCGTGATCATCGCCGCGAGCACCGGGTACGCGGTGAGCCGCTTCCGGTTCCCCGGCTTCCGGTCGATCATGTGGATGCTGCTGGTCACGCAGATGTTCCCGGTGGCGATCCTGATCGTGCCGATCTACAACCTCATGGCCGGGCTCGGCCTGATCAACCGGCTCCCCGGCCTGGTGATCGCCTACCTCACCTCGGCCGTGCCGTTCTGCGCCTGGATGATGAAGGGCTACTTCGACTCGGTGCCGGTCTCCATCGACGAGGCGGGCCGCCTCGACGGGCTCACCCCGTTCGGCACCTTCTGGCGGCTGATCCTGCCGCTGTCGAAGCCCGGCCTCGCCGTGGCCGCGTTCTACGCGTTCATCACCGCGTGGGCCGAGGTCGCGTACGCCACGGCGTTCATGACCGGTGACGACAAGTACACTCTGGCCGTCGGCCTGGCCCAGTTCGTCGGGCAGCACAAGGCGGAGTGGGGCCTGCTCACCGCGTCCGCCGTGCTGATCGCGGTGCCGGCCGCCGTCGTCTTCCTGCTCGTCCAGCGCCATCTCGTGACCGGCCTGACCGCCGGCGCGACCAAGTCGTGACGGCCGTGACCAGGGGGCCGTCGGGCACGGCGCGGTACGGCACCGCGAGATCAACCGCGAGCAAGGCCGCGGGAAGAACCGCGGGGGCGGAACGCGTCACCGTAGGGATCCGGCCGGGTGCCGTCCGCGCCGTGCCAACCGAAATCCACTGCCTGAGAGATCGGGGGAGAACATGACCGAACTGCTCGACGAGGCACGCCGGGAGCGCGTCCGGTCCGGCTGGTGGCGCACCGCGGTGATCTACCAGGTGTACATCCGCAGCTTCGCGGACGCCGACGGCGACGGCGTCGGCGACCTGCCGGGGCTGCGCTCCCGCCTCGGCTACCTCGCCGACCTCGGCGTGGACGCGCTGTGGGTCACCCCGTTCTACCCCTCGCCGATGGCCGACTTCGGCTACGACGTGGCCGACTACCGCGACGTCGACCCGACCTTCGGCACGCTCGCCGACGCCGAGGGGCTGATCGCCGACGCGCACGCCCTCGGGCTCAAGGTGATCTTCGACATCGTGCCGAACCACACCTCCGACCGGCACCCCTGGTTCCAGGAGGCGCTCGCCGCCGGGCCCGGCTCCCCGGCGCGGGAGCGGTACATCTTCCGGGACGGCCGCGGCCCCAACGGCGAGCTTCCCCCCAACGACTGGGAGTCGGTGTTCGGCGGCCCCGCCTGGACCCGGGTCGCCGACGGCCAGTGGTACCTGCACCTGTTCGCCTCCGCCCAGCCCGACCTCAACTGGGAGAACCCGGAGGTGCGCGCCGAGTTCGAGTCGATCCTGCGGTTCTGGCTCGACCGCGGCGTGGACGGCTTCCGCATCGACGTCGCGCACGGCATGGTGAAGGCCCCCGGCCTGCCCGACGTCGGCCACACCGGGCAGACCAGCATGCTCGGCACCCAGGTGCTGCCGTACTTCGACCAGGACGGGGTCCACGAGATCCACCGGTCCTGGCGGCGGCTGCTCGACTCCTACCCCGGAGAGCGGATCGGCGTCGCCGAGGCGTGGGCGCCCACCCCCGAGCGGCTCGCCAACTACGTGCGCCCCGACGAGCTGCACCAGGCGTTCAACTTCCACTACCTGTCGGCCGACTGGGACGCGGACGCGCTGCGCGAGGTGATCGACGCCTCGCTCGCCACCTCCGCCATGGTCGGCGCGCCCACCACCTGGGTGCTGTCCAACCACGACGTCAAGCGGCACGTCACCCGGTACGGCGACGGCGCGCTCGGCCTGCGCCGGGCCCGGGCGGCGGCGCTGCTCACCCTCGCGCTGCCCGGCTCGGCCTACATCTACCAGGGCGAGGAGCTCGGCCTGCCCGAGGTGCTCGACCTGCCGGAGGAGGTCTGCCAGGACCCGCAGCGGCTGCGCGGCCCGGACGCCGGCCGCGACGGCTGCCGGGTGCCGATGCCCTGGTCGCCCGGCGAGCCGCCGTACGGCTTCAGCCCGCCCGGCGTGAAGCGGACCTGGCTGCCCATGCCCACCACCTGGGCCGCGCTCAGCGTCGAGGCCCAGCGGGAGGACCCGAACTCGATGCTGTCGCTCTACCGGACCGCGCTGCGCATCCGCCGGGAGCGGCCCGAGCTCGGCGAGGGCACCCTCACCTGGCTGGACTCCCCGTCGAAGACCCTGGTGTTCGCCCGGAGCGGCGGCGACGGCGAGGGCACGCTGGTGTGCACGGTGAACCTCGGCCCCGAGCCGGTCGAGCTGCCCGCGTACGGCGAGCCGCTGCTGGCCAGCGCGCCGGTGTCGGCCGACGGATCCACCGTCCGGATCCCCCCGGACGCGGCGGCTTGGTGGACCCGCCGGTAACCCCCCGGAGTGCGTAGAGTATTGGTCGTGACCGGTCACGCCCGCCTAGCCGACATCGCCGCCCAAGCAGGGGTCAGTGAGGCCACGGTCAGCCGTGTGCTCAACGGCAAGGCGGGCGTGTCCGCGGCGACCCGGCAGGCGGTGCTCACCGCCCTCGACATCATGGGCTACGAGCGGCCGCCGCGGCTGCGGCAGCGCAGCAACGGGCTGATCGGCCTGGTGACGCCGGAGCTGGACAACCCGATCTTCCCGGCGTTCGCCCAGGCCCTGGAGAAGGCGCTCATCCGGCACGGCTACACGCCGGTGCTGTGCACCCAGTCGCCGGGCGGCATGCAGGAGGACGACTACACCGAGCTGCTGCTCGACCGCGGCGTCACCGGCATCGTGTTCGTCTCCGGCCTGCACGCCTCCACCACCGCCCGGATGGAGCGCTACCACCGCCTCATCGACCGGGGCCTGCCGATCGTGCTCGTCGACGGCTACAACGAGACGATCAAGGCCCCGTTCATCTCCCCGGACGACCGGCACGCCGCCCGGCTCGCCGTACAGCACCTGGTCGACCTCGGGCACGAGCGCATCGGCATCGCGGTCGGGCAGCGCCGCTTCGTCCCGGTGATCCGGAAGATCGAGGGCTTCCGGGAGGCGATGGAGCAGCTGCTCGGCGTCACCGACTGCGACGAGCTGATCCAGGACTCGCTGTTCACCGTGGAGGGCGGCCAGGCCGCCGCGCGGGCGCTGCTCGACCGCGGCTGCACCGGCATCGTGTGCGCGAGCGACCTGATGGCGCTCGGCGCGATCCGCGCGGCCCGGGAGCGGGGACTGTCCGTGCCGCAGGACGTGTCCGTGGTCGGCTACGACGACTCCCCGCTCATCCCGTTCACCGACCCGCCGCTCACCACCGTGCGCAAGCCGATCAACGCGATGGCGCAGGCCGCGGTCGCCTCGCTGCTCGAGGAGATCAACGGCAAGCCGCCGCGCAACGTCGAGCTCGTGTTCCAGTGCGAGCTCGTGGTGCGCGGCTCCACCGGCTCGGGCCCGCTGGTCAACCGCTAGAGCGGGCGCAGCGTCACCTCGGCCGGGGCGTGGTACAGGCCCCGGGTGACCACGGTGCGCGGCAGGCGCAGGTCGTCGCGGGCGAACCGGGCGCGGGCGGCGGCGAACGGCACCTCGTCGCCGGTGAGCCGGGCGACCTCGTCGAACAGCTCCCGGACGGCGTCGGTCATCTCGCCGAACGGGCCCGGGTCGGGGCCCCAGACGTCCCACAGCAGCGGCTCGGCACGGTTGATCGCCGCGAGGTCGAGCCGGAGGTTGTTGGCGAGCCACCACTCCCCGGGCACCACGTCCGGCAGCCCGAACGTGTCCGGGTCCGCCTCGCCCGCGCGGACGCGCCGCCAGGCGACGCCGGAGACGAGGAACCGGTCGCGGGGCACGTCCATGGGGTCGAAGTCGATCCCGTGCGCGGCGGCGACCCGGGGGTCGAGCAGCTGCGCGTCCGCGAGCAGCCAGCCCCGGTCCGGGTCCCGGTACTCGGTGACCACGTGGTCGTAGTGGAAGCCGTCGGGGCCGAGGTAGTCGGCGAACCCGTTGCGCACCCGGGCGGGCACGCCGAAATGCCGCAGGAACGAGCAGAACAGCAGCGAAAAGTCGCGGCACACGCCGACGAACCGGTCGGCGACCGCGCGGGGCCGGTGCAGCGGGGCGTCGTCGCGGTCGAGGATGATGCGCAGGATGTCGTCGACGTAGCGGGTCTCGGCGTCGTGGTGGAGGCGGTCGCGGGGGATCTCGTAGCCGAAGATCCCGCCCTCGAGCCGGTGGATCATCAGGCCGCGGGCCGCCTCGGCGAGCCGTACCGGTTCGGCGGGCAGGTCGGCGTAGCGCGGGGCGAAGACGCCGGGATCGGAGAAGACGCTCTGCGCGGTGTAGAAGGCGGCCTCCTCCGGGGCGAGCGAGCGAGACGACATGAGGGAATCTCCGCAACGAGTCGGTTGAAAGAGATCGGTCGTCGGCCCATCAGCCTGGCAGATTTCTCGAAGAAAATTCCAGACCATCGCCGCGGAGGCGTGCGGATGGGCGTCCCGTGCCGGCCGCCGTCGGCCGCCCGGCGAGGGGAGGAGCGCCACAGGAGCGTGAAAGCCGGTGTGAAAGGAGCGTGAAAGTTTCGTGGAGGAAGGCGCGCGGGATCGCCGCGCGCCTTCCTCCACGGGGCCGGGGCCGGTGCCGGCCCCCGTTGATCCCGGCACCGGACCCGTCGCCCGGCGGCGTCGGGTCAGCGCAGCGCCGCCGCCTCCCGGGCGAGCTTCTCGATCCGGCCGTAGTCGCCGGCCGCGACGGCGTCGGCGGGGGTGAGCCACGAGCCGCCCACGCAGCCGACGTTCGGCAGGGCGAGGTACTGCGGCGCGTTCCGCGGCCCGATGCCGCCGGTCGGGCAGAACCGCACGTCCGGGATCGGGCCCGCGAGCGCCTTCAGGTACGGCACGCCCCCGGCGGCCTCGGCCGGGAAGAACTTCTGCTCGTGCAGCCCGCGCTCGGCGAGCGCCATCACCTCGGAGACCGTGGCGGCCCCGGGCAGGAACGGCAGGCCGCTGTCGAGCATCGCCTCGACCAGGTCCGGCGTGCTGCCCGGGGAGACGAGGAAGCGCGCCCCGGCGCGCACGCAGGCGGTCACGTCCTCGGGGCTGCGCACGGTGCCCGCGCCGACGATGGCGTCGGGGACCTCGGCGGCGATGCGCTCGATCGCCGCCGTGGCGCACGGCGTGCGCAGGGTGACCTCGATCACGGGCAGGCCCCCGGCGAGCAGCGCGCGGGCGAGCGGCACCGCCCGCGCCACGTCGTCGATCACGACGACCGGGATCACGGGGGCCAGATCGAGCAGGCTCATGCGATCTCCCTTGGGAACGCTCCCCGCCGCGCGCGGGGAGCGGGACGACTGTCGGACGAGGGTGCCGACCGGGACGCCGGCGGGTCACCTGCGGGGCGCCGGAACGTTCCGCACCGGCGCGCGGGCGTCAGGTCGCCCTCGCCCGCCGCGACCGCGCCGCGCCGTCACCCGCGCGGACGGCCCCGACGGGGTCCTCGGCGTCCTGGCCGCCGGGGTGGGACAGCCGCTGGGCGAGCCAGGCCGCGGCGCCCGCGAGCGCGGGCTGCTCGGCGACGATGAGGCAGGTGGCGATCCCGGCGAGGAAGTCGGACAGCACCGGGTTCGCCTCGAAGCGGCGGCGGAAGTCGCTCGCGCGCAGCCGGTCGGCGATCCTGGGCAGCACGCCGCCGCCGAGGTAGACGCCGCCGCGCGCGCCGAAGGTGAGCGCCACGTTCCCGGCGAACGTTCCCAACATGCCGCAGAACACATCGACGGTCTGCACGCACAGCGGATCGTCGGTGCGCGCGACGATCTCCGAGGCGTGCGGGGACTCGGTGGTGATGCCGTTCACCAGGGCGAGGCCGCGGTGCAGCCGGGTCAGCCCGGGCCCGGAGATGAGGTGCTCGGCGTCCACGTACGGCATGCCGTCGGCGCGCAGCGCCCGCACCACCGCGATCTCCAGCTCGGTGACGACCGGGGGCGAGACGTGCCCGCCCTCGCCGGGCACCGGCACCCACCCGTCGCCCGCCGGGACGAGCCCGGCCACGCCGAGCCCGGTGCCGGGTCCGAGCACCGCCTTGACCATGCGCGCCGTGGGCGGCGGGCCCCCGAGCGGGGTGAGGTCGTCCCCGGCGAGAAAGGGCAGCGAGAACGCGAGCGCCTCGAAGTCGTTGAGCAGGAACGCGTGCGGGATGCCCAGGTCGCGCACGGATCCGTGCCAGCCGGCGTTGGTGAGCCGGTACCGGTCCCCGTCGACCGGGCCGGCGATCGCCAGGCACGCGGCCCCCGGCCGCACTCCGCCCCCGTACAGCTCGAGATAGGCGGCTACGGCGTCGGGCAGCCCGTCGTACTCGGCGCCGGGCAGCACGGCGACCGCCTCCGGCGGGCCGCCCGGCCGGCGGACCAGGCCGAACCGGGCGTTGGTGCCGCCGATGTCGGCGACCAGCCAGGGACTCTCCTCGGTCGGGACTGCGCTAAGCCTCGTTCGGTCAACCCTCATTCGCGACTTTCTCCACCGCTCAGGGCGAATACGCCCGCGCCTTCTTCGGCCGGTCCAACGGTACGGCGTAGCGCGGAGAAAAGCTCCCTTCCGGACCCCGTCCAGCCCGCCTCGGTGCGCTCGGCGGGCAGCGGCGCGGGCTGCCGCGCGGCGAACTCGGCGGCGGGAACGAGCACGTCGAGCGTGCCGGCGGCGGAGTCGACCCGGATGAGGTCGCCGTCGCGGACGCGGGCGAGCGGCCCGCCGCGTGCGGCCTCGGGGGACAGGTGGATCGCGGCCGGGACCTTGCCCGAGGCGCCGGACATGCGGCCGTCGGTGACGATCGCCACCCGCTGCCCGCGGTCGAGCAGCGCGCCCAGCGGCGCGGTGAGCTTGTGCAGCTCGGGCATGCCGTTCGCGGCCGGGCCCTGGAACCGGATCACCGCCACGAAGTCGCGTCCGTCGAGCTCGCCCGCCTGGAACGCGGCGAGCAGGTCGGCCTGGTCGTCGAAGACGAGCGCCGGGGCCTCGATCACCAGGTGCTCGGGCCTGACCGCGGAGACCTTGCTCACCGCGCGGCCGAGGTTGCCGGAGAGCATGCGGATGCCGCCGTCCGGCGCGAACGGGTCGGTGACCGGCCGCAGCACCGCGGTGTCGGTGCTGCCCTCGGCGCGCTCCTCCCAGACGAGCTCGCCCTCCTTGAGCACGGGCGCGCACCGGTAGCGGTCGAGCCCGGGCCCGGCGACGGTGAGCACGTCCCGGTGGAGCAGCCCGGCGTCGAGCAGCTCGCCGATGAGCACGGCCATGCCGCCCGCGGCCTGGAAGTGGTTCACGTCCGCCTCGCCGCCGGGGTACATGCGGGTGAGCAGCGGGGTCACCTTCGCCAGGTCGGCGAAGTCGTCCCAGGTGAGCTCGATCCCGGCGGCCGCGGCGATCGCGATCAGGTGCAGGGTGTGGTTGGTGGAGCCGCCGGTGGCGAGCAGCGCGACCACCGCGTTGACGATCGCCTTCTCGTCGATCACCCGGCCGATCGGCGTGTACTCGTCGCCGTGCGCGGTGATCTCGACCGCGCGCCGCCCGGCCGCCGCGGTGAGCGCGTCCCGCAGCGGGGTGCCGGGATTGACGAACGTCGCCCCCGGCAGGTGAAGGCCCATCACCTCGACGAGCACCTGGTTGGAGTTCGCGGTGCCGTAGAAGGTGCAGGTGCCGGGCGCGTGGTACGAGCGCAGCTCGGCGTCGAGCATCTCGGCGCGGCCGATGCGGCCCTCGGCGAACGCCTGCCGGGCGCGCGCCTTCTCCTTGTTCGGCAGCCCGCTCGGCATCGGCCCGGCCGGGACGAGAAGCGCGGGCAGGTGGCCGAAATGGAGCGCTCCGATGAGCAGGCCGGGCACGATCTTGTCGCACACGCCGAGCAGCAGCGCCGCGTCGAACATCTCGTGGGACAGCGCGATCGCGGTGGACATGGCGATCACGTCCCGGCTGAACAGCGACAGCTCCATGCCGGCCCGGCCCTGGGTGATGCCGTCGCACATCGCGGGCACGCCGCCCGCGACCTGGGCCACGCCGCCCGCCTCCCGCACGGCCGCCTTGAGCGCCCGCGGGTAGGTCTCGTACGGCTGGTGCGCCGAGAGCATGTCGTTGTACGCGGTGACGATCGCGACGCCGGGGCGGGCGGCGCCGCGCAGCGCGAGCTTGTCGAACGGCGAGCAGGCGGCGAGCCCGTGGGCGAGGTTGGCGCAGGGCAGGTCGCCGCGGGCCGGTCCGCGCCGCCTGGCCTCCTCCCCGGCGGCGGTGATCCGCTCGAGGTAGGCGGCCCGGGTGGCGCGGCTGCGCGCGGTGAGGCGGCGGGTCACCTCGGCGACCGTCGGGTTCATCGCTCTGCTCCCCCCAAAGCATGAAACAAGGGACGATCGGGACATTAGCGCCGAGTTTCGCTTCGCACAAGCGGACTTTGGTTATTCCCTATGACAAAAGTGGGGCTCGTCCGTTACGGAACCGGGGATATGGTTGACTTGATCGTCACCGACTCTTCGGGACCGGTCATGACGCGACGAACCGCCACCGCCCTCGCCACCAGCGGAGATGTGCTCCAGCTCATCCGCAGCGGCGAGGCCGTCACCCGCGCCGACATCGGGCGCGTCACGGGGCTGTCCCGGCCCGCCGTCGCGCTCCGCGTCGGCGAGCTGCTGCGCCGCGGCCTCGTGGTCGAGCGCGCCGACGGCCCCTCCACCGGGGGCCGCCCGCCGGTACGGCTCGCCTTCAACGCCTCGGCCGGGGTGGTGCTCGCCGCCTCGGTGGGCGCGAGCCGTACCCAGCTCGCGGTGTGCGACCTGGCGGGCGAGCCGCTCGCCGTCGTGGAGCAGGAGATCGACGTGGAGCGGGGGCCGGACGTCGTGCTGCCGCTGATCATGGACATCTGGGCCGACCTGCTCGGCGACCGGCCCGCCTCCGACGTGTGGGGGGTGGGCATGGGGGTGCCCGCGATCGTGGAGTTCGCCGCGGGCCGTACCGAGAGCGTGCGGGTGATGGCGAACTGGACCGGCATCGCGATCCCGCCGCTCATCCGGGAGCGGTTCGACGTGCCGGTGTTCGTCGACAACGACGTGAACGTGATCGCGATGGGCGAGCACCGCAAGGTGTACGCCGATCGGTACGACGACCTGCTGTTCGTGAAGGTGTCCACCCGCATCGGCGCCGGGGTGATCGCGGGCGGCGGCATCCTGCGCGGCGCGCTCGGCGCGGCCGGGGAGATCGGGCACATCCCGGTGCGGGACGGCGGGGGAGTGCTGTGCCGCTGCGGCAACACCGACTGCGTCGACTCGGTGGCGAGCGCCACCGCGATCCTGCGCGACCTGCGCGCCCGCGGCCGCGACGTGTCCTCGCTCGCCGACGCGGTCGCCCTGGTGCGCGCGGGCGACGCGGAGACCATGGCCGTGGTACGGCGCGCCGGGCGGCTGCTCGGCGAGGTGGTGGCGAGCGCGGTCAACCTGCTCAACCCCGCCGTGGTGGTGCTCGGCGGGGACGTGGTGGAGGCGTTCCAGCCGCTGGTGTCGGCGGTGCGCGAGGTCGTCTACAGCCGGTCCACCGCCCTGGCCACCCGCAGCCTGCGCATCGAGCGCAGCGCGCTCGGCCCGGCGGCGGGCATCGCGGGCTGCGCGCTGCTCGCCATCGACCACGTGCTGTCCGCCGAGGCGGTGGACGCCCCGCGCTGAGCCCGGTGATGCGGGGCGCCCCCGCTCAGCGCTCCCGGTCGCCCGGGCGCTCCAGGCGCCGCCGCAGCGCGCCGCCGTGGTAGGTGGCCGCGGCCGCCGGGGTCCGTCCGCACAGCACGCGGTGCAGGGCGTGCTCGAGGGTGTGCCGGTTCGCCGCGGGGGACGGCCACGGCACGCGGATCAGCGTGGTCTCCTCGGTCTCCTCCCGGAAGGTGACCCCGTAGCGGTCGAGCTCCCACAGCCACACCTCGCCCACCGGCCGGCCGAGCAGGCGGGCCGCCACCGGCCCCAGCGTGTCCCGGTGCGCGCTGTTGACGTGGTGGAGCAGGCGCTCGGCGTCGTGCAGGAACGGGTCGGGCTCGGCCGCGTTGTAGGCCTCGGCGTCGAGGACGCCGGTCTCCTGCGCGGTGAGGTGGACGACGAAGCCGACGTCGATGTGGAGCAGCCGCGGCGCGTCCGGCTCACCGGGCCGCTCCAGCGCGGTGAACAGGTCCTCGTCCGGGCAGCGCTCGGCGATCGCGATCGCGGCCTTCCGCGCGTCCTCCCCGGGCACGGCCCGGGCCCAGCCCTGCACCTTCAGCAGCCCGCGCGGGCGCGCGACGCCCCCGAGGTCGCGCACACAGCTCAGGTCGACGGTGACCACGGCCTCGTCGCCCGGGGCGAGCAGGTGGAGCGGCTCGCCGGGCTTGACGAGCAGGACCGGGCGGCCGAGCTCGTCCACGCCGCCGCGCGCCGGTCCGGCGGGCAGGGCCGAGCCCGTGATCGAGACGTGGGTCGGGGCGGCGAGCGCGGCGAGGGTGCGGACGCGTTCGGGCGTCGGCGGACCGGCGACGACGGGCTGGCGCATTGGGCTCTCCTCACGGCATAACTGGCAGTAGGTTAGGCTTACCTAAGTTAAGTAAGACTTACCTAACCACAAAGAGGTCGCCATGCGCTACACAGGTCCCAAGGTCCGGCTGTCCCGGCGGGCCGGCGTGCCGCTCACCCGCAAGGCGGTGCGCTACTTCGAGGCCCGGCCGTACCCGCCTGGCGAGCACGGGCGGAAGACGAACCGGCGGGGCATGGGCGACTACGGCACCCAGCTGCTGGAGAAGCAGAAGCTGCGCTGGTACTACGACGTGTCCGAGCGGGCGATGCGCCGCTACTGGGAGCTCGCCAGGCGCCGCCCCGGCCGTACCGGCGCCGAGCTGGTCACCCTGCTCGAGACCCGGCTCGCCTCGCTCGTGCTGCGCTCCGGCATCGCCCCGTCGATCTACGCGGCCCGGCAGTACGTCACCCACGGCCACATCCGCGTGGACGGCCGCAAGGTGAGCTACCCCGGCTACCTGGTGAAGCCCGGCCAGACGGTGAGCGTGCGCGAGCGGTCGCGCGGCAGGCAGCCGTTCGTCGCCGCGGCGGAGGGCATCCACGCCGACGAGCGCCCCGCCCCCTACCTCGACGTCGACCTCCGCGAGCTGCGGTTCACCCTGCTGCGCCGCCCCGAGCGCGAGGAGATCGCGGTCCCGGTCGACGAGCAGCTCATCGTCGAGCACTACTCCCGCTGATCCCGGCCTGCCGCGTCCCCGGCGAAGCGGCCGCCACCCAGACGGGCGGGCGGTGCGTTATCGTGCTCAATCGAACACACGAGCGATGCGGCGAGGTGGGCCATGATCTACACCGAGGAATGGGTCACGGCGCGGGCGAAGGAGGCCTACGAGCACGGGCGCGCGACGTTCGAGGTCCGCGCGGAACGCTCGGCGCTGCTCGTGATCGACATGCAGGACGAGTTCGTCCGGCCCGAGTGGAGCCCGTTCTGGGTGCCGGCCGCCACCCGCATGGCCCCGCGGCTGCGCGGGCTCGTCGAGCGCTGCCGGGAGCTCGGCGTCCCGGTGATCTGGACCATCTTCGACGACACCCACCTCGGGCTCGACCGCCCGCACGCGCTGCGCTACCTGCCGCACGGCGACACCGACTGGCGCCGCCCGGCGCCGGCCGAGGTCTGGGAGGAGATGGGCTACCGGGACGACGAGGTCCTCATCCGCAAGCCCTCGTACGGCGCCTTCTACGAGACCCCGCTCGACTCGATCCTGCGCAACCTCGGCCGGGACACCGTGATCGTGACCGGCACGCTCACCAACTACTGCTGCGGCATGACCGCCCGGCAGGCCTACGAGCGCGGGTACCTGGTCGTCTTCGGCTCCGACGTCACCGCCACCGACGACGAGTCCCGCCACGAGCACGAGCTCGCCGTACTGCGCAAGGGATTCGCGCTCGTCCTGACGGCCGAGGAGATCGTCGAGCGGCTGACCGCGACGGGCCCGGCGGCACCGGACGGCCCGGGGGCACCGGCCACGCCGGGCCTTCCGGGCCGAGCGGGGGCGTGACGCCGGGCGATCGGGCGGCTCTCTCCGGCCGGTCCGCCGTACGGCGGGTCGCCGTGGGGCGGCGGACGTCAGCCCAGGGCCTTGGTGATGAGGTCGGCGAGCACGTCGGGGTCGATGCGCTCGCCGGTGAGGTGGGCGAGGTTCTCCTGGTAGAGGAGGACGACGGCGAACGTGGCGGCGGCGGCCTCCAGGCGGGCCGCGTCGCCGCGCGCCCCGGGCAGCGCGAGCTCGAGCGCGAACCGGGCGCGGCGCGCGATCTCGCGGTTGAGGTGGCCGAGCCGTTCCCGGACCGTGCGGTGGGTGTCGGCCTCGCGGAACAGGATGCGGCGCATCGCGGGGGAGGCGCGCAGCGGGACGCGGCGCGCGAGCCGGGCGAGCATCGCCGCCGGGTCGTGGGGCGGCTCGGCGGCGACGTCGTCATCGTCGAGCTCCTCGACGCCGGTGCGCTCCTGCACCAGCGTGACGAGCACGTCGATCTTGCGCGGGAAGTAGTGGAAGACCAGCCCTTTGGGGACGCCCGCGCGTTTGGCGATCTCAGCGGTCGCGGTCGCCTCGTAACCGGCGACCGCGAACAGCTCCTCGGCGGCGTCGAGGATCCGGGTGCGGGCGTCACGTTCGTCACCCTTGTCCGTTCCCTTGCCGCGCCTGCGGCCGGTCCCGGGCCGTCTGCGGGCCCGGGACCAGACGGACGATGGGATCACACGTGCGCCGGAGTGCCGCTCTTGCTCTGCAGGGCTGCCCACAGCCCGACGATAACGGTGACGCCCCCGGTAATCCACGCCGTCCAGGCGGCGGCCATGTCGCCCGTGAACCCGAACGCCCAGGGGGAGAGGAACAGCAGCGCGCCGAACGCGGCGGTGACCCAGGAGCTGGCGCCGCCCGCGCCGAGCAGCGACCACAGCGACGACACCACCAGCAGCGCGCCGAGGATCAGCAGCGGCTGCGCGGCGGCGTCCGCCCCCGCGGCCCAGATGAACGTGGCGACCACCGCCACGAGCCCGGCGACGAGCGCGACGATGTCCGACGTTCGTGATGCCTGCATAGCGACCTCCTCGGCAACGGGGGACCTGCCTGCCTCGACCATCCGCCTTGATTGACCGGCCGGTCAATTTCCGCTGTGGCGAGATTCACCTGTCCGGATCGGGACATGTGCGGGCACGGTACGGCCCGGCCGCGCAACTCGCCGGACCGCCGGGCTCGCGCGAGGGGGTGGGCCGTTACACCCCGCCCGGCGTGTACGGCGGCAGGGCGGGCCATCGCCGCGGCGGTGGGGCCGCCGACCCTCACCGGCCGTCATCACCTCGCCGGCGGTGGGCGGCTCCGGCTCGAACCGCCGTGCGGACCGGCCGGCCTCGTCGCCCCCGCCGCGGATGACGGCCGTCACGCCGGGCGTCGCCCGCCCTCTGCGGCCGTCCGGTTTGCGGTGGAACGCCGGTTCCCGGCCGTCCTCATCCCGGGGCGGCCGCGAGGCGGAACAAAAGCGGCTGGATTATCACCAAATGTCATTATTTCATTTTTGTGATCGGTGCCGGCGTCCGGTGTTTTTCCTGTGGGGCGGGATTTCGCCTGATAATGTCCGCCGGGGATTGTTCTCGGTTCGCGAGTGGAGGCGACGGCCACGATGCGGACGGTGGTGGTTCAGCCCTGCGCGGGCGATCGGCTGCAATTCGACGTGATCGAGCTCAAGCCCGGCGAGGAGATCCTGTTCGGGCGCAGCCGTACCGCGATCGACGCCCGGGCGAACATCGTCATCGACGATCCGGCGGTGCCGCGGGTCGCCGGGAAAATCCGGGCGGTGGACGATTTCTGGACGATCAGCAATCTGAGCCGGAACACCACCTACAACGTGGAGAATCCGGAGGGCGGGGGCGAGTTCATCAAAATCCCGCCGGGGCGGTTGAACGCGCCCGTGCCGTACGAGTTCTCCCGGGTCATCCTGCCCGCGGCGCACCCGACCGTCTCGTTTCTCGTGTTCGCCCCGCAGCACGTGTACGCCTCGGCGGTCGCGGTGCCCGGCGAGCAGGAGACGCTCTCGGCGTTCCCGCTCGACGAGACCGCGAAGTACTTCCTCATCCTCGTGGCGCTCTGCGAGCCGCGGCTGCGCGCCCCGTCCTCGCCGGTGATCCCCACGGTGCCGCAGATCCTCGAGCGGCTCGCCGGGCACCCGGAGTGCGCCGGGCTGAGCCGGGCGGCGGTCAACTTCCACATCGACTACCTCGCCCGCGAGAAGCTCCGGGTGAAGGAGCCGAGCGGCGGCGGGAGGGCCGACTGGCAGCGGGCCGCGCTGGTCTCGGTGGCGCTCCGGTTCGACCTGGTGCGGGCCGAGCACCTCGACCTGCTGCCCCGGCTCCCGCTGCGGCGCTGACCGCGAGCGGGCGCTACGGGGTGTATCGCGGGAGGTACTCCCTGACCTTGTCGGCGTACCACCGCGCGTAGGACGGCACGCCGCGGGCGGCGACCATGTCGCGGGTGTTCGACTGGAAGATCGTGGCGGCGAGGATCTGGCGGTCCACCGGGTCCTTGGCGAAGTGGAGCACCCGCGGGGCGAGCGTGCAGATGTACGTGCCCATGTAGTGGATCGACATGTACGGGTCGTAGACCAGCTCTTGCGCCCGCGGCCGCTGCTTCTCGGGCAGGAAGTACCGCAGCACGCGCGGGGTCCACCGGGCGATGCCGTACTCGTCCTTGGACGGGTCGGTGAGCGTGGGGTCGAAGTCGCTCAGCGCCTTCAGGCTCGCCGCGAGCAGCGCTGGGGTCACCTCCGGGACCTTGTCCCGGCAGTACGCCGCGGCGACGATCGCCTCGCGGTACTCGGCGGGGACGTCGGAGTCCGCGCGCAGCGGCAGGTCGGGACCGGGTGGCCGCGGGTCGCCGGGCGTGATCGGCCACAGCAGCGCGACGCCGAGGGCCATGGCGAGGCTCCGGCCGAGCGCCTCGCGGCGGCGCCTCGCCCGGGGCCGGGCGTGTGGGTGTTCCGGATCGGCCGCCAGCCGCCGCGCGCGCTCGAGCAGCTCGGCGGCGCCGGGGCGGCGCGCGGGATCGGGCGCGAGGCAGTCGGTGAGCCACTCCCGCCAGCCCGGCGGAACGGACTCGGGGAAGAGCAGGTCGCCGTCGCCCGCGGCGTACCGTGCGGCCTGGGCCGCGCGGGCCCGCGGCGAGGCGCCCGGGAACGGCATGCGGCCGCTGAGCAGCTGGTACGCGGTGACGCCGAGGGCCCAGATGTCGGAGGCGGTGCGGAAGCGGGTGCCGTGCTCGGTGAGCGGCTCCTCCCAGCGCTCGGGGGCCATGTAGCCGAAGGAGCCGCCGGGCGGCAGGTACGCGTGGGTGCCGTCGAGCTCGGCGGCGAGGCCGAAGTCGGCGAGCCGTACCGAGCCGTCGGGCATCACCAGCACGTTGCTCGGCTTCAGGTCGCCGTGGATCCAGCCGTTGTCGTGCAGGTAGGCGAGTCCCTCGCAGATCTCGACGATGTAGCGGGCCGCGTCGGGCACCGGGCCGCCCTCCGCCCGGGCGAGCAGGTCGGCGAGCGAGGCGATGGCCCGCTCCATCACGATGACGGCCGCGCCGTCGAGCTCGGGGTGGTCCGGGTCGTCGACCACGAGCGTGTGGTGGAACCGGATGAGCCGGTGGTGGCGGAGCCTGCGGTGCGCCCGCAGCTCGCGGGAGGCCATCTCGGCCAGGTGGTTGAGCTGCCGTGGGCTGAGCGTGCCGGTCGGCAGGAACTTCAGCGCGGCCCGATCGGGCATGTCGCCGGGAAGATCGCTTGTGTCCCGGTCGCCGACGCGCCGGCCCTCGTAGACGCTCGCCCAGCTTCCCGTCGCGATCGGGCGGACCACCTCCCAGTCGCCGACGCGGTAGCCGGTCGGCACCCGGAGGGCCCACCCCGCCGTGTCCGCTGCTTCCGACATTTCGGACTTGCCAGCTAAAGACGAACGATTGCTGACCTGAACCAATTTCCGGTCAATTTCGCTGCTTTTCCTTCGCGATTCATCCACTCCATGATCAATGAATGTGCGAACCATCGCTAGCAGATTACCATCCGCCGGTCAACCGCTCCCGCTCTATAACCCTCTGGTTGTGGCCTTCCGCGTTTCGGCGGCACGCTTTCCATGGTCGCGCCGGGGATTAACCGGCGATTATCGGCCGAGCCGGAGAAAGGGGAAAAGGGTATGTCAGTACGGAAACGTGCCGCCGGACTCCTGACGGGTCTCGTCACGGTCGCGGCCCTCGCCGTACCGCTCGCCCCGGGGGCCGCGCAGGCCAGCACCCCGTGGCTGGACGATCCGGGCACCTGCACCAACCACCAGACCGCGCGGAGCGCCGTGATCTCCGGGCGAACCGTCGAGGTCCGCTACGGCAACTGCAACGGCAAGCAGTACGGCTGGGGGCGTATCCGCGGCTTCGTCTCCTGGCTGCCGGACCGCATCCGGTTCGAGGTGGACATCAACGGGGACCGGATCCCGGACGGCCACTCGGTCCGCCTCGCCCGGCACCGCAACTACACGGCGGCCTATCCGACCGCGTCGGGCTCGCGGCGCGCCTTCCGCGCCTGCTTCGTCACCAGCGACTCGCAGCCCTGCACCCCGAACAACTCCACCGCCTGGTGGTAGCCGGACCACCTGGGCCGGGGTCCCGCGGCGGAGCGCGCGACGCCGTCGCGGGACCCGCGCGGGTGGCCGGCGATCACCTGGAGTGCGGCCCGCGCGGCACGCCGCGTCGCCTCGACCGCGTTCGCCACGGAGACGCCGCGCGGCCATCGACCACCTGGCCAGCGGATATGTCAGGCTAATCGCATTCATCAATAGCATGTGATGATTTCCTGCTTATTTTTCCGGGCTTTCACGGCCGAAAGTGGCCGGTCGCGTGAGGCGTCGCCACCACAGGCACCTTCGCCGGTCGATCGGCGCCGTCCGATAAGCTTCCTGGTTGCAGCGTTCCAAGGCATGGCGCACACCTTCCCATGGTGACGCCGTAGGCGTTATCGACATTTCGCCGGACAACGGATCAGGCGGAAGGAAAAGGGAAAAGGGGATGTCAGCGAAGGGCCGTACCTCTGGTTTCCTGGCGGGTCTCGTCACGGTCGCGGCGCTGGCCGTACCGCTCACCGCGGTGCCCGCGCAGGCCGGGTCCTGGGTGGACGAGCCGGAGCGATCCTGCAGGGGCGTGCGGACGGTGCAGCAGGCCTCGGTCGGCGGCCGCGTCGTCGAGCTTCGTGCCGGCACGTGCAACGGCGCGACGTACGTGTGGGGACGTCTGCGTCACGCCAGGCTGGGGGACTACATCCGTTTCGAGGTGGACGTGGACGGGGACCGGGTGCCGGACCACGACAGCCTCCGCAGTGCCCGAGCGCTCGGCCACACGCCGGGTTACCGGAGGAAGAAAGGTCACGCCTACCGCGCCTGCGTCGTGACCGATCTGACGTCGCGGTGCCGCCCGGCCAACTCCACCGCCTGGTGGTAGCCGGAACACGCGGGGGTGGAGAGTCCCGCGGCGGCGTCAGGACGCGCCGTCGCGGGACCCGCGCAGGAAGATCGCCTGGAGCATGGTCCGGGCGAGGGACTCCGCCTCGCCCTCCACGCTCTCCGCGAGGGCGCCGTTCAGCCACAGCTCGGCGAAGCCGTGCACGGCGGACCAGGCGCCGAGGGTGAACGCGCGCTCCTGCGCGGCGTCCGGCGCCAGGGCGCGGGCACCGCTGCGGAGCACGGCCGCCGCACGCTCGCGCGCCGCGGCCACCTGCGGGTCGTCCGCGCGGTACAGCTCGGGCCGGAACATCACCAGCACGTACGGCCGGTGGGTGATGGCGAACCGCACGTAGGCAACGCCCACCTCGAGGAAGTCGTCGGCGGCCCGCTCCAGCGCGTCGGCGAACAGCTCGTAGCCCTCGGCGGCGATCGCGGTGAGCAGGCCGGTCTTGTCGCGGAAGTGGTGGATGGGGGCCGCGTGTGAGACCCCCGCCCGGCGGGCGAGCCCGCGCAGGCTCCAGCCGGTGGGCCCGTTCTCGCCGATCGCCTCCAGGGCCGCGTCGATGATGGCGCGGCGCAGGTTGCCGTGGTGGTAACCCGACGTGGTGATGTGGCACCCCCTTGCCCCCGACAAAGATCAACACGTCCGATCCTATCTTGTCGTTGACAAGATGAGTTGCGAACCTCAATCTTGACAATGACAAGATTGGAGGGACGGATGGCCCCCTTGATCGCCCTCGTCGCCGGAACCGTGATCGCCCGCCTGCTCGGCATCGCCGGCATCGACGCGCTGGACGGCATGCAGCCCGCGCTCCGGGCCGGGCTCGCCGTGATGTTCACGGTCACCGGCGTGGTCCACTTCCTGCCCGGCTGGCGCGACGACCTCGCCGCGATGATCCCGCCCGCGCTGGCCCGCCCCGGCCTGCCGGGTCCGCACCTGCTCGTCACCGTCACCGGCGTGCTCGAGCTCGGCGGCGCCGTCGCCCTGCTCGTCCCGGCGGCCGCGCCGTACGCCGCGGCGGGGCTGGCCCTGCTCATGGCCGCGATGTTCCCGGCGAACGTGTCGGCGGCGCGCCGCGGCGTCCCGCTCCGCGGCAGGCCGCCGACCCCGCTGCCGCTCCGCACGGTGCTGCAGGCGGTGTTCATCGCCGCCGCGGTCACCGCCGCGCTGTGAGCCCGGCCCGGCACGGGGTCCCGGGCCGGGCTCTCACGACGCGACGCGGCCGCTCACCGCGAAGATCCTGATGTGCGGTGCGGCCGGGCAGGCGAACCAGGCCGCCTCGCAGGCCGGGCCGACCCGCAGGCCTACGTGCCGGATGCCCACCCTGCGGCCGTCGGCGGTGCCGTTGGTGCGGTACCGGGTGTCGGCCTCGATCACGGTACGTCTGAAGCGGGAGCGATCAGGACGGTGCCCGCGACGGAGTCGGCGAGCGCGGCGCAGAGCACGGTGGCGAGCAGGGGAGTGGGGGAGGCGCGCCGTGATCACTCTGTCTCGAGCTGAGGAAATCACGAACGGTTCGCTGAGCATCAGCGTCAAGCCGGGCGGATCGTCGGTGTCCGTGGCCGTGGGTCGAGGTCGGCATCGAAAGGAGCCGGGTCTTCTCATCTCGCCCGCACGCTTGGAACTTTGCGCAGTTTTGGGGTTAAGCATCCAATGATGCGAGGTTGATCGGAGTTGGCTGGGGAGAGAAGGTGATATTCGGCGGACGGGAGCCGTCATGAAGATCGTTGTGGTCGGCGGCACCGGGCTGATCGGCTGGAAGGTCATGGCGAGGCTCGGTGAACGCGGGCACGAGGCGATCGCGGCGTATCCGGGAATCGGCGTCACCACCCTCCCCCACAGCGGGCTCGAGCAGGCGCTGAAGGACGCCTCGGTGGTGATCGACGCCTCCGATCCACCTGGCTTCGCGGACGCGGAGGTCCTCGAGTTCTTCGAGACCTCCACCCGCACCCTGCTCGCCGCCGAGGAGAAGGCGGATGTGGGCCACCACGTCGCGCTGTCGGCCGTGGGAACCGGCCGGTTGCCCGGAAGCGGCTACCTGAGGGCGAAGGCCGCTCAGGAGCGACTGATCGAGGAGTCCCCGATCCCGTTCTCGATCGTGCGGGCGACCCAGCTCTTCGAGACCGTGCCGAGCATCGCCGACGCGGCCACCGAGGACGGCACCGTCCGCCTCCCGCCCGTCGCCTTCCAGCCGGTCGCGTGCGACGACGTCGCGCGGGTGCTCACCCGGATCGCCGTGGAGTCCCCTCTGAACGGCACGGTCGAGATCGCCGGCCCCGAGCGGTTCCGCATGGACGAGTTCTTCCGTCAGGTCCTGCGCGCGTGGCACGACCCGCGCGAGGTCGTCACGGATCCGCACGCCCGCCTGTTCGGCGCCGTGCCGGAGGAGGGCTCCCTGGTTCCGGGCGAGGACGCCGTACTCGGCGGGATCAGGTACGCCGACTGGCCGGGCCGTCCCCGCGGCAGATAGCCCTCCGCGTCGGCCCGCGAGCGGCGTTCCACTGCCCCGGAAATGTCGGTCGCCGTCGTTACCGTGGCGGTACCCGACCAGAGGAGGCAGACATGACCGTCGACAGGCCGAACAGCGGGACCGCCACGTCCGGGGCGACCGTGCTGGACCCGGAACGGGCCGATCTGCTGGCGGCGCTGGCCCGGCACCGGGACCTGCTGCGGTACACCACCCGCGGTCTCACCGACGAGCAGGCCCGGATGCGGACCACGGTGAGCGAGCTGTGCCTCGGCGGCTTGATCAAGCACGTCGCCGCGATGGAGCGTAGCTGGGCGAACTTCATCCTGGAAGGGCCGTCGGCGATCAAGAACTTCTCCGACAGGACCGAGGAGGACTTCGCGGAGTGGGCCGCCCAGTTCCGGATGGGGCCGGAGGACACCCTCGCGGGCCTGCTCGAGGACTACGAGGCCGCGGCGCGCCACATGGACGAGATCATCGCCACCGTGCCCGACCTGAGCCTCGCGCATCCGCTGCCGGAAGCCCCGTGGTTCCCGGAGGGCGCGAAGTGGACGGTCCGCCGCGTGGTCCTGCACGTCCTCGCCGAGATCGCCCAGCACGCCGGGCACGCCGACATCATCCGCGAATCCCTCGACGGCGCCAAGTCCCAGGGCTGACCGATACGCACCCGCCGGTCGCCTGTACGCCCCGCGAAGGGGGCGGGACGCGCGGCGGTCGCAGGCCGCGGGCGACCACCCGCGACGGGCCGCGCCGCAACGGTATCGGCCACGGGCGCATCGCCTGACCCCATCAGATCACCGCACTCATCACCGGAGCGGTCGTGCCGACCTGCCAGTGACGCATGACGATCAGTGCCGCCATCGGACGGTTGACGTGCCGTCTTCGGAGGTTCCGGCGTGCCGTACCTTGCCGCTGTCGGGCGGTGTCCGCTCGTCGGGGCGAGTGTTGACCGAGGTCACGCGGCATCTGCCGCCGGTGTTCTGTTGGTTGCGATAGCCGACGCTGTGCGGTGCCGGTCCGATCGCGATCCGGTCACCCTCGGCATGTGCTAGGCCATCGCCGGGCGGTCTGCGCGCGCCGTTCTCACATCACTCTTCGGCTGTGACCAGCGGTCGTGCGGTGATGGCCGTCGAGCGCGGCGCTTTGGCCCGGGCGTACACCGTCCCGGGCAACGTCGGGCGAAGCGATCGTGAGGGTCGGTCGCAGGGGGATATGCCCGGCGGCCGGCGAGCGGCGGGGAACCGCCGGGCGGGGGCTGCGTCCCGCCCGGCGGCGTTGCGGGCCCGGCACCGGCTGATCGCCACGTCCCGGTACACCGCATCCGCCCGCGTGGGTGTACCGGATCAGCCGGTCGAACGGCCCGCGGGTTCGTCCACCCGCCCGCCCGGGTGGGACGAACCCCTCCCCCCTTACCGACGCCGACGCCCTACCGGCGATCCGGCCTGCGGCCGCCACCGGCGGAGCGGCCCTCGCCGGCGTCGCGCCCGGTGACGACGCGTTCGTCGGCCATGGCGAGGGAATCGGTGGCGGCCGAGGCCGCGCCCCCGCGTGCCGCGCGGGGCGTCGGCGAGGCGGGCCTCGACGGGAGGCGACCGCCTCGTACGGGATGGACCGGTGACCGGACCCCGGCACCTTCGGGCGCGGGGTCGCCTCGCCCGCTCACACGGGCGGCGGAGGACTCGGCGAGGCCGGGGATACCGGCCGGATCCCCGGGGGACCGATTACCGATCCGGCCGATCGCTTTCCTGTGCCCGGGCGTGGCCGCCGTCCTCTGTCCAGAGACCGAGCACGCGTCCGTGTACCGGCCGTCTCGGTGCGATCCGCGGCGGCAGCGCGGCAGAGGGGAACCGGCGCATGCCGACGGATCGCGGGTTGCGGGGTGGGTGGATCGGTACCGGCGCGACCCGGACGATCGGGGCAGGTCGATGGCCGGTCCGTGTTCGGGGGGACGGCACCGGAGATGGGAGGCCGTCCTGGTGCCGCGGCGCCGCGGCTCGAAACGGGGGAGTCGGTCAACCGCCGGAAGAGCGGCAGGTCAGCGTTCCGTCACGGCTCTCGTGGCGCCGCTCGCGCGGCCGGGCCGTGCCGGATTCGGGTGGGTCAGCTGGGCCAGGGACTGCGGGCGTCGATGGCCTGCTGGGCGCGGGAGACCAGGCCCCGGTAGGACTTGCCGGGGTACCACGGCATGCTCGCGATCCGGTCGAAGCCCTCGATCCCCTCCATGTACCGGACCATGCGTTCCCGGGTGTCCGGGTCCGGCAGCGGCCCGCGCATGGCGCGCACGTTCTCGGCCAGGTGAGCCGGGTTCGAGGTGGCGGGGATGACGCAGGTGACATCCGGGTTGGAGATCACCCACTTCAGGAAGAACTGCGACCATGTCTCGATGCCGAACTCACGCGCGAAGTCGGGCACCGGCCGGTTCCCGACCACGGCGTGCAGCCGCGCCTTCTCCAGCGCCATGTTCACCAGCACCGCGGTCCCGGTCTCCCGGGCCGCCGGGAGCACCTTCTCCTCGGCCACGCGGGTGTGGATCGAGTAGTGCACCTGGACGAAGTCGAGGTCGCCGCGCCGTACCCAGTCCGCCAGCAGGTCGAAGTAGGCCGGCTCGTGGTGGGTGACCCCGATCAGGCGGACCCGGCCCTCCTTCTTCCACGCGTGCAGCAGCGGGACGACCACGTCCACATTGGTGAGGCTGTGGCACTGCATGAGGTCGATCGGCCGCCGCCGCGACAGCCGCCGCATCGACCGGCGCAGGTTCGACTCGGCGTGGCTGTCGTCCCACAGGTACTCGCCGGTCGACCACACCTTGTTGGCCAGGAATGCGCGGTCGCTGATCCCCATCTCGGAGATGAAGTCACCGAGATTGATCTCCGACCTGCCGTACAGCGGCGACACGTCGAACACCCGCCCGCCGGCACGCCAGTGCTCCTGCGCCACCCTCCGGAGATTCTCACGCCCCTGGTCGGACACCGTGTCGAACGTCATGAACGTGCCAAGACCGATCACCGGAATCCGTTCGCCCGTCTTCGGAATGACCCTGGTGATCAGGCCGTCCCGCTCAGGCGAGGACGAGGCGGCGGCCCCGGTCGCGACCGCGGACGGCAACACGGCGGCCGCGGCGGCGCCGACGCCCCCGGCCTTAATGAGCTCCCGTCGGGTCGGGCTCCATTCCTGCATCATGCGTCCTTTCCTCAGCGTCGCGACCATCATGACCACCGGTGTTTTCCGAGGTCCAAGTCCGGTTAGGTGGGGTGATATACCTTGCGGGTATGCCGGTTGATCTGCGGCTCATGCGCTACGTCATTGCGATAGCCGAGACGGGCAGTTTCGAGGCCGCCGCCGAGCGGCTGCACATGACACAGCCGCCGCTCAGCCGCCAAATCCGGGATCTGGAGCGCGAACTGGGCGTCCAGCTGTTCCACCGCCGCCCCACCCGGCTCACCGAGGCGGGAAAGGTGTTCGTCGAATCGGCCCGCCAGGTGCTGGCCGAGGCGGAGCGCATGGTCGAACGCACCCGCGAGGCCGCGGGCCTGTCACGCGGCCTGGTACGCGTCGGCTACACCGTGACCGCGGCGTTCGAGGAGATGCCGAAGCTGTTCGCCGCGATGCGCGACCGCCATCCCGGAATCCGCGTCGACGCCCGGGAGGCGTGGGACATGGACCTCGTCGCCGCGGCGGCCGACGGCGAACTCGACGTACTGCTCGGCAGGCACCTGCCGATCCCGGCCGGCTTCGCCACCGAGGTCCTGCGCCGCGAGGACTTCGTCGTGGTCGTCGGCCCCCGCCACCCCCTGGCCACGCGCAAGTCCGTGGCCCTGCGCGACCTGCGCGGCCAGACGCTGCGGTTCTTCCCGCGCCGCTACGCGCCCCTCTACTACGACCGGGTGCTCGCCGCGCTCACCAGCACCGGCGAGACCTTCGAGATCTGGGAGAACCCGCTGCCGGGCCTGCGCAACCTCAACCTCAACCTGTACGAGGACGGGTTCATGTTCCTGCCCCGGTCGGTGAGCCTGCAGCTCCCCGGCCAGATCGTCTGCCTGCCCGTCACCGACGACCTGCCCCCGATCGAGCTGACCATCTCCTGGAACCGCCACGCCGCCCCACCGGTCATCGCCCTCGTGCACACCGCCCGCCTGCTCGCCCGCCAGGAGGGCTGGCTGTGACGTCACGGTGACCGGCCATTGCGGCCATTATGAGGGCCGTACGTGATGCCTTCCTGAATCAGCCGACAGAAGCTGACCGTGCGGGATGAAACTTCATGTATGGCTGACTCGGCAA
>ERZ777003.436-NODE-436-length-82183-cov-14.787332_pt1 | contig 82183 bp, 73 predicted proteins | sample MGYA00374956_ERZ777003 | MGnify/ENA primary metagenome ERZ777003 (study PRJEB29302, sample SAMN06268252) | bioreactor metagenome | isolation source: Joint BioEnergy Institute, California, USA | place: USA:Joint BioEnergy Institute, California, USA | collected...
GCGCCGCAGCGTGCGTTGGGTGCGAGGCGGGCTTGCCGCCCCCTCGCGCTCCCCCGCCTGGCAGGGGCTTAGCAGCCCCCGCCAGGCCACCCCCGCAAGAGAGGCCGCCTCGCAGGTGGCGCCCGTTGTCATGCCTGCGGGGACGCGGAGCCGGCTGCCGCCGCGCCCCGAACAGTCTCCTGGAACCCCGGTGATATTGATATGGGGATGTGGGCGAGAAGCGGAATGCGCAACGGGCGCTGGTGTGCAGAGGCATGACAACGGGAGGTCAGCACACGGTTGCCTTCATTTGGGGTGCAGGGGCAACGCCCCTGCCGCGGGGGTGCTGGGGGCCGAGCAGGCCCCCGGCCCGGGGCGCGGGGCGGAGCGCCCGCGAAACAGAGGCAGAGTGTCCGCGAAGGAACGGGAAGCCGGGGCGGAGCGCCCGCATGGGCCACACCAGCCAGCGCGGCGAGTGCGGGCCACAGGAGGGGCGCGGGGCGGAGCGCCCGCGAAACAGAGGCAGAGCGCCCGCGAAGGCACGGGGCGCGGGGCGAAGCGCCCCTACCGCCCATCCTTGCGCGCAGCGCCCAGAAACCGAGCCGTCAGCTCGGGCAGCCGCCTCACCGAGCCGGAGCGCACCATCGCCGGCGGCAGCGAGTCCAGGAACAGCTGGCCGTACTTCTTGGTCAGCAGCCGCTTGTCCAGCACCGCCACCACCCCGCGGTCCTCGCGCGAGCGGATGAGCCGCCCGAAGCCCTGCTTGAAGCGCAGGATGGCCTGCGGCACGGCGTACTCGTTGAAGGCGTCCGCCATCCCCTCCGAGCGCGCCGCGAACACCGGGTCGTTCGGGACGCTGAAGGGCAGCTTGGCGATCACCAGCACCGAGAGCGCGTCGCCGACCACGTCGACGCCCTCCCAGAAGCTGGTGGTGCCGAGCAGCACGGTGCGCGGGAACTCCTTGAAGCGCTCGAGCAGCGAGCGCCGCGAGCCGTCGATCCCCTGGCCGAGCACCGCGATCCCGGCGTCCTCGAGCGGCTCCTGGATGGCCTTGTAGGTCTGCCGCAGCGCGTTGTTGGCGGTGAAGAGCGCCAGCATCCGCCCGCCGCTGGCCTTGGCCAGCTCGATGATCGTGTCCTCGACCATGCGCTGGTAGGGGTGCTGCTGGTTCGGCTCGGGGATGTCGTTCGGGATGTAGAGCAGCGCCTGGCGCTCGTAGTCGAACGGCGAGTCGAGGTGCAGCTCCTCGATCTCGCTCAGCCCGATCCGCTCCTGCACGTAGCTGAAGTCGCCCGCCACCGAGATCGTCGCCGAGGTGAGCACCGCGCTGGCCTTCTGCTCGAACAGGTTGGCGCGCAGCAGCTCGGCCACGGAGAGCGGGGCGGCCGAGAGGGTCAGCGTGTCCCGCTGGCGGTCGTGGGTGATCCAGGTGACGAGCTGCTCCTCGCCGCCGACGATGATGTGGCCGATGTTGACGCGCGTGTCGGTCGCGGTGCGCTTGAGCGCCTGCACCCGCATCAGCAGCATCTCGTACTCCAGCAGGTCGGCGTCCTCCAGGCCGGCCAGCAGCGCCTCCAGCTGCCCCAGCCCCTCGCCGATCTTCGTCAGGTGCAGGCTCAGGTTCTCCCAGGCGCGCTCGACGGCCGCCCAGGACTCGTGGCGGCGGATCGCCGGCGTGATGCGCAGCCGCGAGTCGTAGGCGGTGACCTCGGCCTCCCGCAGCACGAAGGCGGTCAGCAGGTTGAAGCAGTCGTAGACGGCGCTGCGCGCCTGCTCGACGGCCGGCCGCAGCGCCTCGGCGATCGCCGTGGCTTTGTCCATATCGCCCTGGCTGGCGCCGCTCTCGCGGAAGTGGACCGGCAGCTCGGACAGCAGCCCGCCCACGATGTTCGCGCCGCCCTCCTGGTGCAGGTCGTTCAGGAAGTTGATCAGCCCCTCCTGGTCCACGTTGAAGCTGAACTGGTCGGTGGCGACGTCCTCCAGGTTGTGCGCCTCGTCGATGATCAGGTGGTCGTAGCGCGGGATGACGTCGGTCTCCACCACCAGGTCGGCGAGCATGAGGGCGTGGTTCACCACCACCAGGTGGGCCGCCTCGGCCTGCTTGCGGGCCTTGAAGAAGAAGCAGTCGTTGAAGTCGGCGCACTTGGGGCCGGGGCAGGCCTCGAAGGCGGCGCTCATGCGGCCCCAGGCGGCGCTCTCGCGCTCGCTCAGCATCAGCTCGGCCCGGTCGCCGGTGGAGGTGGTCGGCAGCCACAGCTGCACCTTGAGCAGCGCGCGCACCTCGTCCGCCAGCAGGCGCCCGTCGCGCCGCAGGTCCTTGTAGCGCTTGAGGCACAGGTAGTTGCCGCGGCCCTTGAGCAGCGCGGCGGTGAAGGGCGGCTCGCGCCCGTTGGCGGGGGCGTCCGGCCGCTCGCCGGCCATGATCCGCTGCAGCGCCGGGATGTCCTTGAAGAACAGCTGGTCCTGCAGGTTGATGGTGTTGGTGGAGATCACGACCCGCTGGCCGCGCTGGGCGGCGAACATCGCGGCCGGGACGAGGTAGGCCAGCCCCTTCCCGGTCCCGGTGCCCGCCTCGACCATCAGGATCTCCTGGTTGTTGAAGGCCTCCGCCACCGCCTGCGCCATCGCGACCTGCTGCTCGCGCTGCTCGTAGCCGGGGAACGCCCGGCCGAGCGGCCCGTCGGGCGCGAAGAAGCCGCGCACGGCGTCGATGTCGAGCGGCCGCTCGTCGCCGGTGGGCTTGAGCGGCACCAGCTTCTCGTCCTTCGCCGGGCGGGCGGTCTCCTGGACGGCGGCGGCCTCGACGAAGACAAGCCTCGCCTTCGAGCGCTGGATCTCTTCGAACAGCTCGCGCAGCGGCCACTGGATGCGCTGCGTCAGGCGGATGATGTCGTCCAGCTCGCTCAGGCTCAGGCGCTCGATGCGCTCCAGCATGTGCAGGAAGACCTGCCGGGCGGCGTGGGCGTCGCTCAGCGCGCGGTGCGCCTCGTCGTGCTCGATGTCGAGCGCGGCGGTGAGCGCGCCGAGGCGGTAGGCCGGCGCCTGCGGCATCAGCAGCGTCGCCAGCTCGAAGGTGTCGAACGCGGGCTGGGGCAGGCGCATGCTGTGCGCCTGGAGCATGCGCAGGTCGAAGTCGACCGAGTGGCCGACGAGCGGGTAGCTCTTGAGGAAGCGCGCTAGGTCGGGGGCGATCTCCGAGAAGCGCGGCGCGTCGGCGAGCATCTCGGGCGTGATGCCGGTGAGCCGGCTGACTTTGAGCGGCAGGGTGTGGCGCGGGCGCACCAGCTGCTGGAAGGTCTCGAGCACCTCGCCCGCGCGGAACTTGACCGCGGCGACTTCGATGATTTCGTCAATGCCGGGCTGCAGCCCGGTGGTCTCAACGTCGATGGCAACGTAGATGCGGTCCATGCCCTGCCCTTCGCACACAGAGTGCTGTATTATACTGTATGCTCACCTGTTCTGGTATCGTGCGAGAGCAGGGTTTGTGCGCGGAATCCTCTGAGATCGGCGAAGCCGCTCCATCTCTCACCTGCCGTGGGCGCCGCGTCGCTCCTGGCGGTGGCCTCGCCCTCACACCCTGTGGAGGGGTTTGGGGTGTTGTAGCGCATCAGTCTGTGCCTGGGGAACGGGCATCGGTGTCGGTGGGCATGACAACGGGCAGACTGGCACGGTTCGCGTTCTCTTGCGGGTCCAGAGCCTGCGGCCCTGGCGCGGGTGGTGTAGGAGGGCCGGCGCCGGCCCTCCTGCCCGGGTGCAGGGCACAGCGCCTGCAGGAACAAACCCAGGTGCAGGGCGGAGCGCCTGCACGAGCGCCTGCGGAACACGCTTGGGTGCAGGGCGGACCACCGCGTAAGCCCTGTCAAGTAGAGCTTCCCCGGCGGGCGGCGCTCGGCTGGCAGAGAAGCGCCCCGGCAGGGCTGGTACGCCGCGCCGGGGCCGATACGATCCCTGGGCGTCTCTAGCGGTCCTCGACGCTCGGGCGGGCCCCGAGCGTGACCTGCAGCTCGCGCTGCTGCCCATCCGGGTAGACCACGCTGAGCGTGACGGTGTCGCCGGGCTGCTTGTTGAGCTCCAGGTAGCTGATCACCTGCGCGTCGGATGTCACCGGCGTGCCGTCGAGAGTCGTCAGCACCGCCAGCCCCTCCAGCCCCGCCTGCGCCACCGGGCTGTCGGGCCTACTGGGCTGGATCAGCACGCCCGCGGTCGGAAGGCCGGCCTGCTCGGCCTCGAGCGTCGTCACCGTCCGCAGCCCGACGCCCAGGTAGGGGTGCTGGTAGGCGCCGCTCTCGATCAGCGCCGGCACCACCTTCTTGACCAGGTTGACCGGCACGGCGAAGCCGATCCCCGAGTTGGTGCCGGTCCGCGAGAGGATGGCGGTGTTCACACCGATCACGCGCCCCGAGGCGTCGAGCAGCGGCCCGCCGGAGTTGCCGGGGTTGATGGCGGCGTCGGTCTGGATGGCGCCGCCGATCGAGTAGCCGCCCCGGTCCTCCTGGATCGTCCGGCCCAGCGCGCTCACGATGCCGGTGGTCACGGTGCGGTCCTGGCCGAGCGGGTTGCCGATCGCGATCGTCAGCTGGCCCACCCGCAGCTCGTTGGAGTCGCCGAGCTCCAGCGGCTGGACGTCGTCCGGGAGCCTGTCGACGCGCACCACCGCCAGGTCGCTGTCCGGGTCCGCCCCGATCACCTGGCCGAAGGTGGTGAACAGCCCGCTGAACGCCACGACCACCCGGCCGCCGCTGCCGGCGATCACGTGGTTGTTGGTCACGATGTGGCCCTGGTCGTCGTACAGGAAGCCGGAGCCGAGGCCGCCGGGGGTCTCGATCCGCACCACCGATGGGGCGACGCGCTCGAACACAGATGTGATGATCGGCTCCTCGTCGGCGGCGGGCGTCGGCTGAACGGCCGGCGGCTGCGGCGCCTGCTGCTGCACGGGCACAGGCTGAGGCGCGGCGGACCCCTCTTCTTCCTGAAGGACCGCCGCGTCGGCCGAGGCGACGGCGGCGGTGGGGGCCGGCGTCGGAACATCAGTCGGGACGGCAGTCGGGGCGGCGCCGAGGCCGCCGGCGCCGCCCCGGCTGCACATGGTCAGCGCGAGGACGAGCGCCGGGATGGCGACGCCGCGGAGGTAGAGTTGATTGCTCATACTGACCTGCCCTCTATCGCTACCACCCATCTGCGCAGGCGCCGGCGCATCTGGTGGATAGCTCGTTCGGTTCTCCCGCTGCGCGAGTGTCGGCCGCGGGCGCCGGGCTCGCTGGCAGCCTCAGGCGCCGCGGATCGCCTGCACATGCACGATGCAATACCGGTGCCACCGCGCAGGTCCGCGAGCCACACGGCGTCTGCGGCGGGGAGAAGCGGAGGGCCTGCGGCTTGTGTCAAGGGGAGGGCAATCGCCCGGCCGAACAGGCCCAGCGATTCGCCGAAGGGCGCAGGACAGGGGGAGAGGGCGGGGATGTGGCTGGCGCGGCGTGCCCGCCGCAGCCGGGGGCGCGGGGCTCAGCGGCGGTACTCCGCCCCGCAGTCGCCGATCGCGCGGTAGAGATCCCGGCCGCGCAGCAGCACGACGTTGATGCGGTTGAGGTCCCGCTGGTCCAGCCGCAGGTCGAAGACGCGCGCGTTCTCGGCGATGTGCTCGGAGATGCCCAGCCGCGCGCCGATGATCACCCCCGCGACCGCCGGGCGGTCGAGGATCGCGCGCACCGCGACGTTGGCGATCGAGACCCCGTGCCGGTCGGCCACCTGCTTGAGCGCCGCCAGCAGGTCTTGGAACAGATCCCACCCGCCCCAGAGGTCGATCATCTGCTTGTACTTGCGCAGGCTGGCGGTGTTGAGCTCGGCGCTGCTCGGCTCCGGGCGGCCCAGGTACCGCTCGGAGATCAGGCCGCCCGCGAGCGTCCCGTAGGTCAGCAGGCCGATCCCGTGCTGGCGGCAGAGCTCGACCATCTGCACCTCGGGGCGCCGGTCGATCAGCGAGTACTGCACCTGGTTCGTGAGAATCGGGATGCCGCGCTCGATGATCCTGCGGGTGTGCTCGGTGTCGAAGTTGGTGAGGCCGAGGTAGCGGATCTTCCCCTCGGCCCGCAGCGCCGCGAGCGCATCCAGCGCGTCGAGGTAGCCCGGGTCGCGGTACTCCCACCAGTGGAACTGCAGCAGGTCGATGGCCTCCACGCCCATCCGCCTGCGCGAGCGGTCGACCGCCTCCTCGACGAGCTGGCGGGTGATGCGCGCCGGCTGCGGCACCCACTTCGTGAACACCTGCGTCTCCGCAAGCGCCGCCTCGCCCCGCTCCGCGGCCAGCCTGCCCCGGAAGGCGCCGATGAAGTCCTCCGCGGGGCCGTAGTGGTCGGCCACATCCCAGGTGGTGAAGCCCGCGTCGTGGTAGTCGAGCATCTGCGGGATGCCGCGCTGCGGGTCGATCGGGCCATGCGCGCCGGAGAGCTGCCAGAGGCCATTCACCAGGCGGTGGATTCGTAGGTCTGGCGCCAGATGAACATAACGCTCGCCGCGGTCAGTCATGCCTCGCTCCTCGCCGTGCGGTTTTCAAAGTGACCTGGGTGGCGTGCTATACTCGTGGGCCAAGCGATGGGAGCCACATGGTACAGCAGATTCCTGCGCGCGAGAGCCGCCGCCGGCGTGCTGGGGAAGGGTTCGCTTCCCACAAAGACCGCCGCTCGGCGGACGATCGGGGCCCGCGGAGGGGCGCAGCATGATCGAGATCGTCGAGTACCGCGAGCAGTGGCCGGCTGAGTTCCGCGCCATCGCCGGCGATCTGCGCCGGAGGCTCGGGCCGCTCGCGCTGCGGATCGACCACATCGGCTCCACCTCCGTGCCTGGGCTGGCGGCCAAGGACCGGATCGACATCCAGGTGACGGTCGCCTCGGCCGCTGATCTCGACGAGGCCGCGGCGCTGCTCGCTGCGGCCGGCTACGCGGCGCGCCCCGCCGTCAGATCCGACCACGTCCCGCCCGGCGGCAGCGCCGCGCCCGACGAGTGGTCCAAGCGCTTCCTGGTGCAGCGCGCCGGCGAGCGCGCCGCGAACATCCACATCCGCGTGGCCGGGCGGGCCAACCAGCGCTACCCGCTGCTGTTCCGCGACTACCTGCGCGCGCACCCGGCCAGCGCGGCGGCCTACGCGGAGCTGAAGCGGCGACTCGCCCTGAACCTGGCGGACCCGGGCACCTACGCCGACGTCAAGGACCCGGCGTGCGACCTGATCGCCGTCGCGGCCGAGAGCTGGGCTGCGGCGTCGGGGTGGCGCCCCGGCCCCTCCGACGCGTGACCCGGCCGCGGTCACGGCGCGCAGGCGATCTCCGCCCGGTCGAGCATGAAGAACGGCGGTCTGCCGAACTCCCCTTCGGCCAGGTTGGAGATCTGCACCTGGTTGCGCCCGGCCCGCAGCAGCCCGCCGTCGAAGGTGAACGCGTGTACGTCCCAGGTGCCGGTCTCGAGCTCGTAGTCGTCGTCTGGCAGCGGGTTCGGGCCGCGGTAGATCTCGGTCCCGTTGACCTCCACCAGAATCGGCGTCTTCGCCGCCCCCTCCGAGTCCATGCCCTCGACGCTGAGCTGCGCCGTGCAGGCGGGCGACGCCTGTAGCTCGAACTCGGCGTGCATCGAGCTGTACTGCGTGTGCGCGCCGTAGATCCACGTCGCGGTGCGCCCGCCATAGGTGCGCCCGGCCGAGTAGCGGTAGCCGCCCTGCCAGACGTCGTCGTCGAGCAGAACCGGCAGCCCGGCGGCCGCCTCCGTCCGGGCGGCGTTGCCGCGTGCCAGGATTATGCCAACGACGACGGCGAGGAGCGCCAGAGCCGCGACGATCATCCAGGGCCGGGCTCGCCCGCGGAGAGGCGCGGCTGGAGCGGCCGGTGCCGGAGGTGGCTCTGGCTCCAGCGCCGGGGCGGTCTCAGGCTCCGGCGCGAGGGGCGGCGCGGCGGGCCGCGCACCTGCCGGCAGAGCTGCGGGTGCGGCGCGCTCGAGCTGGGCGGCGAGCCCGGAGAGCACCTCCGCCAGCTCCGCGGCCGTCTGGAAGCGCTCGTTAGGGTCCTTGGCGAGCGCCTTGAGCAGCACCGGCTCCAGCGCCGCGGGGAGGGCCGGGTTGAACAGACGCGGGGCCGGCGGCGGCTGCTGGATGTGCTGGAGCACCACCGCCAGCGCGCTCTCGCCGCGGAACGGCGTGCGCCCCACCAGCATCTCGTAGAGCATCACGCCCGTGGAGTAGATGTCGGCGCGGGCGTCGACCGGCTGGCCGGTGGCCTGCTCCGGCGCGATGTAGTCCGGCGTGCCGATCGTCTGGCCGGTCATGGTGAGCTGGCTGGCCTCGCCGCCGAACCGCGCGATGCCGAAGTCCGCCAGCAGCGGCCAGTCCGGCTCCGGCAGGAGCACGTTGCCGGGCTTGATGTCGCGGTGAACGATGCCGCGGCCGTGCGCGTAGTGGAGCGCGTCGAGCAGGCGGGCGATGAGGCGCAGCGCCTGCGCGGGCTCGAGCGGCCCCGAGGCCAGCAGGTCGCGCAGGGTGCGCCCGCCCTCCACGTAGCGCATGACCAGGTACTGCAGCTCGCCCTCCTCGCCGAAGTCGTAGACCGGCAGGATGTTCGGGTGCTGGAGCTGGGCGATGGCGCGCGCCTCACGCGCGAACCTGGCGGCGAACTGCGGGTCCGCGCTGCGGTGCAGCACCTTGATCGCCACATCGCGCCCGAGCGACACCTGGTGGGCGCGGTAGACCGCGGCGGCCCCGCCGCGCCCGATGACCTCGGCGAGCAGATAGGGGCCGAGGCGCATGTTGGCAAGGCTGTCGGTCCGCTGCGTCATCGGGTCTCTAGATCAGGTGCAGGCGCGTCTGGCGCCCGTCCAGCCAGCGCATCCGCCCGCCGGTCATGACCGCGTCTTCCTCGAGCGCGATGCGGACATCCTGTCCCCCCCACTCCGGCACGCTGTGGACCACGTTCAGCTCGATCGCGTAGCAGGTGTCGTCGTAGATCGGGTAGTCGCCGCGGCCGGGCACGCCGCCCTGCTGGTCCCACAGCCCGATCGTCGGCCCGGCGGCGTGGCCGTGGTAGCCGAGCGGGTGGCTGTAGATGCTCGGCCGGAGCCCTTCCGCACGGGCGCGTCCGAGGGCGGCGGCCAGCACCTCGTTGCCGGTGCGCCCGACCTGCATCGTCTCCATGAGGATGTCCTGCAGGCGGTTGCCGGCCGCCAGCGCGGCCTGCAGGCCGGCGGGGGCCTCCTGCTCGTCCGGCAGCAGGACGTAGGCGTGCTGCTGCTGGTCGGTCGCCAGGCCGAGGTAGGAGAAGCCCACGTCGCAGTGGAGCAGGTCGCCCGGCTCGATCACCGTCCGGCGCGCCTCCGGGGCGTCGAAGCGCAGCCCCGGCGCCTGGATGTCGACGGTCGGCTGGAACCACGCCTGTAGCCCCAGGTCCAGGATCGTCTGCCGGAACCACCAGACCACGTCCTCGGTCGTCGTGACGCCGGGGGTGATCACGCGCCGCGAGAACGCCTCGGCGACGATCGCGTGGCACATGGCGACGATGGCGGGGTAGGCGTCGATCTCGGGCGGGATGCGGCGCTCCAGCCAGCCGACCGCGAGCCGCTCGGCACCGCGCACCCGCGCGGTGTACGTCGGCCCCAGCGCTGATGTGATCTGCACGTACTCGCTGTGCGTGAGCCCGTCGCCGAAGGCGAACGTCTCCGAGATGTTCAGCCCGATCGACTGCGGGTCGCGCTCGTGGACCACGCGCCGCAGGCAGGCGAACTGGTCCTCGGCGGCCGGGTCCCAGGCGCGCACGTACAGGTCGCCGAAGCCGTAGCGGTCCAGCGTGAGCCGCTCGACGCTCCCGTCCGGCCGGCGGCTGAAGACCAGCACGGTCCGGCGGCGGGCGGCCATCGCCGGCTCGGGGAGCAGCGTCAGGATCACCGGGTCCTCGTTGTACTCGCGCGCCGCGACGATCCACATGTCGAGGCCCTCGCGGGCCATCAGCTCCGGCAGCAGCGCCTCGAGGCGCTGGCGCAGCCAGGCGTTGCGCAGCTCGGCGCGCTGACGGAGCGGCAGGATCTGTTCCCGCAGGCGCTCGAAGGGCGTCTCGGCTCCTGCCGGCCGTTTGCTCATGGCGGTCCTCATTGGATGTGACAGGGAGGGCGATGTGCCCGGCGAGTATACCATACGCCGCGCGGCTGCTTTGCCGTTGACTCGACCCTCCGAACCCTCTCTGTACGCCAGTAGCAGGAGCGCCCACAAGAGTCAACGGGCGGTCAACGCCGAGTCAACGGCGCCTCGTATGCTGCTTCCATCTAAATCTGGTTAAACGGAACTGGAGGACCACCAATGGCCAAGAAGATTGTGCGCGCCGTGCTCGCCGCCCTGCTCGTCGGTACGATCGCCCTCGCCGCGACCGCTCCGTATGGCGCTCCCGGCACCCGCAAGTCGAGCTCCATCACCCTCTCGATCTCGCAGTAGCAGCATGACGCTCCTGACGCTCTACGCCCTGAGCGCCCTGCTCGGTCTGTTCATCGCGCTCTGGCGCTCGCCGCGGCTGCCGCGCTACAACCTGCTGGTGGTGATCGCCGCGGTGCCCCAGCTCGGCAGCCTGCTGCAGATCGACGTGCCCGGCATGTTCCTGGTGTCGGCGGCGGGGCTCGCGATCTGGTGCCTGAGCAACCGCGCGATCCCTGGCGTGCTCGTCGTCGGCGCCGGGGCGCTCATGAACCTGGCCGCCATGGCGCTGTACGGCGGCCGGATGCCGATCACGGCCGACGTGCTCGCCGCCCTCGGCCAGCTGGCCGAGCCGGGGACACACCTGGCCGGCTCGAAGGACGTCGTCGTCGCGTCATCGCCGCTGTGGCTGCTGTCCGATTGGCTGATCGTGATGTCCGAGCCGTTCGTGCTGGTCGTCAGCCCAGGCGACATCCTGGTCGTGCTCGGGATTCTGCTCTGGCTCATTCTCAGCCCGCACGAAGAAAGGCAACCGGAGATGCTCACCGTACACGCCACCCCCATGCCTGTGGAGCCCTTCGCCCGCCTGATCCCCGGCCAGAGCGCGCGCCCTGCGCTGACCCGCCTGGCGCTGCTGGCGGCGGCCAACCCGGCGTTCGCCGAGCGGCTGCTTCAGGATCCGCTGGCCGCAGCAGCGGCCCACCCGCACTACCACGTGCAGCTGGACGCGCACGACCGCGCGACGCTGCACGCCATCCGCGCCCGCGCTCGCACGGTCGGTGAGTTTCTCGGCGAGCTGGCCGATGTTGTGGACGGAAAGTGAAGCCGCTTGCCGACACACAGCCCTGCCTGCCGAGCCCGACGGAGGTTGCCACCTACCTGCGACAGCTCGCTGAAGCGGCGGATGGTGCGGCCTTCTTCGACGCTCTGCGCGAGGCGCTGCCGCTCCTGTTCCCACGAGCCCGGATCGACCTGCTGCTCGGCGGGGCGGCCGGGCTCGAGCCGCCGGCGCTGAGCGTCGGCGAGGACACGGAGTGCGTGCCGGCGCGCGTCCGCGGCGTCTCGGCGCACGTCGAGTGGCTGGCGGCGCACGGCTTCGAGGATATCTCGACGCTGCCGCTGCGCGCCGCCGGCCGCCAGCTCGGCTGGCTGGTCATCGCCCGCCACGATGCGGTGGAGCCGGCGATCCTCGCGCTCGCCAGCAATGTGGCGGCGGTCATCGCCCTGCGCCTGCTGAGCGACCAGGTGGCGGCGGAGCTGGAGCAGCGCGACGCGCGGGCGCGCCTGCTCGAACGGCGCCTGCGCGACGCCGAGGATGTCCGGCTGCGGGCGACGCTCGCCGCCGGCGCCGCCCACGACGTCGGCAACCTGCTGGCGTCGGTGCTCGGCCACGTGCAGCTGATGCTGCACGATGCCCCGCCGCACATGGTCAGCGACCTCGAGACGATCGAGCGCGCCGCCCGCGACGGGCATCACCTGCTGCGCCGGATGCTGACCGCCCGCGCGGCCCCTTCGCCGGCGATCGAGGCGCCCGAGACGCTGCTCCCGGCCCTCGTGCACGATGTGATCCGCCTGACGCAGCCGTTCTGGGAGGCGCACCCGTCCGTCACCGTGCGCATCGGGCTCGGCCCGGTCCCGCCGGTGCGGGTCCACGCCGCGGAGCTGCGCGAGGTGCTCGTCAACCTGGTGATGAACGGCATCGCCGCCATGCCCGAGGGCGGCACGCTCACGGTGCTGACGCGCGCCGCGGCCGACCGGGTGCTCGTCGAGGTCAGCGACACGGGCCCCGGGCTGACCCCCGAGCAGCTGGAGGCGATCTTCGAGCCGCTGGCCACCAGCCGCGAGACGGGCAGCGGGCTCGGCCTGGCGGTGAGCCGGGCGATCGCCGAGAGCTACGGCGGCTCGCTGGTGGTGCGGAGCGAGCCCGGACAGGGCGCCACGTTCACGCTGAGCCTGCCGATAGCGGCGGAGCGCGCTCGCGGCTGAGGGCTGATGAGTGCCTGCGGCCGCGCCCTAGCGGCCGAACGCGAGCACGACCAGCGCGGCGGCTACGAGCTCCGCGTCGGCCTGCCGCGCCACCTCGTCGCACGCCGCCAGCTCGCCGGCCGAGAGGCGCGGCGCGGCCCGTGAGCGCAGGGCGCGCCACGGGACGAGCGGCAGCTCGAGGTGCGCCGGGTCGGCTGCCGGCTCGAGCAGGAACGCCCGGCACTGGGGCCCGGCGAGCCTGCCCGCTGCAAGCAGCTCGCGCAGATCGCCCCCGAGGTCCGGGCTGCCCGCCCACTCCGGCCAGCGGCGCCCGCCCAGCGCCGCCGCCTCCACCAGGCGCGCCGCGAGCTCGGCGGGCCAGGGGATCACCTGCGCCCACTGCTGCGATGCGGTGACGAACAGCGCCGGCGCGCCCGGCCGCAGCGCGCGCCCCAGCCCGCGCACCACCTCGGCGGGCCGCTCGAACAGGCCGAGCGCGGCGATGCAGACCGCCGCGTCGAGCGAGCGGTCGCGCAGCGGCAGCGCCCCCGCGTCGCCGATCATCGCCCCCACCACAGGCTTGGCGCGCCGGCCACCATCCAGGTAGGAGCGCGCCGCAGCTGCGTCGCGGTCCACCCCGATGATCCGCACCCCCGGCCCGAACGCCTCGGCGAGCAGCCCGAGCTTATCCCCCGGCCCGCAGGCGAGGTCCAGCGCCGTCCCGGTGTGCGGGAGCGGCGCCTGGGCCAGCACGTGGCGCAGGATCGGCAGCATTGGCGCGTGAAGATCCTCGAGCATCGCGCCGAGTATAGCACCGAAGTGTATAATGCTCCGAGGCTGGGGCGAGAGCGCCCACCTGAAGCGAGCGAACCTGGATGATGGACCGAGACGACATCCTGCGGCTGACCGCGCTGGCCTCCTGCGCCGGCTGAGCGGCGAAGATGGGCCCGGCGGCCCTGGCGCAGGTTCTGCGCCGCCTCTCCATCCAGGCCAGCCCTGACCTGCTGGTCGGCCTCGGCGTGCCCGACGACGCCGCGGTGCTGCGGATCGCGGACGGCCTGGCGCTGGTGCAGACGGTCGACTTCTTCCCGCCGATCGTCGACGACCCCTACACCTTCGGCGCGATCGCCGCGGCCAACGCGCTCAGCGATGTGTACGCGATGGGCGGCCGCCCGATCCTGGCGCTGGCGATCGCCGCGTTCCCGGAGAACCTCCCGCCCGATGTGATCGCCGCGATCCTGCAGGGGGGCGCGGACAAGGTGGCCGAGGCCGGCGCGGTGGTGGCCGGCGGCCACACAGTGGTGGACAGCGAGCCGAAGTACGGGCTGTGCGTCACCGGGCTGGTGCACCCGGACCGCGTCACGGCCAAGGCCGGCGCGCGGCCCGGCGACGCGCTGCTGCTGACCAAGCCGCTCGGCACGGGCGTCATCACGACGGCCCAGAAGCGCGGCGTGGTGAGCGCGGAAGAGCTGGACGCGGCGGTCGCGAGCATGCTGCGTCTGAACCGGCGCGCGGCCGAGCTGGCGGCCGAGGTGGGCGTCCACAGCGCCACCGACATCACCGGCTTCGGGCTGCTGGGCCACGCCGGGGAGCTGGCGCGCAACAGCGGCGTCGGGATGCTGATCGGCGCCGGGCGCGTGCCGCTGCTGCCCGGAGCGCTGGATCACGCGCGGGCGGGCGTCGTGCCGGGCGGGCTGGGGCGCAACCGCGAGTTCCTGCTGGCCGACGGCTTCGTGCGCCTCGAGGCGGGGCTGGACGAGGCGCTGGCGAGCCTGCTGTTCGACCCGCAGACCTCGGGCGGGCTGCTGCTGGCGCTGCCGGCCGAGCGTGCCGCGGAGCTGCAGGCGCGCATGGCGGCGGCTGGAGAGACGTGCTGGGAGATCGGGCAGGTGGTGGAGGGGGAAGGGATCAGCGTGACAAAGTGACCGGGTGGCGCGGCGACGAGGTGACCGGGCGACGCGGTGACAGGGCGTTCAAGACGGCTCGTGCGTCATACGAATGCCGGGTGCCAGTAAGCCACCCGGCCACCCCGTCACCTTGTCAGATCGGCACCCTCACCAGGCCACCCGGCTAGGCTGCGGCGGCGGCGAAGCCCTTGACGGCGTCTTCCTCGTCCTGGTAGATGTCGATGTACTGCGCCAGGCCGACCATGCGGAAGATCTTCTGGAAGTGCTGCGAGAGGCCGCTCACCGCGAGCTTCTGGTTGTTGCGGTTGACCTCCGTCACCACCCCGATCAGGATCGCGATCCCCGCGCTGTTGATGTAGTCGTTCTGCCGGAAGTTCAGCAGGATCTGCTTGGCGCCCTGGTTGGTCACCTGCGTGTAGGCGCTGTTTATCTTCTCCTCGGCGAACGTGGTCACATCGCCGATCAGATCAATGATCGCTACGCCATCGCGCTCGCGGATGCTGACGCTCAGCTCATCTTCTAGCATTGCCGATGCTCCTCACACCCCCACAGCTGTCCGCTGCGAGGCCCACTCTTATAGAAGATAACCGCTCTGCGTGGCTGTTCGGGTACGCGGCCCCCGCACCGCAACTATTGTGCCGAGACCGGCCGCCGCCGGTACACCGACAGCCGAAACACATTGCCCCCGTTGGGGCCGGGCTCGAAGCCGGCCTCGTCGACCAGCTCGGAGATCATCAGCAGACCCATTCCGCGCAGCGGGGCGAGCCCGCTCAGCTTGTGCTCGATGCGCGGCGGCGCGCTGTGACCGGCGTAGTGCTTGAGGCCGTGGTCGTGGATCTCGACCGTCAGGCGCTCGCCCTCGCAGACACAGCTCACAGCAATGCGCAGGCCAGGGGTCTGCGCATTGCCGTGCTCAATGGCGTTGATGCACGCTTCGCCGAGCGCCGTCTTCAGATCCTCGATGCGGTCCCGATCGAAGCCGAGACGGCGCGCGAACGCCGCCACCGCGTCGCGAGCAACCTTTTCGTAGCCTAGCTCGCTGGGGATGGAAAGCTCAATCGACGGTTGCGGAGCGGGCGTGCTCATTCGTTCTGTTTCTATTTCTCAAGGTGGATGACCATGCGTACCTGATTACCGCCGCTCGGACCGGTCGAAAACTCCACCTCGTCCATCAGTTCACGGATCAGCCAGATACCCCAGCCACCCTTGTCCGTCTTGTCGAACGACTCTTCGATGCGCGGTGTCAGCCGGGTCTGGTCCTCGTCCAGCGTCTTGCGGCCCTGGTCAGCGACAGTCACCGAGAGCTCATCGGGGCGCACGGTGAGCATCACCAGCACCTTCATCGCCGAGTCGTGCGCGTTGCCGTGCTCGATGGCGTTGGTCACTGCCTCCGCCAGCGCTGTGCGCAGGGCTTCGATCCGGTCGCTGTTGAACCCCATGCGCTTGGCGAGCGATGAGGCTGCGTCCATCGCGACCTTCTCGTATCCGAGTCTGCTCGGCAGCCGCAGCTCGACGATACGCTCAGGAAGCTCTGCATCAATGTTCGGGCTGGTCATGCTGCAGCTACCAGTTCTACGCCGGTGCGCCGCGCTGCCGCGACACGCGGGAGTATCTTAACACAGGTCAGAAGAGCGGCGCAATAGGTACAAGGATTGATATTGTGGGGTCAGGTAGTCGGAATTTTGCGAGCCCGGCGGCCTCGCCGCCGCGGGCACGCCGCCCGCCCCTGGCCCCTACAGCGGGATATTCCCGTGCTTGCGCGGCGGCAGGCTCTGGCGCTTGCTGCGGGCCAGGCGCAGCGCGCGCACCAGCGCCGGGCGCGTCTCGCGCGGCTCGATCACATCGTCCAGGTAGCCGCGCTCGGCGGCGATGTACGGGTTGGCGAAGCGGCGCTGGTAGTCCTCGGTGAGCTCGGCCAGCCGCGCCTCCGGGTCCGCGGCCTGCGCCAGCTCCTTGCGGAAGATGATCTTGACTGCCGCGTCCACCCCCATAACCGCGATCTCGGCGGTCGGCCAGGCGAAGTTGAAGTCGGCGCGGATGTGCTTGGAGGCCATGACGTCGTAGGCGCCGCCGTAGGCCTTGCGGGTGATGACCGTCAGCTTCGGGACGGTGGCCTCGCAGTAGGCGTAGAGCAGCTTGGCGCCGTGGCGGATGATGCCGCCGTACTCCTGCTGGGTGCCCGGCAGGAAGCCGGGGACGTCCACGAAGGTGATGAGCGGGATGTTGAAGGCGTCGCAGAAGCGCACGAAGCGGGCCGCCTTGGTCGACGAGGCGATGTCCAGCGTGCCGGCCAGGTGGGCGGGCTGGTTCGCCACCACCCCCACCGCCTGGCCGTCCAGCCGGGCGAAGCCGATGATGATGTTGCGGGCGTAGAGCGGCTGGATCTCGAAGAAGGTGCCGGCGTCCATCACCAGCTCGATCACCTCGTGCATGTCGTAGGGCTTGCGCGGGTTGTCGGGGATGATCGTCTGCAGCGCCTCCTCCATGCGCTCGGGGTCATCGGTGGGCGGGACGGCGGGCGGGTCCTCGAGGTTGTTGGAGGGCAGGTAGGAGAGCAGGATGCGCAGCTGCTCGAAGGCCTCGTCCTCGTCCTCGGCGGCGAGGTGCGCCACGCCGCTGCGGGTGTTATGGGTCAGCGCGCCGCCGAGCTCCTCGAAGCCCACCTCCTCGCCGGTCACGGTCTTGATCACGTCCGGCCCGGTGATGAACATCTGCGAGGTGCCCTTGACCATGAGGATGAAGTCGGTCATGGCCGGCGAGTAGACCGCGCCGCCGGCGCAGGGGCCGCAGATCAGCGAGAGCTGCGGGATCACGCCGGAGGCGAGCACGTTGCGGTAGAAGATCTCGGCGTAGCCCCCGAGGCTGACCACGCCCTCCTGGATGCGCGCGCCGCCCGAGTCATTCAGCCCGATACAGGGCACGCCCATGCGCAGCGCCAGGTCCATCACCTTGCAGATCTTCTCGGCGAAGACCTCGCCGAGCGACCCGCCGAAGACGGTGAAGTCCTGCGAGAAGAGGCAGACCGGCCGGCCGTCGATCGTGCCGTGGCCGGTGATCACGCCGTCGCCGAGCGGGCGGTGGCGGTCCATGCCGAAGGCGGTGGCGCGGTGGACGGCGAAGGCGTCCAGCTCGACGAACGAGCCGGGGTCGAGCAGGCGCTCGATCCGCTCGCGGGCGGTGAGCTTGCCGCGCGCGTGCTGCTTCTCGGCCGCCTGCGGGTTGGTGGTGCGGGCCTGCTCGCGGCGGCGCCGGAGGTCCTCGATGCGTTCCTGGGTGGTTTTCATGCTCCTCGCGTGGTGCTTGCCGGGGCTGTGGCGCCGCGGCGATTATAGCACGCTGGCGCGGCCGGGGCCGGGCGCCCGCCGGACGGGCAGAGCGGGGCTTCGGCCGGGCGCTCCAACGGCGCAGGGCGTCGTTTCGCGCAAGCGTAGACAGCGGCGCTGAGGCTGGCCGCGAGGGGGAGGGGCGGGAAGGCGGCGCTGCCGGCGCCCCTCCCCCCGGCGCTACAGCCGCACCTCGGGCTTGTACTCGCCCCACACCTCGCGCAGCACGCCGCAGACCTCGCCGATGGTGGCCATGCGCTCCAGGGCCACGCGCATCGGGTAGAGGACGTTTTCGGTGCCCTCGGCCGCGGCGCGGAGCGCGTCGAGCGCCGCCGTGACCGCAGCGCCATCGCGCTCGGCCCGCACGCGCGCCAGCGAGGCGGCCTGCTCCTGCGCCACGCTCTCGTCCACCTTGAGCACCGGCACCTTGGCCTGCGTCTCGTCGACGAAGCGGTTGACGCCGACGACGACCTGCGCGCCCTCCTCGATGCGGCGCTGGTGCTGGTAGGCCGCCTCGGCGATCTCGCCCTGGATCCAGCCGCGCTCGATCGCCGCGACCGCGCCGCCCATGGCGTCGATCTTCTCGATCAGCTCCCAGGCGCGCGCCTCGAGCGCGTCGGTGAGCGCCTCGACCGCGTAGGAGCCGGCCAGCGGGTCGGCGGTGGCGGTCACGCCGGTCTCGTAGGCGATGATCTGCTGGGTGCGCAGCGCCAGCGTCGCCGACTCGGTCGTCGGCAGGCCGAGCGCCTCATCGTAGGCGTTGGTGTGCAGGCTCTGGGTGCCGCCGAGCACGGCCGCGAGCGCCTCGATCGTGGTGCGGACGACGTTGTTGAGCGGCTGCTGGGCGGTGAGGCTGGCGCCCGAGGTCTGGGTGTGGAAGCGCAGCTTCATGCTCTCCTCGCGGCGCGCCCCGAAGCGCTCGCGCATGATCCGCGCCCACATGCGCCGGGCGGCGCGGAACTTCGCCACCTCCTCGAGGAAGTTCGGGTTGGCGACGAAGAAGAACGACAGGCGCGGCGCGAACTCGTCCACCGCGAGCCCGGCGCGGATGGCGGCCTCGACGTAGGCGATGCCGTCGGCGAGCGTGAAGGCGATCTCCTGGGCGGCGGTGGCGCCGGCCTCGCGGATGTGGTAGCCGGAGATCGAGATCGTGTTCCACTTCGGGATGCGCTCCCGGCAGTAGGCGAAGGTGTCGGTCACCAGCCGCATGCTCGGGCGCGGCGGGAAGATGTAGGTGCCGCGGGCGGCGTACTCCTTGAGGATGTCGTTCTGGATGGTGCCGCCGAGCGCCTCCGGCGGCACGCCCTGGCGCTCGGCGACGAGCTCGTAGAGCAGCAGCAGCACGGCCGCCGGCGCGTTGATCGTCATCGAGGTGGTGACGCGGTCGAGCGGGATGCCGTCGAACAGCACGGCCATATCGTGGAGGCTGTCGATCGCCACCCCGACCTTGCCGACCTCGCCGTGGGCGCGCGGGTCGTCCGAGTCGAGCCCCAGCTGGGTCGGCAGGTCGAACGCGACCGAGAGGCCGGTCTGGCCCTGCTCGAGCAGGTAGCGGTAGCGGCGGTTGCTCTCGCGGGCGGAGGAGTACCCGGCGTACTGGCGCATGGTCCAGAGCCGGGTGCGGTACATCATCGGGTAGACGCCGCGCGTGTAGGGGTACTGGCCGGGGTCGGGCTGCGGCTCGCCGACGTCCTCGGCGCGGTAGACGGGCTTGATCGGGATGCCGGAGTCGGTGGAGATCTCGCTCATGATAGGCTCTTCCTGCTGGCCGCCGGGCGGTGGTCCGGAAGGGTGCGGCGGCGGAGCGCTATGGCTCGGGCTCCTCGCGGGGCGCACCGGGCCGGCGGGCTATTGGAGTGGCCCGGAGTGTGGCGAGCGGCCGCTCGCGCGATGCGCCTCGCGGGGCCGGGGCGGCGCGGGTGCGCCGCCCGCGGCGCCCGGCCTACGAGTCCTCGTCCTCCTGCGGCCCGCCCTTGATCGTCTCGGGCGTGTCGATCCAGCCGCGGCGCAGCGCGTACAGCACCGCCTGCGTCCGGTCGTTCAGCGAGAGCTTGCGCAGGATGGACGAGATATGGTTCTTGACCGTCTGGGTGCTGATGCCGAGCGTCTCGGCGATCTCGCGGTTGCTGCCGCCGGCGGCGATGCGCTCCAGCACCTCAATCTCCCGGTCGCTCAGCGGCGTGAAGAGCGGGAAGTCGGCATCCGGCAGCGCCGAGACGTCCTGCGGCAGGTTGCGGAACTGCGAGAGGACGCGGCTGGCGACCTTCGGCTCGTCCAGCACGACGTCGTTGATCACGTACTCGCCGCGCGCCACGCGCCTGAGGACATCGGCCAGGTCCTTGGGGTTGATGTCCTTGGAGCGGTAGGCCGCCGCGCCGGCGCGGAGCGCGTTGAACGCCTGGTCGTCGCTCTCGTAGATGCTGAGCATCACCACGCCGACGTTCGGGTAGGAGTGGCGCAGCTGGCGCGTCAGCTCGAGGCCGCTCATGCCGGGCAGGTTGAGATCCACCAGCACCGCGTTCGGCTCCTGGTTGGGCGGGGCCGACTCGATCCACTGGAGCGCCTCCTCGCCGGACGAGGCCTCGGCGACGACGGTGATGTCGTCGTGGACCGAGAGCGCCGCGCGCACTCCCTGGCGGAACAGCGGATGGTCGTCCACGATCAAGAGCTTCACGGAAAGGTTGGGGGGCACGGCAGCGGCTCCTTTCCTTGCGCGGATAGCCAGCTGTAGTAGGCTGCGGCCGGGTCGGCTAGGCCGGTCACGCCGGCGGCCTCCAGCAGGCGATGCAGCGCGACGAGCGGCAGGCCGACGACGTTGGTGTAGCTGCCCGAGACCGAGCGCACCAGCCGGCCGCCCAGCCCCTGAATGCCGTAGGCGCCGGCCTTGTCGAGCGGCTCGCCGGTGGCGACGTAGGCGGCGATCTCCGCGTCGGTCAGGTCGGCCACCGTGACGTCGCTCGCGACCAGGTCCAGGGAGGCCGACCAGCGGCCATAGACTACGAATGTCGGACCGCCGGCCTGGGGCGCGCGGGTGCCCTCATCTGCCGGCCGGAGCACGCACAGCCCGGTGTACACCCGGTGCGTGCGCCCGGAGAGGCGGCGCAGCATCCGGCGCGCGTCGTCCGCGTCGGCTGGCTTGTTGAGCACCTCGCCGTCGAGCACGACGATCGTATCTGCGCCGATGATAACACTATCGGGCGCATCGGCGCAAGCAGCGTCGGCCTTGCGCCAGGCGCGCAGCGTCGGGTGGTCGGCGAGCGGCAGATCGAGCGGCGGAAGGGCCGCGGCCAGCCGGGAGGGCGGCGGGTGCTCCTGCTCCTCGGCGTCGTTCGAGACGGCCCCGAACGAGACTCCGAGGTAGCGTAGCAGCTCACGGCGGCGCGGGGAGCCGGAGGCGAGCAGGATCGGAGTGCGCTGTTGCTGCTGGTCCATTCGTTCGTCGCAGGTGGGCGGCATGCGGCGGCCGCACTTCGGCCCGCGCCCGCTGCGCCCGACCCGCTATGGTAGCACGAAGCGCGCCCGCGGGCGACAGCGGCTAGCGCACCGCCTCCGCGAAGCGCCGCATGCCCTCGACGATCTGCTCTTTGCTCGTGGCGTAGGAGAGCCGGAGGAAGCCCGGCGCGCCGAAGGCCGAGCCGGGGACGACGCCGATGTGCGCGGCGTCCAGCAGATAGTCCGCCAGCTCGTCGTCGCTCGCGCACGTGCGCCCCTCGGGGCCGAGCGGGCGGCCGAGCAGGCCCGTGATGCGCGGGAAGGCGTAGAACGCCCCGTCCGGCATATCCACCTCGACGCCGGGGATGGCGCGCAGGAGGCCGACGATCGTATCGCGGCGCTCGTGGAACGCCGCGACCATGCGCGCCACCTCCGCGCCGATGTCGGCCGACCCATCGTAGGCGGGCAGCACCGCGGCCTGCGAGATCGAGGCGGTGTGGGTGGTGGAGTGGCTCTGGATGGCCTTGAGCGCCTCGATCACATCCTGCGGGCCGGCGACGTACCCCAGGCGCCAGCCGGTCATGGCGAAGGCCTTGGAGGCGCCGTTGATCACCAGCGTGCGGTCGGCCAGGTCGGGGGCGACGCGCAGCCAGCGGGCGTAGGGGCCGTAGACGATCGCGTCGTAGATCTCGTCGGCGATCACGAACGCGCGGCTGGGGCGCAGCACCTCGGCGAGCGCGCGCAGCTCATCGGCGGTGTAGACAGCGCCGGTGGGGTTGGAGGGCGAGTTGAGCACGATGGCGCGGGTGCGCGGCGTGAGGGCCGCCTCCAGCTGGGCGGGGGTGATCTTGAAGCGCGTCTCGGGGCCGGCCGGGACGATCACCGGCGTGGCGCCGGCGATGCGCGCCTGGTCGACGTAGCTGACCCAGTAGGGCGCGGGGACGATGACCTCGTCGCCCTCGTCGCACAGCGCGAGGAAGGCCAGGAACAGGGCCTCCTTGGCGCCGGCGGTGGCCGAGACCTGCGCGGCGGTGAACGGCAGGCCGGTGTCCTCGCTGACGCGGCGGGCGATGGCCGCGCGCAGCTCGGCCGGGCCGCCGACGGGCGTGTAGCGGGTCTGGTTCTGCTCGATGGCGGCGATCCCCGCGGCCTTGAGCGCCGCCGGCGTCGGGAAGTCCGGCTCGCCCTGGCCGAACGAGATCACGTCGATGCCGCGGGCGCGCATCTGCGCGATGCGGCCGCCGAGGCCGACGGTGGCGGAGGGGCTGAGGTGATCGAGACGGCGGCTGACCCGCCGGGATGGTGCGTCGCTCACGGTGCGTGCTCCGGGCTCAGTGGGTACGACGGGGAATTATAGCCGATCCACGGAGGGCACAGAGGGCACGGAGAGAGAGCCGCGGAGGGCACGGAGGGCGATCCACGGAGGGCACGGAGAGAGAGCCGCGGAGGGCACGGAGGGCGTGGTGCGCGGAGATCAATCGGCGTAGATGCCCTTGCCGGCGTGGAGGAGGGCGGTGAGCTCGGCGAGGGTCAGGCAGGGGCCGCTGTTCTCGGTGTCGTCGCTCCAGCAGCCCCAGAAGCCCTGCCGGTCCACCCGCCAGAAGGCCCGGCCGAGGTAGTGGCCGGTGCGCGGGTCGTTCATGACCACGCTGTCGCGGATGCTGGAGAGGGCGGCGCGCGGCGGGCCGTAGACCACGATCCCGTCCGAGCGGGACTGGCGGGGGTAGCGCTCCGGGCGCACCCGCTCGGTCAGCCGCGGGTACCAGTAGTCGCGCGGGCGCGTGACGAGCGGCAGCGGCAGCTCGAGCGCCTCGAAGATCAGCATCGGCGGCTCGGCGGGCGGCCGCTCCACGGTCAGGCCGCTGTAGTCGGCGGCGATTATGAGGCTGGCTCGTAGCGCGTAGGCGCGCGGGGCGGCCACGCCGCTCACGAGCTCGACGATCGCGGCGCGCACCGGCTCAGGCTGGCCCCACATCAGGGCCTGGGCGGTCGGCAGGTAGAGCAGCGCTTCCATAGCAGCTCCGCAGTGGTGGTACGTGCGCGCATCCTCTCGTGCTATAGTAGCACCGCTGTCGGCAGAATGCGAGGGGTACACAAGTACCGGAGTTTGAGTTTATGCGCCTGCTCGTCGAGGAGATCACGCGCGCGGAGGCGCGCATCCGCCCGCACATCCGCGAGACGCCGCTGGCCGAGTCGCTGGCGTTGGGGGAGCGCGCCGGGGGCACGGCGCTGGTCAAGCTGGAGAACCTGCAGCACACCGGCTCGTTCAAGGTGCGCGGGGCGCTCAGCGCGCTGCTCGGCCTCAGCCCCGCCGAGCGCAGCCGCGGGGTCGTGGCGGCGTCGTCGGGGAACCACGGCGCGGCGCTGGCGTTCGGGGCGCGGGCGCTGGGGGCGCAGGCGCTGGTGTTCGTGCCGGAGGACGCCTCGCCGGTCAAGGTGGCGGCGATGCGGCGGCTGGGCGCGCAGGTGCGGCACCACGGCGCCGACACCGTCGAGGCGGAGGTGCAGGCCCGGGCGTACGCGGAGGCGCACGGGCTGCCGTACATCTCGCCGTACAACGACCGGCTGGTGGTGGCCGGGCAGGGGACGGTGGGCGTCGAGATCGCGCGCCAGGCGGGGCGGCTGGACGCCCTGATCGTGGCGGTGGGCGGCGGCGGGCTGATCGCCGGGACGGCTGCGTACCTGCGCTCGGTCTGGCCGGACCTGCTGGTGATCGGGGCGCAGCCGGAGCGCTCGGCGGTGATGAGCGAGTCGGCGCGCGCCGGGCGGATCGTCGAGCTGCCCTCGCTGCCGACGCTGTCCGACGGGACGGCGGGCGGGATCGAGCCGGGCGCGATCACCTTCGAGCTGTGCCGCGAGCTCGTGGACGAGTACGCGCTGGTGTCCGAGGAGGAGATCGCGGCGGCGATGCGGCTGTTCATCGAGGAGGAGCACATGCTGATCGAGGGCGCCGCCGGCGTGGCGGTGGCGGCCTACCTCAAGCTCGCCGGGCGCCTGCGCGGCAAGACGACGGGCGTTGTGATCTGCGGGGCGAACGTGAGCCCGGCGGTGCTGAAGTCGGTCCTCTGAATCCACGGAGGGCACGGAGGGCACGGAGGACGATCCACGGAGGGCACGGAGGGGCGCAGCACGCTGCGCCCCTCCGTTGTTTCGCGCTGTTTTACGTCGTTCCGTGCTCGGCGATGTAGGAGGCGACCTCGGCCACCGGGGCCACCCAGATCGCGTCGCGGCGGGCTACGAGGTGGTCCAGCAGCTCGGCGAAGTCGGTGGCGGCGACGGGCAGGTGGCCCTCGTTGATGCCGTGGAAGGTGAAGATGCCCCAGCGCCCGGCTGAGACGCAGCGCTCGACGAGGCCGATCAGCGCGGCGCCGCTCTGGCGCTCGGCGGGCCAGGAGGAGAGGTGGTGCAGGTCGCAGAAGCGCGGGTCGTTGGCGAGGTCGCCGCGGGCGCGCCCGGCCACGAAGTGGCGCGCGATCAGCGGGACGTAGGAGGTGCGCCCCTCGCCGCGGCCCACGGCCGTCTCGTAGCAGGGGTAGGCGAACGAGGTCCGCTCCTGTGCGGGGAAGGCGGCCGCGATGCGGCGCTGCGCCTCGAGCACGTCGGCCTCGATGCGCTCCAGCGTCCACGTGATCAGGTTCGAGTCCGTCACGCCCCACTCGGTGTCGAGGTCGATGTTGAGCGAGCAGGGGTGGCGCAGCGAGTGGTTGCCGATCTCGTTGCCGGCCTCGGCCACCGGCTGCCAGAGCGCCAGGAACTCGCGCCACGGCATGCTCTGGCGCGGGTCGTCCTCGCTGCCGCGGGGGTTCAGGTAGAAGGTGCCGCGCAGCCCGCGCTCGCGCATCGCCGGGAACGCAGCCATCAGCTGCGAGCCCATGCCATCGTCGAAGGTGAGCGACACGGCGGCGGCACAGCCGTTCGGCCAGCTGAACATCAGGCACCTCTTTTTACGATCCACGGAGAGCACGGAGGGCACGGAGGGCTCCGTGTTCCTCCGTGCCCTCCGTGTTCCTCCGTGCCCTCCGCGTCCCCTACTTGCCCATGGCCCTGAGCGCCTGGAGGCAGCGGTCGACGCACTCCAGCGGCGGGTAGGCGTAGCTCTCCTGCTCGACGATGTACCACTCGGTCCCGCCGACGGACTCGCACAGCTCGAAGATCGTCTGCCAGGGCACGTCGCCCTCGCCGATCAGGGCCTTGTCGTTGGTGGCGGAGTGCTCCTTGAGGTGGACGGTGGTAGCGCGGCCGGGGTAGCGGCGGATGAAGGGCGCGGCCTCGGCGCCGGCCTCGAGCGCGTTGCCGGTGTCGAACTGCATGATCACCTCGGGCCGCGTGTTGCCGAAGAACGTGTCCCACGGCAGCTCGCCGTCCAGCTCGTGGAACTCGATGGCGTGGTTGTGGTAGCCGGTGCGCATGCCGTGCGGCGCCAGGCGCTCGGCGATGTCGTTCATGATGCGCGCGGTCTCCAGCCAGGCGGCGCGCGAGCTGCGGCGCTCGGGGGGCAGGCCGGGGACGATCAGGTAGCGGTTGCCGAGCGTGCGGTGGAACTCGACGCTGCGCTCCAGCTCGTCGCCGAGCAGGGAGTCGAGCGGCACGTGGGCGCCGGCGACCTTGAGGCCGAACTCGTCCAGCATCTGCCGCAGCGCCGGGGCGTCGTAGCCGTAGTAGCCGGCGAACTCGACGCCCTCGTAGCCCATGCGGGCGACGGCGCGCAGGACGCCCGGCAGGTCGCGGGCGCAGTCCTCGCGCACCGAGTAGAGCTGGAGTGCGATGGGGATGCGTGCCATGGGTGCTGCCTTTCTACAGTATCAGTATGCGTACTCGTCGACGTCGCACACCGGCTCGTAGCCGATCTGCTGGTAGATGTGGTTCGAGGTGGGGTTGGCCAGGTCGGTGAATAGGAACGCGAAGGATCGCCCGCTGTCCAGCACGGCCTGGCTGGCGGCCGCGACCAGCGCGCTGGCGTAGCCTCGCCGCCGCCGGTGGGGCGGGGTGTACACGGCGCTGATGCGCATGCCGTTGGGCGTCGGCCCGCCGACGCCGGTCATCGCCACGGGTTCGCCGTCCTCCCACAGGTACATGGTCCGCGCCGGGGAGCTGAGCCAGCGCTCGGCCGCCCGGCGCGCCTGCGCCGCATCGCCTGCGCCGTGCGTCTCGTGCTGGAAGGCCTCCAGCCAGCGCGCGAGCAGCCCGGCGTCGCCCGGCCCCGCGCGCCGCATCTGCCCCGGCACCCCGCGCGGCGGCCGCACGGAGTCCAGCCTGTAGATGCGCAGCGCTATCGTGCGCCGGAAGCTCTGGCCGGTGATGGCGCGCCAGGCCTCGGCGAACGCGCGGCTGGTGTCGGCGGGGCCGCCGACCTGCGACGGGGCGAACGGGGAGCCGGCCAGGTCGCGGGCGAGCAGCTCGAGGGCGGCCGGGTCGGCCGCGTGCGAGAGCTGCAGCGGGTGCGGCGGCGTTCGCAGGGCTGCGAGCAGCACCTCGCCGCCGCGGTCCACCGACGCGTAGTAGTTCGGGCCGGGGTAGATCTGCGGGTACTGGCGCAGCTCGGCCGGGATGCCGAGCAGCAGGTTGTGGTCGGCCTCGCGGCGCAGCAGAAACGGCTCGACACGTGCGGCGAACGAGGCGGCGTCCTCGTAGCGGCGGAGGTGCATGGGGCCTCGCGGGTTCTGGCGGCACAGCGGTGATAGTATACTACGCGCGCCGCGCCGCTGATGCGGCGGGAGGAGCAGGAGGCGAAGCCTCCGCCGTGCAGGTTGTGCTCACCAGGAAAGGAACGCGCCATGGATACGCACAGCGAAGCGCTGCTGGCACAGATCGACCGGCTCGTGGTGCCGCCGGGCCAGCTGGCGCTCTGGTCGCTCGGCCAGGCCGGGTTCGTGCTGAAGGGCGGGGAGACGATCGCCTACATCGACCCCTACCTGTCCGGGGATGTCGAGGCCGAGGGGCGCCCGGGCCGCCGCTTCCCCGCCCCGCTGCAGCCGTCGGCGATCCGGCACGCGCAGGTGGTCTTCGCGACCCACGAGCACCTGGACCACACCGACGCGGATACCGTCGGGCCGCTGATGGCGGCCTCGCCGCAGGCGGTGCTGGTGGCCTCGCCGCAGGGCCGGCAGATCGCGCTCGATGCGGACGTGCCCGCGGAGCGCATCATCGTGCCGGCGCTCGGGGAGCGCACCGAGCTGGGCGGCCTGGCCTTCACCGCCACGCCGGCGGCGCACTACAGCTTCGAGGTGGACGAGGCCGGCCGCAGCCGCTGGATGGGCTTCGTGATCGAGCTGAACGGCGTGAAGGTGTACCACTCCGGCGACACGATCATCTTCCCCGAGCTGCTCGACGCCGTGCGCGGCATGCGGCCGGATATCGCGCTGCTGCCGTTCAACGGCCGCGACCACTACCGCGAGCGGCGCGGGATCATCGGCAACCTGCTGCCGGGCGAGGCGGTGGAGCTCGCGCTGGAGATCGGCGCCAAGGTGCTGATCGGCATCCACAACGACCTGTTCGCCGGCAACCGGGTGAACACCGGCGCGCTGTTCGACGAGCTCGACCGGCGCGCGCCCTTCCAGCGCTGCCATATTCTGCAGCCGGGGGAGCTGTACCTGTATGCCGGGTAGCGCGGCCGGAAGGGCACGTGGGGGGCGCGCCGCCCTCCACGCCTCCCCACACCCCGGCGTTGCCGGCACGCGTCGTGCGAGCGCGCGATGGGCCGGCGCGTGTCTTGACGGTGCGCGACACCGCAGGGTATAATGGAAAGTGATTTAGGTGTGGCTAAAATTGCGCGCGTGTGGAGCGGGCCAATGCACAACAAAGCGGTCGAGGACTACCTGAAGACCATTTACGATATTCAGCGCGAGCAGGGCAAGGTCGCGACGACGGTGCTCGCCGAGCGGCTGGGCCTGACGCCCGCGTCTGTGACCGGAATGATCAAGAAGCTCGCGTCGATGCACCTGCTCGAGCACGAGCGCTACCAGGGCGTGGTGCTGACTGAGGCGGGCGAGAAGATCGCGCTGGAGGTGATCCGGCACCACCGGCTGATCGAGCGCTACCTGGCCGAGGCGCTGGGCGTGCCGTGGGATAAGGTCCACGAGGAGGCCGACCGCTGGGAGCACGTGCTGTCGGAGGAGATGGAGGATCGCATCGACGCGGCGCTCGGCTACCCGACGACCGACCCGCACGGCGCGCCGATCCCCAGCCGGGACGGGACGATGGCCGAGCCGGTGCGCGAGCGCCTCTCGGACCTGCAGGCCGGCCAGTCGGCGACGATCGCCGAGGTGAGCGACCACGACTCGGCGATGCTGCGCTACCTCGGCGAGCTGGGCCTCTACCCCGGCGCCCGCATCGAGGTGCTGGCGGTCGCGCCCTTCGGCGGCCCGCTCACGGTGCGGCTCGGCTCCAACGAGCACGCGCTCGGCCGCGAGGTGGCGAGCTTCGTCTCGGTCGCCGAGATCGCCTAGCTGATGGAAGCGCTGAGGCGGCTCCCGTACGCCTGGCTGCTGGCCGCGCTCGCGCTTATGGCGCCGCTTCCGGCGCAGGCGGGCGCGGCTTCACTACATACCACCGTGCTCTATGACGGAGCGCTCGGCACGCTGCCGGACGCCCAGGGCATGCGCTTCATCACGAACCCCCCGCTGCTGCCGGCCGTAACCCAGACTTTCGCCGATGGCGCAACGCTGCTCGACAGCACGCCGGTGCGGGGCGAGATGGCCGGCTACTTTGGGCGCGCCGACGTGGTGCCGGCGCTCGACCGCGCTGCGGGCTACAGCGTCTTCGTGACCGTCGAGCTGCTCGAGGAGCAGCACGACACCCCGGACCGCGCCGGGCTCAGCCTCACGGTTCTGAGCAGCGACCGCCTCGGGATCGAGCTGGCCTTCTGGGAGGACGAGGTGTGGGCGCAGGAGGGCGGCGGCGGCGGGCAGGACGCGCTCTTCACCCACGCCGAGTCGGCGCCGTTCGACCCGACCGCCGGGCCGGTCGGCTACGAGCTGCGCGTCCAGGGCGACGAGTACACGCTGCTCGCCGACGGCGCGCCGCTGCTCCGCGGGCCGCTGCGCGACTACACCCCCTTCTCCGGCCCGATCGACCCCTACGAGACGCCGAACCTGATCTTTCTGGGCGACAACAGCTCGTCGGCGAGCGCGCGGGTGCGCCTGAGCGCGGTGCGCATCTCCGCCGGCGCGTGGTCGGTCGCGCTGCCGCTTATCGCCCGCGGCCTCGCGTGATATAATCGCGGGCCGATGTGCCCGGCTGTGCCGGGCCCCGGGCTGAACAGATACCTCGCAATGACCGTCGCCGCCCCGAAGCGAACTGTTGCCCTCGCGCCCCTGGCCGCCCCGCGACTCGGCCAGCTCCTGCTGCCCGCGCTCGCGATCTGGTGCGCGGCGTTCGTCGCGCTGGCGCTGCTGCCGAACCAGGCGCCCCCGCGGACGCGCGGGCTCTACGCCCAGGAGGGCGGCCCGCAGCCCTTTCGCTGGACGAGCAGCCGGACGACCATCCCGATCGACACGGCGGCGGAGCAGAGCCTCGTCGCGCTGACGATCGCCTCGGGCCGCTGGCCGGAGCGGGCTGCGCCCGTGGTGACCCTGCGCGCCGGCGAGCAGCAGCTCGTGCAGTTCGCGCCCGCCGATGAGCTGCGCCGCTACCGGCTGCTCCTGCCGCACACCGCGCGCGAGCTGGTGCTGGAGAGCACGGTCGCCCGGCCGCCCGGCGACGACCGGCGCTGGCTGGGGGTGCAGCTGCACGACGTGTCGGTGCTGCCGGCGGGCCCGCCGCTGCGGGCCGCGCAGCGCGCGCTGGTGATCGCCCTGCTGAGCCTGCCGCTGCTGGCCGCCTTCGTCTGGGCGCGCAGGCGCGGCCTGGCCGGGATCGCCGCGGTCTCGCTGCTCGGCCTCGGCCTGCGGCTGTACCGGCTGGACGACCTGCCGGCGGGCTTCTTCCAAGATGAGGCGGTGAGCCTGGCGGACGCGTGGAGCATGGTGCAGACCGGGCGCGACCACCTCGGCAACTGGCTGCCGCTCGGCGCCTTCGAGGCGTTCGGCGACTGGGTGTCGCCGCTCCTCACCTACCTCGAGATGCCGCTCGTCGCCTGGCTGGGGCCGGAGCCGCTGGTGGGGCGGCTGGTAGTGGCGATCGTCTCCGCGCTCGCCATCCCGGCCCTCTACGCTGCGGCGCGGGCGCTGCGCCTGCCGGTTTGGGCCGCGCTGGTGACCGCGCTGGTGGCGGCGGTCTCCCCGTGGCAGCTGGTGCGCAGCCGGGTCGCGACCCCGCCCGGCGTGGCCCTGCTGCTCTGGGCGCTGTGCCTCCTGGCGGCGCTGCTGTTCCTCGAGCGGCGCAGCCGCGGGCGGGCGCTGCTGGTCGCGGCGACGTTCGGTCTCGGCGTGTACGCCTACCCGACGATGAAGATGGCGGTGCCGCTGCTGGGCATGCTGACGCTGCTGCTGGCGGTGTGGGCTGAGCGCACGGCGGCCGACGGTTCGCGCCAGCGCTGGTGGCCGCTCCTCCGGCGTCTCGTGCTGCGCTGGTGGCCGGCGGCGCCGGCGCTGGCGGTCCTCTGGCTGCCGTTCATCCACCTGACGTTCTTCCACGAGTACAGCGCGATGCGCGCGCAGCAGAAGTTTCTGCGCGCCCCCAGCGCGGCCGAGTGGACCCTGCAGTGGCTAGCGGGCTACAGCACCTACTTCCGGCCGGAGTTCTACTTCCTCTCGGGGGATGCCTCGAACGGCATCCCGGGGCAGGGGGTCGAGCTCTGGGGCCTGGCGCCGGTCGTGCTGGCGGGGCTGGCGGCGCTGCTCTGGCGGATCTTCGGGCGCGCCCAGGGCGCGGGGGGCGTGCCGCGGGAGGCGTGGTGGCTGCTGGGGGGCGCCCTGCTGATCGCGCCGCTGCCGGCGAGCCTGATGACTCCGAACCCGCACCTCTCGCGGGCGCTGATCGTCGCGCCCCAGTACGCGCTGCTGGTCGGGCTCGGCGCGGCGACGCTTGCTGGGCTGGCCGCGCGGCGCCGGCGTGAGCTGGGGGCGCTCGCGCTGGGCGCGATCGTCGCCGTTACGCTGTGGCAGGGGGCGGCGCGCTACCGCGACTATCTGGAGAACTACCCGGCGGTGGTGGCGCGCAAGTACCAGGACGGGCTGCGCGAGGCGATGACGCTGGCCATCGCCTATGCGCCCGGCTACGACGAGGTGTGGGTCGACGACGGCCTGAGCTTCCCGTACGCCTACGTGCTGGCGCTGCGGGGCGTGGAGCCCGCCGAGGCGCACCGCACGGTGGTGGTCGACCGGCCGCGGACGACGTTCAACACGGTGCGGCAGGTGGGGGCGTACCGCTTCATCAGCCTGAAGGGGCTGCCGGCGGACCTGCCGGTGCTCGAGGCGGTCCCCGACAGCCTCGGCGAGCCCGGCTACCTGCTGCGCGAGCTGCAGCACGAGGGCCGGCGGGTGCTGCTGGTGGGCAGGATGTAGCCCGCCGCCGGCCGGCGCTGTGCTAGAATCGGCCGGGCGAGAGGAGGCGCGGCGCAGAGGCGCTGCGCGAGGAGGGAGCATGAACCTGGCAGACTTTCGCGCGTCGCTCGGGGCGGACGCGCCGCCGCAGGGGCTGAGCCACGCGCTGCAGGCGCTCTGGCACGATGCCAAGGGCGACTGGGACGCTGCGCACAGCTGCGCGCAGCAGCAGGAGGACGCGGTCGGCGCGTGGGTGCACGCCTACCTGCACCGCAAGGAGGGCGACCTCGGCAACGCCGGCTACTGGTACCGGCGGGCCGGCAAGCCCGCGGCCAGCGGCTCGCTCGAGGCGGAGTGGGAGGCGATCGCCAGCGCGCTCCTAGCGGAAGGGTAGCGGCCGCGTGGATCCGCGCGACAGAGCCGTGCTGATCACCGGCGCGTCGAGCGGCATCGGGCTGGCTGCGGCGCGGGCCTTCGCTGCCGCCGGGGCGCGGGTGGCGCTGGTGGCGCGGGACCCCGAGCGTCTCGCGGCGGCGGCCGCGAGCGTGCCCGGCGCGGTGCCCCTCGCGGCAGACGTGTCGGACGAGGCGCAGGCCGCCGAGCTGGTGGCGCGGGCGGTGGACGCGCTCGGCGCGCTCGACATCCTCGTGAGCAACGCCGGCGTCGGGCTGGCGTCCCCGGTGGAGGACCTGCGCACAGATGACCTGCGCGCGGCGCTGGCGGTGAACCTGTTCGGGCCGATCGCTCTGACCCAGGCGGCGCTGCCGGTCATGCGGCGGCGCGGGCGCGGGCAGCTGATCTACGTCTCCTCGGTGGTCGGGCTGCGGGCGCTGCCGTACCTGGGCGGCTACGCGGCCACCAAGGCGGCCCTCGACCGGCTCACCGAGTCGCTGCGGGTGGAGCTGCGCGGCAGCGGCGTGGCGGTGACGCTGGTGCGCCCCGGCACGACCGACACCGGCTTCGCCGAGCGCCGGCTGGGCGACGGGCACGAGGTGCGGTGGGTGCGGCGGCGCGGCGTCCCGCCGGAGCGGGTGGCCGAGGCGATCGTCCGCGCAGCCCGGCGCGAGCCGCGCGTCGTCTACGTCTCGTGGCGCGACCGGCTGACGGTGGCGCTGGGGCTCGCGGCGCCGCGCCTGACCGACTGGCTCCTGGCGCGCTCGTTCACGTGGCAGAAGAGGAAGCGGCCGCTCACGTGAGCGGCCGCGGGGGATACAGAGGGCGGCGTGCGGGCAAAGGTGAGGCACTTACCAGCGCCTCGTCGATGACCGCCGCGATCATCGTTTATCTGCCGATATGATAAGCAAGCGGCGTGCCACGCACATCAGTAAGAGGCCGGATCGCGGCCTCCTTCCAACGGCGGAGATCCGCGCCGCACGGCGATGGGGCGGGCACACGGCCGCACGCGCACAGAAGAGGTTCGCGCCATGCGTATTCTGACCGGAGAGGACGTGCGGCGCGCCGTCGCGATGCCGGCGGCGGTCGACGCCGTGGCGGCCGCGTTCGCGCAGATCGCCACCGGCGAGGCGGTCGTGCCGCTGCGGGTGCCGATCGAGCAGGAGCGCCACAGCTCGCACACGTTCTTCATGCCGGCGCTGCTCAGCGCCAGCGGCGGCCTCGGCCTGAAGGTCGTCTCGGTGTACCCGCACAACGCCGAGCGCCACGGCCTGCCGAGCATCCACGCGCTCGTGGTGCTGATCGACGCGGAGACGGGCCGGCCGGCCGCCGCGCTCGACGGCACCTATCTCACGGGGCTGCGCACCGGCGCGGCCTCGGGGGCCGCCACGCGCGCCCTGGCCCGCGAGGACGCGCGGGTGCTGGCGCTGTTCGGCGCCGGCGCCATGGCGCCGCACCAGGTGGCGGCCGTGTGCGCCGTGCGCCCGATCGAGCGGGTGCTGATCGTCAACCGCACCCGCGAGCGCGCCCTGCGCCTCGCGGAGTCGCTGCGCGCCGGCGGGCTCAGCGCCGAGGTGCGCGTGGTCGACTCGCCGGCCGCCGCGCTGCGCGAGGCCGACGTGGTGTGCTGCGCGACCAGCACGCACACGCCGCTGTTCGACGACGCCGACGTGCGGCCGGGCACGCACATCAACGGCGTCGGGTCGTTCACGCCGCGCATGGTCGAGGTGCCGCCGGAGACCGTCGGGCGGGCGCGCGTGTTCGTCGACCAGCGGCATGCGGCGTGGGCCGAGTCCGGCGAGCTGGTCGCGGCGCGCGAGGCCGGGCTGCTCAGCGACGAGCGGGTCGTCGAGCTGGGAGCGGTGATCGCCGGGCGCGCGCCGGGGCGGGCCGACGACGCCGAGCTGACCTTCTTCAAGTCGGTCGGCAACGCCGTGCAGGACATCGCCGTGGCGCAGGTGGCGCTCGCCGAGGCGGAGCGGCTGGGCCTGGGGGTCGAGGTGGCGCTGTAGGGGCGCCGCGCCATCAGGAGTGCCCCGGCTGCGCGCCCGCAGGTGCGCTGGGCGCCGCCTGCTCGGCGCGCGCGGCCGAGGCGATCCCGGCCAGGAGCAGGACGAACCCCGCGAGCTGCAGCGGCTGGAACCCTTCGCCGAAGATCAGCAGCGCCAGCAGCGCCGACCCGATCGGCTCCCCGAGCAGCGCGACGGTCACGAACGTGGCCGAGAGGTAGCGCAGCGACCAGTTGAAGGCGGTGTGGCCGAGCAGCTGCGGGCCGATCGCCAGGCCGGCCAGCAGCGCGAAGCCGGACAGCGCCACCCCGCCGAGCGAGACGCTCCGCCACAGCGCGCCGAGGTCGCCCGGGCCTACGGCGAGCGCGAGCAGCACCAGCGCGACGGCCGCGCTGCTGTAGGCCAGCCAGATGTAGGCCAGGATCGAGAGGCGCCGCCGCAGCCCGCGCCCGATCAGGAAGTACCCCGAGCCGGCCGCCGCCCCCAGCAGCGCCAGGCCGTTCCCCAGCAGCGCGTTCGAGCCGCCCCCGCCGCTGCTGTCGCTGAGCCCGATCAGCACGCTCCCGCCGATCGTCAGCGCCACGCCGAGCAGCGTCGCCGCCGAGAGGCGCTCGCGGAACAGCAGCGCCGACGCGAGGGCGACCCACAGCGGGTTCGTCGACACCAGCGCGACCGACGACGCGACCGAGGTGAACTCGAGCGACGAGATCCAGGCCGCGAAGTGGACCGCCAGGAAGAGGCCCGAGGCCACGCTGAGCAGGATGTCGCGCCGGCGGAGCGCGCCGAGCTCCCCGCGCGCCTGCGCGAGCGCGAGCGGGAGCAGGATGAGCGCGGCGATCGCCAGGCGGCCGGCGGCGATCGTCGTCGAGGGCAGGCCCAGGCTCTGCGCGAGCCGGATCATGATCGACGCCGCGGCGGCCACGGCGATGCCGCCGGCGAGGACGAGGTGCGGGAGCAGACTGCGGCGCGGGCTGGTCATACGTTCTCCTCAGTTCTTTCGTCGTTCTGCGGCGACTACGCCGCTGCGGCGATGGAAAAAAGCATCCGTGGCGGGCGAGCGGCCCTTCACACCTTCCGGCGAAGCGCGGCTGGCGCGCCAGCGGCCTTCCAGACTCCCGGCGGGAGCGGATCGTGACGGGGCGATGATACCGCACGCGGTTGCCGCCGCGTGCCGCCGATGCTATAATCGGGCGAATGCGGCATTGCGAACGCATGTGCCCCTCAGATCCAGGCTGCTCCGAGGTTTCAATGCGGGTTCTAATGCTCTCCTGGGAGTACCCGCCCCACGTGGTGGGCGGTCTGGGCCGGCACGTGACAAACCTTGCTCCGGCGCTGGTCGCCGAGGGGATCGAGGTCCACGTGCTCACACCGCTGCTGCGCCACGGCGAGCCGCACGAGGTCACCCCCGCCGGGGTACACGTCCACCGCGTGCCCGCGCCCCACATGGAGGACTACAGCTTCCTCAGCTTCGCGCGCGAGACGAACGCGGCGCTCGAGCGTGTGGCGCGCGAGCTCCAGCACCAGGTGGGCGAGTTCACCCTGATCCACGCGCACGACTGGCTGGTCGCGGATGCGGCCATCGCGCTCAAGCACGCCTGGCGCCGCCCGCTGATCTCGACGATCCACGCGCTGGAGCGCGGCCGCCAGCAGGGCTACCTCGGCGGCGAGCACTCGGAGCAGATCAACAACATCGAGTGGCAGCTGACGTACGAGGCGTGGCGGGTCATCGCCTGCTCGCGCTTCATGGCCGCGCAGCTCCACGAGTACTTCGCGACGCCGACGGACAAGCTGGACATCGTCCCGAACGGCGTCCACGTTCGCCCCAGCCCGTTCCTGGACGACGCCGAGCGGCTGGCCTTCCGGCGCAGCCTCGCCGCGGACGACGAGCAGCTGGTGTTCTACGTCGGGCGGATGGTCTTCGAGAAGGGCGTGCACGTCCTGATCGACGCCTGGCCGCGGGTGCTCGAGCGCATGCCGCGCGCCCGCCTGGTGATCGCCGGCACCGGCGGCTACCTCGAGGCGCTCAAGCAGCAGGTGTGGGACCGCGGCGTCGGTGACCAGGTGACGTTCACCGGCTTCATCAGCGACGAGGACCGCGACCGGCTCTACCACGCCGCCGACCTCGCGGTGTTCCCGTCGCTCTACGAGCCGTTCGGGATCGTCGCGCTCGAGGCGATGGCGGCCTGCTGCCCGGTGGTGGTGAGCGAGACCGGCGGGCTGATGGAGGTGGTCGCCAACCACGAGACCGGCCTCACGGTGAAGCCGAACGACCCGGAGTCGCTCGCCTGGGGCATCCTGCACACGCTCGAGCACCCGGACTGGGCGCGGGCCCGCGCGGAGAACGCGCTGCGCGAGGTGCGCGAGAGCTACAGCTGGGAGCGGGTCGCTGTGCTGACGGCGGATGTCTACCGGCGCACGTACGCGGCCTGGCGCGAGGACCCTTGGGGCGCCGCGCTCGCGCCGCGCCCGGACTGATCCGCTCCTCATCCGCATCCAGCGGAGGGGCAAGCCCCGATACGGATTCGGAGCGATGGCGTCTGCAGCCGACCCACAAGTGATCGCGGTCGTCGGCCCGACGGCTGTCGGCAAGACGGCGCTGGCGGTTGAGCTCGCCGGGCGGCTCGGCGGCGAGATCGTCTCGGCCGACTCGCGCCAGGTGTACCGCGGCATGGACATCGGCACGGCCAAGCCCACCCCCGCCGAGCGCGCGGCCGCCCGCCACCACCTGATCGACGTCGTCGACCCCGACGAGGAGTTCTCGCTCGCCACCTACCAGGATCTTGCCAGCCAGGCGATCGCCGACATCGTCGCCCGCGGCCGCCTGCCGCTGGTGGTGGGCGGCACGGGCCAGTACCTGGCCGCGCTGCTCCAGGGGTGGCAGCTCCCGCGCGTGCCGCCGGACCCCGAGCTGCGGGCGGCGCTGGAGCGCGAGAGCGCTGAGCACGGCCCGGAGGCGCTGCACGCGCGCCTGGCGCAGGTCGACCCGGTGGCCGCGGCGGCGATCCAGCCCACCAACGTGCGGCGCGTGATCCGCGCGCTCGAGGTCTACGAGCTGACCGGCCGCCCGATCTCAGCCCAGCGCGGCGTACAGCCGCCGCCCTACCGGGTGCGAACAATCTGGCTGGTGCTGCCGGCGCCGGCGCTGTACGCCCGGATCGACGCGCGCGTGGACGCGATGGTGGCGGCCGGCCTCGTCGATGAGGTCCGCGGGCTCGTCGCGCGCGGCTACGGCTGGGACCTGCCGGCCATGTCGAGCCTCGGCTACCGCGAGTTCCGGCCGTACCTGGAGGGCGAGACGACGCTCGAGGAGGCGGTGCAGCGCCTCAAGTACAACACCCACGCCTTCGCGCGCCGCCAGAAGGCCTGGTTCGCCCGCCTGCCGAACGTCGTGCAGCTCCCGGCCGACGCGCCCGACCTGCTCGACCGGGCGCTGGCGGTCATCTCGGAGCCGTGACGCGACGCGCCCGCCGGCGCGCAGGCGATCAGCCGGCCGGTTCCTCCGGGTCCGGCTGGGTGGCGATGGCGATCGCCGAGAGCAGGTAGGCCACGGCGCTCGCGATCAGCGCGGGGGTGAAGCCGTAGCTGGTCTGCAGCCAGCCGCTGATCGCAGCCGCGGCCGCCCACCCGAGCGACCAGAGCAGGCTCATGAGGCTCACGGCGGTGCCGCGCTGGCGCGCCGAGGTGGTCTGCATCACCAGCGCGTCGTTCAGCGGGTAGCTGGCCGCAACGAACAGGCCGCGCAGGAAGAACCCGGCTGCCGCCGTGGCCAGATGCGGCACGGCGAGCAGGAGCATCGCCGGGGCCGACGCGAGCCGCAGGACCCAGGCGGCGCGCTTCAGCCCCAGCCGCGCGGTCGCCGGGCCGCCCAGCAGCGCCCCGATACCCATCCCCACCGCCGCCCACGCCAGCATCGCGCCGACGCCGGCGTCGCTCATGCCGAACTCCTGGCGGAAGAACAGGTTCTGGAAGGGGAGAAAGACCCCGCCGCCGACCCCCAGCAGGAGCGAGGGCAGCGCGAGGCGCACGAGTCCCAGCCGCGAGATGCGCGCCGGCTCGGGCGCGGGTGTCGCCGACGGGTCCGGCTGCGCGCTCGTCTCGGCGAGGCGGATCACCGGCAGCATCGAGAGCAGCCCGAGCGCGACCACGCTCGCCAGCGCCAGCCGGTACGCGCCGGTCGCCTGGGGCGCCGTCTGCAGGAGGTTGGCGGCGAGGCCCGGCAGCACGCCTCCGAGCGCGCTGCCCACCAGCCCGATCAGCAGCGCCGCCGCGGCGTTCAGCCCGAAGACCGAGGCGCGCTCTTTGGCGGCGGTGACGCCGGTGAGCAGCGGGACGACGGCGGTGACAGTGAGGATGCTCGCCGCGCCGGCCAGGAAGTAGGTGGCGGCCAGCGCCCACAGCGACGTCGACATAATGACGAGCGCCCAGCTCACGCCGTACAGCGCCGCCCCGAGGATGAGCGACCGCCGCGCCCCGGCCCGGTCGATCAGCGCGCCGATCGGCAGCCCGAGCGCCACCCCCGCGGTGCGGTAGACTGTGGCGAGCATCCCGGCCGCCGCCACGTCGTACCCCAGGCTCACCAGGTAGAAGTTGAACAGCAGGTCGGCGATGCTGGCCGCCAGCCCGTAGATCAGGCTGTGGGCCAGGATGCGCCGGACAGGGGCGGAGATGCGCGCCGCGGCCTCCCGCGCGCGCGAGCTGAGCGATAGCACCGTCGTCTCCTTATGCCGATGCTGCGGGCGGTGATGTCCCCCCAGCATACCACAGCGCGCTGCAGAACACGCTACAATGGGCGGCCGGCGGCTCGCCTGCCGGCCTGAGCATCGGCTTCTCAACTACTGCGGAGGATATGAATGGCCATCCTGACCGACGGCGTCGAGCGCTTCATCCGGGATGTCGAGCGGCGCCTCGCCGCGACGCCGCGCCGTGCCGCGCTTTTTCGGAACTGCTTCGCGAACACGCTGACGACGACGATCAAGCGCATGCCGGACGGCACGACGTTTGTGATCACCGGCGACATCCCGGCCATGTGGCTGCGCGACTCCGCCGCCCAGGTGCGCCCGTACCTGATGCTGGCCGCGCAGGACGCCGAGGTGGCCGACATGATCGCCGGGGTCGTGCGGCGCCAGATGATGTACATAACGATCGACCCGTACGCCAACGCCTTCAACGCTGAGCCGAACGGCCAGCGCTGGGACGCCGCCGACGAGACGGATATGAACGACTGGCTCTGGGAGCGCAAGTACGAGGTCGACTCGCTGTGCTATCCGATCCAGCTCGCCTACCTGCTCTGGAAGGCGACCGGCCGCACGGACCACTTCGACGCGCAGTTCCGCGTGGCCGTGGCGCGCATTCTGGAGGTGTGGCGCCGCGAGCAGCGCCGCGGCCAGCCAGGCGCCGACGGGGCGGATCGCCCCTACCGGTTCGTGCGGCGCAACTGCCCGCCGAGCGACACGCTCTCGCACGACGGCTACGGGGCGCCGGTCGGGTACACCGGCATGACCTGGTCCGGCTTCCGCCCCAGCGACGACAGCTGCGTCTACGGCTACCTGGTCCCGGCGAATATGTTCGCGGCGGTCGTGCTCGGCTACCTGGCCGAGATCGCCGGCGCGGTGCTGGGCGACGACGCGCTGCGGGCGGAGGCTGAGGCGCTCGGGGCCGAGATCCGCGCCGGCGTCGAGCGCTTCGGCACCTATGAGCACCCCGAGCACGGGCGGATCTACGCCTACGAGACCGACGGCCTGGGCAACTACACGCTGATGGACGACGCCAACGTGCCCAGCCTGCTCTCGCTGCCGTACCTCGGCTGGTGCGCCGCGGACGACCCGCTGTACCTGGCGACGCGCCGCTTCGTGCTCAGCCCGGCGAACCCGTTCTTCTTCCAGGGCGCGGCCGCAGCGGGCGTGGGCAGCCCGCACACGCCGCACCGCTACATCTGGCACATCGCGCTGGCGATCCAGGGCCTGACCGCGGCCGACCCGTCGGAGCGCGAGGGCATGCTGGAGCTGATGGAGCGCACCGACGCGGGGACGGGGATGATGCACGAGGGGTTCGACGCCGACGACCCCGGGCGCTTCACGAGGCCCTGGTTCTCGTGGGCGAATATGATGTACTGCGAGCTGGTGCTGGCGTCGCTCGGGATGTTCGTGCCCGGGAGCCCGCTGGCGGCGCAGTGAGGCGCTCCGGGGCGCACGTTGTGGGTGGCGGGTGTGGTGTGCGCGGCGCGGGCCGCCGCGTGACCCGCCCGCCCGTCACGGGTCCATCAGCACCCGCACCGTCTCGGCGGCGCACCGGTCCCACGTCAGCTGCGCGGCCCGCCGCGCGCCGCGCCCCCGCAGATCCTCGCGCAGCGCCGGGTCGCTCGCGAGGCGCGCCATCCCCTCCGCGATCGCCTCGGTGCTCAGCGGGTCCACCAGCAGCGCCGCGCCGCCGGCCACCTCGGGCAGGGACGAGGTGGTGGACGTGAGCACCGGCGTGCCCGCGGCCATCGCCTCCAGCACCGGCAGCCCGAACCCCTCGTACAGCGAGGGGAAGACGAACGCGAGCGCGCCGGCCATCAGCGCCGGCAGGTCCTCGTCCGGCACGTAGCCGGCGAAGCGGACCCGGTCGCCCAGCCCCAGCTCGGCCGCCCGGCGCTCGATCGGCTCGGCGAGCCAGCCCCGCTTGCCGGCGATCACCAGCCGCAGGCGGCAGTTGGCCGCGCCGTCCCCCTCGCCGATGACCCGCGCGAAGGCCTCGATCAGCCGCACCAGGTTCTTGCGCGGCTGGAGCGTCCCCACGTACAGGAAGTAGGGCTCGTCCCCGCCGGCGATCGCCCGGGCGCGCGCCCGCTGCTGCTCGTCGGGCTCCCCGCGCCGCCAGAAGCGCTCCGTCAGCCCGTGGTGGATGACCGTGACCTTCTCCGGCGGCACGCGCGCGAGCCGCACCAGGTCCGAGCGCGTCGCCTCGGAGACGGCGATCACGCGCCGGGCGACCCGCGCGCTCCAGACCGTCGAGAGGCGCAGGTAGATGCGCCCGAGGCGCGTGTGCGCCTCCGGGAAGCGCAGGTAGCCGAGGTCGTGGATGGTGACCACCGCGCGCGTGCGCGCGAGCGGCGTGCCGAGCGGCAGCACGTGCGCCGGCACGAAGAGCGTGTCCGGCGGGCGTGCCAGGATCTCGGCCGAGAGGCGGGCGTGCGTCCAGAGGCGCGGCAGCGGGATCGGGCGCAGCGCGAAGTTCTCGCCGAGCGGCGGCAGGGAGGCCGGCGGGCGGTTGCAGTACAGCGTGTAGCGGGTGCTGCGGTCCAGGCGGCCGATCGCCGCCAGCAGCTCGTAGGTGTAGTGCTCGGTGCCGGTTCTGGCGGCGGTGGCGATGCGGCTGATGTCGATCCCGATCTGCATGGTACGCGGCGTGCTGCAAGGGCGCGGGGCCGTCCCAAGTGTTCTCCCGCGCGGCCCGTATGGTATAATAGCGGCGGCTGCTTCGCAATTGAGCGAGCGGCCTCCTCTCCTGGAGCTATCATGCGTCGTCCATCACTTCGGGGGCAGCTGCCTGCGAGCCCTGCGGTGGTATCCGCCGGCAAAGGGGCGCGCCGTAGCATTGCGAGCCGCCTCCGCTGGTCATACCTGATCTCCTCCACGCTCCCGCTGCTGATCGTCGGCGCGCTGCTGTTGGTGATCAACCTCAACAGCGAGCGCGCTGCTGTGTACCGCGACCAGCAGGCGAGCTCGGCGCGTGTGGCGCGCGACATCTCGCGCTACGTGACGGACCTCGAGCGGCAGCTCGAGAACTACGCGCTCCAGGTGCGCCCCGGCGCCGACCGGGCCCAGCTCGTCGAGACGGCGCAGAACGTGCAGGCGCGCAACTTCCCCAACCTGATCGACCTCTCGGTGATCGACGACGCCGGCAACGAGCTGCTGCGCGTCTACCGGCTGCAGTCCATGGCCGAGGGCGACCTGCGCGCGCTCGGCGACGACGATGGCGTCCGCCAGGCGCTCGACCAGGGCGCGACGACCTTCACCCCGATCCGGATGGGGCGCGACAGCCGGCCGACCTTCCTGGTGACGATGCCGGTGCGCAACGACGCCGGCTCGGTCACGGGCGCGCTGCGGGCCGAGATCAGCGCCGAGCCGATCGCCCGCGAGCTGCGGCTGGCGACGGAGGCCGCGCTGAGCCACGCCTACCTGATCGAGCTGGAGACCGGCACCGTCCTGCTCGGGGACGGCCGGCCGCAGTTCACCCCGCCGCGCGAGATGTGGCGCCTGCTGCGCTCGGAGCAGAGCGCTGCGGAGTACCTCGGCGCGCGCGACGAGGCGGTGATCGGGGCGCTCACCCCGGTGTCGGACGGCGAGGAGGGGCTGTCGACCGGCTGGGCGGTGGTGGTGGAGCGGCCCTCGTCGGACGCCTTCGCCAACGTGCGGCGCAGCGCCCTGCTGCTCACCTCGCTGGTGGCGCTGGTGGGCGTGCTGGCGCTGTTCTGGGCCTTCCGCCAGGCGCAGCGCTTCCTGCGGCCGCTGCGGGCCCTGCGCGCCGGCGCGATCGCCCTCGGCGACGGGCACCTGAACCACCGCATCGTCGCCCTCGGCGACGACGAGCTCGGCGAGGTGGCGACCGCCTTCAACCAGATGGCCGACCACCTCGAGGCGTCGCTGGCCGAGATCGAGCAGCAGAACGAGCAGCTGCGCAAGGGCCTGGCGCTCGCCCGCGATATCCAGATCGGCCTGCTCCCGGAGCGCCCGCCCTGGAGCGGCGACGCGCTCGCGGTGTACGCGCGCTCCATCCCGGCCTACGACGTCGGCGGGGACTTCTACACCTACCTGGCGCTCTCCGAGGGGCGGGCGGCGATCGCGATCGGCGACGTCTCGGGCAAGGGCGTCGGCGCGGCGCTGATCATGGCCCTGACCTCGAGCGCCGTCGAGTCGCAGGGGCGCCAGTTCGAGCACCCGGCGCAGGTGCTCACCGCGCTCAACCAGCTGCTCGCGCCGCGCCTCAAGGCCAACCACATGAACGCCGCGCTGCTCTTCGCGGTCTTCGACCCGCGCGAGCAGACGGTGCGCATCGCGAACGCGGGGATGATCGCGCCGATCCTGATCTCGCGGTCCGGCAACCGCTTCATCGAGGTCGGCGGCCTGCCGCTCGGCTCGTTCGCCGGGGCGCAGTACACTGAGGAGGTGGTCCAGCTGGCGCCGGGCGAGGGGCTGCTGCTGGTGAGCGACGGCGTGGTCGAGGCCCACAGCCCGGATGGCGAGCTGTTCGGCTTCGAGCGCCTTGAGCAGACGATCGGCGAGGTGGAGACGTTCGGAGACGTGCGGGCGCTGGTCGAGCTGGTGCTGGCGCGCGTCCACGAGCATATGGGAACGGCCGAGCAGCACGACGACATCACGATCGTCGCCGTGCGCCCGCCGGTGAAGACAGGCGATAAGACAGCCAACGAGGAGCAATCCGTCGACTATGCGACTGTTTGACACGCTGCGCGGCCAGAAGGCCGAGCTGGAGATCCCGCGCGACCGCGCCCTGACCCTCTACGTCTGCGGGGTGACGCCGTACGACACCACGCACATCGGGCACGCGCACACCTTTCTGATCTTCGACCTGCTGATCCGCTACATCCGCTCGCAGGGCGGCCAGGTCCGCTACTGTCAGAACGTCACCGATGTGGACGACCCGCTGTTCGAGCGGGCCAACCGCGACGGCGTGGCCTGGAACGAGCTCGCCGAGCGCGAGGTCGCGCAGTTCCGCCAGGACTGCCGCGCGCTCAACCTCATCCCGCCGGACTACTTCCCGAAGGCCTCCGAGGAGATCGGGACGATGATCCCGATCATCGAGCGGCTGGTCGAGATCGGCCACGCCTACGTGCGCAACGGCAACGTGTACTACGACGTCTCCAAGGAGCCGGCCTACGGCGAGATGGCGCGGCTCGGCGGCTACGAGGAGCTGCTGGCGGTGGCCAACGAGCGCGGCAACAACCCGGACGACCCGAACAAGGACGACCCGCTGGACTTCGTGCTGTGGCAGACCGGCAACCCCGGCGACCCGACCTGGCCGAGCCCGTGGGGGCCGGGCCGCCCCGGCTGGCACATCGAGTGCACGGCGATGTCGACCCGCTACCTCGGGCCGCAGATCGACATCCACGGCGGCGGGCGCGACCTGATCTTCCCGCACCACCCCTCGGAGATCGTGCAGACCGAGCCGGTCACCGGCAAGCGGCCGTTCGTGCGCTTCTGGGTCCACGGCGGGCTGGCCTGGCTGGATGGCCAGAAGATGAGCAAGTCGCTCGGCAACATGGTGTTCATCAAGGATGCCCTGAAGCAGCACTCGGCCGACGCGATCCGCTGGTACCTGCTCTCGTTCCCGTACCGCGAGGACTTCGAGTATGTCACGGCGGACGTGGTGGCGACGGAGGAGAAGGTGGAGCGGCTCAAGGCGGCGCTCGCGGCCTCCGGCGGGTCGGGCCGGCCGCTCGACGGCTCCGAGGCGCGCGCGGCCTTCTTCGCGGCGCTCGCTGACGACCTCGACAGCCCCGCCGCGCTGCGGGAGATCGAGGGCCTCAGCGCCGCGATCGTCGAGGCGGCCAGCGAGGGCCGCGACGTCGCTCCGGCCCAGGCCGCGCTGCGCGAGATGGCCGCCACCTTCGGCTTCTGGGCGGCGCAGGAGCGCTAACCACGGGGACGCGGCGGCCGCCCGGTTTCGGATTGCGATCGCTTCGCGAAAACGATGCCGTGCCGGCCGGGGGCGCCGTGCCGGAGCCCCGCTCCGCCCGTCCACCGTAGCGCACACCGGCCTGGCGCGCACGCCCTCAGCGCCGCCGGCGCCCCAGCGCCGGCTCATCCGCGGAACGCACGAGAGCCAAGAACCAGCGACCGCACACGTCCTGGCTCTTGGCTCTCGCCATGTGGCCCCTCGGCGCCTACGCGCCCGCGATCGTGGCCGTGATCTCCGGCGCCTTCCGCAGCGTCTGCAGCACGACGCAGTAGCGCTCGGTGAGCCGCAGCAGCGTGTCAAGCTGCTCCTGCCCGGCGTCGGTGTCCAAGTCGAAGCGCAGCCGGATGGCCTGGAAGCCCACCGGCGCCTCCTTGCTCACCCCCAGCGTCCCGCGGAAGTCCAGGTCCCCCTCGGCGGTGACGGTGCCGCCGCGCACCTCCACGCCGATCGCCGTCGCCACCGCCCGCAGCGTCACGCCGGCGCAGGCCGCCAGCGCCTCGAGCAGCATGTCGCCCGAGCACGCCGCGAGCCCGTCGCCTCCGGTGGCGGGGTGCAGCCCGGCCTCGACCAGCGCCTTGCCGGTGGCCACCTTGCAGGTGATCCCCTCGCCGAGGGTGCCCTGCGCGCGCAGGGTGACCAGCGCCGCCTCCGGCTCGGCGCGGTAGCGTTCCTTGAGCGGCGCCTGGAGCGCCCGTAGCTCATCTGCGTTCAATGTCGATGTCCTCCCTGGGGCGCAGCACGCTGCGCCCTCCGTGTCCTCCGTGCCCTCCGTGGACCATTCTAGCAGATCATCCCCCGCTTCCCCGCCGGCCCGTGCCCGATCGGCTCCTCGCCGATCCAGCGCTCGTCCACCGGCTCGGAGGCCAGCTGGTAGCGCGTGTCGGTCGAGATGCGGATCTGGTCCGAGGCGTTGTCCAGGCTGCAGTGGACCAGGAACACGGTGAACACCAGCAGGTCGCCGGCGCGGTAGTCGGCGGTGAGCCAGCGGCCGCCCAGGTTCTTGCGCAGCTTCACCGGGTCGTCCGACAGCCAGCCGCCGTCGCGGATGTTGCCGCCGCCGCCCATGCGGGTGTAGCCCGGCCCGACCTTGTTCTCGCAGTAGGCGTCCACGTCCTTGCTGCCGTAGCCGCGGTTCAGCCGCTCGTGGCGGTGCGAGCGCTCCAGCACGAGCAGCCCGCCGACCGAGCGCGGCACGTCGCCGATCGGCGTCCAGGCGGTGTACAGCCGCTTGGTGCCGCGGCCCATGTAGACGATGTCCATGTGCGGCGGGGTGCTGCGCCCGGGGGCCACCGCCCGCACCCAGGTGTAGTCGAAGTGGCGCACCTCGCCGCCGAGGAAGCGGCTGAAGAAGTCGATCATGCGGCCGGAGTAGAGCAGCCGCTGCAGCTTCGGGTTGCTCTTCGCCAGGTCCGGCATGAAGGTCACCCTGGTGCCGGGCGCGGCCTTGAGCGCCTCCGGCGGGTAGGCCGGGTCGAGGTGGCCGGCGGCCGCCAGGCGCTCGGCCATGACCCGCCGGCACTCCAGCACCTCCTCGCGGTCGAGGTAGCCGGGCAGGTACAGGTAGCCCTCCTCGGCCATGAAGTCCCGCAGCGCCTGCGGATCGTGGAGCAGGTCGGTGGCGGGCTGGAGCTCGCCGAAGACCTCCGGCGCGGTGTCGATGATCTTGCCCGAGGCTGTGAGCCGCGGCTGCGTCAGCGCTTCCATGGGTGTCTCCTTCCGCAACAGACGAAGTGGTTGTATGATACACCTGCGCGATGGCCGCGTGCGCTCCGGCGTGGGGTGGGCGGCGCGCTGCGCCCTGCCACAACGGCCTCCGCTTCATCTTCCGCATCCGAGGGATAGACATCGCAGACCACATGCACGCCAGAAGATCCGATCCCCCGCGCTTCTGCGGCCAGTGCGGCGCCGCGCTGCCAGAAGGGGCGCAGTTCTGCATCGAGTGCGGCAGCCCGGCCAGGGGCGCGGGGCAGGAGCCCCGGCGCGAGGGGCCGGCCCTTCGCCCAGAGGCGGCCGCCCCGCGCGGCGCGGTGACCGTGCGGCTGCCCAACGCCAGGAGCGCCCAGTCCGTCGTCGGCGGCACGGTCAAGCTGCCGACCTCCGGGGCGGTCCCGCCGGGCCTGTGGTTCAGGCCGGAGCCGCCCGGCGCGGAGGATGCCGTCGCGGTGTACGTGCCGCTGCGGGCCGTCAAGGGCGGCTGGAGCGGGCTCACCAGCCACGGCTGGCGCCGGGTGGACCGCTCGTGGGCCGGCGACGGGACGAGCCGCGACGTCGTGCGCTTCGAGGTGGAGCGCGAGTGGTTCGCCGCCGACGGGTGCGCGTCGGGGCTGCGCCTGCGGGTGCGGATCGGCGCGGCCTCCCACGCGGCCGAGGGGCGCGAGCGGCTCGGCTTCCGCTACCGGCTGGGGCGCAACCCGCCGATGAGCGTCCTCGACGCCCGGTGGCTGGACGCCGAGGGCCGGGAGCGGCGCGAGCTGGCCGTGCCGCAGATCCAGCTGATGGCCCCGCCGCGCGTGCCGCGCGTCTCCGACTTCCAGGAGGAGATCCGCTCCATGGGCGCGCGCGAGGCGAACGAGTGGGCGCTGGGCGGCGCCGTCCACGGGGTGTTCGAGCTGATCGACTCCGGCCAGCAGCGGACGCCGTTCGGGCGCGGGCTGCGGCTGGCCGAGATCACCGGCGGGCGGGGCGGCCTGCTGGGCCGGCTTCTGCAGCAGCGCTACCGGGTGCGCATCGAGCGGCCGATCGTGTGCGACGCGGTGGCCGTCGCCGAGATCCGCGGGCGCGCGCAGGAGGAGGCCCGCGGCCTCGGGCTGGATATGGAGAGCGACGCGGTGGTCGAGTGGTGGCTGGAGCGCCAGGGCTACGACGGGGGCGTGCTCGAGCCGGGGGCGCACTCGTTCGGCGACCGGCGCGTGGCCGTCGTGTTCCGCCGCGCCCAGATCGCGAAGATCACCGGCTTCGGGCTCGGCGGATGACAGCGGCCAGGACGTTCGAGCCGACCGCCGGCGTGGTCGTCGCCGGGGGTGTGAGCCGCAGGCTCGGCGAGGACAAGCGCCGGCTGCGGCTGTGGGGGCCGGGCGGCCCCACGCTGCTCGAGCACACGCTGGAGGTGCTGCGGCCGCTCTGCTCGGAGCTGGTCGTCGTGCTGAACGACCCGGAGGCGTGGCCGCATCTGCCGGCCCGGATCACGCCGGACGTGTACGCCGACGGGGGCGCGCTGGGCGGGATCTACGCCGGCCTTGCGGCGGCCAGCACGCCCTACGCGCTGGTCGTCGCGGCCGATATGCCGCTGCTGAGCGCCGAGCTGCTCGGGGCGATGCTCGCGCGCCCGCGCGACTACGATGTGCTGGCGCCGCGGGCCGCGCGGGCGCGCAACGCGCTCGGCCTGGAGCCGCTGCACGCGGTGTACAGCCGCGGCTGCCTGGGGCCGCTGCGGGCGGCGCTGGAGCGGGGCGTGCGGCGGGTCGCCGACGCGCTCGCGCCGCTGCGCGTGGTGACGATCGAGGCGCAGGAGCTGGCCCGGCACGACCCACAGGGCCACGCGCTGCTCAACATCAACACCCCCGCGGACCTGGAGGCGGCGCGGCGGCTGATCGGCGGGGCGTAGCGCCCGCCGCCGCTCGCGCGAGATGAGATCGCTACTGGCGGTTGCCGTCCCTTCTGCATCTGCAGGCCCGGCCGTGCTATGCTGAAGCTGCGTTCCCGATGAGGGAAAGTGAGGTTCACATGGCCCGGCCGAAACGGCGGTACCCCGTGTGGGGCGCCGCCCGCACATATCTGCAGCAGCACGCGCCGGAGCTGCTCGATAGGCCGCTCCGCATCCGGATGCTCGACGGCCCGCCGCACTCGCCGCGGTACGCCGCGATGGCTGAGATGTGCACCACCAGCCGCTGCCCGCACGGCGTCTCGCCCGAGGCCGCCGCCGCGGGCGACTGCCCGGTGCTCACGTGCCCGCTGCGGCGCTCGGTGCGGATCCTGCTCGACGCGCAGGGGACGGTCGTGCAGGCCATCCACGGCGACATCCACTGGCGCTGAGAGCCGCTTGGCGCCCTCCGCTCGGCCGCCCGGACTGCGCGCGGCCCGCCTCGAACCGGCCTGCGGCGCTCGCCCGAGCGCCTGAAGGCCCGCCCCGCTCCCTCATAGAAGCAGCAGCACCTGGACGAGCACGATCTTGGCGATCATCGCGACCGGGTAGACCGTCGCGTAGCCGATGTTGGGCAGGTCGCTGTCGGCCTGCTCGAGCGCGAATCCGAGCACGGCCGGCTGGGTCTGGAGGCCGGCGACCATCCCGATCGCCAGGCTCATCGGGATCTTGAGCAGCCGGTGCCCGACCCACAGCACGGCCAGCGACGCGGCGCAGGTGACGAGCGCGCCGGCCAGGAAGATCGCCAGGCCGCCGCCCTGGGTGAGCGTGCTGGCGAACACGTACCCCGAGCGCGTGCCGACGCCGGCCAGGAAGAGCACCAGCCCGAGCTGGCGCAGGGTCAGGTTCGCGCTGTACGGCATGCTCCAGATCATCGGGCCGGTGCGCTCGAGCGCGCCCAGCACCAGCGCGACGAGCAGCGGGCCGCCCGCGAAGCCGAGCCGCAGCGTCAGGCCGCCGGGCAGCGGGAACGGCACCAGCCCGAGCAGCACCCCGAGGGCGATCCCCAGGCTGAAGGTCAGCACGTCGATCTCGCTCAGCGAGCGGTACGAGTCGCCGAAGAAGGCCGTCACCGCGTCCATCTGCGAGCGCGGCGCGACCACCCGCACCCGGTCGCCGAGCTCGATCACCATGTCGCCGCGCGGCAGCAGCTCCACGTCCCCGCGCCGCACGCGCGTGACGACGGCGCCGAACTGCTCCGGCAGCTGCAGGTCGCGCAGGCGGCGCCCCGCGACCGATGGGCTCGAGACGAAGATGCGGCGGTAGTCGAGCTCGCTGCGCTCGTGCTCGAGGCGCTCGTCGACCGGCTCGCCCAGGTACTCGGTCACGCGCGCCAGCTCAGCGGGCGCGCCGACGATGCTGACCAGGTCGCCGGGCATCAGGCGCGTCTTGCCGCCGGCGAGCGAGAGGGCGCCCTGGTGCTTGACCCGCCCGATGATCACGTCCCACCCGTGGCGGCGTACCAGATCCTCGATCGACTCCGTGCCGGCGTCCGGCCGGGTGACGCGGATGGTCTGGTTGGCGAGGCGGCGCTGGGCGATGCCGCGCATGGCCCGCTGCTCGGCGGCGTAGTCGGTCCTCCACAGCCGCTGGGCGATCACGATCATCAGGATCGCGCCGCACACGCCCATCGGGTAGGTCACCGAGTAGCCGACCACCGGCTCGCCGAGGAGCTGCTCCAGGTTGGGCGCCGCGCTGCGCTGGAGCTGCTCGATCGCGCTCGCCAGCGCCGGCGTGTTGGTGAGGCTCCCGGCCAGCACCCCGGCCGCGAGCGCCGGCGAGAACCCGAGGGCGAGCGCCGCGGCGGCGGTGAGCGCCGTCGCCAGCAGGATCGCGCCCGCGACCAGCAGGTTGTCGCGCAGGCCCTTGCGGCGCAGCGCAGCGAAGAACCCCGGGCCGCTGCTGAGGCCGATCGTGTAGACGAAGATGATCAGCCCGAGCTGGTAGATCACCTCCGGCAGCCCGAGGTCCGGGTCGAGCGACCCGAACGCCAGGCCGACGAACAGCACCGCGGCGACGCCCAGGCTGGTGCCGCGCACCGTGATGCGGCCGAGCGGGTAGCCGAGAGCGGCGACGACGAACAGGAGCAGGAGCGGGTTGCTGCGCAGGATCTCAATCATTGGTCGTGTCTCGCTGCCAGCGGCTCCGACCCGGGTGTGGAGCCCGGCCCACATCGTAGCACGGGTTGCGGCCTCGCGTGGGCGTGTTGCGACATCCCCACCGATGGTGGTCAAGGCGCATCGGCAGCGGCGCCGCGCGACGGTAGCATGGGCATGTCGAACGGGCCCAGCGGGCGCTTGCCCTCCCGGTCCACACAGGAGGTATGACATGCGCGACCTGATCGTCATCGGCGGCGGCGCGGCGGGCCTCTCGGCCGCGATGTACGCGCTGAGCAAACAGCTCGACGTGCTGCTGATCGCCAAGACACTCGGCGGCAAGGCCGGCTGGCACCAGCAGCTGCTGGGCCAGGCCTCGCCGGAGTATATTGCCGGAGAGGAGATCGTAAGCTCCTTCGAGCGGAAGCTGCGCGAGCGCCCGGACCACGTGCTGCTCGACGAGGTCTCCAGGGTCACGAAGACGGCCGGGGTGTTCCAGGTGGAGACGGCGCACAACGGCGTTCTGGAGAGCACCGCGGTGATCGTCGCGACGGGCGTGACGCCCGTTCCTCTGGACGTGCCCGGCGCCACGGAGCTGCTCGGCCACGGGCTGGGCTACTCGGCGACGACGCACGCCCCGGCGCTGGCCGGCAAGTACGCCGCGGTCATCGGTGACACCGAGCGGGCGCTGCGCGGCGTGAACGAGCTCTCGCGCATCGCCGAGAAGGTGTACCTGATCGTGTCGAACCGGGCGGCGCTGGTCTCGCCGCTAGGCCTGGCGCTGCAGTACCGCGCGAACGTCGAGGTGCTGGAGGGCTACCGGGTCGAGGAGCTTCTGGGCGGCTTCAACGTCGAGGAGATCGTGCTGTCCCCGCCGCACGGCCCGCTGCGCCGGCTGGCGGTCGACGCGGTCTTCGTGGACCTGGGGCTGCGGCCGAACAGCGCGATGGTGCGCGACCTGGCCGTCACTGAGCTCTCGGGTCTGATCAAGGTGGACGACCGCAACGCCACGACGCTGCCCGGGCTGTACGCGGCTGGGGACGTGACCACGACCTTCAGCGAGCACATCCTGATCGCGGTCGGCGAGGGCGCCCGCGCGGCGATGAACGCGCACACCTACATTCTCGGCCGCGCGCCGGCCAGGGTCGAGCGCTGACGCCGCAGCTACAGCGTCCCAGCAGGACTGACGCGGTAGTTCGCACCCGCTAGAGGGGCTTGGGGAGGCCTCGCCTCCCCAGAACACCCTCTTCCCGCCGCTCTGCGGCGACTGTGTCGCCGCAGAGCGGTGAAAGAAGAGTCTGTGGAGGGCCGCAAGCCCTCCACACCTCCCCGCTGAGGAGGCCGGTCAGCGTTGACCGTGTGACTCCTAACACAATGAGGTGGTCTCAATGACGAAACAGCGAATCCTCATCCCGCTGGACGGCTCGGCGTTCAGCCGGCAGGTCCTCGGCCAGGTGCGCCGGCTGTTCCGGCCGGAGGATGTGGAGCTGATCCTGCTGCACGTCGCGCCGCCGCCGAGCGCCCTCGTCGCCAACCCGCCGCGCGTCCTCACCACAGCCTGGGGGACGCCGCTGTACGTCTCGGAGCGGGACGCGGCCCGCGCCCGGCACCCGATCTACGTCACGCAGGTCGAGGCGAGCCTGGGCGCGCATCTGGTGTCTCAGATGCGCCCGGAGGCGCAGGAGCTCGAGGAGGCCGGGTACGAGGTGAGGATCACGGTCCGCTTCGGTGACCCGGCGACGGCGATCGTGGCCGCGATTGTGGAGGAGGGCGCCACGCTGGTGGCCATGGCGACGCACGGGCGCACGGGGCTGATCCACCTGCTGCTCGGGAGCGTCGCCGAGCAGGTGCTGCGGCAGAGCCGGGTGCCGGTGCTGCTGGTGCGGCCGCAGGCCGATAGCTAAGCGCGGCGCTCGCTTCAGCCGAGGCACAGGGGCTCGCCTGCGCCCGCCTCCGCCCACTGCTCGGCGAGGGCGGGGCCGTTGGCTGCCATCCAGGCCGAGAGCGCGCGCCCCTGGTCGAGCACGGAGGCGTGGTACTCGGGCGCGCCCTCCGGCGTCGAGCGCACCCGCCCCAGCTCGCCCTGCAGCCAGAGCACCTCGATCATCGGCGGGAGCGCGGCCGCCTCCTGCCCGGTGAGCGGCGCCTCGGCGGCGTACGCCCCGAGCAGGAGCAGCGCGCGCTCCAGGTCGAGCGGGCCCGAGAACACCCCCCAGGTCTGCTCGCGGCGCGGCTCGCTGGCGAAGGCCACCAGCGCATCCGCCAGGTCCACCAGGCGCGCGTCCCAGCTCGCCTGGTCGAAGTCCAGCAGCGCCGCGACCTGATCCCCCCTGAAGCGCAGGTTATCGCTGTGGATATCGCCGTGGATCACGAGGTGCGGCAGCGCGGCGTACACGGCGTCGGACAGCGCGGCCCGCAGCTGCGCCGAGCGCTGGCTGTACCAGGTGAGCGGCTCGTGGAGCTCGCCCATCACGTCGCGCTCGATCAGCTGCGTCGCCAGCGCGTCCACGCCCCACGGGCTGTAGCGCGGCGCGGCGGCTGCGGGCGGCGGCGGAAAGCCGATGACGGCCCGGTGGTAGCGGGCGAGCGTGGCGCCCACGCTGGCGAGCTGCTGCGGCCGGCAGGGGTCGTGCGCCTCGCCCTCGACGAAGGCCTGGACCTCGTAGTAGCGCTGGTTGAGCTGCAGCAGCGTCCCGCCGTCGCGGGTGGGGATGAGCGGCGGCACGGGCGCGTCGCGCTCGCGCAGCCAGGCGATCAGGGCGTGGCGGTAGCGCAGCAGCGGCTCGGTGAAGCGCCGGTGGTTGCGGCGCACCACGTAGCGCCCGCGGGTGGTCCTGACGAACGCCGTCTCGTTGACGTAGCCGTGGGCCGCGGGGCTGAACTCGACCGGCGTGCCCAGGTCGTAGTGGCTGAGCACGCCGGCGATGTCTCTGGCGGTAAGCACCTCGGGCGACCTCCGCCGTCCTATTCCTCCTTCGGCCGCACGAGCAGGAGCGGCGCCGCGCTCGCCTGGAGCACCTTGTCGGCCACGCTCCCCAGCGTCCAGCGCTTGATGCCGCTGTAGCCGTGGGTCGCCATCACCACCATGTCCGCCTGCTGCTCGGCGACCTGGTCGACGATCACATCCGCGGCGGCGCCGACCTCCACGACGGCGCGCGCGTTGATCCCCTCCGAGCGCATCCCGGCGACCAGCATATCGAGCTCGGTCTGCGCCCGCCGCCGCAGCTCCTGGGTCAGCTCCTCCAGCTCCGGGATCGGGCGGCCCAGCCGCTGCAGCCCGACGGCGCTCTGCCCGTCGACGGCCTCCAGCAGCACGAGCTCGGCGCCGCTGCGCCTGGCGAGCTCCGTCGCGATCGGGAGCGCCTGGCGCGCGAACGACGAGCTGTCGAGCGGGACGAGCACGCGCCGCAGCGTGGGGGGATCGGCGGGGGCCTGCGCGTAGGCGCGCACGACGAGCACCGGCACCGTGCTCGCCTGGACCACCTTGTCGGTGACGCTGCCCATCGCCCAGCGCTTGATGCCGCTGTAGCCGTGGGTCGCCATCGCGATCAGCGGCGCCTGGGCGCTGGTGGCGGCCTCCACGATCGCCTCCGGCGCTGAGCCGGCGCACACCTCGCCGCTGACCACCAGGCCGAGCGCGCGCAGCTGGCCGGCGCGGGGCTCCAGGTAGCCCTCGGCGGCCTCGCGCAGCCGCTTCCAGATCTGCTCCACGCGGGCCCGTGTCCGCTCCGGCGGCTCGCCGGTGACGTACATCATCGGGATGATCTCATCGAAGCCGTCGACCGTCTCGAGCACCCGGAGCAGGTGGACCCGGGCGCCGAGGATCGGCGCGAGCATCCGGACGTAGGGCAGCACCTGCTCGGCCGACGCGGAGCCGTCCAGCGGCACCAGTATCGTTTGTATCGCTTGCATGGTCGCCTCCTCTCTCACGAGTTCTGCGGTCGTGTTGTCCGCCGCTATGCGGGGAGGCGAGGCCTTCCCCGACCCCACCGCTCACGCGGCCGCCCTGGCGGGCTTCCTGCGCGAGCTCTCCGCCGGGTGATCTCTGCCGCCTACGTCGGGATGCGCTCGAGCATCTCGTGCTCGGCGGGCTCGCGCCGCTCGGTGATCGCCGGCGGCCGGATCACCAGCACCGGCGTGCTCGACCGGCACACCACCGCGTCGGCGGTGCTGCCCATCAGCATCCGCGCCACCCCGCTGCGCCCGTGGGTCGCCAGCGCGATCAGGTCGAAGGTGTGCTCGTGCGCGTACTCCAGGATCGCCTGCGGCGCGTAGCCGAGCGCGATGTCGGTCTTGACCTGAAGCTGCCGCTCCCGCAGCCGCTGGGCGACCTGCTCGAGGTAGCCCAGGGACTCCTCGCGCCATACGTCGAGGGCGCGCTGGTCGATCCCGGTGGCGTGCGCCGTCAGCGCGTAGCCGAGCAGCGGCGGGTCGATCGCCTGCAGCAGCGTGTACTCGGCGTCGAACAGCTGCCCGAACGCCACCGCGGGCTCCAGCACCGCCTCCGCCAGCGCCGAGCCGTCGAGCGGGATCAGCACCCGCCGGCAGACGCGCTCGTAGGCGCTCTCCAGCAGGTCGAGCACCCCGTCGCGCGGCCGCGTCAGCAGCACCGGCAGCGGCAGCGAGCGCACGAGCGCGTCGGCGACGCTCCCGACCGCCAGCCGGGCCAGCGAGCCGCGGCCGTGGGTCGTCAGCACCACCATGTCCGCGCCCAGCGCCAGCGCGTGCTCGCGGAGCGTCGGCACGACCGGGCCGACGAGCACGCTGGTGGTGATCGGGACCTCCCAGCGCTCCGACAGATTCGTGGCTAGCTGGTCGAGGTACAGCCGGATGCGCGCCTGCATCGAGAGGTCATCGCTGTCGGGGTGCAGCAGGTGGACGAGGTCGTGCGGCGAGGGCGGGACGCAGACGTGAGCCAGATGTACGGCCGCACCGGATCGGCGCGCGATCGTGAGCGCGAGCGGCAGCGCGTGCTCTCCGAAGGCCGAGCCGTCCAGCGGGACCATGAGTGTCCGATACATCGATATCCTCCTTTCGGGCCGGGGCGGTGCTGCGCCCCGCCGTTCCACCCCTCCACACCACTCCCACCGCGCCTACGCGGCCTTCTCAGGCGGGCGGCGGCGCAGGAGCTCGGCGCCCCCGCGCTCGCGGCCGAACGAGAGCGCCAGGGCGTGCTCGGGGCACACCTCGATGCACGCCTGGCACAGGATGCACTCGCTCGACATGACGCGCTCGCCGCGGGCCAGGTAGTCCGTCACCTGGATGTCCATTGGGCAGACCGCGACGCAGGCGCCGTGCCCCTCGCACCGCTGCGGGTCGCCGCGGACTCTGAGCAGCGCGAAGCGCGCGCCGAGCTTCAGCGGCACGGCGACCGGGCAGAGGTACTTGCAGAAGGCGCGGTTGTCCCGCAGGGCCAGCGCCAGCGCGACGCCGGCGGCGTAGTACAGCGCGCTGCCGCCGAGGAACCAGGCGAGCGCCGTCGCTCCGCCCGCCCCCGGCCGGTAGGCCAGCCCGTACCACAGCGTCGCCACCAGCGCGGCGCTCAGGCCGAAGTGCGCGTAGCGCAGCTGGCCCCACCCGGGCGCGAGCCGGCCCGGGCTGCGCTTGTACGGCAGCTGGTCCAGCGCCATCGCCGTCCAGCACGCCCAGCCGCACCAGACGCGGCCGAAGAGGAGCGGCCCGAAGATCTTGGCGATCAGGTAGTGGAGCAGCGCGCCGGCGAAGATGCCGGAGAACAGCTCGAAGAACAGCCCTTCGATCTGGAAGAGCGCCGCGGCCGAGTCGCGGAACGCCGCGGCGCCGAACAGGCTCGTGCCGAGCAGAAGGTGCAGCAACCGCCGCCTCAGCGGCTGGTCGTAGCGCGCGCACGTGAAGTAGAGCGCCAGCCCGACCGCCGCTGAGACGGCTATATACAAGGCGTAGAACGGCGCGGAGGCGACGCCGGCGTATCGCCAGGCGACGAGCGCTAGCCCGCCCAGGCCGAGTGCGAGCACGGCCAGCTCGAGCTTCTTGCTGCGGTCGAAGACCAGGCGACGTTTCACGGCGACCTCCTCGTGCCGGCTACGCCGGTGACGTCTTCATGGTATGCCGGCGCCCTGCCCGGCGGCGATAAGAAGCGTCCACCGAGGAGTAAGGTATCTCCACCGCGCGTCAGACCAGGCGGTCGTCGAACGTGCTGAGCGCCTGCAGGTAGTTGGCGCGCTCGAAGGCCGCCGGCGCTGCGACGGCGATCTGGCTCATGCTGCCCTGCATCTGGGCGATCGACTCATACTCGCGCTCCTGCATCCACGCCTGGAGCTCGGCCAGGATGTCCGCCAGGCGCTCGGGGCCGCGCGCGATCAGCTCCGAGGCCAGCATGGCCACGCGCGCGCCGGCCATCATGGCCTTGAGCACATCGAGGCCGCTGTGGACGCCGCCGGTCAGCGCCAGGTCGGCGTCGACGCGGCCGTAGAGGATGGCGACCCAGCGCAGCGGCAGGCGCAGGTCCGCCGAGGTGCTCAGCGTCAGGTTCGGCACCACCTCCAGCGTGTCTAGGTCGAAGTCCGGCTGGTAGAAGCGGTTGAAGAGCACCAGCCCGTTGGCGCCGGCATCGACGAAGCGGGTGGCGATGTGCGGCAGCGCGGTGAAGAACGGGCTGAGCTTCACCGCCAGCGGGATGCGGACCTGCGCGCGGATATCGCGCACCAGCGCGACGTAGGTGTCCTCCAGCTCCGCGCTGCTGAGCGACGGGTCGGTCGGCAGGTAGTAGATGTTCAGCTCGAGCGCGTCGGCGCCGGCCTGCTCGATCAGCCGGGCGTACTCGATCCAGCCGCCCGACGATATGCCGTTCAGGCTGCCGATGACCGGGATGCTGACCGCCTCCTTGACGCGGCGGAGGTGCTCGAGGTAGGCCTCCGGCCCGACGTTGTAGCGGTCGAGGTCCGGGAAGTAGCTCTGCGCCTCGGCGTAGCTCTCGCTGCCCCGGCTCAGGAAGTGGTCCAGCGCGTGGGCGTCGTGCAGGATCTGCTCTTCGAACAGCGAGTGCATGACCACCGCGGCGGCGCCGGCGGCCTCGAGGCGCTTGATGCGGTCCAGCTTCTTCGAGAGCGGCGAGGCCGAGGCCACCAGCGGGTTGCGCAGCCGGAGGCCGAGGTAAAAAGTGGTCAGGTCGACCATTGGAAGCTCCTTGCTAGGATCACTGCGGTGTGCCGTGTGGCCGAAGGGCTGCGAGCGACGCCCGCAGCCCTCCCGCCACACCCGCGCAGCGCCGCTCAGCTCGTGGGCGCGAGCAGCGCCGCCATCTGCTGGTAGCGCTGCCAGCGGCGCTCGACGGCGCGGCGCGCCTGCTCGAGCAGCTCCTCGGCGCGCGCCTCGTCGCTCTGCAGCAGCATGCGGAAGCGGGTCTCGTTGTAGAGGTACTGCTCGAGCGGGATGCTGGGCGCCTTCGAGTCGAGCGTCAGCGGGTTCTTGCCCTCCGCCTCGCGCGCCGGGTTGTAGCGGTACAGCGGCCACGCGCCCGACTGCACGGCCAGCTTCTGCTGCTCCAGCCCGCGGCGCATGTCGATGCCGTGGGCGATGCAGTGGCTGTAGGCGATGATCAGCGACGGCCCGTCGTGGGCCTCGGCCTCCAGCATCGCCCGCAGCGTCTGCTGGTCGTCGGCGCCCATGGCGACCTGGGCCACGTAGACGTTGCCGTAGCTCATCGCCATCAGCCCCAGGTCCTTCTTCGCCGCCGCCTTGCCGCGCGCGGCGAACTTGGCGACGGCCGCCGGCGGCGTGGCCTTGGACGCCTGGCCGCCGGTGTTGGAGTAGACCTCGGTGTCGAGCACCAGGATGTTGACGTCGCGGCCGGAGGCGAGCACGTGGTCCAGGCCGCCGTAGCCGATGTCGTAGGCCCAGCCGTCGCCGCCGATGATCCAGACGCTCTTGCGCACCAGGGCATCGCAGACGCTGAGGAGCTCGTGGACGCGCTCCGCGACCGACGGCTTCCCGTTGCGCGACGCGTCGCCGGCCGCTACCGCCTGCAGCGCCGCCAGGCGCTCCTTCAGCTGCGCGACGCGCTCGCGCTGCGCGGCGATCCCGGCCTCGGTCGTCTGGTCCGCCTCGAGCAGCGCCTGTACCAGCTCCGGTCCGATCTCGTCCGCCAGGCTGGTCAGGAGCTCGCGCGCGTGCTCGGCGTGCTTGTCGAGCGTCAGGCGCATCCCGAGGCCGAACTCGGCGTTGTCCTCGAACAGCGAGTTGGCCCACGCCGGGCCGCGCCCGTCCGCGTTGACGGTGTAGGGCGTGGTCGGCAGGTTGCCGCCGTAGATCGACGAGCAGCCGGTGGCGTTGGCGATGATCGCCCGGTCGCCGAACAGCTGGGTCACCAGCTTGATGTAGGGCGTCTCGCCGCAGCCGGCGCAGGCGCCGGAGAACTCGAACAGCGGGATCATGAGCTGCGAGTTCTTGATCGTGCCGAGCCCGAACTGCGTCCGGTCCGGGTCGGGCAGGCGCAGGAAGAACTCCCAGTTGGCCCGCTCGCGCTCGCGGATGGGCAGCTGCGGCTCCATGTTGATCGCCTTGCGGCCGGCCTGGCGCTTGTCCTTCACCGGGCAGGCCTCGATGCACAGGCCGCACGCGGTGCAGTCCTCCGGCGCCACCTGCAGCGTGTAGCGCATGTCCGGCGCCTCCTTGAAGCGCGCCGGGGCCGAGAGGAACGAGGCCGGCGCGCCCTCCAGGCACTCGGGGGGGTACACCTTGGTGCGGATCACGGCGTGCGGGCAGACGAGCGCGCACTTCCCGCACTGGATGCAGATGTCCGGGTCCCAGATCGGGATCTCGAGCGCGAGGTTGCGCTTCTCCCAGCGGCTGGTGCCGCTGGGGAAGGTGCCGTCGGCGGGCAGCGCGCTCACCGGCAGCTCGTCGCCGCGCCCGGCGATCATGGGGCCGATCACCTCGCGCACGAACTCCGGCGCCTCATCCGGCACCGGCGGCCTGCGCGCCGCCCCGTTCGTCGCCACCGGCACGCTCCAGCGCGATGTGTCGACCTCGTAGAGCCGCTCGAGCGTCTGGTCGACCGCGCGGAAGTTGCGCTGCACCACCGCCTCGCCGCGCTTGCCGTAGGTCTTGCGGATGCTGTCCTTGATGCGGGCGATCGCCTCCTCGCGCGGCAGCACGCCGCTGATGGCGAAGAAGCAGGTCTGCATGACGGTGTTGATCCGCCCGCCCATGCCGGTGGCCCGCGCGACGCCCGTGGCGTCGATCACGAAGAAGCGCAGGCGGCGCTCGAGGATCGTCTTCCGCACGTCGGCCGGCAGGTGCTGCTCGACCTCGTCGGGCCCGTAGGGGCTGTTGAGCAGGAACACGCCGCCGGGCAGCGCGTGCTGCAGCACGTCGAAGCGCTCCAGGAAGCCGAACTGGTGGCAGGCGACGAAGTTGGCCTCGCTGATCAGGTACGGCGCGCGGATGGGGTGCGGGCCGAAGCGCAGGTGCGAGATCGTGACCGAGCCGGACTTCTTCGAGTCGTACACGAAGTAGCCCTGGGCGTAGTTCTCCGTCTCCTGGCCGATGATCGTGATCGCGTTCTTGTTGGCGCCCACGGTGCCGTCGGCGCCGAGCCCCCAGAACATACAGCGCACGGTGCCGGCGGGCTCGATCGAGAACGCCGGGTCGTAGCGCAGGCTGGTGTGGGTCAGGTCGTCCTCGATCCCGATCGTGAAGTGGTTCTTCGGCGCGGGGCTGCGCAGCTCGTCGAAGATCGCCTTCACCATCGCCGGGGTGAACTCCTTGGAGGAGAGGCCGTAGCGGCCGCCGATGACGGTGGGCAGCTGCTCGAATCTGCGCTGCGCCTGCTGGCCCTCGGCGAGCGCCGCGACCACGTCGAGGTACAGCGGCTCGCCGGCGCTGCCGGGCTCCTTGGTGCGGTCGAGCACCGCGATCGCCTGCACGGTCGGCGGGAGCGCCGCGAGGAAGTGCTGGACTGAGAAGGGCCGGAACAGGTGGACGTTGACGACGCCGACCTTCTCGCCGCGGTCGGCGAGGAAGCGCGCCGTCTCCTCGGCGGTCTCGGCGCCGGAGCCCATCAGGACGATCACGCGCTCGGCGTCCGGCGCGCCGACGTAGTCGAACAGGTGGTACTGGCGGCCGGTCAGCGCCGCGAAGCGGTCCATCGTGCGCTGGACGATCTCCGGGCAGGCCAGGTAGTACGGGTTGGCGCGCTCGCGGGCCTGGAAGGCGACGTCCGGGTTCTGCGCCGTCCCGCGGATCACCGGCCGCTCCGGCGAGAGCGCCCGGTCGCGGTGGGCGCGCACGAGCCGGTCGTCGATCATCGCGCGCATGTCGGCGTCGCTCAGCGGCTGGATGGTGTTGATCTCGTGCGAGGTGCGGAAGCCGTCGAAGAAGTGCAGGAACGGCACGCGCGCCTCGAGCGTCGCGGCGTGGGCGATCAGCGCCAGGTCCTGCGCCGCCTGGACCTGGTGCGAGGCGAGCAGCGCCCAGCCGGTGGCGCGGGTGGCCATGACGTCGCTGTGGTCGCCGAAGATCGACAGCGCCTGGGCGGCGACCGAGCGCGCCGCGACGTGGAAGACCGCCGGGGTCAGCTCGCCGGCGATCTTGTACATGTTGGGGATCATCAGCAGCAGGCCCTGCGAGGCGGTGAACGTGGTCGCCAGGGCGCCGGTCTGCAGCGCGCCGTGGAGCGCGCCGGCGGCGCCGCCCTCGGACTGCATCTCGACGACCAGCGGCGTGGTGCCCCACAGGTTCGGGCGCCCCGCCGCAGCCCACGCGTCGGCCTGCTCGCCCATGCCGGTCGAGGGGGTGATCGGGTAGATCGCGATCACGTCGCTCACCCGGTAGGCTACTGCGGCAACCGCCTCGTTGCCGTCGATGGTTACGAAGCTACGCTTCATAGAAACCTCCGCAGCGGGCCGCCGCCTCAAGGCCTCGGCAGGCTCGGTTGAGCCGGCGGCGGGGAACGCGGTTATTCGCGATGTGGTGCGCTGCCGCACCGGCGCGGCAGCAGCCAGCAGCTCCGCGGTCGTTGCCTTCCCAAGCTCCTCCAAGAGGTGCGGCGGCCCGCGTCAGCCCTGCGGCTGACCCCAGTATAGGCCGGCGGATCTGCCCGGCGGGTGAAGGGGCCGCAACCGCCGATTGTCATTCGGGGACGGCCGCCGCATCGCTAGCCACCGCCGAGCAGGGCCAGCACCACGCCCCCGGCGACGGCGCTGGCGATCTGGCCGGCGGTGTTGGCGCCCATCGCGTGCATCAGCAGGAAGTTCTCGAAGTCGTCCTCCTGGACGACCCGCTGCGCCACGCGGGCCGCCATCGGGAAGGCGCTGATGCCGGCCGCGCCGAGCAGCGGGTTCAGGCGCACCCGGCTCACCAGGTTGAGGCCCTTCGCGAACAGCAGGCCGGCCGCCGTGTCGAGCGCGAAGGCCAGGATGCCGAGCGCCAGGATGAACAGCGTGTCGATGCGCAGGAACGCCTCGGCCTGCATCGTCGAGCCCACCGCCAGCCCGAGGAACAGCGTCACGATGTTGGCGAGCTCGTTCGACGCCGCGCCGGCGAGGCGCTCCACCACCTGCGACTCGCGCATGAGGTTGCCGAGCATCAGGGTCCCCACCAGCGGCAGCGCCATCGGCACCAGCAGCCCGACGACGACGGTGATCAGCAGCGGGAAGAGCACCCGCGTGCGCCGGCTGATCGTCCGCTGGGTGTAGGGCATGCGGATCTGGCGCTCGCGCTGCGAGGTGAGCCGGCGCATGATCGGCGGCTGGATGATCGGCACCAGCGCCATGTAGCTGTACGCCGCCACGGCGATCGGCCCGAGGAGGTGCGGCGCCAGCTGGTTGCTCACGTAGATCGAGGTCGGGCCGTCGATCGCGCCGATGATCCCGATCGAGGCCGCCTCGTTGAGGTCGAACCCGAGCAGCAGCGCCAGCAGCAGCGTGCCGAAGATGCCGAACTGGCCCGCCGCCCCGAGCAGGAACATCTTCGGGTTCTCGAGCAGCGGCCCGAAGTCGGTCATCGCCCCGATGCCGATGAAGATCAGCAGCGGGAAGAGCTCGTTGGACACGCCGATCTCGTGCAGCACGCGCAGCAGCCCGTGCTCCTCGACCAGCGGCGACAGCGGCAGGTTGGCGAGGATGGCGCCGGCGCCGATCGGCAGCAGCAGCATCGGCTCGAAGCCCTTGGCGACCGCCAGGTAGATCAGCAGGCCGCCGACGGCCACCATCAGCAGCGCGCCCGGCGTGACCTGGCCGAGCCCCGGCAGCAGGCGCCACAGCACGTCCGTGTTCATGCGTCCTCCCGGTCGATGCGCGCCAGCACCTCGCCGTGCTGCACCATCTGCCCGGCCTCCACGTGGACCTCGGCCACCACCCCGGGCTGTGCGGCGCGGATGCTGTTGCGCATCTTCATGGCCTCCAGCACCAGCAGCTCCTGCCCGCGCTCCACCCGCTCGCCCGGCCGCACCAGCACCGTCTCGATCTGCCCCGGCATGGGCGCGGTGACGAGCCCCTGCGCGCCGCCGTTGGTCGCCGGCCGCACCGCGGGCGCCGGGCGGCTCACCGGCGGCGGCGCCGGCTGGGCCGCGGGCGTGACCGCGACCTGCGGCAGCGACTCGCCGTCGCTGAGGCGCACATCGAACTCGGCGTCGCCCACGCGCACCCGGAAGCGGCCGCCGGCCTCCTCCTGCACGTCGATGACGTACGATGTCCCGTCGATCTCGATCGTATAGCGTCGCATCGCTCGTTCCTGCTCGGGCTAGCCGCGCCCCGGCGGCCAGCTGCGGTTCTGGCGCGTGCGCCCGGCCGCCACCCAGCGGCTGGCGTGCAGCAGCGCGCCGGGCTGGTGGCTGCGCGCGGCGGGCGCGGCCTCCTTGCGCTGCAGCCTGCGGTGCGTGAGCACCGCGATGGTGATCGCGGTCACGAGGGCGGGCGCCAGCTCCTGTTTGGCGCCGGGGCGGGCCGGGGCTTCGGGCGCGGCCTGCTCGCGCTCGGTCCGCAGCAGCGCGGCCACCACTCCCCAGAGCAGGGCGAGCAGCGCGAAGACCAGCGCCATCCCCTGCAGCGCGATCCAGATGCCGGCCGGCAGAAGCTCCACTGCGCCACCTCCTCAGACGGGGAACAGGCCGTGCTTCTTGGGCGGGTTCTGCTGCACCTTCGTGCGCAGCAGCTCCAGCGCCCGGATCAGGCGCGGCCGGGTCTCGCGCGGCTCGATCACCTCGTCGATCTGCCCGACGTCGGCCGCCTTGTACGGGTTGAAGAACGCCTCGCGGTACGCGCGGACGAACTCCCGCTCGAGCGCCTCGCGGTCGGCGGCCTGCTCGAGCTCGTGCCGGTGCAGGATGCGCACCGCGCCCTCGGCGCCCATCACCGCGATCTGCGCGCTCGGCCAGGCGTACACCAGGTCGCTGCGCATCTGCTTGGAGCTGAGCGCCAGGTAGGCGCCGCCGATCGCCCGGCGGGTGATCACCGCGATCTTCGGCACGGTGGCCTCGCAGTAGGCGTAGATCACCTTGGCGCCGTGGCGGATGATGCCGTCGTGCTCCTGCGCCACCCCGGGCAGGTAGCCGGGGCAGTCCACGAAGGTGATCACCGGGATGTTGAAGGCGTCGCAGGTGCGCACGAAGCGCGCGATCTTATCGCTGGCGTTGATGTCGAGCACGCCCGCCGCCACCATCGGCTGGTTGGCGACGATGCCGACCGAGTAGCCGTCCAGCCGGGCGAAGCCGACCACGGCGTTCGGCGCGTAGTCGGGCTGGATCTCGAGGAAGCTGTCGTGGTCGATGATCCGCCCGATCACGGCGAGCATGTCGTAGGGCTGGCTCTCGTCGCACGGCACGGCCTCGTTGAGCGCGTCGTCCATGCGGCCGGCGGCGTCGTAGGCGGCGATCGCCGGCGGGTCCTCGGTGTTGTTCTGCGGCAGGTAGCTGAGCAGCTGCTTGACCAGCTCGATCGCGGCGGCGTCGTTGTCGGCCAGCAGGTGGGCGACGCCGCTCTTGCTGGCGTGGACCACCGGGCCGCCGAGCTCCTCCAGGCTGACCGCCTCGCCGGTCACCGCCTTGATCACCTCCGGGCCGGTGATGAACATGTAGCTGTTGGAGCGGCCCATGATCACGAAGTCGGTCAGCGCGGGCGAGTAGACCGCGCCGCCGGCGCACGGCCCGAGGATGACCGAGATCTGCGGGATCACGCCCGAGGCGAGCACGTTGCGGACGAAGACCTCGCCGTAGGCCGCCAGGCTGCGCACCCCCTCCTGAATGCGCGCGCCGCCCGAGTCGTTGATGCCGATCAGCGGCACGCCGCTCTCCAGCGCCAGGTCCTGGATGCGGCAGATCTTCTGCGCCTGCACCACCGAGAACGAGCCGCCGAGCACGGTGAAGTCCTGGGCGAAGACGGCGACGCGCCGGCCGTTGATCTTGCCGAAGCCGGTGATCACGCCGTCGCCGGGGTAGCGCTGCTCGGCCATGCCGAACTCGGAGCTCTGGTGGGTGGCGAGCGCGCCCAGCTCCTGAAACGAGTCCTGGTCGAGCAGCAGCGCGATGCGCTCGCGCGCGGTGAGCTTGCCGCGCCTGTGCTGCTGCGCGATCCGCTCCGGCCCGCCGCCCAGCAGCGCCCGCTCGCGCATCGCCCGCAGTGTGTCTAGCTGTTGGATCATCGTCTCTCTCGTCTCGGCGGGGGTGTGCGGAGGGCCAGCGGCCCTCCACACAGCACCCCTCACAGGTACTGGAGCTCGCGCGCCGCCGCGGTGAGCGATTCGCGGTACGCCGGGTGCGCGATGTCGATCAGCGCCCGCGCCCGCTGCGCCAGCGTCTTGCCGTGCAGGTGCGCCACGCCGTACTCCGTCACCACGTAGCGCACGTCGTAGCGGCTGGTCACCACCCCAGCCCCCTGATCGAGCGTCGGCACGATGCGCGAGATCGTCCCGCCCTTGGCGGTGGAGGGCAGCGCGATGATCGGCAGCCCGCCCTCCGAGCGCGCCGCGCCGCGGATGAAGTCCACCTGCCCGCCCGCGCCGCTGTAGATGCGCGGGCCGATGCTGTCGGCGCACACCTGGCCGGTCAGGTCGATCTGGATGGCCGAGTTGATCGCCACCATGCGCGTCTGCCGCGCGATCACCCACGGGTCGTTCACGTAGTCGGTCGGGTGCATCTCGACCATCGGGTTGTTGTGGACCCAGTCGAACAGCCGGCGCGTGCCGAGCAGGAAGCCGGCCACCAGCTTGCCGCGGTGGACGGCCTTGGCCTCGCCGTCGATGACGCCCGCCTCGACCAGCTCGATGATCCCGTCCGAGAACAGCTCGGAGTGGACGCCGAGGTGCCGCTTGTGTTTCAGGCAGCGCAGCACCGCGTCGGGGATGGCCCCGATGCCGAGCTGCAGCGTCGCGCCGTCGGGGATGAGCTCGGCGACGTAGCGGCCGATCTGCTCGGCGACCGGGTCCGGCGTGCCTTGGGGGGCCTCGCACAGCGGCCGGTTCGTCTCCACAAACGCGGCGATGCGCGAGATGTGGATGAAGCTGTCGCCGAGCGTGCGCGGCATGCGCTCGTTGATCTCGGCGACCACAGTGCGCGCGTGGAGCGCGGCGGGCAGCGTGCAGCCCACCTCCACGCCGAGCGAGCAGAAGCCGTGCTCGTCGGGCGGCGAGACCTGGATCAGCGCCACGTCGATCGGCAGCTGGCCCGAGCGGAAGAGGCTGGGGATCTCCGAGAGATAGACGGGCGTGAAGTCGGCGCGGCCCTCGTGCAGCGCCCTGCGCGAGTTGGCGCAGGCGAAGAACACGTTGTGGCGGAAGCTCTCGGCCAGCTCGGGGGCGGTGGTCGGGTCGGTGCCCGCCGTCAGGATGTGGACGACCTCGACTGCGCGGAGCTCCGGGCCGCGCGCGGCCAGCGCCTCGAGCAGCGGCGTGGGGACGCCACAGCCGCTGCCGATGTACACGCGCTGTCCCGGCTGCACCAGGGACACCGCGTCGGCGGGGGTCATCGTGCGCGGAGTCGCGGTTGTGAAGGAGATCATCATCACCACTCCGGATGTCCGGCCCCGCGGCAGCGCAGCCGCCGGCGCCGGGACGATACGCTTTTCGATGCGGAGCATAGCACCAGGCCCAGCGGGTGCGAGGGAAGGGATTGCCACGGCCTGTAGCCATTTGTGAACCAGCTCACAGTTGTCGAACCCTCCGCCTAGGATGCGAGTCCTTATCCCAACCGCGGGCGCCGGCGCGCTAGGCTGGTGGCAGTAGCAGAGGACGGAGGTTGCTCGATGAAAAAGATCCTGGTCGCCTACGACGGCTCGACGCACGCGGACGCCGCGCTCGACATGGCCGCCGACATGGCGCAGCGCTACGGCGCCGCGCTGGTGCTGCTCCACGCGTATCCGCACGTCTCGGACATGCTCGGCACGCCGCACTACGACGAGATGCTCGCGGCGCGCACGCTGCTCGGCAAGAACATCCTCGATGCGGCGCGCGCCCGCCTGCCCGCCGAGCTGGAGGTCGAGACGCAGCTGATCGAGGGGCCGCCGGCGCAGGCGATCCTGCGCGTCGCGGCCGAGGAGGGCTGCGACCTGATCGTGGTCGGGTCGCGCGGGCGCGGGCAGCTCGCCGGGCTGCTGCTGGGGAGCGTCAGCAGCACCGTGGCGCACCACGCCAACTGCCCGGTGCTGATCGTCCACTGACGCGGTGCGGCGGGCGTGCCGCCCGCCTTCCGCTATGTTCGCGGCTCTGCGGCGACGCAGTCGCCCAGAGCCGCGAAGAAAAAGATCTCGGAGGGCCGTAGCCCTCCGAACCTCCCGGCAGCAGGCCGCCCCCGCCAGGGGCGCGAGGGCGAAGCCACCGCACCCCTGGCGGGCGCTAGATGAGGAGCAGGCCGTGAGGCATCTCGCTGTCGTTGTGGGCGCGCTGGGCGCGCTGGCCGGGCTCGGCTGGCTGGGCCTGCAGGTCCCGCCGGCGCCCTTCCCGGACTACCCCCGCCCGACCGTCGGGCTCGACTCTGTTCCGCTGCCGGGCGGGCTCCCGGCGCCGGTGGAGCGCTACTACCGCCTGGTCTACGGCGAGCGGGTGCCGGTGATCCGCTCGGCGGTGCTGACCGGGCGGGCGACCATGCGCATCGGCGGCATCTCCTTCCCGGCCCGCTTCCGCTTCGTCCACGACGCCGGGCGCGGCTACCGCCACTACATCGAGCTGACGCTCTTCGGGCTGCCCGTCGCCCGCGCCGACGAGGCCTTTCTGGACGGCGCCGGGCGCATGGAGCTGCCGGTCGGCACGTTCGACGGCCCGAAGATCGACCAGGCCGCCAACCTGGGGATGTGGGCCGAGGCGAGCTGGTTCCCCGCCGTCTGGCTGACCGACCCGCGCGTGCGCTGGGAGCCGGTTGACGACGCGACCGCCGTGCTGGTCGTGCCCGGCCCCGCCGGCGAGGAGCGCTTCGTCGTGCGCTTCGACCCGGCGACCGGCCGGCTGCTGATGATGGAGGCCATGCGCTACCGCGACGCGGACGGCGAGAAGATCCTGTGGATCGCCGAGAGCCGCGACTGGTGCACGGTCTGCGGCTACACGCTGCCCGCCAGCGGCGCCGCGACGTGGCTGGACCAGGGGCGGCCCTGGGCCGTGTTCACGGTCGAGGACGTGGTCTACAACGCCGACGTGAGCGCGTACCTGCGGGCGCGCGGGCTCTGATGGCGCTCCTGTGCGCCGACTGCAACCGAGGGTTGCGCATTCTTTCCGCCCGGCCGCGCCGCCGTGCAGATACTTAGTTGTGCGGCGAGGGCGATAGAGAGTAGAGGCTCTGCCATGTCCGGTCCAACCACCGCAGTGAAGCAGAAACAGGCGGCCCACCCCAGCGGGGACAACCGCTTCCGCATCCTCGAAGCGACGATGAAGCGGCACCAGCACCAGCCGGCCGCGCTGATCGAAGTGCTGCACAAGGCGCAGGAGCTCTTCGGATATCTGTCGGATGACCTGCTGCTGAATATCGCGCACAGCCTGAAGCTGCCGCCCAGCCGGGTCTACGGCGTCGCCACCTTCTACCACTTCTTCACGCTCGCGCCGCAGGGCGAGCACACCTGCGTCGTCTGCCTCGGCACCGCGTGCTACGTGAAGGGCGCCGCCGCGCTGCTCGCCGCGATCGAGCGCGAGGCGGGCGTCAAGGCCGGCGGCACCACCGCCGACAACCGGCTGTCGCTGCTGACCGCGCGCTGCCTGGGCGCCTGCGGCATCGCGCCGGCGGTGGTCTTCGACGGGACGGTGGCCGGGCAGCAGACGCCAGAGACGGCCCTCGAGCGGGTGAAAGGATGGCTTGAAGATGGAACTCGCTGAGCTGCGCGCCATCGCCGAGCGGGAGCAGCAGCGGCGCAAGCCGATCTGCCTGCGCTGCTGCATGGCCGCCGGCTGCCTCTCGTCCGACGCGCGGACGGTCAAGGAGCGCTTAGAGCAGGCCATCGCCGAGGCCGGCCTGCAGGATAAAGTCGAGGTGCGCGGCGTCGGCTGCCTGCGGCTGTGCAGCCAGGGGCCGCTCGTCCAGGTCGACCCCGACGGCACGTACTACGCGAACGTCACGCCCGAGACCGCGCCGGCGGTGATCGCGGCGCTCGCCGGGTCCGGCGACGGGGAGGCTCCCGCGCCGCGGACGATCGAGCCCGACCACCCCTTCTTCGCGCGGCAGATGCCCGTCGTGCTCGAGAACAGCGGCCGGGTCGACCCGGAGCGGATCGAGTCGTACATCGCCGCCGGGGGCTACCAGGCGCTCTACCACGTCCTGCACGAGATGACGCCCGCCGAGGTGATCGACGCGATCACCCGCAGCGGGCTGCGCGGGCGGGGCGGCGCCGGCTACCCGACCGGCCTCAAGTGGGCCACGGTCGCGAAGGCGAGCGGCGAGCGCAAGTTCGTGGTCTGCAACGGCGACGAGGGCGACCCGGGGGCGTTCATGGACCGCAGCGTCCTGGAGAGCGACCCGCACCGCATCCTGGAGGGGATGGCGATCGCCGCCTACGCCGTCGGGGCGACGCAGGGCTACGCCTACGTCCGCGGCGAGTACCCCCTGGCGATCCGGCGCCTGGAGCTGGCGATCCGCCAGGCGAAGCGCTACGGGCTGCTCGGCAGCCAGATCTTCGACACGGCCTTCGACTTCCGGGTGGACATCCGCATCGGCGCGGGCGCCTTCGTGTGCGGCGAGGAGACGGCGCTGATCGCCTCGATCGAGGGGCAGCGCGGCACCCCGCGCCCCCGGCCGCCCTACCCGGCCCAGCGCGGCCTGTGGGGCTGCCCGACGCTGATCAACAACGTCGAGACCTTCGCCAACATCGTGCCGATCATCCGCAACGGCCCCGAGTGGTTCTCCGGGATCGGCGCGGCCAAGAGCGCGGGCACCAAGGTGTTCGCGCTGGCGGGCAAGATCCGCAACACTGGCCTGATCGAGGTGCCGATGGGCATGACGCTGCGCACGATCGTCGAGGACCTCGGCGGCGGCACCCCGGACGGCACCCCGGTCAAGGCGGTGCAGACCGGCGGGCCGTCGGGCGGCTGCATCCCGGCCACGCTGTTCGACACGCCGGTCGACTACGAGTCGCTGGCGCAGATCGGCTCGATCATGGGCTCCGGCGGCATGATCGTGATGGACGAGCAGACCAGCATGGTGGACGTGGCGCACTACTTTATGGAGTTCTGCATGGACGAGTCGTGCGGCAAGTGCATCCCCTGCCGCGTCGGCACCGTGCAGATGGAGCGGCTCCTGTCCAAGATCCGCGCCGGCCAGGCCGACCGGGAGGACCTGGAGCGGCTGCGCGAGCTGTGCCTGATGGTGAAGGCGACCAGCCTGTGCGGGCTGGGCCAGTCGGCGCCGAACCCGGTGCTCAGCACGCTGCGCTACTTCCCCGAGGAGTACGAGGCGCTGCTCGTCAGTCGTCAGTAGTCGGTGCGCAGCACCCCATGCCGGCGGGTGACCTGACTGCTGGCGGAGAGGCAATCGTCCTATGGCGTCAATAACACTCACAATCAACGGCACCGAGATCAGCGCCGTCGCAGGTGAGAGCATCCTGGACGCCGCCCGGTCGGCCGGCATCGCGATCCCGACGCTCTGCCACCTCGAGGGGCTCAGCGAGGTCGGGGCCTGCCGCCTCTGCCTGGTCGAGATCGAGGGCGCCGCCAAGCTGCAGCCGGCGTGCGTCACGCCCGTCGCCGAGGGCATGCGCGTGCGCACCGACAGCGAGCAGCTGCGGGCGTACCGGCGGATGATCGTCGAGCTGCTGTTCGCCGAGCGCAACCACGTCTGCTCCGTCTGCGTCGCCAACGGCCACTGCGAGCTGCAGGACCTGGCGGTGGAGGTGGGGATGGACCACGTGCGCTACGAGTATCTCTCGCCGGCGTGCGGGGTGGACATCAGCCACCCGCGCTTCGGGATCGACCACAACCGCTGCGTGCTCTGCACCCGCTGCGTGCGCGTGTGCGACGAGGTGGAGGGCGTGCACACCTGGGATGTCTCCGGCCGCGGGGCGCGCTCGCTGGTGATCACCGACCTGAACCAGCCCTGGGGCGCGGCGGCGAGCTGCACCGCGTGCGGCAAGTGCGTGGCGGCCTGCCCGACGGGCGCGATCTTCTCGCGCGGCGCGACGGTGGGCGAGATGCAGCACGAGCCGGCGCGGATCGCGGCGATTGTAAACGCCCGGAAGGAGCGCTGGTGATGACGATGGACCGACCGAGACTGGCGACGGTCTGGCTGGGCGGCTGCTCCGGCTGCCACATGTCGTTCCTCGACCTGGACGAGTGGCTGATCGACCTGGCCGGGCTGGTGGACGTGGTCTACACCCCGATCGCCGATATCAAGACCTACCCGGAGCAGGTCGATGTGGCGCTGGTGGAGGGCGCGGTGGCGAACGAGGAGCACCTGCACACCATCCGCCTGGTGCGGGAGCGCACGAGGCTGCTGGTCGCGTTCGGCGACTGCGCGGTGACGGGCAACGTGACCGCGCTGCGCAACCCGCTCGGCGGGGCCGCCGGGGTGCTCCAGGCCGTGTACGTGGACGGCGTTGACCTGCAGGGGCAGGTGCCCGCCGAGCCGGGGATCGTGCCGCCGCTGCTCGACCGGGTGCTCCCGGTGCACGCGGTGGTGCCGGTGGACGTGTACCTGCCGGGCTGCCCGCCGCCCGCCGCGCGCATCCGCGCCGTGCTCGAGCAGATCATCGCCGGGGAGACGCCGCGGCTCGCGGGGCGCGAGATGCTGAAGTTCGGCTAGTGAGGCTGCACATGGCGCAACGTATCGTGATCGACCCGGTGACCCGCATCGAGGGCCACGCCAAGATCACCATCCACCTCGACGACGCGGGGCAGGTGAGCGAGGCGCGCTTCCACGTGACCGAGTTCCGCGGCTTCGAGCAGTTCTGCGTGGGCCGGCCGCTGTGGGAGATGGCCGGGATCACCTCGCGCATCTGCGGCATCTGCCCGGTCAGCCACCTGCTGGCCTCGGCCAAGGCCGGCGACCGCATCCTGGCGGTCAGCATCCCACCGGCGGCCGAGAAGCTGCGCCGCATGATGAACCTGGCCCAGATCATCCAGTCGCACGCGCTGAGCTTCTTCCACCTGAGCGCGCCGGACCTGCTGCTCGGCCTCGAGAGCGACCCGGGCGCGCGCAACATCTTCGGGCTGATCGCCGCCGAGCCGGAGCTGGCCCGCGGCGGCATCCGGCTGCGGCAGTTCGGCCAGGAGGTGATCGAGCTGCTCGGCGGGCGCAAGATCCACCCGGCCTGGGCCGTCCCCGGCGGCGTGCGCTCGCCGCTGTCCGCCGAGGGCGCGGCGCACATCCGCAGCCGCATCGGCGAGGCGCGCGCCACGGCGCTCGACGCGCTCGGGCGCTTCAAGCGCCTGCTGGAGCAGTACCGCGAGGAGGCCGAGCTCTTCGGCAACTTCCCGACGCTGTTCATGGGCCTGGTCGGGCCGGACGGCGCCTGGGAGCACTACGACGGCGCGCTGCGCTTCGTGGACGGCTCCGGGGCGATCGTCGCCGATGGCCTCGACCCGGCGCGCTACCGGGAATACATCGGCGAGGCGGTCGAGCCGTGGTCCTACCTGAAGTTCCCGTACTACCGGCCCTACGGCTACCCGGACGGCGCCTACCGCGTCGGGCCGCTGGCGCGGCTGAATATCTGCTCGCACATCGGCACCCCCGCCGCCGACGCGGAGCTGCGCGCCTTCCGCGACTACGGCAAGGGCGCGGTGACGTCGTCCTTCTTCTACCACTACGCGCGGCTGATCGAGATCCTGGCCGGCGTCGAGCTGATCGAGCAACTGCTGGACGACCCGGATATCTACTCGGACCGGCTGCGCGCCGAGGCCGGCATCAACCAGCTCGAAGGGGTCGGCGTCAGCGAGGCGCCGCGCGGCACGCTCTTCCACCACTACCACGTCGACCGCAGCGGGCTGATCACCTCGGTGAACCTGCTGATCGCCACCGGGCAGAACAACCTGGCGATGAACCGCGCCGTCGAGCAGATCGCGCGCCACTATGTGCGCGGGCCGCAGATCAGCGAGGGCATGCTCAACCGCGTCGAGGCCGGCATCCGCGCCTTCGACCCGTGCCTCAGCTGCTCGACGCACGCTGCCGGGTCGATGCCGCTGCAGATCCAGCTGGTCGGGCCGGACGGCGCTCTGCTCGATGAGGTGCGGCGATGACTCACCGACAGCCGACAGCCGGCGGCCTGTGGCCGGAGGTCGTTGGACGCGGGCGAAGGGCGACGGACAGGGCGGCCGGCGCCCGCCGCTCGGCGGTTGTGATCGGCTACGGCAGCGCGCTGCGCGGCGACGACGCGGTGGGGCAGCGGGTGGCCGCGGCGGTCGGCTGCTGGGGGCTGCCGGGCGTGCACGCGATCGCGGTGCACCAGCTGACCCCCGAGCTGGCCGAGGCGCTGGCCGACGCGGACACCGCGATCTTCGTGGACGCCGACCAGTCGCTCGAGGGCGGGGCCATTCGCGCGCGCGAGGTCGAGGCCGCCGGGCCGCCGCTGGCCTCGGCGCACAGCTGCGATCCGGGCGCGCTCCTGGCGCTCGCGCGGGCGATCTACGGCCGCAGCCCGCGCGCCTGGTGGCTGACGATCGCGGCGTCGCGCTTCGACTTCGGGGCGGACCTTTCGCCAGAGACGTGGCACGGCGCGGCCGCCGCGCTGCGCTGGATCCGCTCGCACCTGAATAGCGGCCCGGCTGAGTGAGGAGCCAAGCCATGCATGAGATCGGACTGATGCAGCAGGCGCTGGACGTGGCGCTGGAGCAGGCCGCCGGGCGGGGAGCGCGGCACATCGAGCAGATCACCTTCCGGATCGGGGCCGCCTCTGGTGTGGTGCCGGAGGTGATCGAGATGGCCTTCGAGGTGGCGACGCGCGGCACGATCGCCGAGGGCGCGCAGCTCACGATCGAGCGCGTGCCGCTGGTCTGCTTCTGCCCGGCGTGCGCCTATGAGTTCGAGCCGGACGACGAGCTGCTGCGCGCCTGCCCGCGCTGCCAGCGGCCGGCCGCGGAGGTGCGGCAGGGGAGCGAGTTCGAGCTGGTGTCACTCGAGGCCGTGTGACGCCGAGGGGAGGCGTGCTGTGTACGACGTGCTCGCCGACACACCGGTCGCCACGTGCGCGGAGCCGCTGCGCCGCCTGCGCGTCTGCGTGCGCGGCGCGGTCCAGGGGGTCGGCTTCCGGCCCTTCATCTACCGGCTCGCGGCCGAGCTCGGCCTCGCCGGGTGGGTCAACAACTCGTCGCAGGGCGTCCAGATCGAAGTCGAGGGCGACCAGGAGCGGCTGGACCAGTTTCTGCTGCGCATCGAGGCCGAGCGGCCGCCGCGCTCGTTCATCCAGAGCCTCGAGGCCACGCTGCTCGACCCGGTCGGCTACACGGGCTTCGAGGTGCGCCACAGCGACGACGCCGGCGCGAAGACGGCGCTGGTCCTGCCCGACATCGCCACCTGCCCGGACTGCCTGCGCGAGATCTTCGACCCGGCGAACCGTCGCTACCGCTACCCCTTCACGAACTGCACGAACTGCGGCCCGCGGTTCAGCATCATCGAGGCGCTGCCGTACGACCGGGCCACCACCACGATGCGCGGCTTCGTGATGTGCCCCGAGTGCCAGGCGGAGTACGACGACCCGCTGGACCGGCGCTTCCACGCCCAGCCGAACGCCTGCCCGCGCTGCGGGCCGCGCCTGGAGCTGTGGAGCCCGGGCGGCGAGGTGCTGGCGGGCGGCGACGAGGCGCTGCGCGATGCGGCCGACGCCATCCGCTGCGGCGAGATCGTCGCGGTCAAGGGGCTGGGCGGCTTCCACCTGATGGTGGACGCGCGCAACGAGGCGGCGGTGGCGCGGCTGCGCCGCCACAAGGCCCGCGAGGCGAAGCCCTTCGCCCTGATGTTCCCGACGCTCGCCGCGATCCGCGCCGAGTGCGACGTGGCGCCGCTGGAGGAGCGCCTGCTGCGCTCGCCCGAGGCGCCGATCGTGCTCCTGCGGCGCAGCTGGGCGGCCGAGGCGCAGCGCACACTGATCGCCGGGAACGTCGCGCCGGGCAACCCGTACCTCGGGGTGATGCTGCCCTACACGCCGCTCCACCACCTGCTCATGGTCGAGCTCGGCTTCCCGGTCGTCGCCACCAGCGGCAACCGCACCGACGAGCCGATCTGCACCGATGAGCGCGAGGCGCTGGTGCGCCTGGCGGGCATCGCCGACCTGTTCCTGGTGCACAACCGCCCGATCGCCCGACACGTCGACGACTCGGTGGTGCGGGTCGCGCTCGGGCGCGAGCTGGTGCTGCGCCGCGCGCGGGGCTACGCGCCGCTGCCTGTCCACAGCGGTGCAGGCGGCCCGCCGGTGCTGGCGGTCGGGGCGCATCTCAAGAACACCGTCGCGATCACCCGCGGCAGCCAGGTCTTTCTGAGCCAGCACATCGGCGACCTGGAGACGCCCCAGGCGCTGGCGGCCGTCGAGCGGGTGGTGCGCAGCTTCGCCGGGCTGTACGAGTGGGCGCCTGAGGTGGTCGCGTGCGATATGCACCCGGACTACCGCTCGACGCGCTTCGCCCGGCAGACGGCCGCGGCGCACGGCGCGCCGGTCGTGCCCGTCCAGCACCACTACGCGCACGTGCTGGCCTGCATGGCCGAGAACGAGCTGGAGGGGCCGCTGCTGGGCATCTCCTGGGACGGCACCGGCTACGGGCTCGACGGCACGATCTGGGGCGGCGAGTTCCTGCGCGTGGGCGAGGGCGGCTTCGAGCGCGCGGCCTACCTGCGCCCGTTCCGGCTGCCCGGCGGCGAGGCGGCGGTCAGGGAGCCGCGGCGCGCGGCGGCCGGCCTGCTCTACGAGGTCTTCGGGCAGGCGCTCTTCGAGATGGGCGACCTGGCGCCGCTCCGGGCGTACTCGCGGCAGGAGCTGGCGGTGCTGGGGCGGATGCTGGAGCGGGGCATCAACGCGCCGTGGACCAGCAGCGCCGGGCGGCTCTTCGACGCCGTCGCCGCGCTGCTTGGGCTGCGCCAGCTGGCGCGGTTCGAGGGGCAGGCGGCGATGGAGCTAGAGTGGGCGCTGGACGAGGCGGCGGACGGCGGGCCGTACCCGTTCCTGCTGCGCCAGCACGGCCCGGCGCTGGTGGTCGACTGGGAGCCGATGCTGCGCGCGATCGTCGAGCAGATACGGGCGGGCGAGCCGGCGGGGAAGATCGCGGCGCAGTTCCACACCACGCTCGCGGCCATGATCGTCGCGGTGGCCGAGCGCATCGGCGAGCCGCGCGTCGTGCTGACGGGCGGGTGTTTCCAGAACATCGCGCTGCTGGCGCGCGCCGTGCGCCAGCTCCAGGCGGCCGGGTTCCGGCCCTACTGGCACCAGCGCATCCCACCGAACGACGGCGGCATCGCGCTCGGCCAGGCGGTGGCCGCCGCGCGCATCATCGAGCAGGGGGAGTGACCATGTGCTTGGCAGTGCCGGGGAAGATCCTGAGCATCAGCGGCGACGATCCGCTCGAGCGGGTGGGCAGCGTTCAGTTCGGCGGGATCATCAAGAACGTCAGCCTGGCGTACGTCCCCACCGCGCAGGTCGGAGACTACGTCATCGTCCACGTGGGGTTTGCGATCAGCGTGGTTGACGAGCAGGAGGCGACGCGGGTGTTCGACTATCTTCAGCAGATGGACGAGCTGCGCGAGCTGGAGGAGACCGCCGAATGAGATACATCGACGAGTACCGCGACGCGCGCGCGGCGCTGCGCTACGCGAAGGTGATCGAGCGCATCACCACGCGCCCCTGGACGCTGATGGAGATCTGCGGCGGGCAGACCCACGCGATCGTCAAGTTCGGGATCGACACGCTGCTGCCGCCGCAGATCACGCTGGTCCACGGCCCCGGCTGCCCGGTGTGCGTCACGCCGGTCGAGCTGATCGACAAGGCGGTGGCGATCGCCGCCGACCCGAAGGCGATCTTCTGCTCCTTCGGCGATATGCTGCGCGTGCCGGGCACCTCCCGCGACCTGCTGAGCGTCAAGGCGGCCGGCGGCGACGTGCGCATCGTCTACTCGCCGCTCGACGCGCTGAAGATCGCCCGCAGCAACCCGGACAAAGAGGTGGTGTTCTTCGCGGTGGGCTTCGAGACGACCGCGCCGGCGAACGCGATGGCGGTGTACCAGGCGCGGCGCGAGGGCATCCGCAACTTCTCGATCCTCGTCTCGCACGTGCTGGTGCCGCCGGCCATGGAGGCGATCCTGTCCTCGCCGCAGAACCAGGTGCAGGGCTTCCTGGCGGCGGGCCACGTCTGCACGGTGATGGGCTACACCGAGTACGAGCCGATCGCCCGGCGCTACGGCGTGCCGATCGTCGTCACCGGCTTCGAGCCGCTGGACATCCTGCAGGGCGTAGCGATGTGCGTGCGGCAGCTCGAGCAGGGGCGGGCGGAGGTCGAGAACCAGTACGCGCGCTCGGTGCGCCGGGGCGGGAACCGGCTGGCGCAGGAGCTGATCGCCGAGGTCTTCGAGGTCGTGCCGCGCAAGTGGCGCGGCCTCGGGTGGATCGCGGACAGCGGCCTCGGGCTGCGCGAGCCGTACCGGGAGTTCGACGCCGAGCGCCGCTTCGACCTGGCCGAGTACACGGCCGAGGAGCCGGCGGAGTGCATCAGCGGGCTGGTGCTCCAGGGGGTCAAGAAGCCGCACGAGTGCCCGGCGTTCGGGACGCGCTGCCTGCCGGAGCACCCGCTCGGCGCGCCGATGGTCTCGTCGGAGGGCGCGTGCGCCGCCTACTTCCGCTACCGGCGGGTGAGAGCCGAGAAGCCGCAGCCAGCCGCCCGCGACGCATAGCGAAGGAGTTTCCGTCCATGGACACAGCTCCCACACTCACCGTGACATGCCCGCTGCCGATCGCCGACTACCCGGCGGTGCAGATGGCGCACGGCGGCGGCGGCACGCTGATGCACCAGCTGATCGAGCGCCTGATCGTGCCGGCGTTCTCCAACCCGGCGCTCGAGACGCGCCACGACGGCGCGCTGCTCGAGCTGCAGGGCCTCCGCCTGGCGTTCACGACCGACTCGTACGTGGTCCACCCGCTGTTCTTCCCCGGCGGCGACATCGGGTCGCTGGCGGTCCACGGCACGGTGAACGACCTGGCGATGTGCGGGGCGCGCCCGCTGTACCTGAGCGTGGGGCTGATCATCGAGGAGGGGCTGCCGATGGAGACCCTGCGGCGCGTGGTGCAGTCGATGCGCCAGGCGGCCGACGCGGCCGGGGTGCAGCTCGTCACCGGCGACACGAAGGTGGTGGACCGCGGGACGGGCGACGGGATCTTCATCAACACCGCCGGCATCGGCGTCATCGAGCACGGGCTGACGATCGCGCCGGCCTCCGTGCGCCCCGGCGACGCGCTCCTGCTCAGCGGCGACCTCGGGCGGCACGGGATCGCGATCATGGCGGTGCGCGAGGGGCTCGAGTTCGAGAGCGCGATCGAGAGCGACTCGGCGGCGCTGGCGGGCGTGGTCGGCAGCCTGCTCGCGGCGGGCATCGAGATCCGCTGCATGCGCGACCTGACGCGCGGCGGGCTGGCCAGCGCCCTGGTTGAGATCGCCGAGGCGGCGCAGGTGTCGATCGACATCGACGAGCGCGCCATCCCGGTCTGCGACGATGTGCGCGGGGCGTGCGAGATCCTGGGCCTCGACCCGCTGTACGTCGCGAACGAGGGCCGCTTCGTCTGCTTCGTGCCGGCCGAGCAGGCCGACCGGGCGCTGGAGGTGATGCGCGCCCACCCGCTCGGCGCGGGCGCCAGCCTGATCGGCCATGTCGGCGGTGACACGCCCGGCCTGGTGACGATGACCAGCGGCATCGGCGCCAGCCGGATCATCGACATGCTCAGCGGCGAGCAGCTGCCGCGTATCTGCTAGGCCGCTGGCGGGATGGCCTGCACCTCGCGGCCCTTAGGAGTCACCACGACCTGGTAGGTGCTGCCGCGGCAGCGCAGGCGCACGCGCAGGCGCGTCCAGCCGGAGGGCAGCGTGGGCGGGTGCGGGAAGGCCAGCCCCTCGTCCGTGAGGCGCGCGCCGCAGCAGCCGAACAGCAGCGCCTGCAGCAGACCGCCCGCGCCGGTCACGAAGGTGCAGTAGTCCTGGTCGGGCGTCTCGGAGAAGCTGAGGAACGGCGGGCGCAGGTTTGGCTCGTAGCTGCGCCGCAGGTACTCGCTCAGCAGCGCCCGGTCGCCGGCCGCCGCGGCCAGGATGGCGTGGATCGCGTAGGTCATCGCGGGGCCGTGGTCGGCGTCCACCCGTGTGGCGTAGTAGCGCGCGTTGTTGGCGGCCACGTCTGCGGGCAGCGGCCACTCCAGCGGGTAGGTGAGCAGCACCACGTCGGCCTGCTTGATGATCGCGTCGGTGTAGCCCTCGTACTCGAGCGTGATCCGCCGCTCCGGGTCGAAGGGCAAGTACATGCGCTCGGCCACGTGCTCCCAGAGGGGCGGAGCTGTCTCGCCGATCAGCGCCGCCGCCCGGGCCGCGAGCTGTAGGCAGCGGGCGGCGCTGGCGTTCGTCCAGGCGTTGTCGTCCACGTGAATGGCGTACTCGTCGGCCGCCTGCACGTCGCGGATGTGGTACACCTGCTGCGGGTCGAGGCGCTCGGGGTCGGGCTGGGGCGTGACGCGGCTGGCCCAGAAGTTGGCGCAGTCGCGCAGCAGCGGCCAGCCGCGCTCGCGCAGCCAGACGAGGTCGCCGGTCGCCTGCCACCACTGCCAGGCGGCGATCGCCACGCACGCGGTGATGTGCTGCTCGTACTGGCCGCACGGCGCCCAGCTGGGCGTCGTCTCCACGCCCAGGTCGTCGCTCTCCCACGGGAACATCGCCCCCGCGTAGCCATACTGGCGCGCCTTGGCCCGCGCGCCCTCCAGCCGGTCGCAGCGGTACTCGACGCAGCTCTGCGCCAGCTCCGGGTGGGTGAGCAGCACGGCCGGGTAGATCCAGATGTCGGCGTCCCAGAAGATGTGTCCGCCGTACCCGCGCGACGAGAGGCCCATCGGGGAGACGCTCCAGCGGCTGCCGGCCCGCAGGCTGCTGAGCACCGCGTACTGGGCGGCGCGCACCACCCGCTGCGCGTGGTCGTCGCCCTCGATCTCGATCGCGCCCTCCCACAGCTGCTCCCAGGCTGCCGCGTGCGCGGCGTGTAGCCCGGCGTACCCGATCTCCCCGGCGCGCCGGGCCTGGCCGAGCGCGTCCGCCGCATCGAGCCGGCCGACGGCCACGTAGCGCGTCAGGGTGTAGGTGGCGTCGGCCTGCGCGTGGAAGGTCAGCTGCACGCCGCTGCTGCCGCAGGTGTCGACGAACGAGTGCTCGAGCGCCTCGAACGGCCCGGCGAGCTGCAGCAGCGTCGCGATCGCGACCGTGGTGTCGCGCTGGGCCGGGCTGCACAGCAGCGTCCAGCCCAGGTCGGCCCGGTTGGGGGCGGTGGCTCGCAGCGGCTCCGCGGCGAGCTGGTCGCGGAGGAGGTCGCCGCGGCGCTCGTCGGTGAGGGCGGACAGCCGCAGCGGGCCGCTGAAGTGCGGCGTCAGGGTGAGGCGCTGCACCGCCAGGCCCGGCTCGTGCCGGCAGACGAACAGGTCGATGGCGATGTCGATGCGCCTGTCGCCGTCGTGCCAGCGGTAGCGGGTGGTGAGGGTCGCCGCGCGCAGGTCGAGCTCCTGTCTGTAGCCGCGCACGAGCGAGGTGTTGCGGTCGAGGCCGCCGAGCCAGTGCAGGCCGTTGTGGATGTCGAGGGCGTGGAAGGCGGGCAGACGGGCGCGCACCGTGTCGGCCGGGTCCGACGAGCGCGTGAACAGGTCGGCCAGGTGGCAGTCCCCCTTCCCGATGCCTAGCCAGTCTCCGGTGATGCCGAGCGCGCCGTTGGCGACGAAGGTCGGTGTGTACGGTGCCAGCAGGTTGTTGGTCGCGAGCGTCCAGCTCGACATAAAGGATTCCTCCGAGATCGCGCATCAGGACGGCGGGTAGACGCGAAACTGACCGCTGGCGTGCAGCAGGCCGAGCATGTAGAGCATCCCGTCGTAGTAGCGCCACTTGCCCGAAGGGATGGGCGTCTCCCAGAGCGCATCGACGAACTCGCCGGCGCCCGGGTCGCTCGCGGCGAGCGCCACCACCGCGTTCATCGCCACCAGGCCGGGCGAGTGGTCGCTCGAGAGCGGCGTGCCGTCGAGCGTGTACTGGTTGGCGTAGCTGTCGATGCCCTGGCTCCGGAAGAAGGCCAGCAGCCGGTCGCTGTACTCCACCGCCCAGCTATCGGCGGCGAACCAGGCGTAGTCGACGGCGACATTGCTGGCAGCCCGCCAGGCGTCGAAGCGGAAGTCGGCGTGCTCGCCGGGGTACGGCTGGCCGTCGAACGTCGCGTAGTCGGGCATCAGGCCGGTCTGCGGGTGTGCGGCGGCCTTGAAGAAGGCGCGGCTGGCGGCGGCGGCCTCGCGCCAGAACTCATTGTCCTTGTCGGCCCAGCGCGCCCAGAGCTCGTAGTAGGCCGGCAGGTGGTAGGACGGGTCGGTGAACGTAGCGCTGGCGCCGAACGGCACAAAGACGACCTGCTTGTAGGTGGCGTCGAACATACTGGTGACGGCGCCGCTGCTCTCCTCACCCTTGTGCAGCATCGTGTCCAGGATCGCCTGCGCCTCGGCGCGGTAGTTGAAGATCCCCTCGCCGTCCCCCCAGCGGCCGGAGGCGAAGAACAGCGCCATCGCGAACCACTCCTCGCCGTCGGAGGCCGGGTTCGGGTCGAGCTTCGTCCCGTCCGGCGTGCAGTGCCAGGCGAAGTAGCCCTTGCGCGGGCCGTCGCTGTGGTACATATAGGTCTTGGCCCACTTCCACAGCCGGTTGAACTCCTCCTGCTTGTCGAGCTGCACGGCGATCATCATGCCGTACGACATGCCCTCCGAGCGCACGTCGCCGTTGCCGATGTCCATGATGTAGGCCATGTCGTCGCCGACCGGGTAGTAGACGCGCTGGGTGTCGTCGTCGCCGTAGAAGAGCTGCTGCCAGGCCGCGTCGAGCTTGGCCTGGATCTCGGCGTCGCTCCTGCCGCGCTCGCGGAACAGGTTGCGGTAGACGCCCGACTCGACGGCGCCAGCGGGCGCGGCGGGGGGCGGTGACGGCGCTGCGGTCGGCGAGGCGACCGGCGTGGGCGGCGTGGGGCTGGGCGGCGCGGGGCTTGGCTGCGCGGGGCCCGGCTGCGCGCACGCCGCCAGCAGCGCCAGCACCGCGAGCAGCAGCGGCGGCCTGGCGCGCAGAGGGCGGCCCGGCCGCGCCGGGGCGGGCCGAGCGCCGGGTGCGGAGGCTGGGCGAGTGTGGGCCGACATCATTGCGACGATCCTCGTGCGGTGTGGTGCGGGGCTGGTGGCGTCTCGGCGCCCCGCCTGTACCAGCTGGCCCAAGTATACCAGTTTCTTTCTCGCAGCTCTGTGCAACTGGCGAGAGGGGTACCGACCCCTCTCGCGCTCTCCCCCGCCGGAAGGGGCTGTGCA
>ERZ777003.437-NODE-437-length-82156-cov-58.560517_pt1 | contig 82156 bp, 70 predicted proteins | sample MGYA00374956_ERZ777003 | MGnify/ENA primary metagenome ERZ777003 (study PRJEB29302, sample SAMN06268252) | bioreactor metagenome | isolation source: Joint BioEnergy Institute, California, USA | place: USA:Joint BioEnergy Institute, California, USA | collected...
CGCCGGTCCCGCCGCCGGTGCGGTCCGACGGCCTGCCCGAGGCCGCGGCGGACGGCTCCGCCGGATTCGGCCACGTCCCCGCGGCGGCAGGCGCCGAGGCGGCGGTGCCGTACCGGACCGGCGGGGTGCGGCACCAGGTCTCGGCGCGGCTGGTCGGCGCGGCGCTCGCCACGCTGCTGTTCGTGGTGCTGCCCGGCGCGATGGTGCTGGGGGTCCCCGGATGATCCGGGTGCTGGTCGCCGAGGACGAGCCGCTGATGACCGCGGGCATCCGCGCCGTGCTCGAGTCGGCCCCCGGCATCGAGGTCGTGGCCGAGGCCGCCGACGGGCGGGCCGCCGTGGACGCGGCGCTCCGCCACCGGGTGGACGTCGCGCTCCTCGACATCCGGATGCCGGGCATGGACGGCCTCGCCGCGCTCGCGGAGCTGCGCCGCCGCGTCCCCGCGGTGCGGGTGGTCATCCTCACCTCGTTCGGCGACGAGCCGAACGTGCACCGCGCGCTCGCCGCGGGCGCGTCCGGCTTCGTGCTGAAGAACTGCGCCCCCGACGAGCTGGTCCGCGCGGTGCGCGCGGCGCACGACGGCGACGCCTACCTGTCGCCGCCGGTGACCCGCACCGTGCTCGGCATGCTCGCCCCGGCGGAGAGCGCGCGCCGGCGCGACGCGGCCGAACGGCTCGCCGCGCTCGCCCCCGCCGAGCACCGGGTGGCCCTGCTCCTCGCCGAGGGGCTCTCCAACGCGGCGATCGCCCGGCGGCTCGCGATGAGCGAGTCGAGCGTCAAGACGTACGTCAGCCGGGTGCTCGCCAAGCTCGGCTGCGACAACCGGGTGCAGGCGGCGCTGCTGGTCCGCGACGCCGCCGCCGGGGCGCCGCCGGTGGCCGCGGACCGGGGCGGCGCCGCGGAACGCCCGTGACCGGGGTCAGTACCAGGCCGGGTCGCGCTTCTCGCGGAAGGCGCGGATGCCCTCCTGGCCCTCGGGCGAGGTGAACCGCTCGGCGGACAGCCTGCTCATCTCCCGCAGCCCCTCCGCGAAGGAGAGGGTGGGCACGGTGCGCACCAGGCGCTTGGTGATGGCGAGCGCCTCGGGGCCGCCGCGGCGCAGCATGTCGGCGTAGTGCGCCACGGTCGCGTCGAGCTCGCCGGCGGGCACCGCCCGGGTGAGCAGGCCGATCTCGACGGCGCGGCGGGCGTCGAACACCTCGCCGGTGAGGAAGTACTCGGCCGCGGCCCGCGGGTCGAGGCGGCGCAGCGCGGTCACCGCGATCATGGCCGGGACCACGCCGAGCCGTACCTCGCTGAACGCGAACGTGGTGGTGTCCGGCGCGATCGCGAAGTCGCACGCGGTCACCAGGCCGAGCCCGCCCGCGCGGGCCGTGCCGTTCAACCGGCAGATCACCGGCTTGGGGCTCTCCCAGATCGTGGTGAGCACGCGCGGCAGCGCCCCGGTCACGGGGGCGCCGTCCGCCGTCTGCTCCTTCAGGTCGGCGCCGGAGCAGAAGACCGGCCCGGCGCCGGTGAGCACGATCACCCGGATCCCGGGCGCGGCGACGGCCCGGTCGAGGGCGGCGGACAGCTCGGCGAGCAACCGGCTGGAGAGGGCGTTGCGGTTGTGCGGCGAGTCGAGGGTGATCGTCGCGACCGCGTCCCGCTCCGACACGTGCACCAGTGGGCTCATCGAACGCTCGCCTCCCTCTCCGCGGATCGTCGGCCCCGGGCCGGCACGGCGCGAGGGCCACGGGCGAGGCCGCCCGCGCCGCCCGCCGGGCGCGGGGCCGTGCGCCCGGCGCCGTCACCGTACCCCGGCACGGCGAGCCGATCACGCGGCCGCGGGCGCAGGCCCGGCGTCAGTCGCAGGCGCCCCAGCTGCTCTGCCAGCTCTTGTTGCCGTAGGTGCCGCCCCACATGACGCACTTCTGCTTCGCCGACAGGCGCACCGGCCCGGCGTAGGCGGTGTACGTGCCGCTGTCGACGCCGTACGCCCCGCCCTTGACGGTGAGCTCGGCCTTCATGAAGACCTTGGCGGGGACCACGAGCTCGCTCATCGTCACCACGCACTTGGTGCCCTGCGAGGGGTTGTGGAGCAGGTACGTGGTGCCGCCGTTGCCGTGGTCGTGCTGGGCGACCAGCCGGAACCCGCTGCCGCACACGCCCACCGGGTTGTACGGGTTCGGCGTCGAGCCCGGCGGATAGGTCTTGGTCGGCGTCGGGCTCGGCTTCGGCTTCGGCGAGCTCGGCTTCGGCGTGGGCGTGGGCGTCGGGCGCTTGCGCGGACGCCGCGTCGGCGACTCGGACGGCTCGACGACCCGGCTCCGCTGCGGGCTGGGCCGCACCGTCAGGGTCACCGTGGGCACGGGCTGCGTCGGCTGGGCCTGCGGGGCGGGCGTACGGCGGCGCCTGCGCGGCGTCGGCGACACGTCCTCCCGCGCCGGCACCGCGGTCGCCGGCTCGGCCGACGGCGTGGGCGACTGCTGCGCCGCCTGGGCGGCGGCGGGCGTGTGCGCGGGCGAGAACGGCTCCTGGTTGCGGGTCTGCATGACCACCACGGCCCCGGTGGCGAGCACGAGGGCCCCGACGCCCACCGCGATGCCCACGGTCATGCCGCCGCGCCGCTGCGCGGGCACCTGCGGCTGCCTCGGCGGCGGCGGGGCGACCGGAGGCGGCGGCGCGGGCTGCCCGGTGAGCGCGGTGACGAGCTGCTCGGCCGTGGGCCGCTGCGCCGGATCCTTCGCGAGGCAGGCGGCGACCAGGTCGCGCAGCGGCGGCTCCATGAGCGACAGGTCCGGCTCCTCGTAGAGGATCCGGTGCATCACGGTCGGGATGGAGTCGTCGCCGAAGGCGGGCCGCGCGGTCGCGGCGTACACCATCGTGACGCCCCACGAGAACACGTCCGAGGCGGGCGTGGCCGGCCGGCCGGCGAGGATCTCCGGCGCGAGGTACGACGGGGTCCCCATCGCCGTGCCCGTGCGCGTGGCCCCCGGAACGTCGAGCGCACGGGCGATGCCGAAGTCGATCACGACCGGGCCCTCGGGCCCGATGAGCACGTTCGCCGGCTTGAAGTCGCGGTGCAGCACGCCCGCCCGGTGGATCGCGGCGAGCGCCGTGGCCGTGCTGATCGCCAGGCGATCGAGCGCGGCCCCGCGCCGCGGCCCCTCGCGCTCTACGAGCGTGCGCAGCGACGGGCCCGCGATGTACTCGCTCACCACGTACGGCCGGCTGCCCTCGACGTCGGCGTGGAGCACGGCGGCGGTGCAGAACCGTGCCACGCGCTGGGCGACCGCAACCTCGCGCAGGAACCGCTCACGCGCCTGCGGATCCGCGGCGAGGCCGGGATGGAGCAATTTGATGGCGACCTGTTCCCCGGCCGGGCTGCGGCCCAGATAGACGGTGCCCTGCGCGCCCTCGCCCAGGCGCCCGAGCAGCTCATACACCCCCAGGCTGCGCGGGTCATCCGCCGTGAGCGGCTGCGTCACCACGTTCCCCCTGAAATCACCGGCAAAAATCCTACTTGCGGCAGCACGCTACCAGTGTGATGGCTGGTGTCCCTGGGACGTTCTTAACTTGAGACCTGCCATTCGGTCGAATGACACCGTTTGACCACAGATTTCGCCGTATAGCCGTCCGAATCCGGACACATCACGCGGCGTCGCACCTGAACGGTTCGCGCCGTCGCCCGGGCCGCGGCGCAGCGCGTACCCCCGGTCCGCCGTGCCGCGCGGGCCGTACCCGGGCTAGATCGCGACCCAGTCGGTGACCACGGTCTGCTCCGCCGTGCTGCAGCGCAGCCCGAGCGGACCGGCGGGCAGGCCGTCGCAGCTGAACCGGCCGAGCTCGTCGGCCTCGACGTGGAGGCGCCGGTCCGGGCGGCGCACCTCGATCCCGGCGGGGCGGGGCGGGGTGATCCGCCCGGTGAGCCGCCGCGTGTCCCCGCACTCGGTGATCTCGACCTCGACGGTGACCGTCGCCGACTCGAAGGTGAGCAGCCGGGGGGCGCCCGGGCCGCGCACCAGCACGGCCTGCTCGGGGGCGTGGGAGTCGAAGGTCAGCTCGGCGGGCTCCGCGTCGACGGTGTGCCAGGCGTAGGCGGACACCGCCTGGCGGAGCAGGCGTTCGGGGACCGGATCGAGGATGCCCGCCGCGTGGCGCAGCTCCTCCTCCAGCCCGGACCTGTCATCCGGCATACGGACTCTCCCCCCGTGTGCTCTCGTTCGCACTCCTAGCGTGCCCGGCGCCGGTGCCGCGGCGGCTCACCCGCCATCGCCCGGCGCAGGCAGTCGAGACAGCGGGCGCGTGTCGGCCCGATGCTGCCCACCGGCATGCCGAGCGCCTCGGAGATCTCCTGGTAGCTCGGCGGCGGGGTCGCCATGAGCAGGCGGAGCAGCCGCCGGCACCGGTCGGACAGCGTCTCGAACGCCTCCCCGAGCCGGCGCAGCCGGTCGGCCTCGGCGGCGGCCCGCTCCGACTCGAGCATCGCCTGCTCGGGGGAGTGGTGGTTCACCCACGGGGACACCGTGTCCACGTCGTCGACCGGCGTCACCCGGCGGCTCCACCTCAGGGCGCGCAGCGCCTCGTGCCGTGCCGTGCTCGCCAGCCACGAGCCGACCCGTTCCGGATCCTTGATCTTCTGCAGGTTCGCGGTCAACCGGAACCAGGTGATCTGCCAGACGTCCTCGACGTCGGACTCGGAGAGGCGGTGCGCCCGGATCACCGACCACACCAGCGGGGAGAACCGCTCGACGAGCGCCTCCCACGCCGCGGCGTCGCCGCGGGCGGCGGCGTTGACCAGCGCGCTGACGGCGCCGCCCCGCGGTCCGCAGGACTCGTCGCCGTCGATCGCGCCGTCGGCCGGGTCCTCCGCCGCGGCGTCGTCGATCGCCTCGTCCGGGTCGGCGCGCGGGCCGTCGAGCACGGCGTCGTGCGGGCGTGCGGCCGCCGCGCCGACGGCGCCGTCATCGGCGGAGCCGCCGCCGGCCCCGCCGAAGCACGCCTCGACGGTCCCATCGATGGCACGGCCGTCCGGGCCGCCGATCGTGCCGCCCACCTGGTCGCGACACGGGTCACTGATCGGGCCGCTGACTGAATCGCTGTCCACAACCGGATGTCCTCGAAGGGCGCGGGATGCTCATCGTACGGCCCGACGCGTGCCGCCCGCAGCCGGATGAACGTTACGGCAGGGTTCCACCCGGACCAACGCCGCGGACCGCCACGGCGAAGGCCGGTATCACGGCGGCACGCCCGGCGGGCGTGACCGGGAACGCCACCCGGGGCACGCCCATGCGGGCGGCGTCCCCGTACGGCACGCCACCCGGCTACGGCAGCACGCGCAGCGGCAGGCCGTCCGAGGAGTCCGTGACCTCCTGCAGCGAGGCCACCAGCCGCGCCGCGGCGGCCCGGGCGTCCCGCACCCCGGTCTCGCGGTGGATCTCGGCGGCCAGCGCGGCGATCCGCCCGGCGACGATCGGCGTCGCGAACGACGTGCCGCTCCACGCGGCCATGCCGGAGAACTTCTCCTGGTCGGCCGGGTCCGCCCCGGACAGCGACCCGGAGCGGGCCGGCGAGACGCAGGTGCAGTCCGGATACCGCGCCGGCGACGCGTACCGGCAGGTCGCGGTCGACGAGTGCAGGTACTCGTACACCCCGTCGAGGTAGGCGTTGACGAGCCGCTCCCCGGGCGCGTACACGGTCACCCAGTCCCCGTGGTTGCTGAAGCAGGCCCGGCCGACACCGTGCGCCGGGTCGCGCAGCGCGCCGACCGCGACCACGCCCGGCACCGGCGCGGACCGCCCGCCGGCCGTCCCGGCGTAGGCGGCCGGCCAGAACGGCACGTCCTCGCCGTGGTTGCCCGCGGCGGCGACGAGCACGGTCCCGGAGCCCGCGGCGAGCCGCTCGATGAACGGCTCCAGGCCGATCGGCGGGCGGCCGTCCCACGTCTTCGCGCCCGCGGAGAGGCTGATCACGTCGGGCCACGGCCCGTCCTGCGGCAGCGCGTCGAGCAGCACCGCGCCCAGCCGGTCCTCGAGGATCGCGCCCGCGTTCACGAACGCGTTCGACACCCGCACGGTCGCGCCCGGGGCGACGCAGCGCAGCACGCCGGCGACGAACGTGCCGTGCCCGGTGTAGTGGAGGATGCGCCCGCCGGTGACCGGGTTGTCGTGGCCGCCGACGGCGGTGACGCCGGACAGCCACGGGTGCCGGGCGAGGTAGCCGGGGTCCTCGGCCTCGCGGGCGAGGCCGGTGTCGACCACGAGCACCGAGACGCCCTCACCGGCCGCGCCCTCGGCGGGCGCCGGGACCGGGGCGGCGTCCGCGGGCACGGGGGCGGGCTCGTCGCCCGGGCAGAGGTTCACGCCGGTGATGAACATGAGGTGGTTGGGCGCGACCATGGCCCGGCGCGGGCCCATGCGCGCGTCGATGCGGGCCATCACCTCCGGCACCGGGTCGGAGACCCGCACCTTGGTCACGCCGGGCACCGGGCTGCCGACCACCTCGGCGCCGGGGACGATGGAGTTCACGTCCGCGACGGCCCGGTCGCGCACGAGCAGGTGGCCGCGCTCGTAGACGTACTCGGGCACGCGGCCGGAGCCGGGCTCCACCCCCGGCGGCCCGACCTCGACGTCGATGCCGGCCTCCCGCACGAGCCGCAGCTGCTCCCAGAACCGGGCGGCGCCCGGATCGTCGCCTTCGGGGGGCAGTGTCGTCATTAGATTGGCCTTCCGTGAAGGATGAGCTTCGCTTGCTTAGAGTCACCGGAGAGGCCGTTGATACGCGTGATACCGAATCGGCATGCCGGTGACCGAACGTGGACAGCCCGGCACGCGGCGTCTACCGTCTCTCGCCGTGCCCGAGGACCTGCTGGACATGGTCTTCGCCCGCCCGAAGGAGGCGGTCGCCACGGCCGGAGCGTGGCTCGCCACGTCGCCGCCTCCCTATAAGGCGTCGATCGCCCACCAGGTGCTCGGCATCTACCACCGCGACTTCGGGGACTCGGCCGAGGCGTTCCGGCACCTGAAGCTCGCGCTGCGGCACGCCCGGCGGTCGCGCTCGGTGGACCGGGAGGCCGACGTGCTCGCCACGCTCGGCGTCGCCCACGTGAAGGCGGGCCGTACCCGGCTGGGGCTGCGCCGGCTCGACGAGGCGGCGGCCAAGGCGAGCGGGAAGACCGCCGCGCAGGTGCTGTTCCGGCGCGGCGGGGCGCTCCGGATCCTCGGCCGGCACGAGGAGGCGCTCGCCGACCTGCGCGCCGCCGTGCCGATCCTGCGCGCCGCCGGCGACACGATCTGGACGGCGCGGGCGCTCACCCTGCGCGCGCTGATCGGCCTCGCGCTCGGCGCGATGCGGCAGGCCGACGCCGACTTCCGCGCGGCCGAGGAGCTGTGGGCCACCACCGACCAGGAGCACGACATCGCGGTCGCGGTGCAAAACCGCGGGCTCGCCGCCTACCGGTTCGGCGACCTGCCCGCGGCGCTCGGCCACCTCGACGAGGCGGCCCGGCGCTTCGCCGCGCTCGGCACCCCCATGCCGGACCTCAGCCTCTACCGGTGCGGGGTGCTGCTCGCCGCGGGGCTCGCCCGCGACGCGCTCGCCGAGGCCGACGAGGCGATCGCCCGTCTCGAGGGGCGCGTCGGGCAGGCCACCCACCGGGCCGAGCTGCTGCTCGTCGCCGCCCGGGCCGCGCTCGCCGCCGACGACCCGGGCACCGCGATCGTCCGGGCGGGCCAGGCCGCCCGGCTGTTCGCCCGGCAGAAACGCGACTGGTGGCGGGCACACGCCCGGCTCGTGCTGCTCCAGGCCCGGTTCGCGGCCGGGATGGCCTCCGGCAGGCTGGTCGCCGACGCGGCCGCGGTCGCGGAACGGCTCGCCGCGATGCGGTCGCCCGAGTCGGTGCGCGCCCACCTGCTCGCCGGCCGTACCGCGCTCGCGCTGGGCCGCCGGGCCCGCGCCGAGCGGCACCTCGCCGAGGCGGCCCGCGGGCGGCTGCGCGGCCCCGCGATGGCGCGCGCCGAGGGCTGGCTCGCCGAGGCGCTGCGGGCGCACGCCGCCGGGAACGCCCGGCGCGTGCTGCACGCCTGCCGCCGCGGGCTCGACCTGCTCGACGAGCACCGGCTCACCCTCGGCGCGGCCGAGCCGCGCGCGCTCGCCGCCGCCCAGGGGGCCGAGCTCGCCGCGCTCGCCCAGCGGGTCTGCCTGGAGACCGGGCGGCCGCCCCGCGACCTGCTCGCGTGGAGCGAGCGCTGGCGGGCCACCGCGCTCGCCGTACCCCCGGTCTCGCCGCCCGAGGACCAGGAGCTGCGCAGCGAGCTCACCGCGTTCCGGGAGATCACCGGGCGGCTGGAGAAGGCCCGGTCCTCCGGCGCGCCGGTGGCCGCGCTCGCCCGGGAGCAGCGGCGGCTGGAGCGCGCCATCCGCGCCCGCACCCTGCGCGTGCCCGGGGCCAAGGGCGTCGGCACCCGCCGCTTCGACGTCGGCGAGCTGCTCGGCGTGCTGGGCCCGCACACCCTGGTGGAGATCGTCAGCGTGGCCGGGCGGCTGCACGTGCTGGTGTGCGCCGCGGGCCGGGTGCAGCGGTTCGCCGCGGGCACGCTCGCCGACGCGGTCACCGAGGTCGAGCACGCCCGCTCGCTGCTGCACCGGTTCGCCTTCGGCGGGCGGGCCGACCACCGCATGGCGGTCCTGGAGGCGACCGCGGCCCGCCTGGAGGAGATCCTGCTCGGCCCGGCCGCCCGCCTGCTCGGCGACGGCCCGATCGTGATCGTCCCGCCCGGACGGCTGCACGGCGTGCCCTGGACGCTGCTGCCCACGCTGCGCGACGCCGCGGTGAGCGTCTGCCCGTCCGCCACCTCCTGGCTCGCCGCCCGTGCCGCCGCCCCGCCGCCGCACCGGGACGTCGTGCTCGTCGCGGGCCCCGGGCTGCGCACCGAGGCCGCCGAGCTGCCCGGCCTCGCCGACCTGTACGCGGTGCGCGGCCCCACCGCCACCGATCCGGGGATCCGGGCCCGGGTGCTGCGGGACGACGGCGCGCGGGCGGGCCGGGTGCTCGAGGCGATCGACGGGGCCTGGCTCGCGCACATCGCCGCGCACGGCGAGTTCCGCGCGGACAGCCCGCTGTTCTCCTCGCTGCGCATGGCCGACGGCCCGCTCACCGTGCACGACTTCGAGCGGCTGCGCCGCGCGCCGTACCGGATCATCCTGCCGAGCTGCGACTCCGGCAGGCTCGCCCCGGTGGGCGCGGACGAGCTGCTCGGGCTCGCCGCGGCGCTGTTCCCGCTCGGCACGGCGGGGCTCGCCGCCTGCCTGGTCCCGGTGAACGACGAGGCGGTGGTGCCGCTCATGCTCGCCCTGCACGAGCGGCTGCTCGCCGGGGTGACGCTCGCCGAGGCGATGCGCGACGCACGGCGCGCCGTGGCCGGTGACCCGCTGCACCGGGCCACCGGCTGGGCGTTCACCGTGATGGGCGCGGTCTGACGGCCGCCGAGGGCCGCCGCGCCCGGCGTGGGTGAGGAACCACATCTCCTTCGCGTGGCGTGCCGGGGCGGGGCGCGAGACCGTCATCTGGCCCCCTCCTGCCACCCAGACGACGGACCCGCGCCCCGCGGGTTCGCGGACCACCCCTCCGGCGCCCCGCACCGGCCCCCGCGGGCGGAATCCGGCGCCGGGGAAGTGCGCCGGCCCTCCGCCCGCCGGGTGCGCGCCCACCCCGCGCGGTTCCGTCGGAGGCCCCCGCGGCGACTTCGGCGGAACCGGTTCCGGCGGCGGGCCGGACGCCGGGCCACCGCCGCGCGTCGCGTGCGGCGGCGGGTGCGGTGCCCACGTGCATTGCCGGGGGTGTGGATTCCGGTCACGTGGGCACCGCGCGAGGGTGTGCCGGGACGGCACGGCCGGCCGACCGCCTCTTCGTCCGGCGCGCACCGCCCCGGCGGCACCCCGCCCAGGTGATCCGTTCATACAGAGCAGCCAGGTGGCCTCCTGATACATCCGATCCGCCGGTTTGCCCCCCACCTGCGGGGGAACGGCGCGGAGGTATGCGAGGAGGTGCGTCGTGACCACCGTCGAGCGCCCGCCGGGCCGGGCCGAGGTGCGGGGGCGGCGCCGCCCGGGGGCGGTCCTCGCCCACTGGCTGGCGTCCACCGACCACAAGGTGATCGGCAACCTGTACCTCATCACCTCGTTCGGGTTCTTCCTGATCGCGGGGGTGATGGCCCTGGTGGTCCGGGCGGAGCTGGCGCAGCCGGGCCTGCAGTTCGTCAACGCCGAGCAGTACAACCAGATGTTCACCATGCACGGCACGCTGATGCTGCTGCTGTTCGCCACCCCGCTGTTCGCCGGCTTCGCCAACGCGATCATGCCGCTGCAGATCGGCGCCCCGGACGTGGCGTTCCCGCGGCTCAACATGGCGAGCTTCTGGCTGTTCCTGTTCGGCGGGCTGATCACGCTGTCCGGGTTCCTCACCGGGGACGGGGCCGCGTCCTTCGGCTGGACCGGCTACACCACCCTGTCGCTCGCGACGTACTCCCCGGGGGTGGGCGGCGACCTGTGGATCATGGGGCTGGTGCTCGCCGGCATCGGCACGATCCTCGGCTCGGTGAACTTCATCACCACGATCATCCGCATGCGGGCACCCGGCATGACCATGTTCCGCATGCCGATCTTCACCTGGAACGTGCTGCTCACCAGCATCATGGTGCTGCTGGCGTTCCCGGTGCTCGCCGCCGCGCTGCTCGTCCTCGAGGCCGACCGCAGGCTCGGCACCCACATCTACGACCCGGCGCACGGCGGGCCGATCCTCTACCAGCACCTGTTCTGGTTCTTCGGCCACCCCGAGGTGTACGTGGTGGCGCTGCCGTTCTTCGGCATCGTCACCGAGGTGATCCCGGTGTTCAGCCGCAAGCCGCTCTTCGGGTACACCGGGCTCGTCGGCGCGACGATCGCGATCTCCGCGCTGTCGATGACGGTGTGGGCGCACCACATGTTCGCGACCGGCCAGGTGCTGCTGCCGTTCTTCTCCCTGCTCAGCTTCCTGATCGCGGTGCCGACCGGGGTGAAGTTCTTCAACTGGGTCGGCACGATGTGGCGCGGCCACCTCACCTTCGAGACCCCGATGCTGTTCGCGGTCGGGTTCCTCGTCACGTTCCTGCTCGGCGGGCTCACCGGCGTGATCCTCGCCTCGCCGCCGCTCGACTTCCACGTGCACGACAGCTACTTCGTGGTGGCGCACTTCCACTACGTGCTGTTCGGCACCGTGGTGTTCGCGATGTTCGCCGGCTTCTACTTCTGGTGGCCCAAGCTCACCGGCAGGATGCTCGGCGAAGGGCTCGGCAAGGTGCACTTCTGGATGCTGTTCGCCGGGTTCCACCTCACGTTCTTCGTCCAGCACCTGCTCGGGGCGGACGGCATGCCCCGCCGGTACGCCGACTACTCGCCGGCCGACGGGTTCACCACGCTCAACCTCGTCTCCTCGGCCGGGGCGTTCCTGCTCGGCCTGTCCACGCTGCCGTTCCTCTACAACGTCTGGCACACCACCCGCCACGGGCGGCGGGTGACCGTGGACGACCCGTGGGGGTTCGGCAACTCGCTGGAGTGGGCCACCTCCTGCCCGCCGCCGCGGCACAACTTCCTGCGCCTGCCGCTCATCCGCTCCGAGCGGCCCGTCTTCGACCTGCGCTGGGGCCTGCCGGAACGAGTAGATCGATCATCACCGTGACCGCCCGGCCGCTCCGCCGCCTACGATGACCGTACGGACACCGGTCCGCGGCGGCGGATCGCGGCTCCACCGTGTCCGCGGAATCGTCGAGGAGGCAGGGCGGGCGAGGGTGAGCGGATCACGGAGCAAGGAGGAGCACACCGCGGCGATCCGCAAGGACAGGCGGGTCGCGCTCGTCGTGAACACCCACTCCCGGCGCGGGCGGCGCAAGTACCTGGCGGCGATGCGGCTGCTGCACGCCGAGGGCTTCCGGCCGCTCGGCGCGTACGCGGTGATGGACCCGCGGCGGCTGCCCGACACGATCGAGACCGCGCTCGCGCTCAGGCCCGACCTGCTCATCGTCGGCGGGGGCGACGGCACGCTCAGCGAGGCGGTCAAGCACGTGCCCGGCACCGACGCCGCGCTCGGCGTGCTCCCGCTCGGCACCACGAACAACTTCGCCCGCAGCCTCGGGCTGCCGCTCGACCTGGCCCGGGCGGTCCGGGTGTTCCGGGTGGGCAAGGTGGCCGACGTCGACCTCGGCATGGCCGGGGACCGGCCGTTCGCCAACCTCACCAGCTTCGGCGTCTCGGTCGAGGTCGCCGCCACCGTGAAGCCGTGGCTCAAGCGGCTGCTCGGCCGGGCCGCCTACCCGCTCACCGCGCTCACCATCCTCCCGTACCACCGGCCGTTCCGCGCCGTGATCACCGTGGACGGCCGCCGCCACGAGCTGCTCACCCACCAGCTCAACATCGCCAACGGCCGCTTCCACGGCGGCTGGCAGATCGCCCGCGACATCAGCATCGACGACCACACCCTCGCCGCGTACCAGCTCGGCTCGGGCAAGCGGTTGCGGCTGCTGGTGGAGACGCTGATCCGGGCCAGCACGGGGCGGTGGCGGAGCCTCGCGGGCGGGCCGTTCGTCACCGGCCGGGAGATGCTCGTGGAGATCGACCCGCCGCTGCTCGCGGACGTGGACGGCGAGGTCCGCCAGATCACCCCGCTGCTGGTGCGCAGCATCCGCAACGGGGTGCGGGTCATGGTGCCGCCCGGCTTCGTCGACACCTGACCCGCCCGGCCCGGTCAGCTCGCCGCCGGGGGAGCGGCCGCCTCGGCCCCCGGCGCGAGGGCGGCGCGGATGCGGTCGGCGTACGACTCGGCCTCGGCCGCGTCCTGGTAGCGGGTGCGGGGCCAGAAGAAGCCGCGCAGGCCGTCCTTGCGGTTGCGGGGCACGATGTGCACGTGCAGGTGGGGCACGCTCTGGCTGATCCTGTTGTTCATCGCCACGAACGTGCCGCCCGCGGCGAGGCCGTGTTCGACCGCGCCCGCCACGGCCCGCACCCGCTGGAAGAACGGCCCGACCAGCTCGGCCGGGAGGTCGGTGAGGGTCTCGACGTGCGCGCGGGGCACCAGCAGCACGTGCCCCTTGAACACCGGGCGGGCGTCGAGGAAGCCCACGGCCACTTCGTCGCCGAAGACCGTCCACCCGGGCCGGTCGCCCCGGACGATCGCGCAGAACGTGCACTGCTCCTGATCGGCCACCCGACGACCCTACCGGCGCACCCCGCCGCGGATCACCGTCCGGAACGTACGGCGTGCCGCCGTCGCCCCGCCCGCCGTATCCGGCGCAGCACGAGGACGAGCACGGCCAGGCCCGCGAGCAGCGTGGCCGGGCCGCTCCGCCGGCCGTGACCGGCCGCCTGCGGCGCGGCGGGTCGCCCGGGTGCGCCCGCCGTACCGGAGGTGGGGGCGGGCGCGGCAGGCGCGGGCTCGGCGGGGGCGGGGCCGCCGGTCTCGGCGGCCTGCGGCTCGGTGGCGGTCCCGGTCTCCTCCTCGTCGTCCTCGGGGATCAGCTCCCTGCCGGTGTACCGCTCCTGGGCGATCTCGAATCCCCAGAAGCGGAGCGGCGCGATGTTCCGGGAGTACCCCGGGTGGTGGAGCGGCTCGGTCACGGGACTGCGGTGGACGCCGATCTCGCCCGCCCGCAAGCGGTCCCTGACGGGGTCCTCTGGGGAAATCGGTTCGTTCTCGGTCATCTCCGGGCCTCCCACGGGCGCCGCGCGGGAACCCTGCACCGCCGCGCGGTCGTCGGCAGAGCCCGACTACCCCGCAGGGTCCGCGCCAATCGCCCGTCCCGGACGGCCGGTTCCGGGCGTACGGCCGGCGGACGAGGTGGCGGAGGACGCCGGTGCCGCCCGGGCCGCACAGGGAGTAGGCTCCGGCCCGTGGAGCCCGTGGTGCTGGTTCTAGTAGTGGCCGCCCTCGTGGGCGTTCCCGGACTGGTGTTGTGGCAGGTTCTGCGGGGCCGGCGCGACCTGGGCAGCACGCGGGCGGAGCGGGCGACGTTCGAGACCCTGCACACCGCGTCGCTCGCCGCCCCGCCGCTGCGCGCCGGGCTCACCAGGGCGGGTGCGATGAAGTCGTCGCGGCACCTGCGCGAGCTGCTCGGCTCGCCCGCGATCGCGATCACCGACAGCGAGGAGCTCCTGGTCTACGAGGGGGTGGGGGACCACCATGCCGCGGACGCGTTCCGCCACGCGCAGAACACGCTGAAGGACGGCCGCACCCAGGTGCTCGGCCCGGACGTGATCACCTGTGACGTGCCCGAGTGCCCGATCCGGTACGCGGTGGTGGTGCCGCTCACCACCGACGACCGGGTGGTCGGCTCGCTCGCCGCGTACGGCGACCACGCCTCGGCGGGCCTGGTGCGGGCCACCCAGGAGGTGGCGAACTGGGTCGACGTGCAGCTCGAGCTCGCCGAGCTCGACCGCTCCCGCACGCTCCTCATGGAGGCGGAGGTGCGCGCGCTGCGGGCGCAGATCTCGCCGCACTTCATCTACAACTCGCTCACCACGATCGCCTCGTTCGTGCGCACCGACCCGGAGCGGGCCCGGGAGCTGCTGATCGAGTTCGCCGACTTCACCCGTTACTCCTTCCGGCGGCACGGCGAGTTCACCACGCTCGCCGAGGAGCTGCGCTCGATCGACCGCTACCTCATGCTGGAGCGCGCCCGGTTCGGCGACCAGCTCCAGGTGACGCTGCGCATCGCGCCCGAGGTGCTGCCGGTGGCGCTGCCGTTCCTGTGCCTGCAGCCGCTGGTGGAGAACGCGGTACGGCACGGCCTGGAGAGCAAGGACGGCGTCGGCCGGATCACGATCATCGCCGAGGACGCGGGGTCGGAGTGCCACATCAGCGTCGAGGACGACGGCATCGGCATGGACCCGGAACGGCTGCGGCGCATCCTCGCCGGCGACCCGGACGAGCGGTCCGGCTCGGGCGGGGTCGGCCTCGGCAACGTGGACGAGCGGCTCCGCCAGGTCTACGGCGACGAGTACGGCCTCGTCGTCGAGACCGGCATCGGCGCGGGCACGAAGGTCAACGTCCGCGTGCCCAAGTACCACCCCGGCGTCTCGGTCCGCTGACCCGCCCGCCGGGTACGGCCGGGCGTTTTGTGCGGCATTTTCGCGTTTGGTAAAGCCGGTTACCGGCGGTGCCGGAAACGCCGCCATCGATGGGGCGCGGACGTCCGGGGGAGCGATGCGGAACGCCCGGCTCCGTGCCCCATCGTGATCGCGCCGCATGCGGTTTTCGCGTGGTTCACATTGCCGTAACGGGAATGAAAAGTTTGGCGCTGTCATGCCCGAGGGCCTTGCGGGGCGGGCAGGGCCACGGCGCGGCCGCATGGTTGGCGTTTTCGCTGCTCAGAGGGGTGTCCGGCAGGCCAAGGAGGTACGGCTGCGCCGGGATCGGATGCCGTTCGCGGCCATCCGGGCGATCGAGCGGCGGGTGGTGCCTTCGCCGGGAAACCGCCGGGACGGGCGGGACGCCCGACAGTTTTATATATAGGCCCTGCGACGGATTACCGGCGGGTGAGCGGATGCCGCCCGTTTTCGTGATCCGCAAACCGGCCGGCGAGGCGTATCCCTGCCATCGGCGCGGTGCGTCCGGCGGCGGCGCCTCGGACACGAATCGCGTCCGCCGAGGCCACGGCCGGGCATTCCCACCGCGGATTGATCGCCCGGCCGGAACCCGTGGCGGGAGGGAACGCCGGACGGCGCTCGTCGCCACCCCGGCGGCCTCCGCCTCGCCCTTGTGGGCCTCGCCTCGATTCGCGATCACCGGAATGCGGCGCTTCCGAGCGGCGCCCTTCCTGCCGGTCACCTCCCTGGCCGGATCGCGCGGGCGGGGGAGGCCTTCGCGCCCGTCCGATCGCCCGGCGGCCGAGGACGCCACGGGCCCGCGGCTCGGCGGGCGCGCCGGCCCGTGATCCCGCGCCATGCCGCCCGGCGGCACGGCCGACGCGGGCTTGGCGGAATGTTTGCCCAGGTTGTGGGTAGGGGCCCGGCCCGCCGTACCGCACCGGCCCGGGCCGGGCCGGCCGCCCGTACGGGTTCGGGGCGCTTTACATAGTCGTATGCGGATGCTGTCAAGGAAGTCTGTTAGACGTGGGTAGCCTCGGCTGCGGCCGTTGACATTGCATGTCGGATTCATCACGCTCGTTGGCATTCGCAGTTGGCAGTAGGGAGTGAGTAGTGGTCGGCCTTCGTGTCCTCGCGGTCGATGATGAACAGCCCGCCCTGGAGGACCTGGCGTACCTGCTGCGTGCGGATGACCGGATCGGGGAGGTGCTCACCGCCCGGGACGGGGCCTCTGCGCTGCGGCTGCTGGATCGGGCACTCGCGGAAGGGCGGCCGATCGAGGCCGTGTTTCTCGACATCCGTATGCGCGGGCTCGACGGGGTGGTGCTCGGCAGGCTGCTCGCCCAGTTCGCCCGGCCGCCCCGCGTCGTGTTCGTGACCGCGTACGAGGAGCACGCCGTCGACGCCTTCGAGATCAAGGCCGAGGACTACCTGCTCAAGCCGGTACGGCCGGAGCGCCTCGCCGAGGCGGTCCGGCGGGTGTGGGCCGCCACGCGTGAGGCGTCCGATCCCGACCGCAAGGGCCGCGCCGCGGTGGAGGTCGACACCATCCCGGTCGAGCTGGGCGGGGTCACCCGGTTCGTGTCGAGCACCGACGTGCGCTACGTGGAGGCCCAGGGCGACTACGCCCGCCTGCACACCTCCACCGGCAGCCACCTGGTCCGCATTCCCCTCGCGGTGCTCGAGGACCGGTGGGCGAACGCGGGCTTCGTCCGGGTGCACCGCAGCCACCTGGTCTCCCTCAAGCACATCGACGAGCTGCACCTCGGCTCGGGCCGGTGCACCGTGCGCATCGGCGACACCGAGATCCCGGTGAGCCGCCGGCACACCCGGCAGCTCCGTGACCTGCTGGTTCGCCGGGCGAGACCGGGGCGGGGCGAGTGACCCCCCGCCCCGCGGACCGGCCGGACAAGCGCGCCTTCGAGCGGCTCCTCACGGAACGGCGCACGGCCGAGCGGCCGCGCCGCCAGGTGGTGACGAGCCCGCGCACCCTCGCGGCCCGTCGCCCGCGCTACCCGCTGACCCGGGAGATCGACGAGCAGACCCAGCTCGGCGAGGTCTACATGCGCTCGCTGGTGCGCACGCAGCTCCGCCTCGGCCTGTTCGTGTGCACGCTGCTCGGCTGCGTGGTGGGCGGCCTGCCGCTGCTGTTCCTTCTCGTGCCGCAGCTGCGCGCGGTCGAGGTGCTCGGCGTTCCGCTGCCGTGGCTGCTGCTCGGCGGGCTCATCTACCCGTTGTTCACGCTCGTCGGGTACTTCTATGTGCGCAGCGCCGAACGAAACGAGCGCGACTTCGCCGAACTGGTCGACCGGCAGTGACGCAGCGGTGGTGGTGACGGACCTTCCATGAGTTCCGCGTACGGCGTCGTCGCCGTCCTGCTGGTGGTCATCGCGACGGTCCTCATCGGCGCCTTCGGCATCCGGCTGTCCCGGACCACGTCGGACTTCTACGTCGCCTCGCGCACGGTCTCCCCGCTGTGGAACGCCTCGGCGATCGGCGGAGAGTACCTGTCCGGCGCCTCGTTCCTCGGGATCGCCGGGCTGATCCTCGCGCACGGCGCGGACCTGCTGTGGCTGCCGGTCGGCTGGACCGGCGGCTACCTGGTGCTGCTCGTGCTCATCTCGGCGCCGCTGCGCCGCTCGGGCGCCTACACGCTGCCCGACTTCGCCGAGGCGCGCCTGGAGTCGATGACCGTGCGCCGGACCGCGAGCGTGCTCGTCGTGCTCATCGGCTGGCTGTACCTGATGCCGCAGTTCCAGAGCGCCGGGCTGGTGCTGCGCGGGGTCACCGGGGCGCCGGTGTGGGTGGGCGGCGTGCTCGTCGCGGTCGTGGTCGCGGTGAACGTGCTCTCCGGCGGCATGCGCTCGATCACCTTCGTCCAGGCCTTCCAGTACTGGCTGAAGCTGACCGCGCTCGCCCTCCCGCTCATCTTCGTGCTGATCACCTGGAACGCCGACGGCCGCCCCACGCCCGGGGAGGGGCCGCCGGTGTTCCGCGACCGCACCACGGTGACCTTCCCCAGCGACGTGCGGATCAAGGTGAGCGAGCCGGTGGCGGTGACCGCCGAGGGCGTGATCGACGACCGGCCGGTGCGCGGCCCGGTCACCCTCGACCCGGGCACGCACGAGATCCGGCACGACGCCAAGGTCACCTTTCCGGCCGGTACGGCGGTGCCGCACATGGAGAGCCTGCCGATGCTCAACGACGAGGACTGGGCGCTGCCGCTGCAGGGCCGGGACCATCCGGTGTACGCCACCTACTCGCTCATCCTCGCCACCTTCCTCGGCACCATGGGGCTGCCGCACGTGCTCGTGCGGTTCTACACCAACCCCGACGGCCGGGCGGCCCGCCGTACCACGCTCGCCGTGCTCGCCCTGCTCGGCACGTTCTACCTGCTCCCGGCCGTGTACGGCGCGCTCGGCCGGCTCTACACGCCCGAGCTGCTGATGACCGGCCGGACCGACGCGGTGGTGCTCACGCTGCCCGGGCGGCTGGTCGGGGGAGTGCTGGGCGAGCTGCTCACCGCGCTCGTCGCCGCGGGCGCGTTCGCCGCGTTCCTGTCCACCTCCTCGGGGCTCACCGTGTCGGTCGCCGGGGTGCTCGGCCAGGACATCCTCGGCGGCGGGGTACGCTCGTTCCGGATCGCCACGGTGCTCGCGGTGATCGCGCCGCTCGTGCTGGCGATCACGGCGCGGGCGCTCGCGGTCGCCGACGTGGTGGGGCTCGCGTTCGCGGTCGCCGCGTCGTCGTTCTGCCCGCTGCTCGTGCTCGGCATCTGGTGGCGGCGGCTCACCACGGCCGGGGCGATGGCCGGACTGCTCGTCGGCGGCGGGCTCGCCGGGGCCGCGGTGGTGGCCACGATCGTCGGCGGGCCGTACGACGGGTGGACGGGCGCGCTGCTCGCCCAGCCGGCCGCGTGGACGGTGCCGATCGCGTTCCTGGTGATGATCGTGGTGTCGCTGCTCACGCCGCGGAAGGTGCCGCTCGGCGTGGCCCGGACCATGGTCCGGCTGCACACCCCGGAGACGCTGAACGTCGACCGCGGCGACTGGCGTCCGCGGTCCGCATGACCGCTCACCGCAAAATAGCTACCACTCACCGCAGCGGATTTCACTCCGCCGCGGCAGCGTGACGACTTGCCGATTGTTGCTGCTTGCGGTCTCGAAAGGGTGGACGGAACACTCCTACGTTATCCGTGATCCAGATCACAGCCGTAGGAGGCGCCGTGACCACCAGGCATCAAGAGACGACGATCTACGAACAGATACAGGCGAGTCCACGGTTCCAGGAGCTGCGCAAGAAGTTCCGGAGCTGGACTTTCCCGATGACCGTCGCCTTCCTGGCGTGGTACCTGCTCTACGTGTTGCTGTCGGGCTTCGCGCGCGGCTTCATGGCCGCCAAGGTGCTCGGCAACATCAACGTGGCGATGATCTTCGGCATTCTCCAGTTCGTCTCCACGTTCCTGATCGCGTGGGCCTACTCGCGGCACGCGGCGTCGAAGCTGGACCCGATCGCCGAAGAGCTCCGGCATGAGGTCGAGGGGAAGAACTCGTGAACCAGCAGGCCCTGTCCATCGTCCTGTTCCTGATCTTCGTCGCCGCAACGATCGGCATCACCTACTGGGCGAGCAAGAACACCAAGACCGCGGCGGACTTCTACGCGGGCGGCCGGTCGTTCAGCGGTGTGCAGAACGGCCTCGCCATCGGCGGCGACTACATGTCGGCCGCCTCGTTCCTCGGCATCGCCGGCATGATCGCCCTCTACGGCTACGACGGCTTCCTCTACTCCATCGGCTTCCTCGTCGCGTGGCTGGTGGCGCTGCTGCTCGTCGCCGAGCTCATGCGTAACTCCGGCAAGTTCACCATGGCGGACGTGCTCGCCTTCCGGATGAGCCCCCGCCCGGTGCGCACCGCCGCCGGCGTCTCCACGATCACGGTCTCGATCTTCTACCTGCTCGCCCAGATGGTCGGCGCCGGCGCCCTGGTGGGCCTGCTGCTCGGCATCGAGGGTGAGGCCGCGAAGGCCGGCACGATCGTGGTGGTCGGCCTGCTGATGATCATCTACGTGGTCTTCGGCGGCATGAAGGGCACCACCTGGGTCCAGATCGTCAAGGCCGTGCTGCTCATGGGCGGCGCGGGCCTGATCACCCTGCTGGTGCTCGGCAAGTACGGCTTCAACCTCTCCGGCCTCATGGGCACCGCCGCCGAGCAGAGCGGCAAGGCCGACGCGTTCCTGCAGCCGGGCCTGCGGTACGGCACGGAGGAGCAGGGTCTCGCGGGCAAGCTCGACCTGATCAGCCTCGGCCTCGCGCTCGTCCTCGGCACCGCCGGTCTGCCGCACATCCTCATCCGCTTCTACACCGTCCCGAACGCCAAGGAAGCCCGCAAGTCGGTGAACTGGGGCATCGGCCTCATCGGTGTCTTCTACCTGTTCACCCTCGTGCTCGGCTTCGGCGCCGCCGCCCTGGTGGGCAGCGACGCGATCCGCGAGCAGAACGCGGCCGGCAACACCGCGGCGCCGCAGCTCGCCCAGGCGGTCGGTAACATGATCTTCGGCGAGATCGGCGGCACCGTGCTCCTCGCGGTGATCTCCGCGGTCGCGTTCGCCACCATCCTCGCCGTGGTCGCGGGCCTCACCCTCGCCTCGTCCTCCTCCTTCGCCCACGACCTGTACGCGCACGTGTTCAAGCGCGGCCAGGTCACCGAGCGCCAGGAGATGGTCGTCGCGCGGGTCGCCGCGTTCGTCATCGGCATCGTCTCGATCGGCCTCGGCATCCTCGCCCAGGGCCTGAACGTGGCGTTCCTCGTCGCCCTGGCGTTCGCGGTCGCCGCCTCCGGTAACCTCCCGGCGATCCTCTACAGCCTGTTCTGGAAGCGGTTCAACACCACGGGCGCCGTCTCGGCGATCTACGGCGGTCTCATCTCGGCCGTGGTCCTGGTGATCTTCTCGCCGGTGGGCTCCGGCAAGCCGACCTCGCTCTTCCCGGACGCGAACTTCGCCTGGTTCCCGCTGGAGAACCCGGGCATCGTGTCCATCCCGCTCGGGTTCCTCTGCGGCTACCTCGGCACGATCCTGAGCAAGGAGTACAACGCCCAGAAGTTCGCGGAGATCGAGGTCCGCTCCCTCACCGGCGCGGGCGCCGAGAAGGCGATCTCGCACTGAGCCTGATCCCCGCACCCCCACCCACCCCGAATGCCGCCCACCGGGCGCCCGGCGACGGGTCCCCGGTGGGCGCCGGGACCTCCCCCGCCGGCACGGACGTCTGCCTCCACGGCGCCCGTGCCGGCGGGGGCCTCACATTCCGGGGCTCAGGCGCCGGGGGAGCGCAGGAACGCGAGCAGCCGCTCCAGCGGCCAGCAGTTGATCACATCGTCCGGGGTGAGCCCGGCACGCCGGGCGATGCCGACGCCGAACCGCTGGAAGGCCAGGTGCGGTACGGCGTGCGCGTCGCTGTCGATCGCGAACCTCACGCCGTGCCGCCGCGCCAGCCGTACCAGGTCGGACGGCAGGTCGGCGCGGTCCGGGTAGGAGTCGATCTCCATCGCCGTCCCGGTGCGGGCGGCGGCCCGGAACACCGCGTCCCAGTCGGCCTGGATCGGCGGCCGTTTGCCGATCTTCCGGGTGGTGGGGTGCCCGATGACGTGCACCCCCGGGTTCTCACACGCGGCGATGAGCCGCCGGGTCATCTCCGCGGGGGACTGGGTGAAATGCGAGTGCACCGACGCCACGCAGACGTCGAAGCCGGCGAGGACCTCCGCCGGCCAGTCCACCGAGCCGTCCGGCCCGATGTTGAGCTCGGTGCCGTGCAGCAGCCGCATGCCGGGATGGGCCGCCTGCAGCCGGCGCAGCCGTTCCCGCTGCGCCAGCGCCTTCTCCAGGGTCATGCGCTGCATCACCAGGTCCGGCGCGTGGTCGGTCACCGCGTAGTAGGCGTGGCCGCGCCGGGCCGCCGCGGCCACCATCTCCTCCAGGGAGGCGACCCCGTCGGTGAGGTCGGTGTGGGTGTGCAGGTCGCCGCGCAGGTCGTCGAGGGTCACCAGGCGGGGGAGTTCGCCGCGCAGCGCCGCCTCGACCTCCCCGGCGTCCTCGCGCAGCTCGGGCGGCACCCAGGGCATGCCGAGCGCCGCGTACACCTCCTCCTCGGTCGCGGCCGCGCGCAGCCGCCCGCCGTCGTACAGGCCCCGGTCGGTGAGCGTCCACCCGCGCCCGGCGGCGAGGTCACGCAGCCGCTCCAGGTGCGCGGCCGAGCCGGTCGCCGCGAGCAGGGCGGCACCCCACGCCTCCTCCGGCACCACCCGCAGCCGCACCCGGGGCCCGTCCGCGGCCCGCGCCGACGCCGTGCCCGGCCCCTCCTCGGCCACCTCGGCGAGGTACGGCAGGCCGCGCAGCGCGGCGACGAGCGCGGCCGGGTCGGCGGCGGTGGCGAGCAGCTCGACCTCGCCGATCGTTTCCGCGCCGCGGCGCAGCGCCCCGGCCACGGCGACCCGCCCGGCGCCCGGCGCCTCGCGCAGCGCCGCGGCCACCCGCTCGGCGAGGCCGGTGGCGACGCCCAGGTGCACCTGCGAGCCCGCCTCGAGCAGGTGTTCCACGCCGCTCAGCAGGTTCGCCAGCGTCCTGGGGCCGAAGCCCTTGCGGCCGGTGAGCCGCCCGGCGCGGATCGCCTCGGCGAGCGCCTCCGGCGAGTCGATGCCGTACTCGTGGAAGAGCACCAGCGCGGTCTTCGGGCCGAGCGAGGGCACCCGCACGAGCCGCCGCACCCCCTCGGGCACGCGTGCGCGCAGCTCGTCGAGCTGCCGGAAGCCGCCCCGCCGCAGGAACTCCTCCACCTTGCGGGCGATCGCCTCGCCGACGCCGGGCACGGTGCGCACGTTCTCCGGGGTGACCTCCTCCGGGTGGCCGGCGATCGCCTTCGCCGCCCGCTGGTAGCTCCGCACCCGGAAGGCGTCGCCGCCGTCGAGCGCGAACAGCTCCGCGTACTCCTGCAGCGCCGCGGCGACGGCGTCGTTCGCCCTGGTCATGGCCAAAGGGTACGTCCTAGGGCGCTTCGGTTAGAGTACATATCATCTGACCTGCGGTGACGATGAGGGACGAGGACGGCGAAGGCGGCGGTGGAGCACCAGATCGATACCCGTTCGGGCGACGCCCTGTTCCGGCTGGCGTTCGCCCAGTCGCCGTTCGCCCTGGCGGTCCACGACAAGGACATGATCTGCCTGCGGATCAGCGACCACATGGCCCGCCTGTTCAACATCACCCCCGAGGACCTCATCGGCCGCAGGCTCACCGACGTGCTCAAGGGGCCCCAGTACGACGCGATGGAACGGCGGGTGCGGCAGGTGCTCGCCACCGGCGAGGCGCAGGTGCTGCACACCTTCCGCCGGGTGCCGGGGGAGACCCGGGAGCACGCCTGGACCGTCTACGTCACGCCGCTCAAGGACGACGACGGGCAGGTGATCGGGGTCCAGGTCGGCGCGCTCGACTTCACCGAGCAGTACTGGACGCGGCAGCGGCTGCTGCTGCTCAACGAGGCGAGCACGAGCATCGGCACCACCCTCGACGTGACCCGCACCGTCCGTGAGCTCACCGACCTCGTCGTGCCGCGGTTCGCCGACTTCGCCGGCGTGGACCTGCTCGACTCGGTGCTGCGCGGCGACGAGCCCGGCCCGGGGGCGTTCCCCAGCCGGGTGCCGCTGCGCCGGGTGGCCCACCGGTCGATCCGGGAGGCGGTGCCCGAGGCGGCGGCCGAGCTGGGGGAGATCGTCTCGTACCCGGACTACTCCCCGCCGGCCCGCGCGCTCGCCGCCGGGGTGCCGATCCTCACCGGTCACGACGACCCCGACTTCCGGCGCTGGATCGCCGCCGACCCGGTGCGGGCCGCCCGGGTGCGCGACTACGGGTTCTACTCGGTGATGGTCGTGCCGATGCGCGCCCGCGGCGTCACCCTCGGCCTGGTGATCTTCGCCCGGCTCACCCACCCCGAGCCGTTCACCAGCGACGACCTGTTCCTCGCCGAGGAGCTCACCTCGCGCGCCGCCTACGCCGTCGACAACGCCCGCCGGTACAGCCGGGAGCGGGCCACCGCGGTGGCGCTGCAGCGCAGCCTGCTGCCGCAGCGGCTGCCCGAGCAGTCGGCGGTGGAGGTCGCCACCCGCTACCTGCCCACCGGCAGCCACGCGGGCGTCGGCGGCGACTGGTTCGACGTCATCCCGCTGTCCGGCGCCCGGGTCGCGCTCGTCGTCGGCGACGTGGTCGGCCACGGCCTGCGCGCCTCGGCGACGATGGGCCGGCTGCGCACCGCCGTACGCACCCTCGCCGACGTCGACCTGCCCCCGGACGAGCTGCTCACCCGGCTCGACGACCTGGTGGCCCGGCTGTCCGCGGAGGGCTCGACGGCCGACCGGGACGAGGTCGGCGTCGACCTCGGCGCGAGCTGCGTGTACGCGGTGTACGACCCGATCGCCCGCACCGTCACGCTGGCGCGGGCCGGTCACCCGGTGCCCGCGGTGGTCACCCCGGACGGCAAGGCGTACTTCCCGGACGTGCCCGCCGGGCCGCCGCTCGGCCTGGGCGGCCTGCCGTTCGAGTCGACCGAGATCCAGCTTCCCGAGGGCAGCCTGATCGTCCTCTACACCGACGGGCTCATCGAGTCCCGCACCGACGACATCGAGGCCGGTCAGGAACGGCTGCGCCGGGTGATCGCGGACGCCGACCCCTCGCCGGAGGTCACCGCGGACGACGTGCTCGCCGCGCTGCTGCCGGACCACCCCACCGACGACGTGGCCCTGCTCATCGCCCGCACCCGGCGGCTCGACCGGGTCGCCACCTGGGACATCGACGCTGACCCGGCGATGGTCGCCACCGCCCGCAAGCTCGCGGTCGAGCAGGTCGAGGAGTGGGGGCTGGGCGAGGCCGCCTGCATCACCGAGCTCGTGGTGAGCGAGCTGATCACCAACGCGATCCGGCACGCGGCCCCGCCGATCCGCCTGCGGCTCATCTACGACCGCACGCTGATCTGCGAGGTCGCCGACTCCAGCAACACCGCGCCGCACCTGCGCCGCGCCCGGGTGATGGACGAGGGCGGCCGCGGGCTGCTGCTCGTCGCCCAGCTCGCCGACCGCTGGGGCACCCGGCACACCCCCACCGGCAAGATCATCTGGGCCGAGCAGGTCGTCCCCGCCTCGGTGCCCCACCGGGTCCCCGCCTGAGCGGGCACGGACTCCGCCGCGACGTGGGACGGTTGCCGGTGAGGATTCTGGACAGTTAATATCCAGATCGTGCGGATGAGTGAGGGCGTCGAGTGGGCGCTGCACACGTGTGTGAACCTCGCCTGGGTCGGGCGGCCGGTGGGCTCGGCCCGGCTGGCGGCCTTCTACGGCCTCCCTCCCGCCTACCTGAACAAGCGGCTGCAGAACCTCGTCCGGGCCGGAATCCTCACCTCCGTGCCCGGGCCGAAGGGCGGGTTCGCGCTGGCGCGCGACCCGGCGTCGATCAGCCTGCTCGACGTGGTCACCGCGATCGAGGGACCCGATCCCGCGTTCCGCTGCACCGGCATCCTCGGCGACAGCCCGTGGGGGGACAAGACCGCCGACCACCCGTCCACCTGCGTCATCGCCGCGGCCATGCGCCGGGCGGAGCTCGCCTGGCGCAGGGAGCTGGCCGGGCAGACCATCGCCGACGTCTGCGCCACCGTGGAACGGCGGGCGCCGGGGGAGCCCGAGCGCACGCGCCGCTGGTTCGGCTGAGACCGCACCTGTCGACCCGGCCCCTCCGGGGCCCTTTTTTCGGAGGAGATCCTGGATGTTAGATATCCAGAATAGGACCGCAGCCGGATCCACGGCGCGGGGATGGTCCGCCGTCTGCGCCGTCGCGCTGGGCATCTTCGCCCTCATGACCTCCGAGCTGCTCCCCGTCGGCCTGCTCACCCCCGTCGCCGCGGAGCTGGCGGTGTCCGAGGGCACCGCGGGGCTGATGGTGACCACGCCGGGGCTGGTGGCCGCGGTGGCCGCGCCGGTGCTGACCATCGTGGCCGGGCGGCTGGACCGCAAGGTCATGCTCGCCGGGCTGATCGGCCTGATGGCGCTGGCCAACCTCGCCTGCGCCGTCGCGCCCGCCTTCGCCGTCGTCCTCGCCGCCCGGCTCACCGTCGGCGTCAGCGTCGGCGGCTTCTGGGCGATCGCCGGCGGGCTCGCCCCGCGCCTGGTGCCCGAGCGGCACGTCGGCCGCGCCACCGCGGTCATCTTCGGCGGCGTGTCCACCGCCTCGGTCATCGGCGTGCCCGCCGGAACCCTCGCCGGGCAGGCCGGCGGCTGGCGGCTCGGGTTCGCGCTCGTCGGGCTCCTCGGGCTGGTGGCGCTCGGGTTCCTGCTCCTGCTCGTGCCCGCGCTGCCCGCCACGCGGACGGTCTCGTTCGCCCAGGTGCCCGGCGTGTGGCGGACCCCCGCCGTGCGCGCCGGGATCGCGCTCACCTTCCTGCTGATCACCGGGCACTTCGCCGCGTACACCTACCTCCGGCCGATCGCCCACGAGATCGCGGGGATCCGGCCGGACGTGATCGGCCTGCTGCTGCTCGGCTACGGCGTCGCCGGCGTGGCGGGCAACTTCGTCGCGGGCGGCCAGGTGGCCCGCCGTACCCGCGGCACGCTGCTCGTCATCGGCGCGGCGCTCACCGCCGTCACCGGCCTGCTCGCCGTGGCCGGCGCGGGCCCGGCCACGGGGACGGCGGCGGTCGTCGCGTGGGGCCTCGCCTACGGCGGCGTCTCGGTGAGCCTGCAGACGTGGATGCTCAAGGCGGCTCCCGCCGCGGCCGAGGCCGCCACCTCGCTCTTCGTCGCCGCGTTCAACCTGTCGATCGCGCTCGGGGCGCTGCTCGGCGGCCTCGCGGTGGACGGGTACGGCACGGCCGCCGCGCTCTGGCTCGCCGCCGCGCTGCTGCTGCCGTCCACCCTCGTCGTCCTGGTCACCCGTCCCGATCCGGCCACCCGCCCGCGCGCGGGCCGCCGGCTCGAACCGAACCTCCGGGAGGAGTAACGATCATGTCCTTCACCATCACGAACCCGCCCGCGCTGCACGACCCGGTCCCGTTCGGCTACAGCCACCTCGCCACGGTGACCTCCGGGCGGCTGGTCCTGGTCGCCGGGCAGTACGCCTCCGACGAGCACGGGCAGGTGGTCTCCCCGGACTTCGCCGTGCAGGTGGACCGGTCCCTGGCGAACCTCGGCACGGCGCTGCGGGCCGCCGGAACGGACTACCCCGACGTCGTGCAGGTCCGGACCTTCGTCGTGGACCACGGTCCGGAGCGGCTCGCCGTGATCGCCGAGGCGGTCCGCCGGATCTGGGGCGACCGGCCGCCCACGCAGACGCTGATCGGCGTGGCGGCGCTGGCCCTGCCCGGCATGCTGTTCGAGATCGACGCCGTCGCGGTCCGCCCGTGACGGTACGGCGCGCCCCGGCGGCCTGCCGGGCGCGCGCCACCGGTCAGCCGTCCGACGCCTTGACCTGCTGGAGCGCGGCGAGCGCCGCGCCCCGGGCGCCGGCCATGTCGAGGTCGTGCACGAGCAGCAGCTCCGAGGCGGCCCGCTGCTCCTCGCGCAGCACGACGTGCTCGCGCACCCTGTCGAGGAACCACTGGCGGAAGTGCGGCGCGGCCTCGACCACGCCGCCGCCGAGGAAGTACACGTCCGGGTCCATGAACTGGGCGGCGACGGTGAACAGGCGGCCGATCGCGATCGCCTGCTGCTCGAAGATCCGCAGTGCCATCTCGTCGCCCCGCTCGCCGAGTCCCCGCAGCATGCGGGCGGCCTTCGCGATCGGCTCGACCGAGGCGAGCTCGTGGCCGGGGTAGCGGGTCAGCCAGTACGGCAGCAGGTTGCGCTCGATCCCGGTGAGCGAGGCGACGCTCTCGGCGTCCCCCTCGAAGCCGCAGTTGCAGCTCGGCACCGGCTGGTCCGGCTCGAGCAGGCCGCGCAGCGGGATGTGCACGTGGCCGAGCTCGCCCGCCATGCCCGCCGCGCCGGTGACCACCCGGCCGCCGACCACGACGCCGCCGCCGAGGCCGGTGCCGACGATCGCCGCGACCGAGGAGTGCTCCGCCGCGGCCGGGCCGAACCGCACGTGGTGGGCGTAGAGCGCGGCGGCGTTGCCGTCGTTGTTGTAGACGACCGGCAGGCCGAGCCGCTCCTCCAGGGCGCCGCGGAAGTCGAAGCCGCACCACTCCGGATGGCCGAAGTTGGTCGCGCCGCGCGCGGAGATCACGCCGGTCGCGCTCGCCGGCCCCGGGGTGTCGAGCCCGACCGCGCGCACCCGCTCGATCGGGACGCCGGTGAGCTCGAGCACGCCGTGCATCGCCCGGACCAGCGCCTCCACGGCGACCGCGGGCCCCTCCCGCACGTGGCTGGGGGTCTCCACCAGCCGGTCCACCAGGAACCGCCCGTCAGCGTCGACGACGGTGGCGTTGTTGCTCGTCCCGCCGTTGTCGAGGCCGACGACCACCCAATCCGCAGTAGCCATACGTGGAAGGTAGTCCCCCCGCCCGGCCTCCACGATGTATCAAAATCGGACAATTTCCCGGGAGATTTCTTGGATCGTCGTGGAGTGGCACGGCGGGCGGCGCCTACCGTGGCGGGCATGGCGCCCGAGGACATCGCTCGGTTCGTCGCCGCGCTGCCCAAGGTCGAGCTGCACGTGCACCTCGTCGGCTCGGCGTCCGCGGCGACCGTCCTCGAGCTCGCCGCCCGGCACCCGGACGGCCCGGTGCCCACGACCGCCGCCGAGCTCGCCGCGTTCTACCGGTACCGGGACTTCACCCACTTCACCGAGGTGTACACGGCGGTGAGCTCGCTCCTCCGCGACCGGGAGGACATCGCCTCGCTCGTGCTGGGCGTGGCCCGGGACCTCGCCGCGCAGAACGTGCGCCACGTCGAGCTCACCGTCACGCCGTACAGCCAGGTGCTCGTCGGCATCCCGATGCGGGCGGTCACCGAGGCGCTCGACGTGTCGGCGCGCGAGGCCCGCGACCGGTACGGCATCGGCATCGCCTACATCTTCGACATCGCGGCGGTGCAGGGCGCGGAGGGCGCCCGGGGCACCCTCGAGCACGCGCTGGAGCACCCGCCCGAGCGCCTGGTCGGCTTCGGGGTCGGCGGCGACGAGCGGCGGCGCGTGCCCCACTTCGCCGCGATCCGCGACGCGTTCCGCGCGGCGACCGCGGCCGGGCTGCACAGCGTGCCGCACGCGGGGGAGATGGGCGGGCCGGAGGTGATCTGGCAGGCGCTCGGCGAGCTGCACGCCGAGCGCATCGGGCACGGCATCGGCTGCGTGCGCGACCCCGGCCTCGTCGCCCACCTGCGCGAGGCCCGGATCCCGCTGGAGGTGTGCCCCACCTCGAACGTGCGCACCGGGCAGGTGCCCGCGATCGAGCACCACCCGTTCCCCCGGATGCTCGCCGACGGCCTCGTGGTCACCGTGAACAGCGACGACCCGCCGATGTTCGGCACCACGCTCACCGACGAGTACCTCACCCTCGCCCGCGTCTTCGGGCTGGGCCCCGGGGAGCTCGCCGGGCTCGCCCGCAACGCGGTACGGGCGGCGTTCCTGCCCGCCGCGGAGAAGGCGGCGCTGCTCGCCGAGATCGACGCGCTGGTCGCCGGCCCGTGGTGATTGCTTCGGATGGTCAGGGGTAGCCAAGACGCCATGGCGCCGAGGGGCGCCGTGAGGGGGGAAGTGTTCGATGATCCAGATGCTGCACAAGAAGGGGATCCGGTCCGGCACCCTGTACACGCTGGGCCTCGGCTCCATCGCGTTCTCGTTCGTCACCTGGCTGCTGTCGAAGAGGTTCGAGGCGGCCGGGATCGACCGGGCGGACCGCTGGGGCCTGTTCGTCGGCGAGTGGGCGCCCACCTTCATCGCCATGGGCGTCGCGCTCCGCATCGAGGAGACGCACCGCGAGCTCGCCGGCCCCGAGGGCTATCAGACCGGCCGGGAGCAGCCCTGGGAGCAGGAGACCGTGGGCGAGCCCACGCCCGCCGGGATGCGGCACTAGGCCTCTCGGCCGGGGGGCGGCGGCGCGGATCGCCGCCCCCAGGCCGTGCCCCGGCCCCGATCGCGGCCGGGTTACGGCACGGCGGTGGCGGGCAGGGCGGTGGGCATGGCAGACGACACGCTGTTCTTGCTGCTCGAAGGCTACGGCTGGCTGCCGGCGCTGCGCCGCCGGGCGCCGGGCGAGGTCGCCCGCACCCGGCTGCTGGGCCGCCGCGCGGTCGCGATCTGCGGGCCGGACGCCGCCCGGTTCTTCTATGAGGACGACGGCATCCGGCGCGGCCCGGCACCGCCGCACCTGGTGCGCAGCACCCACTTCGTCCGGGGCACCGGCCAGAACCTCGACGGGATCACCCGCGAGGCGCGCCGGGCGATGTTCCTGCCGGTGCTCCACGGCGACGCCGCGGCCGACCTGGTCTCCCGGGCCGCGGCCGCGTGGGACGAGGCCGTGCCGCGGTGGGGCGCGGAGCCGTCCGTGGTGCTGTTCGACCGGGTCGCCCAGGTGCTCGCCACCGCCGCGTACGGCTGGGCCGGGCTGGAGCCGCCGGAGCACGAGACGCCCAAGGTCGCCGCCGATCTGGTCGCCATGGCCGAGGGGTACGCCACCCTCGGGCCCCGCCACTGGCGGGCGCGCGCGGCCCGGCGGCGCCGCGCGGCCGCGCTGGCCCACCTGGTACGGCGGGCGCGGGCGGGCGTGGTGGCGGTCCGCCGCGGCACCGCCGCCGACGCGGTGATCCGGCACCGGGACCGCGACGGCGCCCTGCTCAACCCCCGCGTGGCCGCGTTCGAGCTGCTCAACGTGCTCCGTGCCACGGTCGCGGTGTCCTGGTGGGTGACCTTCGCCGCGCACGCCCTGCACCGCTGGCCGTCCCATCGGGGGCCGCTCGGCGACAACGACACCGGCTACATCGAGGCGTTCGTCCATGAGCTGCGGCGGTTCTACCCGTTCGCCCCGTTCTTCGGCGGCCGGGCGGTGCGGGACCTGTCGTTCCGCGGCGAGCCGATCCCGGAGGGCACGCTCGTGCTGCTCGACGTGTTCGGCCAGCACCACGACCCGGCCCTGTGGGAGGAGCCGTACGTGTTCGCGCCGGAGCGGTTCGCGGGCCCGCGGCCCGGGCCGTACGAGCTGATCGCCCAGGGCGGCGGGGACCCGGCGCTCGGCCACCGCTGCGTGGGGGAGGCCGTCACCGTCGAGCTGCTGAAGACCCTGGTGCCCCGGCTCGCCACCCTCGACTACCGGGTGCCCGGCCAGGACCTGTCCGTCTCGCCGTGGCGCATCCCGGCCCGGGTGGCGAGCGGCTTCGTGATGACCGACGTCCGCCAGGCGGTGCCCGCGCCCGTCCCGGAGACGGTGCCGGACGTCCGCCGGGCCCGGGGGTGACCCGATGACCGGCCCGGCCGAGAGCGGCGCCGCGGGCGCGGCCCGCAACCCCGCGGTGTGGCCGTGCCTCGCCTACCGGGACGCGCCCGCCGCGATCAGGTTCCTCACCGAGGCGTTCGGCTTCGTGGAGCGCGCCCGGTACGGCTCCGGCGACGTGGTCGAGCACGCCGAGCTCGTCTGGCCGGACGGCACGGGCGGGATCATGCTCGCCTCGGTGCGCGAGGGGAGCGAGTTCGCCCAGAGCGCGGGCACCGCGGTGGTGTACGCGGTCACCGCCGAGCCCGACCTGCTGTTCGCGCGGGCGGTCGCCGCCGGCGCCGAGGTGGTGCGGGGCCTGAAGGACGAGGAGTACGGCAGCCGCGGTTTCACCGTCCGGGACCCGGAGGGAAATCTCTGGAGCCTCGGCACCTACCGCGGCGCCTGACGGGCGCATGGCGGGTTATCGGTAAAGCGATGAGTAAAACGATCCACAGGCCATGTTCCTGCGGTTTTCACGCGGTTTTCGCCGCCGATTTCACATACCGCAGACCCATTTCTCTTTGCGACAGCCGGATGAATTTGGAGAAATATCCCAGCCGCGGCCCGGTGCGGCTTTCGAAGCGGAATCCGGCGGCGGTGGCGAGCCGGTGCAGCGACTGCGGGCTCACCCAGTCCGGGTCGGCGAACGTCTCGCCGACCACGAGCCGGCCGCCGGGCCGGATCACCCGGAACAGCTCGCGCATCGCGGCCGCCGGATCGTTCACCTCGCCGAGCACGGTGACCAGGAAGGCGCCGTCGAACACCTCGTCCCGGTACGGCAGGGCCTCCACCGACCCGCAGGCGGCGACGAGGTTCCGCGTGCGCAGCCGGCGCGCCGAGCGCAGCGTGTGGCGCAGCATCCGTGGCTGGATGTCGAGGATGTCGAGCTTGCCCTTCGGGCCCAGCCGGTCGGCCACGGACAGGCTGTAGTAGCCGTATCCCGGCCCGACCTCGAGGATGCGCTCGCCCGGCCGCGGGTCGAGCATATCGAGCAGGTGCCCGCGGGTGATCAGCGGGCGGGGGATCTGGACGCGGAACCGCTGGGTGTAGGAGAGCGGGTCGCGGTGGCGCCGCCGCCACACCGTCCCGCCGATCGCGGCGCCGATGGCGATGGCCGCCGTCGTCGCGGCGACCGCCCACGGACGTGCCTTCATGCGGATCCCTCCATCCCCGGCGTTCCCGTGACCGTTCCTCCCTGGCTTCCCCCTGACACCAGCATCGAACCGGCCACCGTACGCGGACAGTCGCGAAGGTCCCCGCCGCCCGGGCCGATGGTCCCCGGCCGCGCCACGGCGTACGGCTCGGCCGGGGCGGCCGGTGCCCGGCAGGTGGGCGGCAAGCCGCGTGCAAGCGGGCGCGCCCAATATGTGGCCATGCGTAACCGATGGCTGCTGCGAGGCGCGGCCGGGACGGCCGCGGCCGCCGCGATCCTCCTCTCCTCCGCCCCGGCCATGGCGCACAGCACGCCGCAGCGGCCGGCCACCACCTCCCAGACCGGCGTCGCGGCGCCGGCCACCGTGGCGAACAAGCTGCTCAACGCCTGGCAGCAGCGCAACCGCGCCGCGGCCCTCCGGGTCGCCACACCCGCGGTGGTGCGGGACCTGTTCGCCTCTCCGCTGCGCTCCCCGGACGTGTTCCGCGGCTGCACCGGCAACGTCTGCCGGTTCGCGTACACGAGCGTGCGGACGCCGGGCGGGCTCAACGCCATCGTCATGGTGGTCTCCGGCAACAAGGTGACCAAGATCTACATGCCCCGGTTCATCACCACGCCGGCGAACGCCGCCAAGCACCTGTTCGCCGCCTGGCGGGCAGCGGACCGCAACCGCGGGCTCGAGGTCGCCACCCCCGCCGCGGTGAACGCCCTGCGGTGGGTGCGCGACCCCAAGGGCACCGTGCCGTACTCCTTCATGGGCTGCTCCAAGGCGCCCAAGCAGGAGTTCCGGTGCAGCTACTGGTACGAGGGCGGCGCGATGCACATGTGGGTCAACGGCTCGGCCGCGCGGGGCTACCAGGTCTACAAGATCACTTTCTTCGCCGACTGACGGCGGGTCAGCTGGTCTGCGGCGTGACGCCCGGTTCACCGGCCGTTCTCGCCGGATTCTGACCTGGTTCACATAAAGTTCTCAGGTTCACCGGGTGGCATGTCCCTCGACGAAAGGAGGGACATGCCACGTTTGTTTGGGCGCCGGCGGTCCGGCGGCGGCTCGGCGCCACCCGATCCCTCACCCCGCCCCGTCCTCCGTCCCGCCCGCGATCCGGCGAGCCGGGCCGACCCCGGCCACGCGCTCCGCGCCCCGAGCCCGCTGCACGCGTTCAACCGGTACGAGATCAAGTACCTCGTCGACATGTCCCGGGTGGACGCGCTGCGCGAGGAGCTCGAGCAGCGGCTCGACCGGGACGCCCACTGCGGCGAGGACGGCTACGGCGTGTGGAGCGTCTACTACGACACCCGCCACCTGCGGTTCTACTGGGAGAAGATCGAGGGACTGCGGTTCCGCCGCAAGCTGCGCATCCGCCACTACGGCGACCGGTTCACCATCGACGCCGGCACGCCCGTCCACGTGGAGATCAAGCAGCGCGTCAACCGGGTCACGCAGAAGCGCCGGGTGCGCCTGCCGTACCGGGACGCGCTCGCGCTGTGCGACGGGCGGCGCATGGTCGACCACGAGCCCGCCGGCCGGGCGTTCCTCGAGGAGGTGCTCGACCTGGTCTGCCGGCTCGACCTGCGCGCCACCGCGATCACCGGCTACCAGCGGCACGCGTACCTCGGCCGCGGCGCCGAGGTGGGCCTGCGGGTCACCCTCGACCGGCGGGTCCGCGGCCGGGACCGCGACTTCCACCTCGGCGCGGACGCGGAGAACCGGTTCATCGTCCCGCCGCACAAGGCGGTCCTGGAGGTCAAGGCGAACGAGCGCGTGCCGTACTGGCTCAACGACCTCACCGCCAGGTGGAACCTCCAGGTCGTCCGCATCTCCAAGTACTGCCAGGCCGTGGAGGCGTACGGCCTGGCCCCCCGTTCGATCTTCCACGTCCCCGTGTCCGGCCCGGACGCCGGCGAGCGTCCCGGCCCGGCCGGCCCGATATCCGCCCCCCGGGAGGGCTGACCCGTGGACTTCACCTTCGAGGACCTGTCCGGCACCTTCAGCGCCGCCGACATCGCCATCGCCATGGCCCTGTCGTTCACGCTCAGCGCGATGATCGGCTGGGTGTACCGGGCCACCCACCGCCACGTGTCCTACAGCCAGTCGTACGTGCAGACGCTGGTCGTCATCGGCATGCTCATCGCATTGATCATGCTGGTGGTGGGGTCGAACATCGCCCGCGCGTTCGCGCTCGTCGGCGCGCTCTCGGTGGTCCGGTTCCGCAACGCCATCAAGGAGACCCGCGACGTCGGGTTCATCTTCCTCGTCATGGGCGTCGGCATGGCCGTCGGCACCCGGTTCTACCTGCTCGCCGTCGTCGCCGCGGTGACGATCTCGCTGATCATCCTGATCATGCACCGGTTCGACTGGTTCCGGCTCAACGTGCGGCGCCAGGTGGTGAAGGTGCAGGTGCCCGCGGACGGGGACCACACCCACGTCATCCAGGACGTGCTGATCCGGTTCACCGACGAGTTCGAGCTGGTGAGCATGGAGTCGATCCGCGGCGGCGCGCTGCTCGAGCTGATGTACACGGTGCGCATCAAGCCGGGCTCCGAGCCCGCCGACCTGATCGCGGCCCTGCGCGAGCGCAACCACGGCCAGGGCGTCACCGTCCTCACCGGCTACGACCAGACCGATCTCTAGGCCGCCATGGAGCACGTCGGAAACGGTCCCCGGCGGCGGCTGCGGCACCGGATCCCGGTACGGCTGCGGCAGCACTGGCGCCTGGTCGCGCTGTGCACGGCGGTCCTCGGCGTGTGCGGCGGCGTGTTCGGCAGCGGCATGATCCGCCCGTACGCCGTCCGGGCCCCGGCCGCGGACGCCGCGGCGGGCGTCACCGTGGACGTCAGGGGCACCGTGGACCTGTTCGACACCTCGGTGCCGCACGAGCTGACGCTCACCTTCGGCGACGCGGCGTACCGGGACATGCTGCAGGAGTACTTCGCCACCGGGGAGAAGAAGTACATCGAGGCCGACCTGGTCATCGACGGGACCCGGATCCCGAGCGTGGGCGTCCGGCTCAAGGGCAACTCCACGCTCAACGGCCTGACCTGGAACGGCATGGTCCGCACCCGGCAGGGGGTGCGGCAGGGCGGCGGGCCGTTCGGCGGGTTCGGGGGCGGCGTGTTCGGCTCGTCGCTCAAGGGCGAGGAGCCGGAGAACCTGCCGTGGCTGATCAGCTTCGACGAGTTCGTGGCGGGCCGCCGCTACCAGGGACACTCCCAGATCGCGGTACGGCCGGCGCTCGGGCGGTCCGCGACGCTGCTCAACGAGGCGCTCGCCATCGCGCTGGTCGGCGAGTCCGGCGAGCCCGGCCAGCGGTTCACCTACGGGTCGTTCTCGGTGAACGGCCGGACGTCGGGCCCGCGGCTGATCGTGGAGTACCTCGACGAGGGGTACGCCGAGCGGCTCGGCGACGGGGTGCTCTACAAGGCCCTCGCCTCCGGCGGCTTCGACTACAAGGGCGAGGACCAGACCCGGTACACCACCGACTTCAAGCAGGTCAACGCGGTCGGGAGCGCCGACCTGCAGCCGGTGATCGACCTGATCAGGTGGGTGAACGACGCCTCGGACGAGGAGTTCGCGAGCGGGCTCGCCGACCGGCTCGACGTCGGGTCGTTCGCCCGCTACGTCGCGCTGCAGAACCTGCTGCTCAACTTCGACGACATGAGCGGGCCGGGACGCAACTACTACCTGTGGTACGACCGCGCCACGAGGCGGTTCCGGGTGATCAACTGGGACCTCAACCTCGCCTTCCAGGGCGACCCCGCGACCGGGCCGCACGACTCCGTCCGGCGGGGCTTCGGCCCGTGGCGGCCCCCGGACGGGCAGGGGAACGCCCGGACGCGGCCCGGTGAGCCGCCGCAGGGCGGGAACCGGACCCGGCGGGACCCGGTCGGCGGCGGTGGCGGACCGCGCATGGGCCACCCGCTGAAGGACCGGTTCCTCGCGTCGCGGGCGTTCACCGCGGTCTACGAGGAGCAGTACCGCGCCCTGTTCGCCGGGTTGTTCCGCGACGGGACCGCGGCCCGCCTGCTCGACGAGATCGTCGCGGCCTACAAGCGCAACGCCGGGGCCGACACCGCCACGGTCGACACCGAGGCCGCCTCGCTCCGCGAGCTGCTCCAGGCCCGGATCCGGGCGCTCGCCTCCGATCAGGTCGTTTCAGGAACCTAGCCGTACCCGGGGCGCCCGTGACCAGGGCGGTGTCCGCGTTCTCCCGCGGGCGCCGCCCTGAAATTTTCGCGATTAATTCCTCGCGGGACGGGCGGGCCGCTGCCGCGTCGCTCCGCGGGCCGCCGCGGGCCCGCGTCCGGGCGCCCGCCTCCGATCAGGTCGTTTCACAGACCCGGCCGTATCCGGGGGTCCGTGACCAGGGCGGTGTCCGCGTTCTCCCGCGGGTGCCGCCCTGAAATTTTCGCACTTAACGGCAAGGTCGATTGTAAAGGTAAGGACACGCCGGTTGACATTTACGTGAAACGAAATCTAGATTCCCACGACAAAGCCGTTTCGCGGGCGAAAACGAAATTTTCGGCGTCCGGGGGAGCCGATCCGGGCCCGCAGGCCTCGGCCGACGAGCCACGGCCGGCCCTCGGCAGATGATCACGGAGCTCAGAGTGGAAATCAGGACGACGACTCGGCGTACCTTTCTCGGTCTTTCGCTGACCCTGCCCTTGGGTGCCGCGCTCACCGCCTGCGGCAGTGACGGACCGAGCCCGTCCTCCGGTGGTGGCGGCGGCAAGCCCACCGCCACCATCTGGTACCTCACCGGCCAGCCCGCCGAGGGCGTGCGCAAGGCGTCCGTCGAGCGCTTCAACAAGGCGAATCCGGATGCCGCCGTCAAGGTCACGCTCTTCGAGAACGATGCGTACAAGACCAAGATCAAGACGGCGATCGGGGCCGGTCAGGCGCCCACACTCATCTTCGGATGGGGCGGCGGCACGCTCCGCAGCTACGTGCAGGCCGGTCAGGTGGACGACCTCACCCCGTGGCTCGACGAGAACCCGCAGCTCAAGGACAGGCTGCTGGAGTCGACGTTCAGCGCGGGGGTCATCGACGGCAAGGTCTACGGCCTGCCCACCGACCGGATCCAGCCGATCGTGCTCTTCTACAACAAGCGGGTCTTCGACAAGGTCGGCGTCGAGCCGCCGCAGACCTGGGGCGACGTGCTCGACCTGGTGCCGAAGTTCAACGCCGCGGGCGTCGCGCCGTTCTCGCTCGCCGGGCAGTCGCGGTGGACCAACATGATGTGGCTCGAGTTCCTCTTCGACCGCATCGGCGGGCCCGAGGTGTTCCAGGCGGTGTACGACGGGGAGAAGAACGCCTGGTCCCACCCGGACGCGATCAAGGCGCTCACCGAGGTGCAGAAGCTCGTCAAGATGAACGCCTTCGTCAAGGGCTTCTCCTCGATCGTCGCCGACCAGGACGCCGACCAGGCCCTCCTCTTCACCGACAAGGCCGCGATGATGCTGCACGGGAGCTGGACCTACGGCAGCATGAAGAACAACGGCGGCGACTTCGTCACCGGTGGCCACCTCGGCTACATGAACTTCCCGCCGGTCGACGGCGGCAAGGGCGACCCGAGCAACACCTTCGGCAACCCGGCCCAGTACCTGTCGATCTACTCCAAGGCCACCCCGGAGCAGAAGGAGATCGCCAAGCGGTACCTCGCCTCGCTCGTCACCGACGAGGAGGCCAAGGCGTGGATCGACGTCGGGTCGCTGCCCGTGCTGAAGGGCACCGAGTCGCTGCTCTCGCAGTCGCCGGACGCCGACTTCCTCAAGTTCACCTACGACATCGCCAACAACGCCAAGCACTTCGGCCAGTCGTGGGACCAGGCGCTCAGCCCGACCGCCGCCGAGGTGCTGCTCGACAACATCTCGAAGCTGTTCCAGCTGTCGATCTCGCCGCAGCAGTTCGCCGAGAACATGAACCAGGTCATCGGCAAGTGACGGGCAGGACCAAGGCCATGACCGCATCATCGGGGGATCTGCGATGACCGCGATCGCCTCCGGCGCGCCGGGCCGTACCGGCCGGCGCGCCGTCGCGCCGGACACCCGCGACCGCGTGCTTCCCTGGCTCGCCCTGCCGGCGCTGCTGTTCTTCGTCGTCTTCGGCGTCGTCCCGCTCGTCGGCGTGCTCGCGCTGAGCTTCACCACCTGGGACGGCATCGGCGACATCACCTTCACCGGGCCGGCGAGCTGGCGGGAGGTGCTCGCCGACCCGCAGCTCCTCCACGGGCTGTGGGTGACGTTCCAGGTGATGGCGCTGTCCTGGCTGGTGCAGACCCCGGCGAGCATCCTGCTCGGGACGTTCCTCGCCGGGCACCAGCGCTACCGGGCCGTGCTCGCGGTGATCTTCTTCATCCCGCTGCTGCTCAGCTCCGCCGCGATCGCCGTCGCCTACCAGGCGCTGCTCGACCCGAACTTCGGCCTCGGCGCCGGGCTCGGCGTCGACCTGCTGGTGCAGGACTGGCTCGGCGAGCCGCACCTGGCCATGGGCGTGATCGTCTTCATCGTGTCCTGGCAGTTCATCCCGTTCCATGCCCTCATCTACCAGGGCGGGGTGCGCCAGATCCCGCGCTCGATGTACGAGGCGGCGCAGCTCGACGGGGCCGGCCGGGTGCGGCAGTTCTTCAGCATCACGCTGCCGCAGCTGAAGTACACGATCATCACCTCGTCCACCCTCATGGTGGTCGGCTCGGTCACCTTCTTCGACCTGATCTTCGTGCTCACCCAGGGCGGCCCCGGCGACGCCACCCGCGTGCTCGCCCTCGACATGTACAAGCGGGGCTTCCAGGCGAACCTCATGGGACCGGCGAGCGCGATCGCGGTGATCATCGTGCTCACCGGCCTCGGCCTGGCGCTCCTGCTGCGCCGGATCGGCGGCGCCTCGAACCCTGCCGCGAGCCAGCTGGACGGAGCGTGAGATGGCCGTGACCGTCACCGAGATCGAGGAGAGCGCGGTCGCACCGGCCCGGACGGGCCGGGGCCGCCGCCGCACCCCGCTGCGCGGGTGGAACTGGATCGGCGGCACCGCGGCGTGGCTGTGGCTCGTCGTCGTGATCGTGCCGATCTACTGGATCGTGATCACCAGCTTCAAGTCGCAGTCCGGCTACTTCGCGAGCAATCCGCTGGCCCCGCCGGCCGAGCCCACCCTGGAGAACTACCGCCTCGTCATCGAGGCCGACTTCGCCACCTACTTCGTCAACAGCGTGATCGTGGCGGTCGGCACGGTGGTGCCCGCGGTGCTGCTCGCCTTCATGGCCGCGTTCGCGATCGTGCGCGGCGCCCACAGCCGGTTCCTGCGCTGGGTGAACGGCCTGTTCCTGATGGGGCTCGCCATCCCGCTCCAGGCGGCCGTGATCCCCGTGTACCTGATCATCATCCGGATGCACATGTACGACACGCTGGGTGCGATCATCCTGCCGTCGATCGCGTTCGCCCTGCCGCTGTCGGTGCTCGTGCTCGCCAACTTCATCCGCGACGTGCCCAAGGAGCTGTTCGAGTCGATGCGGATGGACGGCGCGACCACCTGGATGACGCTGTGGCGGCTGGCGTTCCCGCTCACCCGCCCGGCCGTGGTGACCGTGGCGATCTACAACATGCTGCAGGTGTGGAACGGCTTCCTGCTCCCGCTCGTGCTCACCCAGTCCCCGGAGCAGCGCACCCTGCCGCTCGCGCTGTGGACCTTCCAGGGCGAGCACGGCGTGAACGTGCCCGCCATCCTCGCCTCGGTCGTGCTCACCACCCTGCCCATCGTGATCCTCTACGCGGTCGGCCGCCGCCAGCTCCTCAGCGGCCTCACCGCCGGCATCGGCAAGTGAGCCGGGCCGGTCACTCCGGCGCCCGCTCCGCTCCCTCCGCCCGGTCCGCGTCATCCCGCGGGCCGGGCGGAGCCGTGCCGGCGAGGATCGCCTGCAGCAGGCCGGGGAACCGGGCCTCGATGTCGTCGCGGCGCAGCCGTACCGTCGCGCCGTTGCCGTGCTGCTCGACCTCGATCAGGCCGACCTCGCGCAGCACCCGGAAGTGGTGGGTACGGCCGGCCTTGCCCACCGGGAGGCCGAACCACGGGTAGGGCCGCCGGGCCCCCGGCTCCTCGCGCAGCAGCGCGGCGACCACGCGGAGCCGGTTCGGGTCGGCGAGGGCGCAGAACACCTCGCCGAGGTCGATCTCCTCGCGGGACGGGTGCCACAGGGACTTCGGCGAGGACGCGTTCGGGGAGGACGCGGACGTCGGCATGGGCGGAGCATCCGTTCTCATGAAGGTACGGTGACGACCTTACCTTAGGGCGGCTTCGTGAGGTACGGTGTTGGCCATACCTTATAACCAGATAGGAAATATGGGATCGGGTATGGCTCTGCAACTGATCGAGTTCGTGCCGGAGCGTCCGGAGCACGAGGCCGTGGACCGCCTCATCGCCGCCGCGGCCGAGGCGCTCGCCGCGGGCGGCGCCGAGCTGATCGAGGCCCAGGTGCCGCGCGACCTGCGCCGCGTGTTCCTCATCGCCGAGGAGCGGGAAGAGGGTCAGGCGGGCGAGGCGCTGCGCGCCGGCGGGATCGTCTTCGAGGACGTCGCGCGGGTGCGCCTCGTCGGCGCCGACCTCGCCGAGGTCAAGGCGAGCGCCGGGACGGCCCGCTACCTCGTCGAGTGGGACCTGCCGGAAGGGCTCAGCATGGACAGCTACCTCGCCCGCAAGCGGGAGAAGTCCCCGCGGTACGCCGAGGTCCCCGAGACCCGGTTCCTGCGCACCTACGTGCGCGAGGACATGGGCAAGTGCCTGTGCCTGTACGACGCGCCGGACGTCGCGGCCGTGGAGCGGGCCCGCAAGGCCGTGGAGGCGCCGATCGACCGGCTGCACGAGCTGCGCGAGCACGCCTGAGCCGCGCCCGAGGCGAGCGAACCGGAGGGAGCCCCGTGACCACCTCGACCGTTCCCACCGTCGACGCCGAGCTGCTGGCCCAGGTGCGCGAGCTCGCCGCCGCGCGCGCCGACGCCGTCGACCGGGCCGAGCTCGACGTACGGCCCGGCCTGCGCGACCTCGGCGCGCGCGGCCTGCTCGGCCTCGGCGCGCCGGACCGCCGCGACGGCGGGCTGCTGCCCGCGCTGCACGTGGTGGAGGCCGTCGCCCGCGGCTGCCTGAGCACCGCCTTCGCGCTGTGGGCGCAGCGCATGGCGATCGAGTACCTGTCCCGGGCGCGCGACCCGGACTTCGCCGCACCGCTGCTCACCGGCCTGCGCACCGGGGAGATCATCGGGTCGAGCGCGATGGCCCCGGCGCTCAAGGAGCTGTCCGGGCTCGGCACCGTGCCGGTGCGCGCCACCCCCGCGCCCGGCGGCTACCGGCTCACCGGCGTGATCCCGTGGGCCTCGAACCTGTTCCCCGGCGCGGTCGTGGTGCTGCCCGCCCGCGTCGACGCGCCGGGCCGCGAGCACGACCGGCTGATCGCCGCGGTCCGGGTGGGCACCCCGGGGTTCACCGTCGACGAGCCGCCTCACCTGCTGGCGCTCAACGGCACCGCGTCCTCGTCGGCCCGGCTGGCGGACGTGCACGTGCCGTACGCCGCCGTGGTCGCCGACGACCTGGCCGCGTTCTGCGGCGCGCTGCGGCCCACCTTCCTGCTGGTGCAGACCGCGTTCTGCGCCGGGCTCGCCGCCGAGTCGCTCGACCAGGCCGAGCAGGCGCTGACCGGCGCGAACACCACCCTCGCCGGCGACGTGCACGCCGCGCGGGCCGCGCTCGGCTCGGTCCGCGAGCGGATGACCCGGTTCGCCGCCGGCGACCCGGACCGGGCCGAGGTCACCCGGCTGCGGCTCGACGCGGCGAACGCCGCGCTCACCGCCACCCGCCTGGAGGCCACGCTCGCGGGCGGGGCGGGCTACGCGGCGCGCAGCCCGGCGTCGCGGCGGCTGCGGGAGGCCGCGTTCCTCCCCGTCCAGTCACCCACGGAGGGACACCTGCGATGGGATCTGAGCCGCTAGAGCTGCGGGCCGCCGACAAGGCGTACGGCGGGCGGGCCGTGCTGCGCGGCCTCGACCTGGTCATCGAGCCCGGCGCGGTGCTCGTCGTGCTCGGCCACAGCGGCAGCGGGAAGACCACGCTGCTGCGGGTGCTCGCCGGGCTGGAGGAGCTCGACGGCGGCGAGCTGCTCCGCGGCGGCCGCCCGGTGACGCCCCGGCCGCGCACCGGGGTGGTGTTCCAGCAGCCGCTGCTGCTGCCCTGGCTCACCGTGCGGGAGAACGCCGCGCTCGGCCTCGGCTACCGCGCCAACCGGGGCCGGGTGCCCGACCCCGCCGCCGAGGTGGAGACGCTGCTCGGCTGGCTCGGCCTCGCCGAGCTCGCCGACGCCTCGCCCGCGGCGCTCTCCGGCGGCCAGGCCCAGCGGGTGGCGATCGCCCGCGCGCTCGCCATCCGGCCCGAGCTGCTGTTGCTCGACGAGCCGTTCAGCGCGCTCGACCCGGTCACCCGCGCCGACCTGCAGGACCGGCTGCGCACGCTCATCCGCGAGCTGCATCTCACCGTCGTGCTCGTCACCCACGACGTCGACGAGGCGCTCTACCTCGGCGACCGGATCGCGCTGCTCGACGGCTCCGGCCGGGTGGCCCAGGAGTGGACCCCGCCGCGCGCCGACCGCGACCGGCTGCGCACCGACCCGATCCGCGCCGAGATCCTCGCCCGGTACGGCAACGCCCGCGCGGCCCGGGCGGAGGTGGCCGGATGAGCCGCCTCTCCCGGCGCACGCTGCTCGGCGGCGGCCTCGGCCTCGCCGTCGCGGGCGGGCTCACCGCGGCCGCCGCGGGCACGGTGCGCGCGGTGTCGGCCCGGGGCGGCGGGGGCGCGCTGCGCATCGGCTACCTGCCGATCACCGACGCCTCGCCGCTGCTCGTCGCCCACGCCACGGGCCTCTACCGCCGCCACGGGGTGACGGTGGCCGACCCGGTGCGGTTCCGCGGCTGGGCCGAGCTCGCCCAGGCGTTCGTGGTCGGCCGGGTCGACGTTGTCCACCTGCTCATGCCGTTCGCCGTGCAGCTCCGCTACGACCTCGGCGCGGCGGTGCGGGTGGTCGCGTGGAGCCACACCAACGGGTCGGCGCTCACCCTCGACCCGCGGCTCGGCGGGGTCGCCGACCTCGCCGGGCGGAGCATCGCCATCCCGTACTGGTGGTCGGTGCACAACCTGCTGGTGCAGCGCATGCTGCGCGGCGCCGGGCTCACCCCGGTGATCCGGCGGCGGCCGTCGCGCGAGCACGGCGAGGTGCGGCTGCTGGTGATGAGCCCGAGCGACATGGTGAGCGCGCTGCAGGACCGGGTGGTCGGCGGGTTCGTCGTGGCCGACCCGTTCAACGCGATGGCCGAGGTGAAGGGCGTGGGCCGGATCGCCCGGTTCACCGGCGACGTGTGGCGTCGGCACGCCTGCTGTGTGGTGGTGATGCGGCAGGAGACGATCGACGCCGACCCGGCGCGCGCCGAGGCGTTCGTCACCGCCGTGGCCGCCGCCCAGCTCGCGATCCGCGCCGACCGGCCGGGCACCGCAGCCACGCTCGCGGACGGCCTGCTGCCCCAGCCGCGGCTCGCGATCGCCCGCGCGCTCGGCTACCCGGCCGAGCCGTACCTCGCCCGCGGGGCGCTGCGCCACCCCGGCTGGGACGGCGCCCGGATCGACTTCGCCCCGTTCCCGTTCCCCTCCTACACCGAGCAGCTGGTGCGGGCGATGCGCGAGACCGTCGTCGACCTCGACACCCGGTTCCTCGACGCGCTCGACCCGGCGGCGGTCCACGCCGACCTGGTGGACGACCGGTTCGCCCGCGCCGCCGTCGACCGGCTCGGCGGCCCGGCCGCGTTCGACCTGCCCGCCGCGCTGGCCCGGGCCGAGGAGACCGCGCAGGCATGACCCGCCACCCGGACCGTCCCACCCCCGTACCCGAGGAGTCCCGATGACCACGACCACACGCCCGGGGCGCACCGCCCCTGCCCGCCGCCCGGTGGCCCGGACGGTGACCGTGCTCGTCCCGGTGGCCGTCTTCGTCGCCGTCTGGTGGTTCCTCACCGGCGTGCTCGCGGGCGACCACCTCATCCTCTCCGGGTTCGCGCCGCAGCGCGCGCTGCCCGCGCTCGTCGAGATCGCCGTGCACGGCACGCTCGGCCAGGACGTCGCCGCGAGCCTGTGGCGGCTGCTCGTCGGCATGGGCATCGCCGTACTCGTGGGCGTGCCGCTCGGGCTCACCGCCGGGCTGCTGCCGCTCTTCGAGCACGCCACCCGGCCGCTCTTCCACTTCCTGCGGATGATCTCGCCGCTGTCCTGGGCACCGGTCGCGGTCGCCCTGTTCGGCATCGGCCACCAGCCGGTCTTCTTCCTGATCGCGATCGCCGCGGTCTGGCCGATCACGCTCAACACGATCGCCGGGGTGCACGCCATCGAGCCGGGCTTCCTCGGCGTGGCCCGCTCGCTCGGCGCCCGGCCCGCGGAGCTGCTGACCAGCGTGGTGCTGCCCGCGGTCCGCACCCACCTGCTCACCGGGGTACGGCTCGCGCTCGGCACCGCGTGGATCGTGCTCGTGCCGGCCGAGATGCTCGGCGTGGACTCCGGGCTCGGGTACGCCATCCTCAACGCCCGCGACCGGCTCGCCTTCGACCAGCTCATGGCGGTGATCCTGGTCATCGGCGCGATCGGCTACCTGCTCGACGCGCTCGCCCGGTGGAGCCTGCGCGGCCGCGTCGCCGCCCAGGCCACGGGGTGAGCCGGTCCGGGAAGGCCGCGGCCCGGCCGGGCGTCGGGTGACGCACCGGGCCGGGCCGCGGGGATCGCCGCCGCCCCGTCCCGCCGCGGCGGCGGCACGGATCAGGAGGCTCGGATCAGGAGTCGCTCAGCCAGACGTCCGCCAGCCGCTTGCCCTGGTAGATCGGGCTCGGCCAGAGGTTCTGGACGCGCGGGTTGGCGATCGTGTAGTCGAACTTCTGGATCGGGTAGAGAGCCTGGACGATCTCCGTCTCCATGCGCTCCTGCATCTTGCGGTAGATCTCGTTGCGCTCGGCCTCGTCGAGCGTCTCGCGGGACTGCCGGAGCAGGTCGATCAGGGTGTCGTCCTTGATCTCGGCGTAGTTCTCCAGCGAGTCGGGCTCGAAGTCACGCCAGATCTGGTCGGGCAGGTGCACGCCGCGCAGCGCCTTGGCGACGTCGAAGTCGTGGTTGCGCCGGCGCTCGATGCCCGTCGCCGGGTCGACGATCTCGAGCTCCGCCTTGATGCCGACCTTGGCGAGGTCGTCCTGCATCCACTGCGCCTCGCGGACGTCCTCGTCGTCGACCTTCTGCACCGTGATCTTGGTGGAGAAGCCGTTCGGGTAGCCCGCCTCGGCGAGCAGCCGCTTGGCGCCCTCGGGGTCGTACGGCCGCAGCCGCAGCACCTCGTCCTTGGTGAGCGCGCAGGAGCAGGTGTCCGGCCGCAGCAGCGAGGTCAGGTTGTACCGGCCGCGGATGTTCTCGCCCATGCCGACCCAGTCGATCGCGCGCACGAACGCCTGCCGTACCCGCAGGTCGTCGAACGGCTTGCGCTTGGCGTTGAGGTAGATGCTCACCGGCGCGCCCGGGGCCTCGGTGACCACGAAGCCCTTCGACTCCAGCTCCTTGGCGACGTTCGCGTCGCTGGTGGTGCCGACGTCGATGCGGCCGCTGCGCAGCGCCGCGGTGACCGCGGCGATGTCCTTCACGATCGGGCGCCGGATCTCGTCCAGGTACGGCTTGCCCTTCTCGAAGTAGTCCGGGTTCTTCTTGAAGACCCACTCCACCTCGGGCTTGTGGCTCTCCAGGATGAACGGCCCGGTGCCGATCGCCTTGGTCTTCAGGTCGAACTTACCCTCGATGCCCTCCCGCGGGAGGATCATCATGAAGTGGTAGGCGAGGTAGTCGAGCAGCGGGGCGTAGGGCTGCTTGAGCCTGAGGACGACGGTGTGGTCGTCCGGGGCCTCGATCTTGGTGACCGGGTCGATCATCCACTGGTGCACCTGGGTGGCCTTCTTCAGCGCCTCGAAGGTGGCCACCACGTCGTCCGAGGTGAACGGCCGGCCGTTCACCGGCGGGATGTTCTGCCACCGGACGTCCTTGCGCAGGTGGAAGGTGTAGGTCTTGCCGTCGTCCGAGATCTCCCACGACTCGGCGAGGTCGGGCACGATCTCGTAGCCGGTCTTGGCGTCCGGGCCGGTCTTGACGTCGACCAGCTTGCTGTAGACGGTGCCGGAGATCATCGACGACGCCGTCGGGTCGATGGTCTCCAGCGGGTTGATGCCGTTGACGATCTCCGAGGGCGACTGCAGCACGAGCGTGCCGCCCGGCCGGGGGCTGCCAGCCGGGGCCTTCGCCTCACCGGTGCCCGCGCCGCCGTTGCCGCCACCGCCGCCGCACGCGGTCAGCGTGAGCGAGACGGCGAGTGCCGCGCCGAGCAGAATGCGGCGCCTCACGCCGGCCTCCCGGGGGACTCGAGGTGACCGGCCGGGGTCATGGCCGTGCCTGCGGGGCCGCGGGCCGGGCGCGCCGGAGCGCCCAACCCGCCACGAGAGATCTCCACGATGCTCCTGCCTCTCATCGGTCGGTTACCGCGGTGGGTCGGGGACGCGGCCGGTGCCGCCGGTCCGCGTGTCGGTGGACTCCAGCCGCTCGGCGCCCTGGGCTAGGCTGGGCGCCAGGCGGGAGATGAGGCGGCGCCCCCACCAGCCGCGCCGCTCCTGGACCACCAGCCGCTGCACCCGCGGGTCGAGGTGGTCGCGCAGCGCGTCGCCGAGCAGGTTGAAGCTGAACACGGCGATGGAGAGCGCGATGGCGGGGACGACGATCAGCCACGGGGCGCGCTCGACGTACCGCACGCCCTCGGAGAGCATGAGCCCCCACGACGGGGTCGGCGGCGGCGCGCCGATGCCGAGGAAGCTCAGCGCCGACTCGGCGATGATCACCCCGGCGAAGATCAGGCTGCCGAGGGTGAACACCGAGGCGATCATGTTCGGCAGGATGTGCCGGGTGAGGATGCGCGGGGCGCCCGCCCCGGTGGCCCGGGCGGCCTCCACGTACGGCTCCTGCCGTACCCGTAGCGTCTCGGCCCGCGCGATGCGGTTGAACGACGGCGTGATCACGACGGTGAGCGCGATGATCGTGTTCCGCACCGACGGGCCGAGCACGACCGCGATGAACAGCAGCAGCACGATGCCGGGGATCGCCTGCACCGCGTCCATCACCCGCTGGATCACGATGTCGAGGCCGCGGCCGAAGTAGCCGGACACCACGCCGATCGCGGTGCCGAGCGCCAGGCTGATCAGCGTGGTCATCACGCCGATGACGAGCGAGGTGCGGGCGCCGTGGATCGCCCGGCTCAGCACGTCGCGGCCGAGGTCGTCGGTGCCGAGCAGGAACTCCGCCGACGGCGGCTCGAGGATGTTCCGCCGGTGCTGCACGATCGGGTCGTACGGCGCGACCACCGGGGCGAGGATCGCGATCAGTACGAACAGGCAGATGAGCACCAGCGCGGTGGCGCCGAGCGGCTGGGCGCGCACGAAGTCGCGCACCCCGCGCACCACGCGCCGTACCGTGGACCGGCGCGGCGGCCGGGGGGCCTCCGCGGGCGCGCAGGCCGGCCGCGGGGGAGCCGCCGGCTGCGTGTCCGTCAACAGGTTCTCCTGGGTCACGACAACGCCCTCCCGTGCCGGATCCGCGGGTCGACCAGCGCGTAGAGCAGGTCGATGACGATGATCATGATCACGAACAGTGCGGCGTAGAAGATCGTGCAGGCGACCACCACCGGGTAGTCCCGGTCGAGCACCGCCTGGTAGATGAGCTGGCCGGTGCCCGGCAGGCCGAACATCTGCTCGATGATCACGGTGCCGCCGAGGATGGTGGCGAGCTCGAGGCCGAGCAGGGTGAGCACGGCGATCGTCGAGTTCCGCAGCGCGTGCTTGAGCACCACGGTCTTCTCCCGCACGCCCTTGGCGCGCACCGTGCGGATGTAGTCCGAGCCGAGCGACTCGAGCATCGACGACCGGGTGAGCCGGGCCACCGCGGCCATGCCGCCGGTGCCGAGCGCGAGCACCGGGATCGCGACCTGCTGCGCCCAGCTCGCGAAGTCCTCGGTCGGGCCGGCGTAGACGAGCGGCGGCGACCAGGCGAACCAGATCGCGAGCGCGGTGAGCGTGAGCAGGGCGACCACGAAGTTCGGCACCGACAGGAACGCCACCGCGATCAGCCGCAGCGTGCCGTCGACCGCCGAGCCGCGGGTGACCGCGGCGACGACGCCGATGGTGAGCCCGAGCAGCGAGCCGACGAGGATGGCGAGCAGGCCGAGCTGGATGGTGACCGGCACCCGGGCGAGGAACAGGTCGACCACCGGCTCCCGGCTGTAGAACGAGGTGCCGAGGTCGCCCTGGACCACGCCGCCGAGCCAGTTCCACAGCTGCACCCACACCGGCGCGTCGAGCCCGAACTCGGCGCGCAGCGCGTCGGCCTCCTCCTTGCTCGCGCCGACCTCCTGGAGCTGCAGGCTCACCGCGTCACCGGGCACCAGGCGCATGATCACGAACACGATCACCGTGACGAGCACCAGCACCACGGCGCCGTAGCCGAGCCTGCGCAGCGCGTAGGCGATCACTTTGCGCTCGCCTCCCCGGCAGGGTCGTACAGGTGGCAGGCGACGGTGCGGCCGTCCTCGATCCGGTGGACCTTGGGCGCCTCGGTACGGCACCGCGCCGTCGCCTTCGGGCAGCGGGGGTGGAAGTGGCACCCCGAGGGCGGGTTGCTCGGGCTCGCAGGCTCGCCGCGCGGGGCCACGCGGCGCCGCCGCTCGCCCTCACGCTCGGGGGCGAACTCCGGCACCGCGGAGACGAGCATCTGGGTGTAGGGGTGCCGCGGGTCGGTGAACAGCGTGTCGCCGTCGCCGCGCTCCACGATCTGGCCGAGGTACATCACGCAGACCTCGTCGGCCATGTACCGCACCACGTTGAGGTCGTGGGCGATGAACAGGTACGACAGGCCGAGCTCGGCCTGCAGGCGCTTGAGCAGGTTGAGCACCTGGGCCTGCACCGACACGTCGAGCGCGGAGACCGCCTCGTCGCAGACGATCAGGTCCGGGTCGGTGGCGAGCGCGCGGGCGATGCCGATGCGCTGCGCCTGCCCGCCGGAGAACTGGTGGGAGAACTTGTACAGGTCGGCGGCGCCGAGCCCGACCTTCTCCAGCAGCTCCACCACCCGGTCCACCTGCTGCCTGCCCGTGGCGATGCGGTGCACGGTGAGCGGCTCGCCGACCACGTTCAGCACCCGCATGCGCGGGTTGAGCGAGCCGAGCGGGTTCTGGAACACGATCTGCATGCGCCGCCGCAGCGCCCGCATCTCCCGCCGGGAGGCCCGCAGCAGGTCGATGCCGTCGAAGTAGAGCTCGCCCGAGGTGGGGTCGAGCAGCCGCAGCGCCAGCCGGGCGACGGTCGACTTGCCCGAGCCGGACTCGCCCACCAGCCCCACCGTGCGGCCGCGCGGGATGCTCAGCGACACGCCGTTGACCGCGTGCACCGTGTGCCGCCGGGTGCGGAAGCGCTTCACCAGGTCGCGCGCCTCGAACAGCACGGCCGGCTCGGCCCGCTCGGGGACGGGCCGCGCCAGGTGAGCGGCACGCCGGTCGGTGGCGAGCGCGCCGTTGGCGGCCCCCGTCGTCGTTGTCATATGGTGATCGGACATCCGGTGATCCGACCCTCCTTCCGCCAATGCGGCCCTCTGCGATACGGCCTGCCCCGGAGGGCCCTCGCCCGGGGTGGCGCCGCCCTGGGAGCTAGCCGGCACGGCGCACCTCGCCTCCGAGTGCCGCACCGGTCGTCTCGTGCAGCCAGCACCGGCTCGCCCGCCCTGCGCCGACCTCCCGCAGCGGCGGAGCCTCGCGGGCGCACCGGTCCTGCACCGACGGGCAGCGGGGGTGGAACCGGCAGCCGGGCGGCATCTCGGTGATCGTGGGCACGCTGCCGCCGATCGCCGGCATGGGCCGGTCCCGCGGCGTGGTCGGCAACGGGATCGAGTCGATGAGCGCCCTGGTGTACGGGTTGCTCGGCGAGCGCAGCACCTCGCGCACCGGCCCCTGCTCGACCACCTGCCCGGCGTACATCACCACGACCCGGTCGGCCATCTCGGCGACCACCGCCATGTCGTGGGTGATGAGCAGCAGCGCGGTGCCGTGGTCGCGCTGCATCCGGCGCAGCAGGGCGAGGATCTGCGCCTCCACGGTCACGTCGAGCGCGGTGGTGGGCTCGTCGGCGATGAGCAGCGCGGGCTCGCAGGCGAGGGCGATCGCGATCATCACCCGCTGCTGCTGGCCGCCGGACAGTTCATGCGGGTAGGAGCGGATCCGGCGCTCCGGGTCCGGCAGGCCCACCTCGCGCAGCAGCTCGAGCGCCCGTGCCCGCGCCTCGCGCCGGGAGATCCGCCGGTGCGCGCGCATCGCCTCGACGAGCTGGTCCCCGATGGTGAACAGCGGGTCGAGGGAGGTCATCGGGTTCTGGAAAATCATCGCCATTTCGGTGCCGCGCAGCTCGCGAAGCCGTTCCGGATCCGTCCCCACGAGTTCCTCGCCGCGCAGCAGCACCGATCCGGCGGAGATCCGGCCCGTGCCGAGAAGTCCCATCACCGCGAGCGACGACACGCTCTTACCCGAGCCCGATTCGCCGACGATGGCGACGGTCTCCCCGGGCGCGACCGTGAACGACACGCCGGTGACCGCGTCCACGACCCCCTTCGGCGTCGGGAATTGCACGTACAGATCCTTGACTTCGAGTAGCGGAGGGGACGGCAACGTCGTCGCTCCTTCGTCGTGAAAACCGCAGGCGGGAATGGCCTCACCGTCCGGCGGAATGCGGTCTGAGGAAACGCCTGACGTGTGGGGCTGATCTGGGGTGGGGATATCGATAAGCTCCTCGACCCCTTTGTCGGCCTACTCGAGGTCCGAGAAGAGTGGGAGGAACGGCGTGCGTTCGTCGTCGGCTCCGCCGGCCCGTGACGACCGGCGTGATCTGGGAAGATGAGCGGGCCGCATGCTGCGCCTCGGCCGCGGCCGTCCGGCGGCCCGTGCCCCCGGTGCACGACCTAAATCACGGCCTTCCCTCCTTCTCGGCAGGGCGTGCCGACGGGCCCGGTGTGACGCGATGTTCACCTGCCCGCGGCTCCGTGTGACTCTTGTCACGCAACTATGCGGGTCTCGAAATGGGGCCGCCACAAGGCTTTCGCAGTGCGAAAGAGATTTCGTCCGCCCGCGCTTTGGGCCGCCTCGGTCCGATATGCCGGAACCCGCCGCCGACCCGGTTCCGTGATCGTCCGCAGGGCGCGGAGACCCCGCGCTGACCAGGGAAAACGCCGATATGGAGAGGCGGGCCGGGGCGGGTTGCCGCACGGCGGTCAGAATGGCATTCGCTGTGAACCGCCCGTGTAACGGATGTGAAACAAGGGACATTCCCCGGTCGTCTCAGAATTGAGACGACCGTGTCTCATAAATGAGAAAACAGGGCCGGTCGTTCACCGCGGTGCAGGCCGGCGGGGCGGCGGACACCGGCCTGCCGCGGAGACCATGGGGCGCGGGCGCCGCTACCGGTCGGGTCGGCCGGCGGCGAACCCGGCGAGCGTCACCGGCGTCGGCCGCCGGAGCGGGCGGCGGCTCCGAGGCCCGCCGCCCGGTCGCACCCTGCGACCCGCCGGCCGCGCCGGTGACGAGGATCATCACCGTGCCATCGCCGCCTCCGGGAGGACGAGCGTGCACAGGCCGAGCCGTTCCAGGTCGCGCAGGAACGGGCCCGGGGTGAACGCCTCGGCGGGGGAGTACACGCCCGGCCGCCCGGGACCGCGCCCGTCGGCGATGCGGGTCGCGGCCTCCGCCGAGGCGACGGCGCTCAGCCGCCACAGGTCGCGCCCGCTCACCCGCGCGGCCTGGTCGCCGTGCTCGTTGATCACCTGGACGGCGACCGTGAACTCCGAGCCCGCCCGGGTCGCGTCGTCCACGTGCTCGCCGGTGAACACGTGCTCCTCCTGGAAGGTGTGCGCGGTGAGCTGCGCCTCCACCCGGCGCGTGCGCACGTGCCGGGGCACGGTGACGACCTCGGGGAACGGCACCGGGGCGATCATCGTGCGCGGGCCGAGCGGCGGCGGGAACGGGAAGACGGCGTTGCGCGGCTCCACGTAGCCGATGCGCTCGGCGCCGTCCTCGTAGGTGATCCGCCGGGTGTCGGCGAACAGCAGCTCCGCGGTCGCCTTCGCCCCGGCCGTGAGGCGCCAGCGGCTCACCGCGTAAGCGGCGATCACCCGCTCGATCCCGGTCATGCCCGCGGCGGCCGCCCCCGCCAGCAGGTCGCCCATGCCGCCGTAGAAGCTCATCGCGGTGACCATCACCACGCCCGCCCGTGCCGCCGGTTCCGCCAGGGCGTCGAAGAACCACCTGGTGTGGTGCTGCTCCAGCGCGTGGTCGACGTAGTGGCAGCCGCCGTCGATCGCCGCCCGCGCGACGGCCTGGCCGGTGTGCGTGAACGGCCCGGCGCAGTGGATCAGCACCGTGGCCTGTTCGGCGAGCTCGCGCAGCGCCGCCGGGTCGTCGAGCGCGGCCTGCCGTACCCTCACCCGCGGGCCGCCGCCCAGCTCCTCGGCGACGGCCTTGAGCCGTGCATCGTCCCGCCCGGCGAGGATGACGTCGCGGCCCCGGGCGATCAGCTCGGCCGCCACCAGCCGTCCGGTGTGGCCGGTCGCGCCGTAGACGGCCATGAGCGGTGCGGACACCTGCTCACCCCCATGAGTCATGCTGTCGACACTGATTCGAAAACTTGTTCGAACTTATGTGCCGACGGCAGGGAAGTCAATGGGGGAGCGGATCGGCCCGGCGGCCGGGCACGGGCACCTGCCGCGCCTCCTGCTCGCCGGGTTCCGGCTCGCGGCAGAGAAGAAGCCGGACGCGGTCGTCACCGTCCGCGCCCGGCTCGTGTTCGGTGCGCCTCTGCCCGTCAGGGCACGAAGATCTCCTGGATACGCACGATCTCGCCGCGGTAGACCGTGATCAGCGCCGGCCGCTTGCCCGCCTTGAGGTGGGCGGTCAGGGCCGCCTTGCCGCACCGCTTGGTGCCCAGGCCGCGACTGTTGACGGTCACCTTGCCGCCGTCGCAGTTCCGCGCGCTGTACAGCTCCGCCTTGGGCGAGACGGGGGACCGGTAGTTCATCACCACGTACTCCCCGGGGTCGGCGAAGTAGCCGGTCACCTTGCCGCCCTTCTTGCCGATGGTCCACGCGATCGGCTTGTACTCGGCGGTGCGGTCCCTGGCGTCGTAGTAGGTCACCCAGCCCCGCAGGATGCCGTCGCGCCGGGAGCGGATCGCCTTGCTGAAGTCGTGGCCCGGGTCATCCTGGATGCTCGTGCCGTACGGCTCGGGCGCCGGGAACTTCGGCGCGGTGGCGGCCTCGGCGGTCCCCGTGGCCAGGATCGCGAGCGAGGCGGCAATGGCGGCGGCACCCGCCGTGACGGCGGTGACGGCACGACGAACGGAACGGTGCATGGGTGACCCCCGTAATCTCAGGCCCGGCCCTCCGGTGATCGTCCGGGCTCCCGCTCCTATTAGACACCGCCGGATCGCGACAGGTTCACGCCCGCCGGAACTTCGCCGGGTGTCGAGGTCACATCCAGGAGCCCGGCCGCCGCCCGCGCCGGTACGGCGAGCCGAGGTCGGACATGGCCTTCCCGTCTCGCCCGCGGGCGACGAGCCGCCGTCACGGGAGCCACGTCGAACGGGGACGCGCAGGGTGCCGGGAACACGAACGGCGGGGCGGCCCGACCTGGCCGAAACACCCCGCCGAACAGGAAAAATATGGTGGGCGATACTGGGATTGAACCAGTGGCCTCTACCGTGTCAAGGTAGCGCTCTCCCACTGAGCTAATCGCCCGGGTACTCCCTCGAGCGGACGACGGGATTCGAACCCGCGACCCTCACCTTGGCAAGGTGATGCTCTACCAACTGAGCCACGTCCGCGCGCATCGGTTGATGCGTTGATTACTTTAGCGGATTCCGAGCACTGGTGTGACCGCCCGAAGGCCCCGGCGCCCGAACTCCGCCCCGCCGGGCCGGGACGGCCGTGCCGCGCGGGCCGTACCGGCCGCTGCCGCCCGAGGGCGCCGCCCGGAGGCGGCCCAGGGACGCGGAGGCGGCCGTGACGTCCCCTTGCACCCCCTTGCCAAAGCCTTTGCCTGCCCCCGTGAGACATTTCCTGCCCGATTTCGGGCAGAAAACTTGGTGTTTGCGGCCCGAACTCCGTAGTGTCCTTGCCCGTGACGCCGGGCGGAGAGGGCCGGCAGACGGGTGGGAGATCCGGGGGGACGGAATGAGGGGTGCGACGACCTGGCGGGGTTCGTCGGCGTCGTGTCATCCACATGAGGAACTGATCAACCACCTGACCCGCACGACCGCGCTGGGGCGCGGAGAGGCCGCACGGGTCATCGCCGACGTGCTCGCCTACTTCGGCGAGACCGTGGAGGAGTTCGTCCGGCGACGCCACGCCGAGCTGCGTGCCCGCGGCCTGACCAACGACGTCATCTTCAAGCGGATCTCGGTCGAGCTCGCGGGACGGCGGGTGGCGGCACCGGATCTCTCCCTGCGGCAGCTGCGCCGGATCGTGTACGGCTGAAGGAGGAATTGCATGTGCGGAATCGTCGCCTACGTGGGCCCGAAGGACGCGGCCCCCATCCTGCTGGAAGGGCTGCAGCGGCTGGAGTACCGCGGCTACGACTCGGCGGGTATCGCCGTGGCGAACAAGGGCATCAAGGTGCGCAAGACCAAGGGCCGGGTCGCGGATCTCGCCGCCACGGTGCCGGCCCGCTTCAAGGGCACCACCGGCATCGGGCACACACGCTGGGCGACGCACGGCGAGCCGAGTGACATCAACGCGCACCCCCACCTCGACGCCGCGGAGCGCATCGCGGTGGTGCACAACGGCATCATCGAGAACGCCGACGACCTGCGGCACCGCCTCGAGGCGGACGGGGTGTCCTTCGTCAGCGAGACCGACACCGAGGTGATCGCCCACCTGATCGCCCGGGCGGTGAAGGAGACCGACACGCTCGAGGAGGCCGTGCGCATGGCGCTGAAGAGCGTGGTCGGCACGTACGGCCTGGCGGTGATCGACGCCGAGCGCCCGGACCAGGTGGTGGTCGCCCGCAACGGCAGCCCGATCGTGCTCGGCCTGGGGGAGAAGGAGATGTTCGCCGCCTCCGACGTGGCGGCGCTGGTGCGCTACACCCGCCAGGTGGTGCACCTGGAGGACGGCGAGCTCGCGGTGCTGCGCGCGGACGGCTTCCAGACCCTCACCATGGACGCGCGGGTCACCTCCAAGGAGCCGCTCACCGTCGACTGGGACGCCGGGCACTACGACACCGGCGGCTACGAGCACTACCTGCTCAAGGAGATCTCCGAGCAGCCGGAGACGGTCGCCCGCACGCTGCGCGGCCGCATCGACGACCGGTTCCACGTCGCCCACCTCGGCGGCCTCAACCTCACCCCGCACGAGACCCGGGCGTTCCGCCGCGTGAAGATCATCGGCTGCGGCTCGGCGTACTACTCCGGGCAGATCGGCGCGCAGATGATCGAGGAGCTCGCCCGGATCCCGGCCGACGCCGAGCCCGCCTCCGAGTTCCGCTACCGCAACCCGGTGGTCGAGCACGACACCCTCTACGTCGCGGTCAGCCAGTCGGGGGAGACCTACGACACCCTCGCCGCGGTGCAGGAGCTCAAGCGCAAGGGCGGCCGGGTGCTCGGCATCGTCAACACGGTCGGCAGCGCGATCGCCCGGGAGTGCGACGGCGGCATCTACCTGCACGCCGGCCCGGAGGTGTCGGTCGCCTCGACCAAGGCGTTCACCTCGACCGCGGTGGCGTTCGCGCTGCTCGCCCTCCACTTCGGCCGGGTGCACGACCTGTCCCCGGCGGACGGCCGGCGCATCTGCGAGGGCCTGCGCAAGCTGCCCGACCAGATCGAGGAGATCCTCAAGCAGGGCCCCCAGATCGCCGATCTCGCCCGCAGGTACGTCGGCCACTCGTCGATCATGTTCGTGGGCCGGGTGCGCGGCTACCCGGTGGCCCGGGAGGGCGCGCAGAAGCTCAAGGAGATCTCCTACATCCACGCCGAGGCGTACCCGGCGAGCGAGCTCAAGCACGGCCCGCTCGCGCTGATCGGCCCGGAGATGCCGACGGTGGCGATCGTCCCGGACGACGAGCTGCTCGACAAGAACCTCACCACGCTCGGCGAGATCAAGGCCCGCGGCGGCCAGGTGCTCATGGTGGGCCACCGCACCCCGGACCCGAAGCTCGCCGAGGACGTGATCACGGTGCCGAAGAACGAGACCGAGCTCGACCCGATCCTGCTGACGATCCCGCTGCAGCTCTTCGCCTACCACGCCGCCGTGGCCCTCGGCCGCGACGTGGACAAGCCGCGCAACCTCGCCAAGAGCGTCACCGTCGAGTGACGCCCGCGGCCCGGCGCGCGTCCGCCGGTCCCCGGCACCGGCCGGGGCCGGCGGGCGGCCGCGTCGCCCGGGGGCGCGCTAGCCCAGCGTCACGTTGAACAGGGTGCCGATCGTGTAGGTCACCCCCGCGGCCGCCCCGCCGAGCAGCAGCTGGCGCAGCCCGCCGTACCACCAGGGGCGCGCGGTGAGCTTGGCGACGACGGCGCCGGTGGTGAACAGCGCCAGCACGGTGAGCAGTACGGCCAGCCCGAGCGACGGCACGCCGACCAGGAACGGCACCAGCGGCACCAGGGCCCCGAGGGAGAAGGAGACGAAGGAGGAGATCGCCGCGGTCCACGGGGAGGGCAGGTCGTCGGGGTCGATGCCGAGCTCCTCCCGGGTGTGGATGCGCCAGGCCACCTCCTTGTCCCGGTGGAGCTGGCGGGCGACCTCGCGGGCGAGGCCCGGCTCCACGCCGCGGGACTCGTAGAGCAGGGCGAGCTCCCGCTCCTCCGCCTCGGCGTTCCGGTGGATCTCCCGCCGCTCGATCTCCATCTCGGCCAGGGAGAGCTCGCTCTGCGAGCGCACCGAGGTGTACTCACCTGTCGCCATGGAGAACGCGCCCGCGGCGAGCCCGGCGAGACCGGTGATCGCGACGGTGGACGCGCTCGCGCCGCCGCCGACCACGCCCGCGATCAGCGCGGCGTTCGACACCAGCCCGTCCATCACCCCGAACACGGCGGGCCGCAGCCAGCCGCCGGTGATGTCCCGATGGTGCGCCTCGGCAACGGACATGAAAAAGCTCCCCTCGCGTCAAAAACACGGCAATTCAATAATAAATGACGCAGGCAAGACTTATTTCGGTCAGGCAAGGCATTCCTAAATTCGGTAAGCCTGGCCTTAGTCCGTCGCCATGGTTTCGCCACGCCTTCCCGGGCGCTTTCCCGGGGCCTTTCCGGCCGGTCCGGCCGCCGTGTTCCCGGTCACGTTTTCGCGTGCCGGGCGCCCGCGAGGATCGTGCCGTACTGGATCGCCACCAGGTCGCGCAGCGGAATCGGCTCCGGGGTGGTGTCCGCGGTGGCCGCGGCCGCCCAGGCCGTGTAGATCTCCTCGAGCGTGCGGTGCCGCGCCCGGATCGTCGGCGTGCCGTTGCCGATCCCGATCTCGGCCTCCAGGGCGCGCAGCAGCATCCCGGTGTAGCGCAGCCGGTAGGTGTGCACGAGGTCCCGGCTCGACCGCACCTCCGCCACCGTCGCCTCCCGGTCGTTGCCCGGCTCGCGGGACCGGATGCGCTCGGACTCGGCCACGTCGGCGACGAGCGGCACGAAGAACCGCGACGCCCGCAGGAACGGGGAGTTCGACACCACCTCGCCGAGCACCGCGTCGAGGGTGCACCGCAGCACCCCTGCCAGCTCGGCGAGGTCCGCCGCCGTGTCGCGCACCACCCGCGCGTACGGCACGCCCGCCGGGGAGTGGTCGCCCGCGGCGTCGTCGCGCCAGTAGGGCAGCTCCACGATCGTGACGAACGTGCCGTGCCGCGAGGCGTACTCGGTGCTCGAGGCCCCGGCGATCTGGCCGTCGAACTTCTGCCCGATGCTCTCCAGGTAGTCGTACAGGGCGCGGGCGTTGAGCGCGAGGAAGATCGCGTCGTCGAGCCGCCGCACCGAGGGATGCTCCGGCTCGCCCAGGTGCAGCGGCAGGCCGTACCGGAGGGGGAGCGCCTTCAGCGCCGGGTGCAGGGCGGGTTCGGGCCGGCTGACGTAGTAGAAGACCCCGCCGCGCTCGGAGTTGTGCAGCGAGGTCATGAACGTGGGCCGGACGTCGTCGATCAGCCGCATCCAGGCGAGCGTCTCCGGCAGCACCCGGTCGAAGTACGCGTCCTTGTAGGCGAGCGGGAACGTCCACTCCACCTGCTCGTCCCCGGCGGGGCGGTAGAAGTGGCGGCCGTAGCGGCAGGGGGTGAACTCACCGGTGAACCAGGCCTCGTTGAGCCGGGTGCCGTCCGGGTCGATGCAGCCGACGATGTGCCAGGTGTAGCCGACCGAGCGGCGAAGCGCCGGGTCCTCGCACATGCGCCGGGCGAGGTGCATCGCGGTGAGCCCGCCGATCGGCTCGTTGGGGTGCGGCATGCCGACGACGACGCCCTGGGCGGGGCCGTCCCCGACGGTGAGACATAACAGCGGCTCGCCGAGCCGGGAGGTGCCGATCCGCCGGAGCACCGCCACCGACGGATGCCGCTCGGCGAGCCGGGCGAGTTCCCCCACCACCTCGTCGACTCCCGCGAAGCGGTCGAAGTCCGGAACCGTCTCGAGTTCGTGTGTGAGGTCCTCGTTCAGCACGTCGCTGTCCTCCCGGGGGCGGGGCTGCGTTGCATCACGGTCGCCGTTGTTCCCTGCGGAGCGGGTGATGCGCGCTCGCCCCCGTCATCCTCACCACGTTTCCGGCCCTCTATCAATGTCGAAGCACGCCGATCGCGACCCACCCGCTCCGGCACGACCGCCGGCCGGGCCGCGAGACCGGCCGGCGCCGCCCGCGACGGGATCGGAACCGGCGGGTACGGCACGACCCCGCGGTACGGCCGTGCCGTGCCGCGGCCGCACCGGTTGACATGCGGCTTTCCGGGTTTGGGCAGGTCTATCCGTCCGGATCCGGGTAGTGACGAATCGAGGTGTGTGCCATGTGGAACAGTCCGTCCACCCGCCTGGCCCGCTGGCTGGGTCTCGACCGCAACCCGCTGCGCCGTACCTCGGACCGGGTGGAGTGCGCGCTGCGGTTGTTCGCGCTGCTCGCCGTCGCGGTCGCCGTCGTGATCGGCATCGGCATGGGCACCCGCGCGTACGACGAGGGGGTGCGCGCCGAGCGGGAGCAGAGGGCGACCCGGCAGCAGACGCATGCCGTGCTCGTCCAGGACCTCACCCGTCCCGGGGTGACGCCCGCCGGCGGGGTCATCCCCGGACGCGCCCGGGCGCAATGGACCGCGCCCGACGGCACCGTGCGCCGCGGCCTCGTGGAGGTCGATCCCGGGCGGCGCATCGGCGACACCGTGGTCATCTGGGTCGACCGGAACGGCGTGCAGACCCGGCCGCCCCAGGACCGCGGCGTCACCGTGGCCGCGGCGATCAGCGCCGGCGCCGCCCCGCCGTTCGCCGCGCTCGCCGTCTCGACGCTGCTGCTCGTCACCACGCGGCTGATCAACCAGCGGCGGGCCGCCCGCCAGTGGGAGGCGGAGTGGCGGATCGTCGAGCCGTCCTGGCGGCACCACATCTGACCCGGCCGCATCCGGCCGTGCCGTGGCGACCGGAGGGCGGGTGAGCCGGGCCTGCCTGTGCGGGCTCCTGCCGCGAGTGCTCGCGGCGGCGCCCCGCCGGGGCCTGCCGTACCAGGGCGGGCGGTTCCGCCCCGGCGCTCGGTGACGAGCAAAGCCGACCGGATCCACGAGCCGTGCGGACCCCACCGTCCCTCACATTCGTTAAGCCGCATATTCGCGGCATTTTTTGTTTTGTCGGGAATGCTCGGGCGGGACTCCTCAGGTGTGCCGCTGAGCTGGAAGGTTTCGTGTTCACAGAAATTCTCGGTCACGCACCGTAAAAGAACTGCTACGCTGCACGTCGTACGGGCGCAGTGGCGAACCGCAACGCTGAATTGCCATCGGTCGAGCATGCCCGGAATATCCCCGGCCCCCGACATGCGCGAAAGGGATGCGAATGGGCGATAACGGTCACAGCCCCACGATGTGCCTCCGTCGTCTGGGGCACGAGATGCGCCGGCTCCGCGAGGCGGCGGGCAAGAGCATCCACGAGACCTTCGCCGAGCTCGAGTGGTCCACCTCGAAGATCTCCCGCCTCGAGAACGGCCTGACCAAAGCCCGGACGTGCAGAACATCCGCGTGCTGTGCGCCGCCTACGGCGTGACCGACGAGCGGGTGATCGAGCGGCTCGTCACCCTCGCCCGCGAGGCCCGCCGCCCCGGCTGGTGGACCAAGTACCCGGACGTCTTCCGCTCCTCCTTCGTGGGCCTGGAGGCCGAGGCGTCCGCGATCACCACGTTCGAGCTCGCCCTCATCCCGGGCCTGCTGCAGACGGCGGACTACATGCGCGCGATCATGCGGGGAGCCCGGATCGAGGACCCCGCGGAGATCGAGCGGCGGATCGAGGCCCGCCTGGAGCGCCAGCGCATCCTCACCCGCGCCAACCCGCCCCGCTACTGGGCGATCATCGACGAGGCGGCCCTCATCCGGTCCCTGGGCGACCGGGAGGCGCACCGCCGCCAGCTCCGCAGGCTCGTCGATACCGGACCGATGGAGCACGTCACGGTGCAGGTGCTGCCGCTGTCCGCGGGCCCCCACCCCGGCCTGAGCGGCTCGTTCGTGATCCTCGACTTCCCCGAGGAGTGCGACCGCAGCGTCGTCTACCAGGAGACGGCCACCGCGTCCCACCTGCTCGAGGAGCAGGAGGACATCGACCGCTACACCGCCCTCTTCCGGCAGCTCTGCGACTCGGCGCTGCCCGCCGAGGACTCGATCGCCTACCTCTCCGCCCTCGCCGACCGGCTGTGAGGCGGCACGCCGCCGCGCCCCCACGACGGCGCGGGAACGGCCGACGGCGGCAACCGCGCTAAGGCCCGCCCGCTCCCCGGCGTGATCGCCGTCCGCGACTCCACACGCCCTGACGGCCCGCGGCCGTTCACCCCGGCCGAGTGGCGGGAGCTCCTCGCCCGCGTCCGGTACGGCACAGCCCGAGTCCGGCCGGTGTCGCGCCCGGGCCGGGCTCAGGCCGGATCGCCCTGCCAGGTGAAGCCGTACGACTCGCCGTCGAGCCAGTGCACGCCGAAGACCTGGTCGATCACGTCGTCGAGGTCCTCGCCCGGGGCGCGCAGGTGGCGGGCCCGGGTGACCGCGGCGGTGCGCTCGAGGCGGGCCGTGATCACCGTCTCCGGGGTCTCGGCGAGGGCGAGGCAGGCCACGCCCCAGACGTGCTTGTTGGAGTCGGCGACGAGGGTGCGCAGCGTGTCCGGGGCGACCGCCCAGCCCGGCGGGCAGGTGAGCCGGAACATCGCCGGGGCGCTGTCGGGCGGCACCGACTCGGCGAGCCGTACCCGGGGCTCGTGCTCGTAGGTGTACCGGACGAGCCGCAGGTCGAGCCAGGGGTCGTCGAGCGGGGACCGGCGGCCGCCGGGCGGCGCGGACCAGGGGCCGACGAGGGTGACCGTGACGTCCGGGAGCGTGCTCGCCAGCACCGCGTCCGCGGTGGCCCGGACGTGCTCGTACGGCGCGTCGCCCACCTCGACCACGACCTCGACGCACGGCACGAGCCAGTGGCGGCGCGGGTGCTTGCGCAGCCAGCGCAGCGCGGGCACCCGCTCGGCGAGCAGCGGCCAGTTGTGCCGCTTCGCCTCGGCGCCGCGGTGGGCCATGGTGTGCGCGCCGACGTGCCAGGCCTGCGCGGCGACATCGCGCAGGAACACCGCGCCCTGCTGGGCGAGCCGGTAGCCGAACTCGGTGTCCTCGCCGAGCGGCAGCTCCGGGTCCATGCCGCCCGCGGCGCGGTACAGCCAGGCGGGCATCGAGGCGCTCGCCCCGACGTGCGCCTTGAACGCCTCGATCGGCGCGTCCCGCAGGTCCCGGGTCTTGGCGGCCTGCTCCTCGATCCAGGCGTGCGGCCGGGAGGCGGCCCAGTCGAACAGCGACGCCGCCCGGTCGCCCGCGACCGCCGCGTGCACCTCGGCGGGGGCCGGCAGGTCCTCCTCGGTGAACCGCAGCGCCCCGGTCACCACCAGGTAGTCGGCGAGGTGGTGCCAGCGCATCAGCGCCTCCACGTGCCGCCGGTACGGGATGACGTCCGAGTCGAGGCGGTGCACGATCTCGCCCTCGGCGACCCGCACCGTGGAGTTGCACGCCCAGGCCGCGCCCCAGCCGTCCGGGTCGCAGCGCACGATCCGGGTGCGCTCCGGCGCGATCTCGGGAATCCGCAGCGGCGGCTCGCTGCCGTCGTCCGCGACGATCACCTCCAGCAGGTGGGCGGGGTAGCTCTGCGCGGCGAGCGCGGCGAGGGTGAGGTCGAGGGTGCGCTGGCTGCGGTGGGCCGGGATGACCACGCTCACCGACAGGCGCGGGGTCCACGCGCCGAGCGGCGGCGGGGTGAGCACGGCGTGGTCGTTGCCCCGGATGCGCGGCATGCGCCCGGGCGAGGTGACGGCGGCGGTGCTGCTCGGGGTTTCTGTCGTCATCGTTGAGGGTTGCGGCGACGGAGGGTCTCGGCTGGTGCGGGACACGGCACGGGCGGCCCGGTACGGCGGGTCCGCCGGGCCGCGGGCGGGCAGCGTGCCGCCCCGCGGCGCCCGGCGGCCGGAACGCCGGGGCGCCGCGGCGGTGGGCCGCCCGCTCCCGGACCGGCGGGCGGGGCCGCGGGATCCGTCACAGCTCCATGAGCGGGTTGGCGTACCAGCCGCGCCACTGGCGGCGGTTGCGCCGGCCGAGGAAGTAGCCGATCGGCTCCCGCCAGGTGTGCCCCTGGGCGGCGCGGCGGCGCAGGATGTAGTTGAGCCCGTGGATCTGGTAGATGCGCCCGCCCGCCGCACGGACCGCCTTGCACAGCTCGCCGTCCACGTGCCGGGGCACCGGCCGGAACCCGCCGACCGTCTCGAACAGGGTGCGGGTCATGAACAGGGTGCCGCCCGCCACCGAGTCGCGGAAGCACTCGGTGCGGCGGCCGCGCTGCACCGTGACGTCGATCTGCTCGAGGTGGACGAACTCGGCCGGGGCGCCGATCAGCTCCGCGCCGGTGTAGACGTGGGCGAGCGCGAGGTCGGCGAGGTGGTCGGGCCCGTACCAGTCGTCGTCGTCCATCTTCGTCACGAACGTGCCCGAGGCGCGGGCGAACCCCTCGTTGAGCACCGCGCCGAACGGCAGCGCCGGGTCGGCCTCGAAGGCGGTGACCGGGAACGGCAGGCCGCGCACCGCCTCCTCGACCCGGGCGAGCGGCACGCCGTGCAGGCCGAGCACGAGCTCCAGATCGACGCCGCGCTGCCGGGCCACCTGGCTGACCGCGAACCGCACCATGTCGGCCCGCCGGGTGCACAGCACCACCGAGACCTTCGGGGTCTCGTACGGCCCGTGGCCGGGCACCTCGCCCGCGGTGAGCCTGCGCCAGCGGCCCCGGGTGCCGTGCGCGCGCAGCGCCAGGCGGCGCAGCCGTACGCTGTGCACCTCGCGGTCGAGGTCGTCGGCGAGGCCGGCCTCGGTGACGCCGGAGATCAGGGCGGTGAGCTCGGCGCCGAGCAGGGGACGCACCCACTCGGGCGGGTCGGGCGCGATGAGCGGCACCCCGGCCGCGGCGAGGGCGGCGAGGACCCGGGCGGCGGGCACCGGCCCGGTGTGCGACAGCCGCCACCGCACGTGCAGGCCGCGCAGTTTGCGCAGCCGCGCCACGTCCGCGTCGGTGACCGCGCCGGAGGCGGCGAAGACGGTCAGCACCCGGCCCTGGTACACCGCGGCCCACCGGCCGCCGCGCTGCTCCAGCCGCCCGAACCCGTGCGGCGGCGTCTGCAGGAACCCGCCCGGGTTGATCGCCCGCTCGTCGACCGGCGGCACCATCGACGGGTCGGCGGGCTCGGCGAGCCGCGGGTAGCCGGGCTCGGTGAACCGCGACCACCCCACCAGGCCGGGCCGCGCGACGACCGGGGGCTCCTCGTCCCGCCCGTCCGGGCACTCCCCGCCGTCGTCGCCGGTGCCGCCACCCGGGTCCGCGCCCGCGACGAGCACGACGTCACAGTCGCCCTTGCCGGGGGTGGCGCCCTTGTCCGGGGTGGGGGTGAGCACGACGTTGGGGTCGCCGGGCCGCCAGTGGGTGACGCCGGTGCCGGCGAGCGCGGCGCGCGGCTGCGGCATCGTGTCGATCGGGTCGCCGCCGAAGGCGCGGGCCGCGGCGGCGAGCACCTCCCCGGCCGGGAGCGGCTCGGCGAACTCGGCCTCCATCACCCACGACCGCTGCTCCACCACCCGGATGTGCACGTCGCGCAGGTGCCGCCAGCCGGGGTGCGCGGTCGCGGTCGGCAGCGGCGCGGGCCACAGGTACGGCAGGGCGCCGACGGCGATCGTGATGTTCCCGGCCGGGGGCAGCAGCGCCCGCACCGCCACCGCCCGGCGCAGGTCGGTCATGGTGCCCGCGATCAGCACCAGGTGCCCCACCGGCTCGGTGGCGAGCGGGCGGCCCACCTCGACCTCGTCGAGGTCCGCCACCGCCTTCGTCACCGTCTCCGGCACGCCGTCCGGCACGGCCTGGGCCCCGGAGGGGGCGGACCGGCCGTTCCCGGCCGCGCCCAGCAGCCGCTCCAGCTCCGCGTCGTCGACGCCGATGCGGACCACGAGCACGTCGTCGCGTCGGCCCACCTCCCGCAGCACCGGCGGCAGGGGAGCGCGGGCGAGCGCACCGATCATCGGCCGCCTCCGGCGGCCGCGCCGTCGCCGGCCGCCGGGCCGTGCCGTACCGGCTCGGCCTCGGCCGTGGCGGCGCGGGCGTGCTCGGTGACCCGGCGCAGGTCCTCGGCGACCCCGGTGAGCAGCTCGGTGTAGTGCCTGTGGCGGTAGACCGCCTCTACCCGATCCTCGCCCAGCGTGGCCAGCACGGTCTCCACACGCTCGGTGAGGTGGTCGGCGGTGTCCCCGATCCGCGCCACCGCCTCCTCCAGCCGCTGCAGCCGGGGCTCCACCGCGTCGACGCGGCACGCCGGCACGGGCGCGGGCCGCGCCGCCTCGCGCGCGAGCCGGTCCGACACGCGTTGCACCTTCGCGTCGAGGCGGCGGATCCACAGGCCGAGCACGAGGATGCCGCCCAGCGATGCGCTGCCCACCGCCAGCACGACGGCGATCGCCGGCGTCACGGCCCCGGCCAGGACCGCGGCGACGATCGCGAGCAGCGCGATACCGCAGCAGCCCGCGATGACGATCAACATCTGTCGGGAGGTTGGCCTACGCATGTCTTGCACCTTACGCAAAGGGCGATATGCGGGTTGAGGTGACGTGTGAGACTTTCTACCGGAAATACCTCCAAGATCCCTGAAAGGTCGATGCGAAATGGCCGGGGTGGCCGGCGGGCCCGGCCCGGCTGGTTTGCGTCGGCGCCGGTCACGCGGGAATCGCGCACATCTGCCCCGTGGCCGTGTGATCGCCCTGTGATCGCCCGTGATGGCGCGATCGCGGCCCCCGGCCGCGCCTTGCCGACGCCGTCACACGCCCGTCGGCGCGCCGTGAAATGTTCCGCCCGCCGCCCGGCGGCCGGTCTCGGGGACGGCGCGGCCGTACGCAGGAGCCCGCACGAGAGCGGCCCGGACGCGGGCCTGCGGGCGCGTCCGGGCCGAGGGAAGCCGAGGGAGGCCGAGGGTACGCCTCAGCGCGGGATGACCTCGTTCTTGCCGATGACGACCACGCCGCCTCGGGTGACCGCGAACCGGGCGCGGTCCTCCTCCAGGTCGCAGCCGATGCGCGCGCCGTCCGGGATGACCACGTTCTTGTCGATGATCGCCCGGCGGACGATCGCGCCCTTGCCGACCTTGACGTTGTGCATGAGCACCGAGTCCTCGACCAGCGCGTGCGACTGCAGCACCACGCCCGGCGACAGGATCGACCGCACCGCCGTACCACCCGCGACGATCACGCCGGGGGAGACGAGCGAGTCGACGGCCCGGCCGATCCGGTCCCCGTCGTTGTGCACGAACTTCGCCGGCGGCAGCGGGTCGTGGCCGGTGTAGATCGGCCACTCGCTGTTGTACAGGTTGAACAGCGGCTCGGCCGGGAGCAGGTCCATGTGGGCCTCGTAGAACGCGTCGAGCGTCCCCACGTCCCGCCAGTAGCCGCGGTCCCGGTCGGTCGTGCCGGGCACCACGTTCTCCGCGAAGTCGTACACGTACGCCCCGCCCGACTTGACCATCATCGGGATGATGTTCCCGCCGATGTCGTGCTTGCTCGACGGGTCCATGGCGTCCTCGCGCAGCGCCTCGATCAACGCCTGGGTGCGGAACACGTAGTTGCCCATCGAGGCGTAGATCTGGTCCGGCGCGTCGGGCAGGCCCACCGCGTCCTTGGGCTTCTCCCGGAACGCGACGATGCGCCGCCCGGACGGGTCGGTCTCGATCACCCCGAACTGGTCGGCGAGGGCGAGCGGCTGCCGGATCGCGGCCACGGTCACGTCCGCGCCGCTGTCGACGTGCCGCTGCACCATCTGCCGCGGGTCCATGCGGTAGATGTGGTCGGCGCCGAACACGATGCAGTGCTCGGGCATCTCGTCGTAGATCAGGTTGAGGTTCTGGAAGATGGCGTCCGCCGACCCCGCGAACCAGCGCGGGCCGAGCCGCTGCTGGGCCGGCACCGGGGTGACGTAGTTGCCGAGCATCGCCGACAGCCGCCAGGTCCGGGAGATGTGCCGGTCGAGGCTGTGGTTCTTGTACTGCGTCAGGACGACGATCTGGAGATAGTTGCCGTTGGCCAGGTTGGACAGGACGAAATCGATCAGCCGGTAGATCCCCCCGAACGGCACGGCCGGCTTGGCCCGGTCGGCCGTGAGCGGCATGAGGCGCTTGCCCTCGCCACCGGCCAGCACGATCGCGAGGACTCTTGGCGTGGTCATAGCACGCACGTTACCCCGACCGTTCGGTACCGACACGACACCCCGGATAGATCCCGATAAAAGCCGTTAAGCTCCGGCTATGCGTGTCGAGCTGCTCACCCGCGAGTACCCGCCCGAGGTGTACGGCGGGGCCGGGGTCCACGTGGAATACCTCGCCCGCGAGCTGCGCCGGCTCGCCGACGTCCGGGTGCGCTGCTTCGGCGCGCCGCGCGAGGAGGAGGGCGTGGCCGCCTACCGCGAGCCGGAGCGGCTGCGGGCCGCGAACGCCGCCCTCGGCGTGCTCGGCGCCGACCTGGAGATCGCCGCGGACTGCGCGGGCGCCGACCTGGTGCACAGCCACACCTGGTACGCGAACCTCGCCGGGCACGTGGCCAAGCTGCTGTACGGCGTGCCGCACGTGGCCACCGTGCACAGCCTGGAGCCGCTGCGCCCGTGGAAGGCCGAGCAGCTCGGCGGCGGCTACGCGCTCTCGTGCTGGGCCGAGCGGGCCGCGCTCGCCGCGGCCGACGCGGTGATCGCGGTCTCCGCGGGCATGCGGCGGGACGTGCTCGCCTGCTACCCGGAGATCCCGGCGGACCGGGTCACCGTGATCCACAACGGCATCGACACCGACGAGTACGCCCCGGACCACGGCACCGACGCGCTCGAGCGGCACGGCATCGACCCGGCCCGGCCGTACGTGGTCTTCGTCGGCCGGATCACCCGGCAGAAGGGCCTGGTTCACCTGCTGCACGCGGCCCGCTCCCTCGACCCGGGGGCGCAGCTCGTGCTGTGCGCCGGGGCGCCGGACACCCCCGAGCTCGCCGCCGAGGTGAACGGCCTTGTCGCCGAGCTGCGCCGGGCGCGCGACCGGGTGATCTGGATCGAGGAGATGCTGCCGCGGCGCGAGGTGATCCAGATCCTCACCCACGCCCGGGTCTTCGTCTGCCCCTCGGTCTACGAGCCGATGGGCATCGTCAACCTCGAGGCGATGGCCTGCCGTACCGCGGTGGTCGCCACCGCCACCGGCGGCATCCCCGAGGTGGTCGAGGACGGGGTCTGCGGCCTGCTCGTGCCGGCCGAGCAGCACCCGGACGGCACCCCGGTCGACCCGGAGAAGTTCGCCGCCGACCTCGCCACGGCGCTCAACACGCTGCTCGCCGACCCCGACCGGGCCGCGGAGCTGGGCGAGCGGGGCCGCCGCCGCGCGGTCGAGCAATTTTCCTGGCGCAGCGTCGCCGAGCGGGTGCACGCGCTGTACGCCACCCTGATCGGCTGACGGGCATCGCCGGAAGGACATCGCCTGACGGGCGCCGCCTGCGTAGGCTGTGGGCGTGTTCCGATTCGGCAGCGTGCGCATGGCCTTCACGGACCGGCACGGCGGGGTGAGCGCGCCGCCGTTCCACAGCCGCAACCTGGGCGGGCTGGTCGGCGACGACCCGGAGGCGGTCGCGGAGAACCGCGCGCGGACCGCCCGCGAGCTGGGCATCGACCCGCGGCGGGTGGTGTTCATGCGGCAGGTGCACAGCGCCGTCGCCGCGTACGTCACCGAGCCGTTCGGCGACGATCCCCCCGAGCTCGACGCGGTCTGCACCGACGTGCCCGGGCTCGCGCTGGCGGCGCTCGCCGCGGACTGCGCGCCGGTGCTGCTCGCCGACCCGGACGCGGGCATCGTCGGCGCCGCGCACTCCGGGCGGGTGGGCACGCTCGCGGGCGTGGTGCCCGCGCTGGTGAAGGAGATGCAGACCCGCGGCGCGTCCCGGATCGTGGCCGTGATCGGCCCGATGGCCTGCGGCGGCTGCTACGAGGTGCCGGAGGGCATGCGGGCGGAGGCCGCCGAGGTGCTGCCGGAGACCCACGCCACCACCCGCTGGGGCACCCCGTCCCTCGACCTGCGGGCGGGCATCGTCGCCCAGCTCCGGCGGGCGGGCGTGACCGAGATCCACCACGACGACCGGTGCACGATCGAGAGCCCGGAGCTGTTCTCCCACCGCCGCGACGGCCGCACCGGCCGCCTCGCGGGCTACGCCTGGCTGGAGCCCTGAGGACGGCCCGCCGTCAGATCGCCCGCCGGTAGAGGCGGTAGGTGCGGGACCGGGTGGCGCCGAGCAGCTGCATCACCCGGTTCATCGCGTGGTTGTCCTCGAGCGTCCAGGTGGTCTCCCACGACCCGCAGCCGTGCCGCCGGGCGGCCCGCCACAGCTCGGTGACGAGCACCGCCTCCAGGCCGAGGCCGCGGAAGCCCTCCTTCACCCCGAACGCCGCGGCCCGCCAGCGCAGCCCGGGCGCGGGGGAGCGGGCCGCGAGCAGCACGGCGGGCGGCACGCCGAGCCGGGCGGCACGCGCGGCCGGGCCGGTGAGCTCCTGGGTCCGGTCGGGTACGGCGAGCGCGAACGCGACCGGCTCGCCGCGGGCCTCGCACATCAGCGCGGCGCCGGACGGCAGCAGGCCGCGCAGCCCGGACAGCAGGTAGGCGAACTCGCTGCCGGCGGTGGGGGTGACGGCCCACCCGGGGCCGCCGCGGCGGATCTCCGCCAGCCGGGCGCACTCCGCCTCCAGGTCGTCGAGGTCGAGCGCGCGGACGGTGAGCCCCTCCCGCCGCCGGGTGTCGCGGGCGATGCGCTCGAGGCTCTCGGCCGGCTCCGGCCCGGCCGACCAGGTCCACAGGTCCTTCACCTTCTCCAGGCCGCAGGCCTCGAGCAGCTCCGGATAGTACGGCGGGTGGTACGGCATGAGCACCACCGGCGGCGCGGCCGGGCCGTCGACGAGCAGGCCGCTCTCCTGGCCGGGCAGCAGGCCCACCGGGCCGGTGATCGTGTCGCAGCCGCGCGCGCCGAGCCACTGGGCCGCCGCGTCGAGGAGCGCGCGGGCCACCTCGGCGTCCTCGACGCAGTCGAACATGCCGAACAGGCCCTCGCGGGCGCCGCGGAACGCGGTGCGGCGGCGGTGCCGTACCACGGCGATCCGGCCGACCGGCCTGCCGCCGAGGGTGGCGAGGAAGAGCTCGGCCTCGCCGCCCGAGGTGACGACCGGGTGCCGTACCCGGCCGGGGTAGGCCCGGCGCTCGGACAGGAGCGGGGGCAGCCAGTGCGGGTCGCCCCGGTGCAGGTCGCGGGGGAGGCGGGCGAAGGCCCGCAGGCCGCCGCGCCCGCGCGCCGGCTCGATGACCAGCTCGGGGTGGGTCCGGCGCGTGATGGTGCTCACGATCGTCACGTCCGACTGTCGCTCGGTGGGAATGGGCTTCCGGCATCATAAGGCGGCGCGATCGAAATCCACGGGAAATCGCGCCCGCCGCCGCGATTCATTTTCTTCCGCGCCGGTGATTTCCGCAAATTCCCGGGATCGCGATCCCGGAGATCCGGACGGTCGATGCGGGTGCGGGACGTTCCGGATACGCCGACGGGATAATTCGGAATTATCGCGGCAAATCAGATGTGAAAAATAACCGATTGTTATCGCCCCGGGCATTCCGGCGCGGTCCGCGGCCGGTATCGGTCACGATATGCGGCGGCACACGACACGACGCGGGAGGGGCGCGGTGGCGGAGGGACGGCACCGGACGGCGGGCGGCACGCGCCGGCCTCCGTACCAGGACGTCCCCGGCCCGCCCCGCGCCCGGCGGCCCCGTGACGAGCCGCCCCGCCTGGTGGACGGCAGCCGGTTCTGGGACCCCGAGCCCCTCTACGACGACCTGCCTCCGCGCCGCCCGGGCGGCCTCACCGGCCTGGCCGCGGTGGCGGGCGCGGTCACCCTGCTCGGCCTCGCCGGCGTGGCGGCCTGGCACGCCTGGCCCGGCTCCGGCGGCGCCACGGCCCACGGCGCCGGGGCCGAGGTACGGCCCGGCGACCCCGCCCCGCCGACGCCACCGCGGACCCAGGCCGCCACCCCGTCGGGGGCCGGGCGGCCGGCCGAGGGGCCGACGGCGAAGCCCGCCGCATCCCCGCCGCCCGGGGACGCGCCGCGCGCCCGCCGCCCGCTCCCGGATCCGCCCGTGCGCGTGCCCAAGGTCCCGTCCGCCACGCACCGGCGCGACGGGTCGGCGGGGCAGGGGAGTGCGGGGCCGCGCACCCCGGACCACCCGCCGCGGGACGCGCCCCGGCGAGGTGACGCGGCGCGCGGCAAACGGCCGCAACCGGGCCGGGACGCGCGGGGAGGCGAACGCCGCACGGGCGGAAACGCCGCCCTCCGCTCCGGCCCCGGAGGCAGGCGCGAGGCCGCGCCGCGATCCCGATCCGGCAACCCGCGGGACCGTGCCGGGCGGAAAACCGTGCGCGATCCGGGACGGCGAGCGAGGACCGGCGTCGACCGTGACCCGCTGGGCGACCCGCGCGACCCGTTCAGCGCCGCGTACGTCTGCCGCCGCTTCGCGCCGGACGACTGGCGCTACCCGTACTGCGTGCGGATCTGGAACGACTATCGGCGGCAGCGGGGACTCGACCGGTGACCCGGCGGCATCGCCCTTCACGGCGTACCGACGGGTGCGCCCGGCCGGCGCGGCGCCGTACCCGCGCCGGCCGGGCGTGGTGGCCCGGCGGGATCAGGCGAGCACCGACGCGAGCTTGCGGCCCATGCTCATCCGGATGTGGTCCCACTCGCCCTCGGTGACGTGGTGTTTCAGGGTGTCCATCACCGCGTGGACGAGGCTCTCCACGTCCACCTCGCCGTCGAGCTCGAAGGGGTACTCGCGCCGGACCCGGTCGAGGAACTCCTCCTTGTCCGCCTTCACCGGCACCGAGCTGGGATTCCACCCGTCGTAGTAGATGCCGCGGATCAGCAGCGGAAGCTGCGCGGCGAACTGCGCGCTCGCGTCGACCGTGAGGCGGTCGCGCACCGCGTGCAGCACGGCGCGGAGCGCGGCGTACGACCGGTTGCGCTGCGCCTTGGTCCAGCCGCACGCCCGTTCGATCTCGTTCAGCACCCGGTTCGTCTTGTCCACCGTCGTGTTGAACGACGAATAACCCGTGTCAGCCATCTGTCGAATCCCCCGTCCCTGTCGGCCACCGTTCCGTAGGCCGCGCGGCGACCGCGCGGCGGGCGACGATTACGACCCCACTCCCCAGCGCCGCAGGGGATACACGCGGTCCCGGCTGATCCTTGCCGCCCGTGACCGGCCGCTCCGCCGTACCGGACCGCGGGCAACGCATGAACCCCGATCTCCGGGACAGAGACAGGGTGTCGACGCGGTTGGAAGGCACGGATGGGCGCGGATCTGGACAGGGAACACTTCTCCGAGGCGGAGTTCGCCCGCTTCGGTGAGCGGCTGGAGCGCTCGCTCGCCGCCCTCCGCGAGCTGCTGGCCCGCCCCGGCTTCGGCGCGGGCCCGCCCACGATCGGCGCCGAGCTGGAACTGTTCCTCGTCACCCCCGAGGGCCGCCCGCTCAAACGCAACAAGGCCGTGCGGGACGTGCTCGCCGACGACCGGGTGACGCTGGAGCTCGGCGCGTACAACATCGAGCTCAACCTCACCCCGCGCCCGTTCACCGGCGGCGCCTTCTCCGCGATGGCCGCCGAGATGCGCGACATGCTGCTCGCCGTGGACAAGGCCGCGGCGGGCGAGGGCGGCGCCCACGTCCCGATCGGCATCCTGCCCACGCTGCGGGAGGCCGACTTCACCGGCGCGATGAGCGACGACCACCGGTTCCGCGCGCTGAGCCGGGGCATCCGGCGGCTGCGCGCCGAGCCGTTCCGCGTGACGATCATCGGCGCCCAGCGGCTCGACCTGCGCGCGGTGGACGTGGTGCTGGAGAGCGCCAACACCTCCTGGCAGCTCCACCTGCGCACCCCGCCCGCCGACTTCTCCCGCGTCTACAACGCGGCGCAGCTCGCGATCGCCCCGGTGCTCGCGGTGAGCGGCAACTCGCCGGTGTTCCTCGGCCGCCGGCTGTGGGAGGAGACCCGCATCGCGCTGTTCGAGGAGGCCGCCGACGACCGCGACGAGGAGCGCCGCTGGCGGCGGGAGCGGCGCGTGCACTTCGGCCCCGGCTGGGTGCGCGACGGCGCCGTGGAGCTGTTCGGCTGGGGCGTGCGCGAGTTCGAGCCGCTGCTGCCGGTGCTCGACGAGGAGGACCCGCTCGAGGTGGTACGGCACGGCGGCGTCCCCCGCCTGGCGGAGCTGCGCATGCACCAGAGCACGGTGTGGCAGTGGAACCGCCCGGTGTACGACCCGGCCGACGGCGGGCACCTGCGCGTGGAGATGCGCGCGTTGCCCGCGGGCCCCACCGTGCCCGACATGGTGGCGAACGCCGCGTTCCTCCTCGGCCTCGTCGCCGAGCTCGCCCAGGGGCGGCCGGAGGAGTTCCCGTTCGCCGCGGCGTACCGGAACTTCTACCGCGCGGCCAAGGACGGGACCGCGGCGTGGCTGCGCTGGCCCGGCCGGGAGGGCGAGCTGCCCGCCGCGGTGCTGGTGCGCGCGCTGCTCCCGGTCGCCCGCGCCGGGCTGGAGCGCGTCGGGGTCGCCGCGGGGGACGTCGACGCCGCGCTCGAGCTGATCGGGGCCAGGGCGGCGAGCGGCCGTACCGGGTCGTGCTGGATCCGGGAGGCGATCGCGGCGGCCGGCGACGACCCGGCGGGCTGGGAGCGCGTGGTGTGCCGGTACCGCGAGCTCGCGCTCACCCACCGGCCGGTGCACACCTGGCCGCCGATGACCGCCTGAGCCGCCCGGTACGGCCCGGCCGCCGGAACGTTCCGGCGGTGGCCCGGGTCGGCAGGGCCTGCAGGACGGGCGCAACGGCGCGGAAGGCGCGCTGAACCCGCGCCGGGGTGGCTGCGTACAGCGGGATGGTGCACCCGTGTGTGGGATGCGCGGCGGGTGCCGCTGGGGCTCGCGACGCAGTCCCACTCCAAAGGAGGAGTTGAGTTGGCTCGATCTGGCGATCTGCGACTGCTTCGGACGAATGCGCACAGCCCGTCCTACTTCACGCTGATGCGGGACTACGTGTCGGGGGAGCAGTCCGACCTGATCGACTTCTGCATCCCGTGCAACCCGTACTTCCCCACGCCGGCGATGTTCGAGCGGCTGCAGCGGAACCTTGAGACGATCCTCAAGTACTACCCGAGCGACGCCGACACGATCACCGCCGAGCTGTGCAACACGCTGGGACTGCAGCCGCAGACCGTGGCGATGGGCAACGGTTCGACCGAGCTGATCACCTGGATCGACCATCTGCTGGTGCGCGAGAGCCTGGCGGTGCCGATTCCCACCTTTGGGCGGTGGACCGACCAGCCGCTGGAGACCGGCAAGCGGGTGGACATGTACCCGCTGCTGGAGAGCCAGGGGTTCCGCCTGGATGTCGACAGCTTTGTGCGGTTTGTGCGTAACCGTGGGTCCCGGGTGGCGGTGATCTGCAACCCGAACAACCCGGACGGCGGTTTCGTGGCCCGCAAGGACGTGGTGCGCATGCTCGACGCGCTCCACGACCTCGACCTCGTGGTGGTGGACGAGTCGTTCATCGACTTCGTGGACGCCGAGCCGTACCGGAGCGTGGTCGAGGAGGCGGCGATCCGGCCGAACGTGATCGTGCTGAAGAGCCTGGGGAAGAACTTCGGGCTGCACGGCATCCGGTTCGGCTACATGGTCTCGAACCCGGCGCTGGCGGGGACGATCAGGAAGGCGCTGCCGAAGTGGAACCTGAACTCCTTCGCCGAGGTCGTCGTGTTCATGCTGAAGGAGTACCAGGAGGAGTACTACAACAGCCTCCGGCTCGTCGCCCGCGACCGGCAGCTCATGTACGAGCAGCTCTCCCAGCTCCCCGGGCTCACCGTCTACCCCTCCCAGGGCAACTTCATCATGATCAAACTGCCGGACGGGCGGGACGGGGTCGAGCTGCGCGACTTCCTGCTCACCCAGTTCGGCGTGTACGTCCGCGAGTGCGGCAACGAGCTGGGCACCTCCAGCCAGTTCCTGCGCCTCGTGGTCCGGCCGCAGCCGGACGTGCAGCGGCTGCTCAACGGGCTCTTCGCGTTCCTGTACGGCATGGACACGCTGAAGGTGCCCACCGCGCAGGCCCGGCAGGTGAGCGCCGGCGCGCAGCAGCAGGTGGGCCACGAGCAGAGGCCGTCGCTCACGGCCGGTAACCCCGACGCGGCCTGGGCGACCGGGCTCGCCGAGATCACCGCGCCCCGGCCGGCCGCCATGGCCGCGATGCCGGGCTCCCGGCCCGCCGGGCTGTCCGACCCCGCCGCCCCGGCCGTGGCGAGCGTGGGCGCGCAGCCGCTGTCCGCACCGGTCACCACCACCGGGCCGCTGCCGCAGGTCACCGTCTCCAACGTCACGGCGCAGAACCCGCTCGCCGTGGCCGACACCGGGGCGCACGCCGCGATCACCACGGGCGCCGGTACGGCGGGCACGGGCGCGGCCACCGCGGGAGCGGCCGGGGCCGACACGGGCGCCTTCCCGGTGGTGCAGACGGGGATGATCGCGTCCGTCGGCGCGGGCGGCCTCGCGTCGCTCACCGGAGGGAACGCCGGATCCGTGGCCGGGGGTACCGCGGGTACGGCGACGCTCACCCCGGCCGTGCCCGGCGCGGGCGCGCCGGGCGGTGCCGGGGCGGGCACGACGGGGGGGAACCCGGCGGCCGTCCCGTCCACCGGCTCGGTGCTCGACACCGACGCCCGGCTGCCGGTGGTGCCCACCGCCGACATCACCGCGCCGCACCCGGCGATCACCGACACCGGGCCGTGGCCCGCCGTGGGCGGCGCGGGCCTGCCGCCCGCCGCGCAGCCGCCGGCCGCCGCCCTGACCACGCAGCCGGTCGCGCAGACCACCCAGCCCGTCGGCCAGACCACCCAGCCGGTGGCCCAGCCGCCCGCGCAGCCCGCGCAACCGGCCGCGCAGCCCGCCGCCGAGCCCGGCCCGTCCGCCCCGGACACGGACCCCGCCGGCGCCCCCTCCACCACGATCTCCAAGCGGCCGGGCGAGGTGAACGTCACCGAGACCGGCTCGTGGTCGATCCCGCCGGACCTCGCCTCGGCCCGCGCCCGGGCGAACGCCGAGCGGGGCGGGAAGCCGCGGCCGACGGTCGCGGACATCAACGCGCGCTCCGGCTACACCGCCCTCGGCATCGACGACCGCTTCGCCCTGCCACCCGCGAGCCGGGACTCGGGGCCGGGCACCGACTGGATCTCGATCCGCCGCCGCAAGAACTAGGCGCGCCCCTGGGCCGCCGCGGCCGGGACGGTGATGGACCGCCTCACACCACCGTCCCCGCCGCGGCCTTTTTCGGCGTCGTGACCGGGAGGCGCCCGGCGGCCTGTACGGCGACGCGGCACGCCGCGGTCCGGGGCATGCGGCGCGTCCGGGTATCGGTCGCCGCGCGCGTGCCGCGAACATCGGCCTGGTCGCCTCGCCGGGCCGTGACCCGCCTGCGGCGGCGGGACGTCCGCCGGTCGGGCAGCAGGGGACGAGGCCCGCGGCCGGGGGTGGACGCGCCCGCGAAACAGCGCCCGCGGCCGGGCGGTGGCGGGCGGATGCAACGGCAAATGAATTATGGCCGCGCGGTCAATTTTGACGTTGCCTGCGGATTGCCGCGGCCTGCCCGAGGGATACGCTGCGCCGGTCGATATGGCGATTCTTGACCGGCAGTTAGATGATCGTGGATTGCCACCCTAGAAACCCGGACATATCGTGAAAAATGTGTCAGATGGGATTCCGTCGTCCTGCGATGGATTCCCTCGGTGCACAGGAATGCGCCGCAGGCTATTCGCATTAAAAGGTGACTGTAATGCTCAAGAGACTGCTCGCTACCGGTGCCGTCGTCGCCGCCCTGTTCGTCCCCGCGGCCGCGGCGAATGCCGCCACCGCCGACACCGCCACCGTGGCGAAGAGCACGACCTCATGGTGGTTCGGTGACCCCTTCTGGGGTTGGGACGACTGCTGGGGCGACGACTTCTTCTTCTGGGGCTGGTGATACCGGCACCCTGTGACACGAGTGAAACGCTGAAGAGCGCCTTCTGATCGAGGCGTTCCCGGGCTCAGGGGATCCAAGGGACCCTGGGCCCGGCCCATACGGCGACGACGAACGGACAATGGCCGGCGCCTGGGATTCCCCAGGGCCGGTCATTTTTATGTGTCGTCTCGGAGAAACCGCGAAATATGACGCGGCCGCCGCGTTCCGCGCGGCGGCCGTACTCCGTCACGGGCGAAAACCCGGCGGCCGGTCACAAACGCACGTTCACCGAATTCGCCACCGCCGCCACCGCGCCGAATCCGATCGGCCCCGACTCGTCGTACAGGGTGCACTGGCCGACCGCGACCCCCTCGTCGCTGAGGTGGCCGTTCGACTCCATGCCGATGAGGTCGCTCTTCGGCAGCCGGCTCAGGCACAGCGTGTAGTCGGCGTTGATGAAGTGCAGGCCGTCCGAGCCCATGTGGGTGAGCGGGCTGACGAACTCGGCGGCGAGCGCGACGCGGGTGAACGGCGTCAGCTCCTCGCCCTCGACGAGCGGATGGATCTCCCGGATCCAGACCCGCGACCGCTCCTTGCTCTGCCACGGCGTCGTCCGCCACAGGAGCATCGGCGGCTCCCAGCCGTTCGAGGCGGGCACCGGCGGGCCGAGCCGCTCCGGCGGCGGCATCTCCCACACCGGGGCCGCCCACACCTCGCCCGGCGGCTGCTCGCCACGGCGCAGCAGCACCGCGCTCGCCCGGCCGACCGGCCCCTGCTCGCTGGTGACCACCGCGTCCACCACCCGGACGCGCCGCCCGTCCCGGACCCGGTTCGTGCTCACCCGCAGCGGGACCAGCGGGGTGTTGCGGAACAGGTCAACGGTGAGCCGGGCGAAATGGAAATCCGGGTCGCCGTGCTCCCGCTCCACCGTGCGGGCGAGGAGCCCGCCGAGGATCCGGCCGTGCAGCATGTCCTTCGACCAGGGACTGCGCGCGTGCGGCTGCGGCACGAAGGCGTCGCCGTCGACGACGAGAAATGGCAGGGTTTCGGCGCTCTCGGCCACGTGCGTCCTCTCCGAGCTGATTCGACGGAAAACTAGAATATCGCTCGGTTATGGGAGTGTACGGCGGGGGCGTCGGCGGCTCATTACCCAAATTTTGATCATCGAGTTCGGAAACGTCCCATCAAGATCGGGTACCACCGTGACATGACCGGCTGAACTGGTCACGCATCGTAGACACTCACGGGGGTACGGCATGGCCGGATCGCAGCGGGTAGTCGTACACAGCGCCATCGCGATCGTCATGGTCGGCTCGATCGCCGGTCTCTGGCCGACCGCCGCCACGGCCGAGCCGTACCACTGCGACGGCCGTTTCAGCCACGGCGGCCCGATGCCGGAGGTGTACCGGGACTGCCCTCCGCAGCCGGACGCCGGGCCGGTGACGATCGTCATCGGGCCGTTCGACAGGGCCCGCGACCACGACCCGCGCGGCGGCCGGTACCTCGACGAGCCGTGGCCGGGACGGCGCACCAGGTACCCGCCGCCCGGGCGGGCGTTCCGCCTGCGCCCGCCCCGGCTCCACGCGGTCGATCCCGCGCCCCGCGGCCGCGTCGACGACCGGCCCGGCGCGATCCCCGGGGAACCCGCCGGGACCGGCGGCGCGGCGCCCCGCGCCCACCCGCCCGAGGCGACGACGGGCGGCGCGAGGACCGGCCGGCCGGCGAGCCGGGGACGGCCCGGCCCTTCCCCGCGCGGCGTCCCCTCCTCCGTGATGCTGCGCACCGCCACCCGCGGCGGCCCGGCCGCGCCTTCCGCCACCGCCCCCCGACGCCCGGTACGGCCCGGCACCGCCGTACCGCCGCGCCGGACCGGCACCCAGGCCCGTACCGCTCCCGTCGTCACCTCCCGCCGCCACCACCCCTCCGGCGCCCGCGCCCTCGAACCGCGGCGCCGCACCCCGAAGCGGCACGACCGCGTCGTGGCCGCCACCCGCGATCCCCACGTCTCGCAGAACGCCTTCGACTCCCGCATCCCGCAGCCGACGGCCACCACGTGGACGGTCCGCCGGATCAGCGCGGGCGACGACGGCCTCGCCGCGCTGCGGCTCGGGGTCACGGTCGCCATCGGGCTCGTCATCGCCGCGGGCACCCTGCTGCTCATGCGCATCACCCGGGTCATCCCGCTCGCCCTCGGCGACGAACGGCACGGCCCCCGGCGGCGCTCGGCCGCGTGGTACGGCAGGCGCATCCGGGCGGCCCGGCCGGCCGGTTGGCGGCAGCGCCGGGCGGCCGCCCGGCCGGAGGGCGGCGCGCGTCCGGCGGGCGCACCCGAGGCGCGGCCGCACGCCCGCGGCCTGCGCGCGGCGCCGCGCCGGCCCGGGGCGCTCCTCCGGACGCTGCTGCGCCGCCCGGCCGCGACCGCGCCCGCCGGTGCCGAGCCCGCGGCCGTGGACGCCGCCACCGCCGCGTCCGCCGCGGCGGCGCGGGCGGCCGGTGCCGCCTTCACCGGGAGCACGCCCGCCACGGCGCCGGCCTTCCCGGCGATCGCGCCCGCGACGCCTCCGGCGGTGTTCCCCGCCGCCGGCACCGGGGTGTTCGTGCGCCTGCTCGGCGAGGTCGTGATCGAGGGGCCGGGCGGCCGCGTCGAGTGCGTGCCGGGCAAGGACCTCGCCGACCTGCTCGGCCTGCTCGCCGTACACCGGGACGGGCTCACCCGGGAGCGGGCGCACGAGCTGCTGTGGCCGGGCACCGGACCGTCCGACCACGACCGCTTCCACGCCAGGAAGCGGGAGCTGCGCAGGCGGCTGGCCCGCGCCCTCGGCGACCCGGGCCGCGAGGCGGAGCTGATCCGGCAGGCCGGGCACCGCTACCTGCTCAACCCCGAGCTGGTCGGCGTCGACTACTGGCGGCTCACCGACGAGCTCGCCATCGCCTCCGCCGCCGACGGCCTGCGCGAGCGGCTCGCCGCCCTGCGCCGCGCCACCGACCTGTACGCCGGGCCGTTCCTGCCCGGCGGCACCCGGCCGTGGCGCGCGGCCGTCGCCGACGACCTGCGCCGGAGCGTGGTGCAGGCGCTGACCACGCTGATCGAGCACGAGCACGACGCGGCCCGGCTGCTCGCCCTGCTCCGGCGAGCCCTCGAGCTCGATCCGTGCAACGAGCCGCTGCGCCGCCGCCAGATGCGGCTGCACGCCGACCTCGGCCGCGTCGACGAGGCCCACCGCAGCTACCAGGCGCTGGTCGCGGCCCTCGACGAGCTGGGCGGCCTGCGCCCCTCGCCGCTCACCATGACCCTCTACCGGCGGCTGTCCGGGCGGGACCCCGAGTAGGCGGCCCGCCGCGCCGGTTCGATCCGGTACGCGGAGACGACCCGCCGCGACCTCGGGGCCACGGCGGGTGCCGGCACTCACCACGGCCCGTCGGCCCGGCGGGACACTCCGCGATCACAGATAACGAGTCCATAACGTTGTTGGACCGTTCCGAGCGCCCACCCGGTCCCGTACGTCATGAGGTTGACTAAACCGCTTTACCGGAAGTCGAGGGATTGGGCATGGATCGTTCCCCCGCTCGGGACGCCGCCGGTTCCACCCCCGCCGGGGCCTCGCCGTACCCGGGCCCGGTGCCGCCGGACCTCGCCGAGGCGGTGGCACGGTACGGCGACGGGCTCGGCGACTACTGCCGCATGTGGCTCGGGGACGTTCCGGCCGCGGCGGTCGCCGAGACGGTCCGCGCGGCCCTGCTCCTCGCCCGGGACCGGGACCCCGGTGGCGGGGCGCGGGACGGCCGGTACGGCAGGGCCCGGCTCTACGCGCTGGCGAGGGTCTGCTGCCTGATCCGGTTGACCCGCTCGGCCCACGGGGCGGCCTCGATCGCGGGGGCGCCGCCCCGGAGCCGGGCGGCCGACGCCGTCGAACCGGCCCTCGCCGGGCTGCAGGCCCTCGACCGGCGGCAGCGGGAGGTGCTGGAGCTGTCCTTCCGCCACGGCCTCGAGCGCGCCGAGATCGCCGCGGTGACCGGGCTCGGCGACGAGCGGGTCGAGGCGCTGCTCACCGAGGCGCAGGACGCCTACGAGGCCTGGGTGAACACCGTCCTGCTCGCCCGGGCGTCGCGGGCCAGGTGCGCCGTGGGGGCCGAGCTCGCCGCCGCCTGGGAGCGGAATCCCGGGCGAAGCGCCCGTACCCGGCTACGGGTGCACGTCACCGGCTGCGCCACGTGTTCGGCGCCCGCCAAGCTGACGGTGGACGCGGGCGCCCTGCTCGGCCGCATACCGGTCACGCCGCTCACCGACGAGCAGCGGGCGATCGTCCTCGACCTCGACGCCTCCGCGCCCAGCGGCGTCGAATGGCGGGCCGACGGCTTCCCTGTCCAGCCCGACCCGGAACGCCCGGCCGCACCCACCGAGCCGCTGCACGCCCCCGTGCTCACCGCCGGGCTGACGGCGAACCGCACCACCGGCTTCTGGGACGACGACCCCGACACCCCTGTCGACGACCTCGACGTCACGAAACCGATCCGCATCCTCAAACACGTCCCCGGCCCCGG
>ERZ777003.438-NODE-438-length-81944-cov-42.329763_pt1 | contig 81944 bp, 78 predicted proteins | sample MGYA00374956_ERZ777003 | MGnify/ENA primary metagenome ERZ777003 (study PRJEB29302, sample SAMN06268252) | bioreactor metagenome | isolation source: Joint BioEnergy Institute, California, USA | place: USA:Joint BioEnergy Institute, California, USA | collected...
CAGGAGCGGGGGGAACATGAGGGCCAGCGCGAAATGAAGATTTTCGTGGTGGACGAACAGTTTCAGCGACACGCCGCCCACAACGACCAGGAACGGGACAAAGAACGCTGCAAGACGCTGTATTCGGGTGGGGTCGAATTCGATGCGGTCGGGGTACTGTCTCATTTCCTCGTCTTTGGAGAAGGCATGGACCCGGCCAAGGATAGCGATCATGAGCTGGCGGTCCTTGCGGTGCGCCGCCCGGCCCCGGTGGTTTCTGATACGGCTGGGGCGGGCCCGGGGCGACGTCTTTCCGCCTGAGGGCACCGTGAGCTGGCCGGTTCCGGTGCCCCTGGCCGTTTGCGGCCATGCCTGTCTTCCCGGCGCGCCAGTGGGATCGGAACCTTGCCGATCTGTGCTCTTGGAGCAGAGCCTTCGATGGCGTCCGGGGCTATCTCGACTACAGCGTTTCTATCCCGCCATGGGAGATGAAGTATGGAAAAGACTCTGGGAGGGCTTTGCCTTATTGCACGCGGGTGCGGGCGTGCGCGATGGCCAGGTCCAGGATGCGCTGGGTGCCGCCCACCGACTCGGCGGCCAGGGCGATCGACGCGTGCTCCCCGGCCCGTTCCAGGGTGCCTTCTGCGGCGTCGGCGGGGGTGGCGGTGAAGTCCAGCCGGCCTAGGCGGCAGGTGGTGTCCAGGGGCTGCAACTGGGTGCGGATGAGGCCGGGGCGTCGCCGGACACCGCATGCTTCCCGACGCCGTCCTCGCCGGCGGCGGTGACAGACGCCGGTGCCGGGCGCCGTCCCGGTGCGTCCGCAAGACCGCCGAGGAGAACACGTCCCAAGCCCGCTTTCCGCAAGGAGGCTCCCTTGACCGACGCGGTGATCGTCTCTGCCGCCCGGACGCCGATCGGGCGGGCGCCCAAGGGTTCGCTGGTCGACGTCGACGCCTTCCAACTGGCCCGCATCGCGGTCGGCGCCGCCATTGCATCGCCATGTGCGCGGGTGGCGGCATGGGTTCGGCCCTGGTGGTGGAGCTGCTGTAGCGGGCGGAGCGGAGGTCAGGCCGAGGTGGCGAACAGGCCGCGGGCGGCGAACAGCTCGGCCACCAGGTCGCCCTGGCGCTGCAGTTTCTGGGCGCACGCCCAGGCGGCCCGATCCGGGTCGCCGTCGCGCACCGCCTCCCAGATCGCCCGGCTGCCGTCGCGTTCGGCCTCGATCGCGCCGGGCACCAGGGCGAAGAAGTTGCCGGGCACGATGCCGACCATGGCGCGCAGCACCGCCCGCAGCCGGGGCGAGCCGGCCGTCTGCAGGATGAGCCGGCCGAAGTCGCGGCTCAGGCAGGCCACCGCCGCCGGGTCTTCGGCGCGCTGCAGCGCCCGGCACAGCTCGTCCAGGTGCGCCACCATCTCCGGCGTGCGGCGCTCGGTGGCGCGCCGGGCCGCGAAGCCGAACACCAGGCCGTACAGCGTGTAGTGGTCGCGGACCGCGGCCTCGTCCAGGGCGCCGATGAACGCGCCGCGGTGCGGCTTGATGGTCACCCAGCCCTCGCGTTCCAGCGACAGCAGCGCTTCGCGCACCGGGATGCGGCTGACGCCCAGCGCCCGGGCGATCTCGTCCTGGGGAACCCGGTCGCCCTGCCGCAGCCGCCCTTCGAAGATCAGCCTGCGGATGTAGAGGGCGACCTGTTCGCCGCTGCTCCGCCGGACCATCGCCTCGTCGGGCGGAGGCAACGGTGTACCGGGGAGCGTCGCCGCCTGTGCCGACACCGATCTGCCCCCCTTGTTGTTTACTTTGTCAAGTCTCAAGTATACGCCGATCGTTAAGGGGGTTCGCCTGCTACCCCCTCGTGGTTCTTCCCGTCCGCGGTGGATCTTCTCCTCAGCTCGTGGTGGCGCTTCTCGCAATTGACTGTCATTTTATATACATAATCAAGTCTACGGAGTGTGGCGATCCTGTCCCGTGGCGGAGCCCTCCTCGCGCCTCTGGCTCGCGGCGGACCCCGGTGTTACCGTCAATTGAAGAACCCTCTTTAGTCCGTCCCCGGAGGACGACCATGGCGCGTTTCCCCTTCCCGATCCCCAACGGCTGGTTCGCCGTGGCGCGCAGCGACGAGCTGAAGACCGGCCAGGTCAAACCCGCCCGCTACTTCGGGCGCGAGCTGGCGGTCTTCCGCACCGCCTCCGGCGAGCCCCGCGTCGTGGACGCCTACTGCCCGCACCTGGGCGCCCACCTGGCCCACGGCGGGCAGGTCAGGGGAGAGCTGCTGGAATGCCCCTTCCACGCCTGGCGCTTCGACGGCGTCTCCGGCCGCTGCGTGGAGGTGCCCTACACCGACGCCGACCCCTCGCCCAAGGCCCGGGTCCGCTCCTACCCGGTGGTCGAGCGGTTCGGCCTGATCTTCGCCTGGCACCACCTGGGCGGCGCCGACCCCTACATCCCCATGCCGGAGATGAAGGAGTTCGACGACCCCGGCTGGAGCGAGCCGGTCTTCCACGAATTCCGCTTCGCCACCTGCGTGCAGGAGATGGCCGAGAACAACGCCGACTACGTGCACTTCAAATACGTGCACGGCATGGAGACCATCCCCGGCGGTGAGGTGGACTACGACGGCTTCGTCAAGATCGTCACCGAGCAGCAGCAGTTCAAGAACAAGGAGGGCAAGGTCTACACCCTGGAGTTCGTGCGCAAGTCCTACGGGCTGGGCCTGGGCGCGCTGCGGCTCAAGGGCGTGATGTCCTTCATCTCCTCGGTCAGCCCGGTGGACGAGGAGAACGTGCACGTCCGCTGGGTGTTCACCTTCCCCCGCGGCATGGAGAGGTTCTCCCCGAGGATGATCGACGAGTTCGTCAAGCAGATCAGCGAGGACGTCCCGATCTGGGAGAACAAGATCTACGTGGAGAAACCGCTGCTGATCAAGGGCGACGGCCCGATCACCGAGTTCCGGCACTGGGCCCGGCAGTTCTATGGTGAACACGTCCCCGAGCGGCCGTGGCTGCCGCCCCGCCTCAAGCGCCTGGAAGGCAGTGGTGTCTGACCGACCTTCCCAACCGTCCCGGACGCGCGGCGCCGGGACCAGGGAGGCCATCTTGGACGCCGCCGAACGGCTGATGGCCGAGCGCGGCATCACCGGGGTGTCGCTGAACGAGATCAACACCGCCGCCGGGCAGCGCAACACCGCGGCGCTGCACTACCACTTCGGCGGCCGGGACGGGCTGCTGCGGGCGATCCTGCGGCGGCACGGCCCCTGGCTGCGGGCCCGGCACGAGGAGCTGTACGCCCGGGCCACCGCCGGCGGCCGCACGCCGGACGTGCGGGGCCTGGTGGAGGTGATCGTGCTGCCGCCGGCCGAGTACGTCGGGCTGGGCCCCAGCCAGCGCGCCGCGATCCGGATCTGGACCTCGGCGCTGGCCCAGCCCGCGCTGGCCATCGAGGACGTGCACACCCTGGTGGACCCTTCGCTGACCCGGGCGGGCCGGGAGCTGGTGGAGATCCTGTCCCGCGGCATGCCCCGGCGGCTGGCCGTCGAGCGGCTGGTGGTGGCCTCCCAGTCGGTGCTGCACGTGCTGGCCGACCGGGCGCTCGCAGAGGACGCCCCCGACAGCCGGCGGCGCCCGCTGCCGCTGCCGCTGGTGGCGCGCAACCTGGTGGACATGACGGTGGCCGCGCTCACCGCCCCGGTCGGCGCGGCCACCCGGCAGGAGATGGAGCAGACCGCGGGCCTTGCGTGACCGAGGGCTCGCCAGGGGGCACGCTGCGAATCGACGACGTGTGACAGACCCACCGGGCCGGTGGCGCGGCCAAGACAACTGCCCCGAACCGCCCTCGGCCCACCATCGGCAGAACACCGGCTGCTTCTTCGAGGACTCGTCGAGCCCGAGCTGCTGGAGACGGTCGGTGTGGACAATGTCACCTTCGAGACCGGCTGCCTTCAGGACGGCACCCGGCCGCACTCCCGCCAGGCCCCTCGAAGCCCGGACCGATTCACAAGATCGCTCAGGGAGCGCGACCCGGCTGCTGGTGCTGGACCCGCCCGAATGACGGACGGACACGGCCGGTTCACAAGCATCGGATCGCCCCTGCGCCCCGCCCGCCGAGACGGCGCCACCCGGCATGTGCCGGGCCGCCGCGCTGCTAGTTTTGAAGGAAACAGCGGCGGTGCAAAGCCGTCCATCGGACCCAGAGGTGAGAACGATCCCGCGCAGACAGGAACCCGCCCTGCAGGGGGCCCGGGCGGCGAGCGGGCCCGACCTGCTGCCGAGCCAGACCCTGTCCCGGATGAGCAGCGGTGAGCAGGTTCGGCTCTACGTGCGGCGGTTGATCTTCGATGGTGTGCTGCGTCAGGGGCAGCGGGTTCCCCAGGACGCGATCGCCCAGACGCTGGGCGTCTCCCGCATCCCGGTGCGCGAGGCGCTGATCGCGCTGGAGCGCGAGGGATGGATGACGATCGTCCCCCACCGGGGGGTGTTCGTCAACGCCCTGGACGAGTCGTCGGTCCGCGACCACTACGAGCTGTACGGGCTGTTTTACGGGTTCGCCGTGCGCCGCGCGATCGAGCGCCGCGGCCCGGAACTGGCCGATCAGCTCGCCCCCCTGGCCGCGCAGATCGCCGAGACCACCGACACCGAGCAGCTGCAGGAGCTGACGCAGCGCTTCCACCGCCTGGTGGTGGACGCCGCGCAGTCCCCCCGGGTGCGCAGCCTGCTGCGGCAGATGACCGGCATCGTCCCCGGGAACTTCTTTGAGCTGGTGCCCGGCGCCGACGCCGTGGAGCGGCGCGGCACGGCCGCCATCGTCGAGGCGATCCGCAACGAGGACGCCGCCGCGGCCGAGGCCGAGTACGCCAAGATGCTCCGCGAGGAGGGCGAGCTGGTGGTGGAGCTGTTCCGCAAGCGCGGCATGTTCGAACAGCCCGCCGAGACCGTCCCGTCGTGACCGCGTGCGGCGCCCCACCGGCGGGGCGCCGCGAGCAGAGTCGTTCAACGAGGAGATGCGCGAAGGCGGCCGGGCCTTCGCCGGACGCCGCGACCCCGGTGCCCCGCCCTTCCGCACCGGCGGCGGGCTGTGACCTCCGCCGGGTCAGGCGCCGGGCGCCACGAAGACGGCCTCCGGCACCTGGCGCAGATGGGCCGGTGCCGGCCGGTCCCCGGCCTTCAGCTCGGCGATCTTCCGCGGTGACGCCCGGTGAAGGCTTCGCGGGCGAGCACCTGCTCGGCCGCCTCCAGGACCTGGCCCCTGCTGAGCGCCCGGCGCTGCTTCCGCAGGACGCGCTCGGTCATCGACGCCTTGCGACGGCCGCGCGCCTCGCAAGGCGCCCCGGCACCCTCGGTTCGCCGCGGAAACGGCGGGTTGGAAAGATGCAGTGAGCCTTGTCCGGCACCCGGGCGCCGGGCGCGGGAACCCCGGCGATGCCCGGCCGGTCGGCCTTCGCAGGTTGCGGCATCGTCCCCGGGCCCGATGGACCCGTATGCCACCTGAGGGAGCGGCGTGTCGGCAAGGCCCGGCGATGTCGTCACGACCGTGGCGAAGACGATCCCAGTGAGGTTGAAGTTGACGCAGTCTTCGACGTCCAAGCCGTCCCCGCACCCGGCCCTGACCGGCCGCGAACAGGAGGCGGGGGAGCTGGCCGACGCGGTGCGGCGGCTGATCGGGCTGACCATGGACGCCCCGGCCCCGCCGGAGGTGACCAAGGAGGCCGTCCGGGCCTTGGAAGCCGTCGCCGACATGTTGCAGCGGCACGTGCCCGACCCGCCGCTGCCCAAGACGCTGCTGAACGAGCCCGACCCCGGCGACCGCGACCTGAGCGCGCGGATGCCGTTCGATAACGTCATCGGCCGCTACAACCCGCTGGCCCTGCCGCTGGAGCTGGAGTTCGACCGGGAGGCCGACCCGCCCCGGGCGCTGCTGCGCGGCGCCTTCACCCGGGCCTATGAGGGCCCGCCCGGCTGCGTGCACGGCGCGGTGCTGGCCGCCTCCTTCGACATCGCGTTCGCCGCGGCCAATTTCATCGCCGGCATGCCCGGCCCCACCGTCCGGCTGGAGATCGACTACCGCCGTCCCACCGCGCTGCACGCGCCGTGCGTGTTCGAGGCGTGGGTGGAGTCGCACGACGACCGCCGGGTGCGCACCGTCGGCCGCCTGGTGCAGCGCGACAAGGTCACCGTCGAGGCGGTGGGGGACTTCGCCAAACTCGACCAGTCCCAGATCGCCCGGATGGTCGAACGCACCCGCTGACCGCCTCCGCGCGGCGCCCGCCCGGCCCGGCGCGCCGCGCGATGGGGATGACCAGGGAGGATTAAGGGAAGGGCGGCGTGCGTTGCGGGTGTGATGAAAATCGCCCACGGAAAGGGGAGACATGCTGTTCGGTGACGAGCACGTGCGCCGCTACGAGGAGACCGACGGGGCGGTCGGACACGACTGGGAGAAGGGCGCACCGGTTCTCATCCTGACCACCAAGGGCCGCAAGAGCGGGCAGGAGCGCAAGTGCCCACTGATCTACCAGGAGCACCAGGGCAACTATGTGGTCGTGGCCTCCAAGGGCGGCGCCCCGGCCCACCCCCACTGGTACCTGAACCTGCAGGCCAACCCTGAGGTGCGGGTCCAGGTCAAGGCCGACAAGTTCACCGCGCGGGCGCGCACCGCCGAGGGCGCCGAGCGGGACGAGCTGTGGGCGAAGATGGCCGCCGTGTGGCCGGACTACGACGAGTACCAGAAGAAGACCGACCGCCAGATCCCGGTGGTGGTGCTGGAACGGATCTGACCTTCCGGCCGGCGGGGTGGGGAGGTCAGGCCTCACCCCGCCGCTCACCGGCTGACCGGCCCTGCCTGCGACTGCACCCCTTCCCCGAGGTCGCCGACGCCGCGTCCCGGCGGCTGTGCGGGACGGCGTCCACCGCTGCCATACGGGTGGAAGCGGACCGGGACGCGTTGGAGCCGGCCGTCCGCTGCGGCGGGCGCGTTGCCATAATGCGGGCGACTTGATCAGGGAGGGGCGGAAGATGGGGCGTCTGGCGTGGACGGACGGGCTGAGCGAGGTCCAGCGGGAGATCCTGGACACCATCGCCGAGTTCGTGGACCGGGAGGTGCTGCCGGTCGCGACCGAGCTGGAACACGCCGACGCCTACCCCCAGCGGATCGTCGACGGGCTGAAGAAGCTCGGGGTCTTCGGGCTCACCATCCCCGAGCAGTACGGCGGGCTCGGCGAGTCCCTGCTGACCTACGCCCTGGTGGTGGAGGAGCTGTCCCGCGGCTGGATGAGCGTCTCGGGCATCCTCAACACCCACTTCATCGTCGCCTACATGATCGGCCGGCACGGCACCGAGGAGCAGAAGGCCCGGCTGCTGCCGAAGATGGCCACCGGCGAGGTCCGCGGCGCGTTCTCCATGTCCGAACCGGACTGCGGCTCGGACGTGGCCGCCATCCGCACCCGCGCCCGCCGCGACGGCGACCACTACGTCATCGACGGGCGGAAGATGTGGCTGACCAACGGCGCCACCGCCAATCTGATCGCCCTGCTGTGCCGCACCGACGAGGGCGCCGACTCCCCTCACCGCAACATGACGACCTTCCTGGTGGAAAAGGAGCCCGGCTTCGGCGAGGTGGCGCCCGGCCTGACCATCCCCGGCAAGATCGAGAAGATGGGCTACAAGGGCGTCGACACCACCGAGCTGCTGCTGGACGGCTACCGCGTCCCCGCCGGCAGCATCCTCGGCGGCGTCCCCGGCCGCGGCTTCTACCAGATGATGGACGGCGTGGAGGTCGGCCGCGTCAACGTGGCGGCCCGTGCCTGCGGCGTGGCGCGCCGGGCCTTTGAGCTGGCCATCGACTACGCCCAGCGCCGGGAGACCTTCGGCAAGCGCATCGCCGACCACCAGGCGGTGCGCTTCCGCCTGGCGGAGATGGCCACCAAGGTCGAGGCCGCCCACCAGATGATGGTGATGGCCGCCCGCAGGAAAGACTCCGGCCGGCGCAACGACCTGGAGGCCGGGATGGCCAAATACCTGGCCGGCGAGTACTGCAAGGAGGTCGTCGAGGACGCCTTCCGCATTCACGGCGGCTACGGCTACTCCACCGAGTACGAGATCGAGCGCCTGTACCGGGAGGCGCCCATGCTGCTGATCGGCGAGGGCACCGCCGACATCCAAAAGATGATCATCGGTCGCCGCCTGCTGGAGGAGTACCGGCTGGACTGACGCCACCGGCGGATTTGCGGCCGACGCCGGCCGGGGCGGCGTGCAAGTGCGTCCTGCGGGTCGTCCGGGCGGGCCGGGACGTTCGCCGGGCCCGGCTGCGGCGGCCTGAAACCGTCGAAGAACGGTGGGGGCCTCCGGCGCGTCCGCTTCTTCGGCGACCGGGGCTTTTGCCTCGCTGCTCTCGGCGGTCACCGCGCAGTGAATCGATGACGGCCGCCGTCCCGTATGCGCGGGACGGCGGCCGTCCTGTCGGCGGGGCCGGCAGTGGCTAGGCCGTCCGCCGGGGCGGCGGCCTCGCCCTCGCACGGCCCCGTCCTGCGGTCAGGGATGGCTTGCCCTCACCCGGTATACCCAAGCACTTACTTGGTCATTACTCTCTTTGCCGGTTCTTGAAATCGGCGAAAGGGACGACGGATGCCGGCTGCACCGATGATCGAGGAACGCCCCGGGTGCGGGCTGGGGGCCAAGCTGTTCGCCCGGCTGATGCGCCGGACCCTGCGGCCGATCATCGCCCGCCTGCCCTGGACGCCGCTGGCCCTGCGGATGGCGGGGCTGCTGGACTACGCCGGGGTGCTCATCGTGCGGCCGCGCGGCGCCCGGACCGTCAAGGTCACGGCCCTGGACTGCGCGGCCGAATGGGTCTACGGGGCCGGGGTGTCCCCCACCACCCGGAAGGTGATCCTCTACTTCCACGGCGGCGGCTTCGTCGCCTGCGGCCTGCGCACCCACCGCCGGATGATCGCGCGGATCTCCCGGGCGGCGGGCATGCCCGCCCTGTCGGTGGCCTACCGCATGCCCCCCAACGTCACCATCGCCACCGTCCTGGAAGACTGCGTCAACGCCTACCGGTGGCTGCTGGAGCAGGGCTATGAGCCCGAGGACATCGTCGTCGCCGGGGACTCGGCGGGCGGCTACCTCAGCTTCGCCATGCCGCTGCACGCGATGCGCGCCGGGCTGCCGCGCCCGGCCGGGATCGCCGCCCTGTCGCCCTTCACCGACCTGGACGTGGACCGCAAGATCGCCCACCCCAACGCCCCCATCGACCCCTACATCCCGGCGCCGCGCATCCGGGACATGGTCCGCCTCGTCTTCCCCGGCGTCGAGCTCACCGATCCGTGGCTGTCGCCGGTGCACGCCGATGTGCGCGGCCTGCCGCCCACGCTCATCCAGGCCGGCTCGATCGAGGTGCTGCTCGGCGACGCCGAGACCATGGCCCGCCACCTGGCCGCCGCGGGCGTGCCGTGCACCCTGCAGATCTGGGAGGGACAGGGGCACGTCTTCCAGGTCTTCGCCGACATCTGCCGCGAGGGCCTGGCCGCCATCGCCGAGATCGGCGCCTTCGCCCGGCAGGTCACGGCCGCAGGCGACCGGCAGCGGGCCGCCTGAGGTGCGCGATCAGGAAGAACCGGGCAGCCGCGCGGCGACCTCGCGCAGCGCCTCGGCGAGCACCTCGGCGGGCTGGGCTCCCGACACCGCCCACTTCCCCTCGAACAAAAAGAGCGGCACACCGGTGACGCCCAGCCTGCGGGCCCGCTCCAGCTGCCGCTCCACCTCCGCCGTGCCCTCGTCCGACTCCAGCGACCTGCGCACGGCATCGGCCTGCAGACCGGCCTCGCCGGCCAGCTCGGCCAGCGTGCCGACGTCCCCCAGGTCGCGGCCCTCGGCGTGCTGGGCGCGGAAGAGACGCTCGACCACCGCGTCCTGCACGCCCGCCCGTCCGGCCAGCTCGATCACCCGGTGCGCGTCGCGGGTGTTGACGTGCAGCGCTTTTTCGGGGGCAAAGGGCAGGCCCTCGGCGGCGGTCAGCGCGCGCAGCCGCTCGTGCGCCGCCGCCACCTTCTCGGCGCCGCCGAACTTGACGGCCAGATGCTCGTTCATCGGGACGGCCGTGGCCGGGGCGGTGGGGTCGAGCTGGAAGGGACGCCAGGTCACCTCGACCCGGCCGGCGAAGCCCGCCAGCGCGGCACGGAAGCGGGCCTGCCCCAGGTAACACCACGGGCAGACCACATCGGAGAAGATCTCTACGTTCACGTCCGGGTCCAACCGATCTTGCCGCCGCGGCATTCCGCCCATACCGCCGCGTCCGGCTCGACGGGATCGCCGCGCGGTCCGGCCGGACGAGAAACGACCTGCGCGGGCGGGGACGCGCCGGTCTTGCCGGGAAATGACCTCCGCACCGGGCGCCCTCGAGGCAGGATGCCCGATGTGACCGTCTTGAGGACCGAGCGGCTGGTGCTGACCCCCGTCCAGCCCGGCGACCACGCCCTGCTGCGGGAGCATTGGGGCCGCCCGCAGGTGCGGGCCTTCCTGTTCGACGGCAAGGCGCCCACCGCCAAGCAGGTCACCGGCCTGATCGAAGAGAGCATGCGCGGTTTCGCCACCGACGGCCACGGCCTGTGGACCGTCCGGCTCGGCGACGGCGGCACGTTCGTGGGGACCGCCGGGCTGCTCCCGCTGGACGACACCGGAGAACTGGAGGTCCTCTACAGCCTGGAGCCCCAATGGCGGGGACGCGGCCTGGCCACCGAGGCCGCCCGGGCCGTCCTCGACCACGGGCTGGGCGCGCTGGGCCGCCCGCGCATCCTCGCCGAGATCGACGAGGGCAACCGCGCCTCGGCCGCCGTCGCCGAACGACTGGGCATGCGCCCGTGCCGGATCGTGCCGGGCGTGCTCGGCCCGATGACTCGATACACCACCTGACCTGGGCGGATTCACCCGGAATCAGTCCGTCGGGCGTTGCTGAGTGTGCAGTTGGTCACAAATAAGTGACAAGTTACCGGTGAGTTGGAAGGGGCTGCACGACACACCGGAACGGCGCCGATCACGCCGATTGGCCGCCCGCACAGCGTCCCGGCCCCGGTCGATGGGACCCGGTCTAATGGCACGCGAGCCTGCTCGCCTACCATCCCTGCCATGACGGTGCCGCCTGACGACGTTTCGAGCCCGCGCGCACCGCTTGCGCTGGCCGCCGACTTCCCGGCCGCCGAGCGCGATCGGTGGCGGGAGCTGGTGAAGGGTGTGCTGCGCAAGTCCGGCGCGGCCACGGAGGAGACCCCCCTGGAGGAGGTCGAGGGGCTGCTGACCCGGCGGTCTTACGACGGCGTCCCCATCGCCCCCCTCTACACCGCCGCGGAGGCGGTCGACGCCCGGCCCGGCCTGGCGCCCCGCGTCCGCGAGGTGACCCCCGAGGGCGAGGACGGCCTGGCCGCCTGGGACGTGCGGCAGCGGCACGCCCACCCCGACCCCGGCGCCACCCGCGAGGCGATCCACGCCGACCTGGACAACGGCGTCACCTCCCTGTGGCTGACCCTCGGCGAGGGCGGGTTGCCGGTGAGCGCGCTGGCCGACGTCCTCAAGGGCGTCCACCTGGACATCGCCCCGGTGGTGCTGGAGGCCGGCGCCCACACCGCCGAGGCCGCCGAGGCGTTCTTGACACTGGTCACCGAGCGGGGCCAGGCCGCCACCGCGCTGGGCAACCTCGGCGCCGACCCCCTGGGCCTGGCCGCCCGCACCGGGCGGGCCGGTGACCTGGCCCAGGCCGCCGCGCTGGCGGTGCGGTGCGTCCGCGAGTTCCCCCGGCTGCGCGCCCTGACCGTGGACGCCACCCCCTACCACGACGCCGGCGGCAGCGACGCCCAGGAACTGGGCGCCTCCATGGCCACCGCCGTGGCCTACCTGCGCGCCCTCACCGACGCCGGCCTGAGCGTCACCGAGGCGTTCGGGCAGCTGGAGTTCCGCTACGCCGCCACCGCCGACCAGTTCGCCACCATCGCCAAGCTGCGCGCCGCCCGCCGGCTGTGGGAGCGCATCGCCGAGGTCTGCGGCGCCGGGCAGGTCGTCCAGTGGCAGCACGCGGTGACCTCCACCCCGATGATGACCCGCCACGACCCGTGGGTGAACATGCTGCGCACCACCATCGCCTGCTTCGCCGCGGGCGTCGGCGGCGCGGACGCCGTCACCGTGCAGCCGTTCGACCTGCGGCTGGGGCTGCCGGACGCGTTCTCCCGGCGCATCGCCCGCAACACCCAGACGCTGCTGCTGGAGGAGTCCAGCCTGGCCCGCGTGGTCGACCCGGCCGGCGGCTCCTGGTACGTCGAGCGGCTCACCGACGACCTCGCCCAGGCCGCCTGGGACTGGTTCACCGAGATCGAAAAGGCCGGCGGCATGGCCGCGGCGCTGGAGTCCGGGCTGGTCGCCGAGCGGATCGCCGCCACCTGGCAGCGGCGCCGCGAGGACCTGGCCCACCGCCGCGCCCCGCTGACCGGCGTCAGCGAGTTCCCCAACCTCGGCGAGGAGCTCCCCAAGCGCGAGCCGGCCCCCCAGCCGCCCGGCGGCGGGCTGCCGCGCGTCCACTACGCCCAGGACTATGAGGCGCTGCGGGACCGCAGCGACGCCCACGCCGCCGCCACCGGCGAGCGTCCCAAGGTCTTCCTGGCCACGCTCGGGCCGATCGCCGCGCACACCGCCCGCGTCACCTTCGCCGCCAACCTCTTCCACGCCGGCGGCATCCAGACCGTCACCGGCGAGCCCGCCGAGTTCGCCGCCAGCGGCGCCAAGGTCGCCTGCATCTGCTCCAGCGACAAGCTGTACGCCGAGCAGGCCGCCGACGCCGCCCGCACCCTCAAAGAGGCCGGGGCAGTTCGGGTCTGGCTGGCGGGTAAGGGCTCCTACGAAGGGGTGGACGCCAACATCTACGCCGGCTGCAACGCCGTCGAGACGCTGCAGACGACCCTGCGCGACCTGGGAGTGGCCGAATGATCCCCGACTTTTCCAACGTGACGCTGGGCCGCCCGGCCCGGGCGGACGAGGCCGCCGCCCGGTGGCGCGCGGCGGTCACCGAGGCCACCGGCAAGGAACCGGAGGCCTTCACCTGGGACACCCCCGAGGGCATCGCCGTCAAGCCCCTCTACACCGCCGACGACCTGGCGGAGGTGGACTTCCTGGGCACCTACCCGGGCATCGCGCCCTACCTGCGCGGCCCGTACGCGCCGATGTACGTCACCCAGCCGTGGACGATCCGCCAGTACGCCGGGTTCTCCACCGCCGAGGAGTCCAACGCCTTCTACCGGCGCAACCTGGCCGCCGGGCAAAAAGGGCTGTCGGTCGCGTTCGACCTGGCCACCCACCGCGGCTACGACAGCGACCACCCGCGGGTGCAGGGCGATGTGGGCATGGCCGGGGTGGCGATCGACTCCATCCTGGACATGCGGCAGCTCTTTGAGGGCATTCCGCTGGACCGCATGAGCGTGTCCATGACCATGAACGGCGCGGTGCTGCCGATCATGGCGCTCTACATCGTCGCCGCCGAGGAACAGGGGGTGAAGCCCGAGCAGCTCGCCGGGACCATCCAAAACGACATCCTCAAGGAGTTCATGGTCCGCAACACCTACATCTACCCGCCCGGGCCGTCGATGCGGATCATCTCCGACATCTTCGCCTACACCTCCCAGCGGATGCCGAAGTTCAACTCCATCTCCATCTCCGGCTACCACATCCAGGAGGCCGGGGCGACCGCGGATTTGGAGCTGGCCTACACGCTGGCCGACGGGGTGGAGTACATCCGGGCGGGCCTGGAGGCGGGCCTGGACGTGGACGCCTTCGCGCCGCGGCTGTCGTTCTTCTGGGCGATCGGCATGAACTTCTTCATGGAGGTCGCCAAGCTGCGCGCGGCCCGGCTGCTGTGGGCCAAGCTGGTCAAGGGCTTCGATCCCAAGAACCCCAAGTCGCTGTCGCTGCGCACCCACTCCCAGACCTCCGGGTGGTCGCTGACCGCCCAGGACGTGTTCAACAACGTGGCGCGCACCTGCATCGAGGCGATGGCCGCCACCCAGGGCCACACCCAGTCGCTGCACACCAACGCCCTGGACGAGGCGCTGGCGCTGCCCACCGACTTCTCCGCCCGCATCGCCCGCAACACCCAGCTGGTGCTGCAGCAGGAGTCCGGCACCACCCGCCCCATCGACCCGTGGGGCGGCAGCGCCTACGTCGAACGCCTCACCTACGACCTGGCCCGCCGCGCCTGGGAGCACATCCAGGAGGTGGAGGCCGCCGGCGGCATGGCCAAGGCCATCGACGAGGGGCTGCCCAAGCTGCGCATCGAGGAGGCCGCCGCCCGCACCCAGGCGCGCATCGACTCCGGCCGCCAGCCGGTCATCGGCGTCAACAAGTACCGCCCCGACGCCGATGAGACCATCGACGTCCTCAAGGTCGACAACGCCGCCGTGCGCGCCCAGCAGATCGAGAAGCTGCGGCGGCTGCGCGCCGAACGCGACGAGGAGAAGGTGCGCGCCGCGCTGGACGCCCTCACCGCCGCCGCGGCGGCCATCCAGGACGGCACCCGCGGGCCCGGCCTGGAGCAGAACCTGCTGGCGCTGTCCATCGACGCCGCCCGCGCCAAGGCCACCGTCGGGGAGATCTCCGAGGCCCTGGAGAAGGTGTTCGGCCGCCACCAGGCCCAGATCCGTACGATTTCGGGTGTGTACCGAGAAGAGGCCGGGGCGATGAGCAACATCGAGCGCGCCCGCGCGGCCACCGCCGAGTTCGAAAAAGCCGAAGGGCGCCGCCCCCGCATCCTGGTCGCCAAGATGGGCCAGGACGGCCACGACCGCGGCCAGAAGGTGATCGCCACCGGCTTCGCCGACCTGGGCTTCGATGTGGACGTGGGCCCGCTGTTCCAGACCCCGGCCGAGGTGGCCCGCCAGGCGGTCGAGGCCGACGTGCACATCGTCGGCGTCAACTCCCTGGCCGCCGGCCACCTGACGCTGGTGCCGGCGCTGCGCGAGGAGCTGGCCGCGCTCGGCCGCGACGACATCATGATCGTCGTGGGCGGGGTCATCCCGCCGGGGGACTTCGAGGAGCTGCGCGCCGCCGGCGCCGCGGCGATCTTCCCGCCCGGCACCGTGCTGGCCGACGCCGCCCTGGAGCTGCTGAAGGAACTGTCGGCCAGGCTGGGGCACGGCGGCTGAGGTCCATGCCCGATCTGGACGATTACGTCAAGGGGGTGCGGGAGGGCTCCCGGGCGTGGATCGCGCGGGCGATCACGCTGGTGGAGTCCACCCGCCCCGACCACCGCGAGCTGGCCCAGCGGCTGCTGACGGAACTGATGCCCTACACCGGCAACGCCCGCCGGGTGGGCATCACCGGGGTGCCGGGGGTGGGCAAGTCCACCTTCATCGACGCCCTGGGCACCAACCTCACCAAGGCCGGGCACAAGGTCGCGGTGCTGGCGGTGGACCCTTCTTCCACCCGCACCGGCGGCAGCATCCTGGGCGACAAGACCCGCATGGCCCGCCTGGCGGCCGACCCCAACGCGTTCGTGCGTCCCTCCCCGTCGGCCGGGACGCTCGGCGGGGTCGCCAAGGCCACCCGCGAGGCCATGGTGGTCATGGAGGCCGCCGGCTACGACGTGGTGCTGGTGGAGACGGTCGGGGTCGGCCAGTCGGAGACCACCGTCGCCGAGATGGTCGACACCTTCCTGTTCCTGACCCTGGCCCGCACCGGCGACCAGCTGCAGGGCATCAAGAAGGGCGTGCTGGAGCTGGCCGACGTCATCGCCGTCAACAAGGCCGACGGCCCGGATGAGCCGGTGGCCCGCAAGGCCGCCCGGGAGCTGGCCGGGGCGCTGCGGATGCTGCGCCCGGCCACCGGGGAGCGCGCCCGCGACGTGCCGGTGCTGACCTGCAGCGCCCGCGACAACGTCGGCGTGGACGAGGTGTGGCGGCACATCGTCGAGCACGCCGACCGCCTGGCCGCCACCGGCGAGCTGGCCGCCCGCCGCCGCGAGCAGCAGATCCGCTGGACCTGGGCGATGGTCCACGACCGGCTGCTGGCCGACCTGCACGCCCACCCGGCCGTCCGGGAGCTGGCGCCGGTCTTGGAACGCCAGGTCGCCGAGGGCGCCATCACCCCGGCCGTGGCCGCCGACCGCATCCTGGCCGCCTTCTCCGGTTCTGAGCGGTAGCACGGCGGCCGCCCGGCCCGGACGCGCCATGGCCCGGGCCTCGGGTGGCCGCCGCCTGCACGGCCGTCCTGCCGGTATGCCTCCCGGCAGGACGACCGTTTTCTCAGCCGGATTCCTCCCGGCATGGCCGGAGCCGCTCGCAGAGGGCCCCGCGGCGTGGGGCGCGGCGGGGCATGCGCCGGAAATCCCCAGGTCGCCGGGAAGAGGGGTCAAGAGTTGATTCGGTGTCCCGTCGCAGCCGTCCAGCATCCGCTAAAAAGGCCTAATGGACGTCATCGCGCTGGGTGATCCGACGGATGCGCAGATCGAACAATGGCAGGCGGTGGTGGCCGCCGTGTGGGCCCACGACCGCCCCGGCGAGCCGGCGCCGGATCTGGAACAGACCCGCTCCCGGCTGCTGGAACCCCCGACGACCTCCCGCAACCTGATGTGGGCGGCCCTGGACGAGGGACGCATGTGCGCGGTGGCCTGCTTGCGCCTGCCGCATGACCCGGACCGCTCCGGCGAGATCGACATACAGGTGCTGCCCGGATACCGGCGGCGGGGCATCGGCACCCGGCTGCTGGCCACGGCGGCCGACGGGCTGCGCGCCGCGGGCTGCAAATCGGTGATCGTGCAGGCGGTGGCCGGCACCCCCGCGGTGCCCTTCCTGGAGGCCCGCGGCTTCCGCTGCGTGCTGTCGCTGCGCGCCATGCTGCTGCGCATGGACGACATCGACCCCGATCGCCTGGCCGCCCTGGTGGCCGCGGGCCCGTCCGGCTACCGCCTCACCCGCTGGACCGGCGCGGTCAGCGACGAGCTGGCCATGGAACTGGCCATGGCCAAACGCGCCATGGCCGACCTGTCACTGGCCGGCCCCGGCGGCGGGTCGTTCCGCTGGGACGCCGTCCGGGTCCGCGAGATGGCCGAGGCCGTCGCCGCCCGCGGCGACCTGCTCTACACCGTCGCCGCCCTGTACGGGCCCACCAGCGCTCCCCGCATCGCCGGCTTCACCGAGGTCGTGGTCCCCTCGGCCGCTCCCGAACGGGCCCTGCAGTACGACACCGCGGTGGTGCCCGAGCACCGGGGCAGGCGGCTGGGCATCTGGCTGAAGGCGGCCATGCTGCAGTGGCTGCGCACCGAGCGTCCCGAGGTACGGGAGATCGAGACCGACAACGCCGACGACAACTCCCACATGCTCGCCGTCAACGAGGAGCTGGGCTTCCGCCACCAGCGCGACTACCTCGACTATCAGGCCGACACCGCCGACCTGCCGGCTCTTCCCCGCTGAGGAGGGCTCGCGGTCGTCCCCTCAAAGGGGCCTGGCCGGTGGCGAGACGGCCATATAGGTGTGCCGGTGTCGTTTGCTCTGGGGAGCTGGTGCCTCGAGCCGCCTTCCCGCGGCCTGCCGCCGTGGGCCGGGGATTGTGCTCTTTGGGCGGCCGTTGTGCGGGACGGCCGGGGCGTCTCCCGCCAGGGGGCGCCGCTGGGAACGGCCGTTCCGGCCGGGTGGGTTTCCTCGGCGGCGGGGTCTTTCCGGGAGGGCACCTTTTGATGGGACAGTGGGCGCCGTCGTTTCCTTCCGGACGGTTATCCCCAGAAGCCGGTTCTGCTTTTTTGTGCCCTCTTCCTGCGCGAACCTCAAAGGGCACGACTCCCGATCCGCAGGATGCCAGGAGGCACCCATGGGCGCGATGCTGTCCCTGACCATCCCCGAGACCACCACCACCCGCTTCCTCATCGCCACCGATGAGCCCGCCGCCCCCGGCATCCGGCGGCTGCGCGACGCGCTGCCCGCCGGGGGATTAGCCCGCACCGCCCGTGACCTGCTGACCTCCCCGCTGCTGACGGTCACCGGCTGCCGCGCCGCCGACTCGCCCTGGGCCGCCCGGCTGCGCGACCTGGGCGGCGGCGAGACGGAGCTGAGGGAACTGCGCTCGGCCCGCTGCCATCTGGTGGTCACCTCGATCGCCACCCCCGCCGCCCAGCCCCGCCACGCCCAGGCCGCCCGGCTGGTCGCCCGCACCCTGGCCGCCGCCACCGCGGGACGCGTCGCGGACCTGGCCGCCGGGCTGCCGCTGACCGACCCCACCGGGCCCGAACCGGAGCGCTTCAAGCTCTGCGACGACTGGCTGGGCGTCTTCGTCGCCCCCGACACCGGCCAGGGCGTGCGGGCGGCCACCGCCGGGCTGCACCGCTTCGGGCTGCCCGAGCTGCTGGCCCGCCACGTCCCCTACGAACGGCTGCGCACCGCCGTCAACGTGCTGCGCGGCCTGGCCTTCCGCCTGCAGGCCGACCAGCGGTCCTGGCTGTCGACCGCCCCCGCCGCCGGTTCCTGGCGGCTGCCCGCCGACACCGAACTGGACCCCGGTGACGTCCTGCGCTACTGGGACGTGGCACCCCCCGATCTGGGCGGCCCCATCCCGCTCCGGCTCGTCCCATGCCCCGCCGACTGCCCCGAGTGCGGAACCGCCCTGCAGATCGCCCCGCCTGACGGCGGAGAGGACGCGGCCTGGTGGACCCGCACCGCCGCTCCCGCCGTCCCGACCCACCTGGTTCCCCCTCCGGGCCGGTCCTCTCCCTGACCCCGGCCGCCCGAGCCGCGGGCGGCACCGCTCCCGGCGGCGGAGCCAGGGCGGCTCCTATATCGCCGCCCTGCTCCGCCGCCGGTGCTTCCGGAGACCGTTCAACACGTGGCCTTGAAGGCCGGGGACGGGAACGGACCCTCCACGGCACGGCAGGAACCGGCAGGGCATGGTCTTGAGAGCCGGGGGCGGGAGTCTCGGCGATGCTCGGTGCCATGCCGTCGCGGCTCACAGCATCCTCCCCGGCGGCGGCGCGGCCGTCCCGGCCCGCGGAGACGGCGTGCGGGAAAGCCCAGCATGACGGCAGGCCCGAAGAAGAACCGCCCCGCTCACATCGACTTCGCAGCCCGGCACACGAAAGCACCGCGCATGCCGGCATCACCACGGCTACCGGCCTCCTGAGAACAGCGCTTGCCTTTTCGCCAGAGCATGCGAGCGGCTCCAAGAGAAACCGCTCTCTTTTCGGTGAGCAAGGAGGCGCCACGGGCCGGTCCGCCTCGCGAGAACCCGGCGTTGGAACCCGCCGCCCCGGTGGGGGAGCGGGAGGCAATGAGCGGAAAATGCCTTGCCCTCACCCACCCGAAAAGGCACTCTGATCAGCGACCGGCGGAGCGAGTCGAAATGGCGGAATTCATGAGGCTTTTCCTTGCCGCTCGGCGGCCGGCGCGGCGTGCCGCCGGTGCGGCGGACGGGACCGGCCGGCGGCGCGAGCAAGCCGGGAGGAGGTGAAGCGGTGAGCGTGCTCGTCCTGAACGCGTCGTATGAGCCGTTACAGCGAGTGGACCTGCGGCACGCCATCCGCATGCTGGTGCGCGGGGTGGCCGTCGTCGAGGAGGCGGAGGAAGGCCGGATGATCGGCGCTTTCCCCGTGCCGCGGGTGCTCAGGCTCGTGCGATACGTGGCCATGCGGTGGCGCCACGGCAAACGCCCCCCGTGGAGCAGACGCGGCGTCCGCCTGCGCGACCGCGGACTGTGCGCCTACTGCGGCAAGCCGGGCAACACCGTCGACCACATCGTGCCGCTGTCGCGCGGCGGCGGCGACACCTGGGAGAACACCGTGCTGGCCTGCGGCAGGTGCAACAACCGCAAGGGCAGCCGCACCCCGGCCGAGGCCGGGCTGAAGCTGCGCGTGCAACCGCGTGTGCCGCGCTGGGACGAGCTCATCGGCCGCTGAGCGGGCGGTCCGGACCGCCGCCGGACCGCCCGCCCGTCTTGAACCGCTCACCCGGGCTCCCGCTTTGGAATGCCGCTCGCCCAGGGGGGTTCGGGAAGATCACCTGGCCGGCCCGGCGAGGGGAGCGGTAACGGGGTGCGACGTGATTTTTGTGATCATGTCGTGATATGCGGGGAGAACGTGATAGCGTGCCGCCCGGCTTCGGCAATGCTCCCAAGGAGACGAGTGTGGCGGCTTTCAACGCGTTCTTCGAGCAGATCGGCGATGAGCGAAATCCTCGCCGGCCTGCGCGTCGGAGCACGCCGTGGAAACGGTGCGCGTTGCTCGCCCTCCTGACGGTGACCGGTGCGCTGGTCCCGGCGCCCGGCACGGCCGGTGCTCTTCCCACGGCACCGAAAGATCCCAAGAAGGAGTACGCCGAGCTCAAAAAGCGCGCCGAGCGGCTGTCCAAGGAGTACCGGGGCGAGCTGATCGCGCTGGAGGAGGCCAAGAAGGCGGCCGAGCGCGCCACCGACGAGGCCGAGCGGCTCGATGCGGAGCTGGCGTCCGCGCAAGAGGCGGTCGGCCGCCTGGCGTCCGCCTCCTACATGCGCGGCGGCCTGCAGACCATGGCGCTGTTCGCCGCCGACCCCGCGGCCGTGATCCGGCAGGCCGCGGTCCTGGAGCACCTCAACACCGACAACGGCCGCCGGGTGCAGCAGCTGCAGGCGCTGACCGCGCGGGCCGACCGCGCCCGCAAGGACGCCGAGGCCAAGGTGTCCGAGGTCCGCGAGCAGATCAAGGACCTGGAAGGGCAGCGCGAGCGGGTCACCAAGCTGCTGGCCAAGTACAAGCCGCAAAAACCCTCCACCGGCCGCCCCGACGGCGCCCTGAAGAGCAAGTCCCCGATCATCGGGAACACCATGACCGCCCGGATGCGCTCGGTCCTGCTGGCCATCGACAACAAGTTCGGCCCGTTCCCCGCCATCGGCTGCTTCCGCAACAACGACCCCCAAGACCACGGCTCCGGCCACGCCTGCGACTTCATGGAGAGCACCGGCGGCAAGATGCCCAGCGCCAGCGCACAGGCCCACGGCGACGCGGTCGCCCAGTACGCCATCAGCAACGCCTCCCGCCTGGGCATCAAGTACGTCATCTGGAAGCAGCGCATCTGGGACGTCCGCAGCGGCGGCGGCTGGCGCACCATGGCCGACCGCGGCAGCATCACTCAGAACCACTACGACCACGTGCACATCTCCGTGCTGTGACCTGGCGCCTTCGCCTGAAGCCGGAGGCTCTTCCCCGTGCCCCGCGTCACCGTCCTGGTTCGTCCACGCCCTGGACCCGGACGCGCCCAGGCCGGCGCTTCCGGGGCGAGCGCCGCCGGAACGGCGCCGATTACACGCCGGGAACACCCAGGGGCGTTCGGCTGAGGCCGGTTTCTCCCGTGCCCGCTCGGGCTCGTCCCCGGCCCTGAACAAGGCCAGCGCCGCGGGAACGGGGAATGGCCGCCATCGGTGCTCCCGCCCGCGGCACCTTGAGCGCCGACGCGGCGGGAACGGGGAAGGGCCGGATGGCGGTGTGCTCCGGGACGGATGAGAGCATGATCATGCTCGTCCACCAGGGGAGGTGCGATGACCGCCGAGCTGGAGCGGCTCCGCCGGCAGGTGCGGGAGCTGGCCGAGGAATGGCGGGCGGCCGGGCGGTACCGGCCGGCCTGTGACGCGTGGCTGCGCGGCCACGACCCGCAGTTCAGCGCCGAGCTGGCGCGGCGAGGGTGGATCGGGATCACCTGGCCGCGGGAGCTGGGCGGCGCGGCCCGCTCGCACACCGCCCGGCTGGTGATCACCGAGGAGCTGCTGCGGGCCGGCGCGCCGGTCGCCGCGCACTGGATCGCCGACCGGCAGATCGGGCCGGCGATCCTCCGCTACGGCACCCCCGAGCTGCAGCGGGAGTTCCTGCCGCGGATCGCCGCCGGCGAGGTCACCTTCTGCCTGGGCATGAGCGAACCGGAGGCCGGGTCCGACCTGGCCGCCGTGCGCACCCGGGCCGTCCGCGACGGCGACGGCTGGCGCATCAGCGGACGCAAGATCTGGACCAGCCACGCCCACCGCGCCACCCACGCCTACGTCCTGGCCCGCACCGAGCAGACCGAACGCCGGCACCAGGGGCTCACCGAGTTCGTGGTGGACATGCGGGCGGAAGGGGTGTCGGTCTCCCCGATCGTGGACCTGGCCGGGGAGCACCACTTCAACGAGGTCGTCTTCGACGACGTCTACGTGCCCGGCCGCTGGGTGATCGGCACCGTGGGCGACGGCTGGCGGCAGGTCACCTCCCAGCTCGCCTACGAACGCGGCGGCCCCGAACGCGTCCTGTCCACCTATCCGCTGCTGGCCGCCCTGCTGCGGGACGGGCGGCGCCGCCGCGACGAAGGAGCGCTGGCCGCCGTCGGCCGCCTGGTCGCCCGGCTGGCCGCGCTGCGCCGCATGTGCTGGGACATCGCGCATGCCATGGACCGCGGCCAGGCCCCCGTACGGCAGGCCGCGGCCCTGAAATACCTGGGCACCGAGTTCGAACGCGACGTCACCGAGACCGCCCGGGACCTGGTGGCCGCCCCGCCGGACCTCCACGGCGACGAGCTGCAGCGGCTGCTGGCCCAGGCGATCTTGGCCGGGCCGGGCTTCACCATCCGGGGCGGCAGCTCGGAAGTGCTGCTGTCGATCGTGGCCAAAGAGGAGGTCGGGCGGTGAAGGCGCTGCTGGACGCGGTCGACGAACTGCTCGCCCAGGTCGCCGCCGACGACTGGGCGGCGGTGTGGGACGCCGTGCTGGACGGCGGCTGGCCGCTGGCCGGGATCCCCGAAGAGCACGGCGGGGCGGGCGGAACCACCGCCGACCTGGTCGCGATCGTCACCCGGGCCGCCCGCCACCGGGTGCGCATCCCGCTGGCCGAGACCGCCCTGGCCGCCTGGGTGCTGGCCCGCGCCGGCCGCTCCGACCTGCTGGCGGACCTGCGCGTGGGCACCGTCGCCGTCCCCGAGGCCCCCGTGCCCTGGGCGCGCGCCGCCGATTTGATCGTCCGGTATGGCCCGGGCGGCGCGGCCCTGCTGAGACCCGGCGAGGACGAGGTGACCGTCGAAGAGGGCGCCAACATCGCCGACGAGCCCCGCGACCGGCTGCGCGCCGCCGCCGGCACGCCGCTGCCCGGCGCTCCCGCGCTCGCCGAGGTGCGGGTGCGGGCCGGGCTGCTGCGCGCCGCCGCCTGCGTGGGCGCCGCCGAGGCCGCGCTGGACCTGACGCGCCGGCACGTCACCACCCGCGAGCAGTTCGGCCGCCCGCTGGCCCGCATCCCCGCGGTCGCCGGCGGCGTGGCGATCATGGCGGGCGAGCTGGACCAGGCCCGCGCCGCCCTCGACCGCGCCGCCCGCGCCCCAGGCTCCCACGCCGCCGTGGCGGCCGCCCGGCTGTGCGCCGGACGGGCCGCCTCCACCATCGCCCGCCTGGCCCACCAGCTCCACGGCGCCATCGGCATCACCAGGGAATACGACCTGCACGTGCACACGCGGCGGCTGTGGGCGTGGCGGGACGAGGACGGCGGTGAGCACTCCTGGGCCGTCGAGCTCGGCACCGCCGCGGCCGAGGGCACCGAACAGCGGCTATGGGACGTCCTGACCGGCGTGCCCGCCGAATGAGGGAGGCGACATGACCACCTGGCAGACCATCCGGCTCGACGCCCCGCACGAGGGGGTGCGCCGCATCACCCTGGCCGATCCGGACCGGCGCAACGCCATCGGCACCCTCATGCGCCGGGAGCTGATCGCCGCGGTGACGGCCGTCCGGGACGACGCCGAAGCGCGCGTTTTGGTGGTGGCGGCCGAGGGCAGCAGTTTCTGCGCCGGCGCCGACCTGCCCGCCCTGTTCGGCGAGCCGGGCCGCCCGGTGGGGGAGATCCGCCAGACCCTGCGCGCCTACTACGAGAGCTTCCTGGTGCTGCGGCAGCTGGCCATCCCCACGATCGCCGCGGTGCAGGGACCGGCCGTGGGCGCCGGCCTCAACCTCGCCCTGTGCTGCGACCTGCGCATCGCCGGCCCCAAGGCGAGCTTCGCCGCCACCTTCTCCAGGATCGGGCTGCACCCCGGCGGCGGCTGCACCTACTTCCTCACCCAGGCGCTGGGCCCCCAGCGAGCCCTGGCGATCCTGCTGGAGGGCGGGGCGCTCTCGGCCGAGCAGGCCCTCGAACGCGGCCTGGTGCTGTCGATCGCCGACGACCCGCAGGCCGAGGCGCTGGAGCTGGCCCGCCGCCACGCCCGGCTGCGCCCGTCGCTGGCCCGCGACATCAAGCAGGCGGTCCACCTGGCGGCCACCGGCGACCTGGAACAGGTCATCGAGTACGAGTCGTGGGCGCAGGCCGAGTCCGCCACCCATCCGGAGATCGCCGAGTTCGCCGCCCGCTTCGCCTCCCGCGACTGAGCCGGGCGCCGGGTCGGACGGGCCGCGGCGGGGGACCGCACGGCATCGGCGGCCAGGCCGTCCAAGCCGTAAGGGGGACGGGCCGACACGCTGAGAACGGGTGCTGAAGGGGCCGGTGGCGGCCGCACCGGCTTTCCGCGAGCCGGCCCGGCGGGGTGGGCCTTTAGGGCTGGAGCATTCCCGCAGACCGTCGTTCACCGATCGGAGCCGGATCCGCAGGGCGTCTTGGGAACCGGACCTCTCACCGGCAGGTGGGCATTTCCCGGCGAGGTGGGTGTTTCCGGTCATGAGGGCCGGCATGCTGAGCCGGGCCGTCGCGGGGCGGATGGCGTGGAGAGGAGCGAAGTGATGCCCTACGTGCTGCTGGGACTGGCGATCATCGCCGAGGTCACGGCGACGCTGTCGCTGCGCGCCTCGGAGGGGTTCAGCAAATGGGGACCCTCGGTGATCGTCGTGGTGGGCTATGCGCTGTCGTTCCTGCTGCTGGCCAAGGCGCTGACGGCGCTCAACGTCGGGCCGGTGTATGCGATCTGGTCGGCCCTGGGCACGATCGGGGCGTTCGCCGGCGGGGTGCTGCTGTTCAACGAGCCGGTGCGGCCGGTGACGGTCCTCGGGGCGGCGATCGTGGTGGCCGGTGTGGTGGTGATGAACCTGGGCGGCGGGGTCAGCCACGGGTGACTCCGCACGGTCATCGCGGGGGAGCGGCGGTCACGTCCGGCCGGACGTGACCGCCGCTCCCTTCAGCGGTGCTCCAAGGCGACCCGGGCGCCGATGCCCACCAGCATCGTCCCGGCGGTGCCGTCCAGGATGCGGCGGGCCCGGGCGCCGCGCAGCAGCCGGGAGATCGGCTGCAGCGCCAGCGTGAACAGCCGCCACCACAGCACCGCGATGACCAGGAACACCAGCGCCAGCGTCGCCGTGGTGCGCAGCCGGGGCTCGCCGGAGGCCACGAACTGGGGCAGCAGCGTCAGGAACAACAGCGCGATCTTGGGGTTGAGCAGGTTGGTCAGCAGCCCCTGCCGGAACGCCTCGCCCCGGCTGCAGTGCGCCGGCCCGCCGGCGGCCACGGCGTCGGCTTCGCCGTCGCCGCCGCGCACGGCGCCCAGCAGCATCCGCACCCCCAGGTAGGCCAGGTAGACCGCGCCGGCCGCCTTGACCACCGTGTAGGCGGTGGCGGAGGCGGCCAGCACGGCCGACAGGCCCAGCACGGCCGCACTGGCGTGCAGGCTGATGCCCAGGCAGCAGCCCAGGCCGGTGGCCCAGGCCACCGCGGACCCGCCGCGCAGCCCGTTGCGCAGCACCAGCAGCATGTCCGGCCCCGGCGTGATCGTCAGCACCGCGACCACGCCGAGGAACGGGATCAACAGGTCAGGCACGGACGTCCATGGTAGGCGCCATGATCAGCGGCGGCGTGCTTTCAGATCTTGGAGCGGTAGACCACCTGGGTCTCGGTGAAGCCGTACACGCCCCACGGGCCGTTCTCCACGCCGATGCCGCTCCACTTGAAGCCGCCGAACGGCAGGTGCGGGGCCAGCGCCAGGTGGGTGTTGACCCAGGCGCTGCCGCACTCCAGCTGGGAGGCCACCTCGGCGGCGCGGTCCAGGTCGCCGCCCCACACCGAGCCGCCCAGCCCGAAGTGGGTGCCGTTGGCGCGGGCGATGGCGTCCTCCAGCTTGGTGTACTTGACCACCGGCAGCGCCGGGCCGAACTGCTCTTCGTCCACGATCCGCACCCCGTCGCTGACGTCGGCGAGGATGGTGGGCTGGTAGAAGTAGCCGGGCCCGTCGATGGGCTTGCCGCCGGCCGCGGCCTTGGCGCCGTTGGACAGCGCGTCGGCCACCAGCGCCGAGACCCGCTCCAGCTGGGGCTTGTTCTGGATCGGGCCGTACTCGACGCCCTCTTCCATGCCGTTGCCGACCTTGACCGAGCGGGCCTTGGCCGCCAGCGCCTCCACCATGTCGTCGTAGAGGGACTCCGGCACGTACACCCGCTTGATCGCCGAGCAGACCTGGCCGTTGTTCATGAACGCGGCGCCGAACACCTTGTCGGCGATCTGGGCCGGGTCGGCGTCGTCCAGCACGATCGCCGGGTCGTTGCCGCCCAGCTCCAACGTGACCCGCTTGAGGTCGGGCGCGGCGGAGGCGGCCACCTTCTTGCCGGTCTCCACGCTGCCGGTGAAGCTGATCTTGCGGGGGACGGGGTGGGAGGTCATCTGGGCGCCCAGCGCGTCACCGCCGCTGATGACGTTGAACACCCCCGGGGGCAGCACGTTGCGCAGCAGCTCGCCCAGCTTGAGGGTGGCCAGCGGGGTGTAGGGGGAGGGCTTGAGCACCACGGTGTTGCCGGCCAGCAGCGCCGGGCCGAGCTTCCAGGTCGCCAGCAGCACCGGGTAGTTCCACGGGGCGATGGCCGCGACCACGCCCATGGGCTTGCGCACCACCTCGACGAAGGCGTTGTCGTCGTCCTGGACGATCTCGCGGGGCAGCTCCAGCTCGGCGAAGTACTTCAGCCACACCCCGGCGCCCATCAGCTCCATGGTGGCGTCCTGCAAGGGCTTGCCCTGCTCGGCGGTGAGCACCGGGGCGATCTCCGCGGCCGAGGCGAACAGTGCGTCGGCCGCCGCCAGCAGCGCCTTGCGCCGGGCCTGCTCGTCCTTGCGCCACTGGGTGAACGCCTCGGCGGCCGACTCCATGGCCGCGTCCAGCTGCTCTTTGGAGCAGTCCGGCGCCTGGGCGTACACGGTGCCGGTGGCGGGGTTCACCACATCGAAGGTGCTGGGAGCCGACACGCCCTCGCCGGCGATCGTCATCGTGAAGTCGCTCACCGCGGAAATCCTCCTCAAGCAGACCGAATGTCGTTCAGTATGTCGCGTGAGAGCCCGTGCCACCAGACCCGCGGGCCTTCCAAGGGCGAGGGCACAGCGCTCGCCGCCTCGCGCTGAGCTCTGTTCCATCCGGTCGCAGGCGAGCGGGTAGCGGGGCGCGCCGCGGCCTTCCGCCGCGGGCGCGGCGGCGCGCTCAGGCGGTGATCCGGCCCTCCCGGTACAACCGGGTGATCACTTCCTCGATGTCGGGTTCGCGCAGGGCGATGTCGGCGACCGGGTGCCGGCCGGCGAGCGCGGCCACCACCGCGGCGGCGTTCATCCCGCGCGGCACCCGCAGCCACTGGCGCGGCCCCTCCACCCGTTCCACGGTGACTCCGGCGACCTCCACCGGCGGGCCCGGCCGCTCCAGGTCCACCACCAGCATCCGGTCGGCCGCCGCCACGTCCCGCAGCTTTTCCAGGTCCCCGTCGTAGGCCAGCCGCCCCCGGTCGATGATCATCACCCGGCGGCACAGCCGTTCGATGTCGCCCAGGTCGTGGGTGGTCAGCAGGATCGTGGTGCCGCGCTCGGCGTTGACGCGCTCCAGGAAGCCCCGCACGGTCGCCTTGCTCACCACGTCCAGCCCGATGGTGGGCTCGTCCAGCACCAGCAGCGGCGGGTCGTGCAGCAACGCGGCGGCCAGGTCGCCGCGCATGCGCTGGCCCAGGCTGAGCTGCCGCACCGGGGTGGCCAGGAACGGCCCCAGGTCCAGCAGCTCCACCAGCTCCGCCAGCCGCCGCCGGTGCACGCTCGGCTCCACCCGGTACAGGTGCCGGATGAGGGTGAGGCTGTCGCGCAGCGGCAGGTCCCACCACAGCGTGGTGCGCTGCCCGAACACCACCCCGATGCGCCGGGCCAGCGCGGTGCGGCGGCGGGAGGGGTCCAGCCCGGCCACCCGCACGGTGCCGGAGGTGGGCGTCAGGATGCCGGTGAGCATCTTGATCGTGGTGGACTTGCCCGCCCCGTTGGGGCCCAGGTAGCCCACGAACTCCCCGCTCCGCACGGTGAAGGAGATGCCGTCCACCGCCCGGACGGTGATGCGCCGCCGCCGCAGCCGGCCGGTGCGCTCCCGCACCGTGAACGTCTTACGGATGTCGGTGACCTCGATCAAGGCTGTCAGCTCCCCGTCGATCGGTAGTGGCGCAGCCCCGCCCGCCAGGCCAGCGCCGCCACCGCGCACAGCGCCAGCGCCACCGCCGGCGAGGCGAAGCGCAGCAGCGGCGGCAGGCCCAGCGGGTCGGGCCGGTCCAGCACGTACAGGGCCGGCTGCCAGTTGACGAAGACCAGTGGGATCACGAACGTCAGCCCGCGCACGAACTCGCGGGCATACAGCGTCATCGGGTACTGGGTCAGGTACGCCCCGCCGTAGGTGACGGACTTGGTGGCCGGGTGCATGTCGAGCGCCACCAGCTGCACCGAGGCGGTCAGCACCCACAGCGCCGCGAAGATCACCGTCCCGGAGATCAGCATCACCGGCACCATCGCCACCCGCCCGGCGTCCCAGTCCACCTCCAGCCGGGGCAGGACGCAGCCCAGCGCCACCGCCGCCGGCAGCAGCCTGGCCATCCGGCGCGGGGAGAAGTCCTCGGTGGCGATCTGCACCAGCGGGCTGACCGGCCGCACCAGCATGGTGTCCAGCGTGCCCCGCCGCACGTGCTCGCCCAGCCGCTCGGTGCTGCCCAGCAGCACGTCGGCCAGTGTGAACGACAGCGCCGAGGTGCCGTACAGAAACAGCACCTGCGCGGCGGTGAAACCGGCGATGCGCGGGGTGTGCTCGAACAGCAGCAGGATCGCGACCAGATCGAGCGCGGCCACCGCGGCCGAGCCCAGGCACAGCAGCGCCATCGACAGCGGGAACTGCGCGGCGGCCCGCAGCCACGTCCAGGCCAGCAGCGGGTACAGCCGCAGCGCGTCACCCACCGTGGATCACCAGCCTGCGGCGGGCCGCGGCGGTCACCGCCTGCCCCGCGCCCAGCAGCACCACCGCCCACAGCGCCTGGAACCCGTAGGCGCCCAGCAGCTCGGCGCCGGAGTACTTGCCCAAGAACACATCGGCGGGGACCTGGATCAGCGCCGCCCACGGCAGCGCCCGCGCCAAGGTCCCCAGGGCGCCGGGGAAGACCACCAGCGGCAGCACCATGCCGGAAAAGAACATCGAGGTCACCAGCGCGACCGCCTGCAGCCCCCGGTCGTCGTGCAGCCAGCACATCGCCATGGCCACCAGGTAGCGCAGCGCGAAGCCGGTCACCACCGCCAGCGTCACCGCCGCCGCGAACGCCGCCCACCCGGCCGCGTCGGGCAGCCGCAGCGGGAAGACCAGCGCGCCGGCCAGCATCGGCGGCACGCCGCGCAGCAGCAGGGTGCCGGCGGCCCGGCCCAGGTCGTCGGCCAGCCACCAGACCTGCAGGTTCACCGGGCGGTGCAGGTCGATGGACACATCCCCCGAGCGGATCCGCTCGGTCAGCTCCAGCCCGCCGAAGATCTGCACCGGCCCGATCATCGCCTGGGTGATGAAGCAGAACGTCACCGCGTCGATGGCGGCATAGCCGCCGAGGGCGGGCCGGGCCTCCCACAGCGCCAGCACGACCCAGGCCCGCACGAACCCGAACACCGTGTTGGTGACCGCCTCGGCGAACGCTCCCAGGGGGTAGGCGGTGTAGCGGCGGAAGGCGTAGGTCGCCACCCAGGGATAGACGCTCACTTCTCACGACGCTAAAGCCGGCTTCGGGAGCGTTCCATGCCACATGACACACAGGGCCGGATCCGCGCCGTGAAAAGCGGAGGACCCCTCCGGACGGAGGAGCGTCCGGAGGGGTCCTCAGCCTCGGCCTGGACCAGTTCTCGATGAGTGAGCCTTACTTGTCGAAGAACTGCTCGTCCTCGGTGGAGCCCTTGAGCGCCGTGGTGGACGAGTTCGGCGAGATCGCCGTGCTGACCAGGTCGAAGTATCCGGTGCCGACCTCGCGCTGGTGGCGGGTGGCGGTGTAGCCGCGGCTCTCGGAGGCGAACTCGCGCTCCTGGAGGTCCACGTAGGCGGTCATGCCCTCGCGGGCGTAACCGTGCGCCAGGTCGAACATCGAGTAGTTGAGGGCGTGGAAGCCGGCCAGGGTGATGAACTGGAACTTGTAGCCCATGTGGCCCAGCTCGCGCTGGAACTTGGCGATGGTCGCGTCGTCCAGGTGCTTCTTCCAGTTGAACGACGGCGAGCAGTTGTAGGCCAGCATCTGGTCGGGGTACTCGGCCTTGACCGCCTCGGCGAACTTGCGGGCCTGCTCCAGGTCCGGGGTGCCGGTCTCCATCCAGATCAGGTCGGCGTAGGGGGCGTAGGCCAGGGCCCGGGCGATGCAGGGCTCCAGGCCGTTGCGGACCCGGTAGAAGCCCTCGGCGGTGCGCTCGCCGGTCAGGAACGGCCGGTCGCGCTCGTCGACGTCGGTGGTGAGCAGCGTCGCGGCCTCGGCGTCGGTCCGCGCGATGATCAGGGTCGGCACGCCGCAGATGTCGGCGGCCAGCCGCGCGGCGTTGAGGGTCTTGATGTGCTGGCCGGTGGGGATCAGCACCTTGCCACCCAGGTGGCCGCACTTCTTCTCGGAGGCCAGCTGGTCCTCCCAGTGCACGCCCGCCGCACCGGCGGCGATCATGGCCTTCATCAGCTCGAAGGCGTTGAGCACGCCACCGAAGCCGGCCTCGGCGTCGGCCACGATCGGAGCCAGCCAGTAGATGTCGTCCTTGCCCTCGGACCACTGGATCTGGTCGGCGCGCAGCAGCGCGTTGTTGATGCGGCGGACCACCGTCGGCACCGAGTTGGCCGGGTAGATGCTCTGGTCCGGGTAGGTCTGCAGCGCCAGGTTGGCGTCACCGGCCACCTGCCAGCCGGACAGGTAGATGGCCTTCAGGCCGGCCTTGACCTGCTGGACGGCCTGGTTGCCGGTCAGCGCGCCGAGGGCGTTGATGTAGTCCTCTTCGTGCAGCAGCTTCCACAGGCGCTCGGCGCCCAGGCGGGCCAGGGTGAACTCCTCCTGGATCGAGCCCCGCAGCCGCACGACGTCCTCGGCGGTGTAGTCCCGCTTGATGCCCTTCCACCGCGGGTCGGTGTCCCACTGGCGCTGCAGCTCTTCGGCCGCGCCCTTGAGGCGACTGTCAGTCATGATCGGTGCCCTTCTGGTGTCGTCCCCTGGGTGCTTGTGTCCGAGTCTGCCCTGAGGTCAACCGGTAGATGTACTAATGAGTAACAGAAGATTCGAAGAAGTTTCTGTACTATGAAGCCGTGTCGACCTTGCGAACAGAAGAACCCCTGAACTTGTCGAGTGACGTAGATCTCGTTACATTCGGGCAACGGCTGCGTCACTTGCGCCGGGCCCGCGGTATGACCCTGGCCGACCTGGGCGCCAAGGTCGGCCGCGCCCCCTCCCAGCTGTCGCTGCTGGAGAACGGCCGGCGCGAGCCCAAGCTGTCGCTGCTGAAGTCGCTGGCGGCCGCCCTGGAGGTGCCGGTCGAGGAGCTGCTGCGGCGCCAGCCCCCCAGCCGCCGCGCCCAGCTGGAGATCGCCCTGGAGGAGGCGCAGCGCGACCCGCTCTACCGGTCTTTGGGCCTGCCCTACCTGAAGGTCGGCAAACGCCTCCCCAACGACGTCATCGAGCACATCCTCGCCCTGTACGGGGAGCTCAAACGCAGCCGCACCAAGCCCACCGCCAGCCCTGAAGAGGCCCGCAAGGCCAACGCCGAGCTGCGCCGCCAGATGCACGAGCGCGGCAACTACTTCGGCGAGATCGAGCAGGTCGCCGCACAAGCCCTGAACGCGGTCGGCTACCGGGGCGGCGCCCTGTCACAAGGCATGCTCATGGCGCTGGTGCAGCACTTCGGCTTCACCCTGCGCTATGTGCAGGACCTGCCGCGCTCGGTGCGCTCCATCACCGATTTGCGCAATCGGCGCATCTACCTGGAGCGCGAGCAGCTGGGCATGCACACCCCGCGCACCATCCTGCTGCAGACGCTGGGCCATTTCGCCTTGGGCCATGAAGTGCCGCGCGACTTCGCCGACTTCCTGCGCCAGCGCGTGGAGGCCAACTACTTCGGCGCGGCGGTGCTGATGCCCGAATCGGCGGTGGTGCCCTATCTGCAGGAGGCCAAGGCCGCCCGCGAACTGTCGGTGGAGGACCTGGCCGATGTGTTCTCCGTCTCCTACGAGATGGCCGCCCACCGTTTCACCAACGTGGCCACCCACCACCTGGGCCTGCAGCTGCACTTCACCAAGAACGACGAGAGCGGCACCATCTACAAGGCCTACGCCAACGACGGGCTGGTCTTCCCCCAGGACGCCGACGGCGCCATCGAGGGGCAGCGCATGTGCCGGCATTGGGCCGGGCGCAACGTCTTCGCCGCCCCCGACCGCTTCTCGGTCTACTACCAGTACACCGACACCCCCAACGGCACCTACTGGTGCCTGTCGCACATCGACCCCAGCCACGAGCGGGACTTCGCCATCACGCTGGGGGTGCGCTTTGAGGACTCCCGCTGGTTCCGCGGCCGGGAGACCACCAACCGGGTCAAGTCGGCCTGCCCGGACGGCGACTGCTGCCAGCGTCCCCCCGCCGAGCTGGCCCAGCGCTGGGAGGGCATGGCCTGGCCGTCGGCCCGCGCCCACTCCCACGTGCTGTCGGTGCTGCCGCCGGGGGCCTTCCCCGGGGTGGACGAAGCCGACGTCTACGCCTTCCTCGACCGGCATGCGCAGGAATGACCAGGCTTCGGCGGTAACCGCTGTGTTGTGCGATTGTTAACTCTTTGGGTCGATTGGCTTGGATCGTTCCCCCTGGTACTGAATCCGCAGCGATGTGGGTTTCCCTTATGGAGGTCGTTCACCTGCGGAGGGAGTGCGCGTGCTGACTGAGGCCACCATGTGGATGCGCCGCCGGACGAGCACGGCGGCGGACTGGCCCGTGGAGATGCTCCTGAAGGCCAAGCAAGCGCAGACGGGCGCCGAGCCCGGCCAGGGGCGGATCAGCGTCGTGCTGCCCGCTCGCAACGAGGAGGCGACCGTCGGGGAGATCGTCTCGGTGATCCGCCGGGACCTGATGGAGCGGGCGCCGCTGGTCGACGAGATCGTGGTGATCGACTCCCGGTCCACCGACCGCACCGCCGAGGTGGCCGCCGCGGCGGGGGCCGAGGTGGTGGCGCAGGATGCGATCCTGCCGGAACTGCCGCGCATGTCGGGCAAGGGCGAGGCGCTGTGGAAGTCGCTGGCGGTCACCACCGGCGACCTGCTCGTCTTCATCGACGCCGACCTGCGGAACTTCTCCTCGCACTTCGTCACCGGCCTGCTGGGGCCGCTGCTGACCGACCCCACGGTCGGCTACGTCAAGGGGTGCTATGACCGGCCGCTGATGACCGGCGGCACCCGGGTGGACGGCGCCGGGGGAAGGGTCACCGAGCTGGTCGCCCGCCCGCTGATCAATCTGCACTGGCCGGCCCTGGCCGGGGTGATCCAGCCGCTGGGCGGGGAGTACGCCGGGCGCCGCTCGCTGCTGGAGCGGCTGCCGTTCGTCACCGGCTACGGCGTGGAGCTGGGGCTGCTGCTGGACGTCTTCGCCGACAGCGGGCTGGACGCCTTGGCCCAGGTGGACCTGGGCGACCGGGTGCACTCCCACCAGTCCACCGAGGCGCTGGCGGCGATGTCCGGTCAGATCATGCTGACGGCCTGGTCGCGGCTGCAGCGGCACGGCCGGATGCTGCCGCTGGAGAACCCCGGCACCGAGCTGGCCTGGTTCTCCCGCAGCGGCAACGGGCATGAGATGCGGATCAACGACGTGGGGGTGCAGGAACGCCCCCCGATGATCGAGGTGCCCGGCTACGCCAGGGCCGGCCGTTCGCTGCAGCCGGAGCTTTAGAGGTTCTGCGCGCAGATCCGCTTTGACCTCCCGGTTCGGGCCGCCCGGCCCGGACCGCACCCGCATCGGGCGGTGCCCCGGGCGCGGTCGCACGCCGCGCCCGGGGCACCGTCGTTTTTCCCGCGCCGCCCGGGCGCGCTGTGAGCCGCGACACCCTGTTACCCGCGGGTAATGCCTTCTCCGGCGCGGGGTGCTACCGTTGGTAACATCCGTGTTGGAGAAAGGGTCAATAACGATGACGAGCAGCGAGGCGGCGCCCTTCTCACTCGAGCTCAGCGAGGATGTCGCCGAGGTCAAGGAGTGGGTGCACCAGTTCGCCAAGGACGTGATCCGCCCGGCGGCCGAGGAGTGGGACGAGCGCGAGGAGACCCCCTGGCCCATCATCCAGGAGGCCTCCAAGATCGGGCTGTACTCCCTGGACTTCTTCGCCAACCAGTGGCTGGAGCCCACCGGGCTGGGCATCCCGGTGGCCTTCGAGGAGCTGTTCTGGGGCGACGCCGGCATCGCGCTGTCCATCGTGGGCACCGGCCTGGCCGCCGCGTCCGTCGCGGCGACCGGCACCCCCGAGCAGGTCGGGGAGTGGGTGCCGCAGATGTTCGGCACCCCCGACGACATCAAGCTGGGCGCCTTCTGCGCGTCTGAGCCCGACGCCGGCAGCGACGTCGGCTCCATCCGCACCCGCGCCGTCTACGACGAGGCCAAGGACGAGTGGGTGATCAACGGGACCAAGACCTGGGCCACCAACGGCGGCATCGCCAACGTCCACGTGGTGGTCGCCTCGGTCTACCCCGAGCTGGGCAGCCGCGGCCAGGCCAGCTTCATCATCCCGCCGGGCACCCCGGGCCTGCGGCAGGGCCAGAAGTTCAAAAAGCACGGCATCCGGGCCTCGCACACCGCCGAGGTCATCTTGGAGGACGTGCGCATCCCCGGCCGGCTCATCGTCGGCGGCAAGGAGAAGTTCGACGAGCGCATCGCCCGCGTCCGCGAGGGCAAGCGGGCCCGCGGCCAGGCGGCGCTGAAGACCTTCGAGACCACCCGGCCCAGCGTGGGCGCCATGGCGGTCGGCGTGGGCCGTGCCGCCTACGAGTACGCCCTGCAGTACGCCCAGGAGCGCGAGCAGTTCGGCCGCAAGATCGGTGACTTCCAGGCCATCGCCTTCAAGCTGGCCGACATGAAGACCCAGCTGGACGCCGCCCGCCTGATGGTGTGGCGGGCCGCCTGGATGGCCCGGCAGGGCAAGGAGTTCGCCAACGCCGAGGGCTCCATGGCCAAGCTGTTCGCCAGCGAGATGTGCGTGCGGGTGACCGAGGAGGCCATCCAGATCCTGGGCGGCAACGGCTACACCCGCGACTACCCGGTGGAGCGCATGCACCGGGACTCGAAGATCTTCACGATCTTCGAGGGCACCAGCGAGATCCAGCGCCTGGTGATCGGCCGCGCCGTCACCGGGCTGCCCATCCGCTAGGCCCTGACCTGCGGATATGTAGTTCCAGCCGCTGTGCCGCCGCTTCGGCGCCGCTTGCGGCAGGCGCCGATCTGGGCGCCGAAGCGGTTTGCGGGCCGGTCTGGGAGACGTCTGGGAGACGATCTTGGACGTCGCCCGCCGGCGGGCGGCCGGCACTGGGACCTGGGAGGTGGGGGACAGCGCCGCGCACTGCTCCAGCGCTGTCCCCCACCGCTGCCGCCGCCCCACCTGGGGTGGGACAACGCGGACCGGGGACGAAGCCGTGGACTTGCAACGGCACCGAAGCCCTCGCTTTCGAAGGTGCGCCCTGAACACTTCACCGAGAAAGCCCGCCGGATCGAAGCGACGGCGCACAGGCCCCCGTGCGGGGCGGCCGGCGAGGCATCCTTAGCATCTCGGTGCATAAGGTGCATGATCGATTTGTCACCCGGGGCATGAGGGGAGGTCGGCCGGTGCGGATCGGCGACCGGGAAACGGCCCGTGGCGAGGGAGGCAGGCGATGAGCACGCGCGACCCCGACCGCCGCCGCGCCCTGCTGGAGGCCGCCGACCAGGTGATCCGGCGGGAGGGCCCGGGCGCCTCCATGGCCGCCATCGCCGCCGCGGCCGGCATCAGCAAGCCCATCCTCTACCGGCACTTCGGCAACAAGTCCGGCCTGTACCAGGCGCTGGCCGAGCGGCACACCCGCAAGCTGATCGAGACGATCCAGGACCGTTTCCAGCGGCCCGGCTCCCAGCGCGAGCGGATCACCTCCACGATCGAGACCTACCTGTCGATGATCTCCGAGAACCTCCAGCTGTACCGGTTCCTCATGGAGCGGGCCAGCGCGGAGGACGCCGCCACGCACAGCGCGATGAGTACCATGATCCGCGGGCTCAGCCAGGAGCTGGCCAAGGTGTTCATGGCCGAGGTCGAGCTGGCCGACCCCGACCGCGCCTACGTGTGGGCGCACGCGGTGATCGGCATGGTGCAGAACGCCGGGGACTGGTGGCTGGACCACCCGGAGGTGCCCCGCCGGAAGGTGGTCGACGCCCTGGCCGATCTGATCCTGGTCGGGCTGCCCGCCGCGGCCGGCGGCCGTCCCGACGGAAACGAGGGCTGAGGCTCCCGCACCGCCCGGAAAACGGTCTTTTCGGCACACTCAGGGTCGGGCAAATGTCCGAAATCTGCCATAAGGCGGAGACGGAACCCTCCTTGCCTTTAAATGATCAAAGGGGGGACCACGATAAGGCCCGACTCTAAGGAGAAGAGCCGATGGCCAAGTCCAGCAAGTCCGTCACGCTGAGCACCGTGGCGGTGATGTCCGTTGCGTTCGCCGCGGGCTGCGGCGGCGGCAATACGGTCACGGCCGACTGCGTCGTCCGGCAGCCGGACGGCCGTCTCGCCGCCGTCCATGAGAGCAACTGCCAGGCCGGCGGCGGGGGCGGGGGCGGCAAGAGAAGGTACGAGTGGGTGTACGGGGGCAAGCTCTCCGGCGGCTACGTCACCGGCGGATCCTTCGTCCAGCCCGGGGACGCGACCGTCAAGACCCGTTCCGGAAGGGTGATCTCCCGCGGCGGGTTCGGCGGCAGCGGCAAGAGCGGAGGGTCATGATCCGGCGGACCGGCCCCGTCCGCCCGGACTGGGAACGCACCATCGAAGAACAAGGGCTCGGATTCCACCGGTACGTGGCCCAGGGCGACGACGGCCGGCCCTATTGGGACGAGTCGGCCTACTACAGCTTCACGATGGCCGAGGTGCTCGGCCTGGAGGACACCGTCACCGAACTGCACCGGATGTGCCTGAACGCGGTCGACCACGTCGTGCGGGAGGGCCGGTTCGGTGACTACGGCATCCCCGAACGCTGGTGGGAGCCGATCGCCGAATCGTGGCGGCGGCGCGACCGCCACCTGTACGGCAGGTTCGACCTGTGCTACGACGGCCGCTCCCCGGCCAAGCTGCTGGAGTACAACGCCGACACCCCCACCAGCCTGGTGGAGAGCGCCGTCGTCCAGTGGTTCTGGAAGGAGGACACCCACCCGCGGGCCGACCAGTGGAACAGCCTCCACGAGGCGCTGATCGACCGGTGGCGGGAGCTGCTCCCCTCCGGCGGCCTCCTCCACCTGGCCTACAGCGGGGCCGACGAGACCGGCGAGGACGCCCTCACCGTCGGCTACATGGCCGACGTGGCCGCCCAGGCCGGGCTGGAGGTGGAGCTGCTGACCATGGAGGACATCGGCTCCGACGGGCATGCCTTCTACGACCTGGCCGAACGGCGGATCGAAGGGTTGTTCAAGCTCTACCCGTGGGAGTGGATCGTCCGTGAGCCGTTCGGCCCGCTGGCCGTCGCCCGGCAGCCGAAGGAGCCCTGGGTGGAGCCGCTGTGGAAGATGCTGCTGTCGAACAAGGCGCTGCTGGCGATCCTGTGGGAGCTGTACCCCGGCCATCCGAACCTGCTGCCGGCCTATTTCGACGGCCCGCGCGAGATGACCGCCTATGCGGTCAAGCCGCTGCTGGGACGTGAGGGTGCGAGCATGCGGCTCGTCCAGCCGCACGAGGTCGTCGAGACGCCCGGCGGCTACGGCGCCGAAGGGCATGTGTTCCAGCAGCTCTGCCCGCTGCCGGACTTCGACGGATGGCGGCCGGTGCTGGGGGCGTGGGTCGTCGGCGACGAACCGGCCGGGCTGGGCATCCGCGAGACCCGCGGCCTGATCACGGGCGACACGGCCTCGTTCGTGCCGCATCTGATCGAGGACTGACCATCGGGGCGGGGAAAGGCCTGTCGCACGCCCCTGCGGCCTGTCAGGATGGACCCTTGCAAGCGGACACTTATACGCAGGGCTCGCAGGGAGCGGAGGCCGCATGGATCTGCAAGGGTGCATCGCCCCGTTGCGCAAGGTGCTCGCCGCACGGTACGGCACGGACGTGCAGGTGGAAGGGCTGCGCCGGGCCGCCGGCGGCGCCTCCCGCATCACCTGCGCCTTCGACGCGGTGATCGGTGCGCGGCGGCACCCGCTCATCCTGCGGCTGGCCACTCCCGCCGCGGCTTTCACCGGCGGTGCGCTCACCCAGGAGGCGGCGCTGATGCGGGCGGCCCGGCGGGCCGGGGTGCCCAGCCCCGAGGTGATCGCCGACGGCGACGCCGACGGGCCGCTGGGCGCGGAGTTCGTGGTGATGGAACGGATCGAAGGGGAGAGCATCCCGCGCCGGATCCTGCGCGACCCCGCCCTGGCCGAGCTGCGGCCCCGCCTGGCCGCCGAGTGCGGGCGGATCCTGGCCGCGATCCACTCCATCCCGCCCCACGAGGTGCCGGGCCTGCAGCGCGAGACCGGCGACATGGACCGCTGGCGGGAGCTGCTGGATGCGGCGGGCGAGCCGCACCCGGCGCTGGAGCTGGCCATGCGTCGCCTGGAGACCGAGCGGCCCGACCCCGGCCCGCTCACCGTCGTCCACGGCGACTTCCGCAACGGCAACCTCATCGTCGGCCCCGAGGGCGTGCGCGCGGTGCTGGACTGGGAGCTGGCCCACCTCGGCGACCCGCTGGAGGATTTGGGCTGGCTGTGCGTGAAGGCCTGGCGGTTCGGCGCGCCCGCTCCGGTCGGCGGGTTCGGCTCCTATGAGCAGCTCATCGAGGCCTACGAGCAGGCCGGCGGCGTCCGCGTGGACCGGGACGCGCTGCGCTGGTGGGAGATGTACGGGGTGCTGCGCTGGGCGGTGATCTGCGTCATGCAGGCCCGCAAGCACCTGGACGGCGCCGAACGGTCGGTGGAGCTGGCCGCCATCGGCCGGCGGGTCGCCGAGAACGAATGGGACCTGCTGCAGATGCTGCCCTGAGACGGGCGGCCCTCAGGCGGCGGGCCGCGCGTCCGTCAGGCGGGCGTAGACGATGAGGTTGTCGCGGTAGGAGCGCCTGGCGCGGTCGAACGTCCCCCCGCAGGTGATCAGCCGCAGCCCGGCGTGGCGGACCGGGCCGTAGACGCGGTGGGTGGGGAAGGCGCTCTTGGCGACCTGCTCGGAGGCGTCCACCGTGAACACCGCGACCCGGCCGTCCCGGCGCACCACCCGCACCACATCGCCGCGCCGCAGCTCGCCCAGCCGGTGGAAGACCGCCGGGCCGCGCAGGTCGTCGTAGTGGCCGACCAGCACCGCCGCCCCCCGCGAGCCGGGCGGCGGGCCGTGCCGGTACCAGCCGACCTCCTGCGGCCGGCTCAGCGGCGGCACCTGCAGCGTCCCGTCGTGGTTGCGGCCCACCCCCCGCACCGGGGCGCGCACCCCGATGCGGGGGATCTCGACCCGCAGCGGCTCGGCGGCCGGCAGCACCCGCCCCTCGGGAGCGTCCGCGGACCGGTCGCGGCCGGCCGCATCGTGCATGTGCAGCGCCGCCACCGCGACCAGGCCGAGCGCGACCAGGTACCCGGCGCCGCTAGACCCTGCCACGGCGCCGGGCGAGCACCAGGCCGCCGATCCCGGCGGCGACCGCCGCGCCGAGCAGCAGCGCCCCGCCCGGGGAGGGGGCCGCCCCGCCCCGGGCGGCGCTTCCGCCGCCCCCGGCCGCCACGCCGCCGCGCGGCAGGTCGCGTGGCTCCTGGACGCGGAAGCGGGCGCTGCCCCCGGAGATCCCGCCCGGCTCGCAGACCGTGGTCACGGTGTAGGTCTGGGCGGCCACGCGGCGGACCCGGGCGGGGAAGGAGAACCGCCCCTTGTCGTCCACCACGGCCGGCCCGCCGCGCAGCGCCTGGCTGACGACGCGCACCACCTCGTTGCCGGTGCGCCCGCAATCGCCGCTGACGGTCACGACTTCCCCGGGCATGGCCACCCCGGGGCTGACCTCGACCTCGGTGCCTGCGGCCAGTGCGGGCGGCGCCCACGGCAGCACGGCGGCCGCCGCTCCCGCACCGGCGACGATCGTCTTGACGCGCACGTCACTCCCCCGATGAAGCACCGGATTCTCCCGGTGAGGCGCCGGGCGGCCCGGCCGCCCGGCGCAAGGACCCCTCCGGCCTGATCCGGCCGAATGATGACTGTTCGTGTCCGTCGTGTGATCGACAGTTATACCAGTGCGTCCCGGCCGAAGGGAGCAGGCGGGCTCAGCGCAGGCCGAACTCCCAGTTGCGGCCCCGGGCGTACTCCTTGAGGATGCGCCGTGCGGTGGTGGTGATGTGCACCTCGTCCGGTCCGTCGTAGATCCGGGCCGCCCGGGCGTGTCGGTACATGTGCTCCAGCGGCGTGTCGCCGGTCAGCCCCTCGGCGCCGTAGACCTGGATGGCCCGGTCGATGACGTTGTGCAGCATCCGCGCGCCCACCACCTTGATCGCCCCGATCTCCACGCGGGCCTGGTCGCCGGCGTCGATGCGGTGCGCGGCGTGCAGCGTCAGCATCCGGGCCGCCTGGATCTCGGCGTAGGAGTCGAACACGTGCTGCTGCATGAGCTGCTTGTCGGCCAGCGGCCCGCCGAAGGCCGACCGCTCGTGCAGCCGCGCGCACATCAGGTCGAAGGCCCGCTGCGCCTGCCCCAGCCAGCGCATGCAGTGGAAGATGCGGCCCGGCCCCAGCCGCTCCTGGGCGATCACGAAGCCGTGCCCGCGCGGCCCCAGCAGGTTCTCCGCCGGCACCCGCACCTCGTCGTAGATCACCTCGCAGTGCCCGCCGTCCAGGCCGAGCACCGGGGTGTCGCGCACGATGGTGTAGCCGGGGGTGTCGGTCGGCACCAGGATCATGCTGAAGGCCAGGTGCGGGGGAGTGCCCTCCGGCTCGGTGCGGCACATCACGGTGGTGTAGGCGGCCCGGTCGGCCAGCGTGGTGAACCACTTGCGGCCGCGGATCACCCACTCGTCCCCCTCCAGGGTGGCGGTGGTGGTCAGCTGGGTGGGGTCGGAGCTGGAGATCCCCGGCTCGGTCATGGCGAAGCTGGGGTAGATCTCCGCCTGGACCAGCGGTTTGAGGTAGCGCTCGCGCTGGGCGGGGCTGGCGTGCCGGTGCAGCATCAGCGAGTCCTGCAGGGTGAAGGTGCCGAGGGCGAGCTGGCCGAACTCGCTGCGGCCCTGCACCTCGTTGACGTACACGTAGTCCAGGAACGGCAGCCCGCCGCCGCCCAGCTCCTTGGGGTGGCCCAGCGCCCACAGCCCTTCCCGTTTGGCCTGCCGCTGCAGGTCGGCCAGCAGGGCGCGCGCCTCCTCGTCGCCCCGCCGCAGCACCGGTTCGGCCGGCTCGACCCGCTCGGTCATGAACGCATGCACCGCATCGCGGATCGGGCGGACGGACTCGGGCACTTCGAAGCTCATGACCCCTCCCTGATCTAGAATCACGTTCTGTTCCCCGACGAAGGTGAGGCGAGATGGCCCCGCCCCATGACGCACCGTCCGCCGGTGAGCTGATCGCCGCGGTCCGCGAGTTCCTGCAGGGCGAGATCCTGCCCGCGCTGGAGGGACGCACCCGCTTCCACGGCCTGGTCGCGGTCAACGTGCTGGGCATGGTCGAACGGGAGCTGGCCCTCGGCCCCGCCCACCAGCAGGCCCATCGCGAGCGGCTGGCCGCCCTGGGGTTCGCCGACGACGCGGCGCTGGCCGCCGCCATCCGCGCCGGCGAGCTGGACGACCGCTATGCGGAGGTCAAGGCGGCGCTGCTGGATGCGGTGCGCGACAAGCTCGCCGTCGCCAACCCCGGTTATGCCGACTCCTGACCCGTCTGCCCGTGCGGCCGGCTGCGGCCGCTCTCCAGGAACGGCTCGGCCAGGTCGCGGGTGCCGAACTCCTCCGGGGCCGCGACCTCCACGATCGGGTCGTCGCGGTCGTCGAACTCGGTGCGCAGCGCCTTGGACATCGTGGCGTGCATGTCGTACAGGCAGGTGATGTAGGTCAGCTCCAGGATCTGCTCGTCCGGCAGGTGCTTTTTGAGGACGGCGAACACCTCGTCGTGCACCCGGCCGCCGCCCAGCACCAGCGCATCGGTGTAGGCCAGCACCGCCCGCTCCAGCTCGTCGAACTTGTCGGAGACCTCCCAGTGCGCCACCGCCCGCACCTTCTCCTCCGGCACCCCCAGCGCCCGCAGCTGCTTGCAGTGCTGGGAGTAGACGAACTGGCTGCCGCGCGCCCAGCCGGCCCGGGTCTGCCCGAGCTCGCGCAGCACCGGGTCGAGCTTGGCGCCGCGGTACAGCTGGAAGCCCTGCACGCAGTGCTTGAAGATCGCCGGGTCCAGCGCGAAGGTCGTCCACCACGTGCCGGGCGAGCCGGCCTCGGTGCCGGGCTCGGCCACCGGGTCGCGGCCCTCGCCGAACAGCCGGTCGTAGAAGAACAGGATCAGCTTGTCGGTGACCTCGGCACGGCCGACCTGACGGAGTCTGGGCATGAAGTCACGTCCTTGTCTGGGAACGGGAAGGGGACGCCCCGGCGGACCGCCGCCGGGGCCTGCCGGGCGGGACCGTCACACGGTGCGGTCGGCGGCGGTCTTCGGCTCGTGGCGCACGTCGCCGGGGCCCAGCTCCCGGGTCCAGGCCGCGAACTCCAGCAGGATCCCGTCGGGGTCCTGGAAGTAGATCGAGCGCACGTACACCCCGTCGTGGACGTCGGGGGCCACGCCGAACTCGCTGTCGTCGTGGTTGAGGATCACCCCCACGTCGACGCCCTTGGCGATCAGCCTCTCGCGGTACTCCTCCAGCTTCTCCGGCGGGACGTCGAAGGCGATGTGGTTCATCGAGCCCACCGCCGAGAGCACCTCGCCGCGGTCCGGCAGGTTCCGCGGCGCCGAGACGCCCGGCGCCGCCTCGGGGGCGTCGGGGAACCAGAAGAACGCCAGGTGGTTGCCGCCGCCGCAGTCGAAGAAGAAGTGCTGGCCCATGCCCATGGGCAGCTCGATCGTCTTGACCAGCGGCATGCCCAGCACCCCGGAGTAGAAGTCCACGGTGCGCTTCATGTCCCGGCACACCAGGGCCAGATGGTGGACCCCGCGCAGTTCGAACTCCTTGTTCACGCCGCTCATGTGACCAGCCTTACGTAAGTGATCCCTTCTGTGGTCATCCTGGCAGGCTTCCCCGCAAAATAGAACCCTGTTCTAGTCGATGGGGTTCGGCGGCATGCGGTAGCCTGGCGGCACTATGCGAACCGCACGGCACCAGTGGTGGTGGCGCCGCTGAGGCGGCGCCGGTTCGCACGTGTCCGACAGCCAGCGACCGCCCCCCGTCCGGCGGTCGTTTCGCTTTTGCGGGCCGCCGGTGGCGGGGCCTTGGAGAATCCGGAGGGCCGCCACGGTGGAGACCGACGCGCGCCGAGCACAGACCACCGAGTACCTGACCGCCGGGGGAGTGCGGGTGCTCCGCACCGCCGTCCCCGTCGACTCCGAACGCAAATCCGACGCGCTGGCCGCCCTCGTCGCCTCGGTGGGGGAAAGACGCGGCGGCGTGCTCAGCTCCGGCATGGAGTATCCGGGGCGCTATAGCCGCTGGCACATGGCCTACGTCGACCCCTGCGTCGAACTGGTGGCCCGGGGCCGGCGGATCGCGGCGCGCGCCCTCAACGAACGCGGCCGGGTGGTGCTGCCGGCCATGGCCGCGGCGATGCGCCCCGCCGGCGAGGTCGTCGCCGACCGGCCCGGCGAGCTGATCGAGGTGTTCATCCCGCCCACCGAGGAGTTCTTCCCCGAAGAGGAACGCAGCCGCCAGCCCACCGTCTTCACCGCGCTGCGCGCCCTGATCGACCTGTTCCGCTGCCCCGACCCGCACCTGGGCTTCTACGGGGCCTTCGGCTACGACCTGTCGCTGCAGTTCGAGCCGCTGCGGCTCAACCACCCCCGCCCCGCCGACCAGCGGGACCTGGTGCTGCACCTGGCCGACGAGCTGATCGTGGTGGACCGCAAACGCGAGACCTCCCACCGCCTGTCGTATGAGTTCATCGTCGACGGCGCCAGTACCGAGGGCCTGCCGCGCGTCACCGAGCCCGCCCCGCCGCTGCCCGCGCCTAAGGAGCTGCCGCCGCAGCCGGTGCCCGGCGTCTACGCCCAGATGGTCCGCGAGGCCAAGCGCAAGTTCATCGCCGGCGACCTGTTCGAGGTCACCCCCGCCCACGCCATGTACGGCCGCTGCGACTCGCCGGTGGCCTTCTTCGAACGGCTCCGCGAGACCAACCCGGCCCCCTATGAGTTCCTGTTCAACCTCGGCGAGGGCGAGTTCCTGGTCGGGGCGTCCCCGGAGATGTTCGTCCGGGTGAGTGGCGACCGGGTGGAGACCTGCCCGATCGCCGGGACGATCCGGCGCGGCGCCGACGCCCTGGAGGACGCCGCCCAGATCCGCACCATCCTGTCCTCGGCCAAGGACGAGTCCGAGCTGACCATGTGCACCGATGTGGACCGCAACGACAAGGCCCGCATCTGCGTGCCCGGCAGCGTCAAGGTCCTCGGCCGCCGCCAGATCGAGCTGTACTCGCGGCTGATCCACACCGTCGACCACATCGAGGGCCGGCTGCGCCCCGGCTTCGACGCCCTGGACGCCTTCCTGACCCACATGTGGGCGGTCACCGTCACCGGCGCCCCCAAGACGTGGGCGATGCAGTTCATCGAGGACCACGAGGACGCCCCCCGCCGCTGGTACGGCGGCGCGGTCGGCTTCGTCGGCTTCGACGGCTCGATGAACACCGGCCTGACGCTGCGCACCGCCCAGATCCGCGACGGCGTCGCCACCGTCCGCGCCGGCGCCACCCTGCTGTACGACTCCGATCCCGAGGAAGAGGAGCGCGAGACCCACCTGAAGGCCAGCGCCCTGCTGCGCGCCCTGGCCGGCGAGGAGCCCCAGGCGCCCGAGACCGAGCAGGAGGCCGACCGTCCCGGCGAGGGCCTGAAGGTGGTCCTGGTCGACTTCGAGGACTCCTTCGTCAACACGCTGGCCGACTACTTCCGCCAGCAGGGCGCCGAGGTCGTCACGCTGCGCCACGGCTTCCCGCTGCACCTGCTGGACGAGCACGCACCCGACCTGGTCGTGCTGTCGCCCGGCCCCGGCCGCCCGGCCGATTTCGACACCGCCGCCCTGCTGGACGCCCTGGACGCCCGCAACCTGCCGGCCTTCGGCGTCTGCCTGGGCCTGCAGGCCATGGTCGAGCACGCCGGCGGCCAGCTGTCGCTGCTGCCCGAACCCGCCCACGGCAAGCCCGGCCAGGTGAAGGTGACCGGCGGCCAGCTGTTCGAAGGGCTGCCGGATGAGTTCACCGCGGCCCGCTACCACTCCCTGCACGCCACCGCCGACCAGGTGCACGGCTTCCAGGTGACCGCCATGACCGGCGATGTGGTCATGGCCATCGAGGACCCGGCCAAGCGCCGCTGGGCGGTGCAGTTCCACCCCGAGTCCATCCTCACCGCCCGCGACCGCGTCGGCCACCGCCTCATCGCCAACGTCCTGCGCCTGTGCCGGAAGTGACGTTCTCCCGGCGGCGTGCACCGAACGCGGCGCGATGCGGTTTCCGCTGGTCGGCGGGGGAGCCCGTTTGAGGCGGAAGACACCGGGCATGGCGGGGGCGCACCCCGAGGACGAGGAAAAGAGGAACCCCCGTGTACACCTTGCTCTGGCTGCTGGCCGTGGTCCTGGTGATCGCCGGTGTCTATGTCATCGTCGCCCGCCGGGACCTGCTGTGGGGAATCGTGCTGATCGTGGTGGGGCTGCTGGTCGGCCCCGGCGGGGTGAGCGTTTTCGGTTGACGTCGCCGCTTCGGCGAAACAGGCGATGGCCCTTCCGCCCGCGTGCTCTTCACGCGGGCGGAAGGGCCGTTCCACTTACAGCGCGGTGATCTCCACGCGGGTGTCGTGGTAGACGGCGCCGCCGCCCATGTCGGAGTCGCGCTCATCGACCAGGACGTTGGGGTTGGCGCCGCCGGCGAGTTTCGGCCAATGCCCCTTCGTGGTGGCGGCCACCCCCGGGCGGACCGAATCGCTGACTTCTGCCACCGCCTCCAGGCTTCCCCGGTCGTTGAACACCCGCACCCGGCAGCCGGTCGTGATGCCCCGCGCGGCGGCGTCGCCCGGGTGCAGCACCACGCGCGGCTCGCCCGCCCGGCGCCGCAGCTCGGGGTTGTTGGCGAACACCGTGTTGAGGAAGTGGTGGGACGCCGAGGAGATCAGCGACAGCGGGTGGCGGCGGGCCCGCTCGGGGTCGGCGACCTCGAAGGGAGGGACGTAGCCGGGCAACGGGTCGAGCCCCGCCGCGGCGGCGCGCCGGGAGAAGAACTCGAATTTCCCCGAGGGAGTGGGAAAGCCCTCGGCGAACGGGACGAACGGGTCGGGCACCGACAGGCGCACGAAGCCCTCCTTGCGGAGGCGGTCCAACGTGATGCCCTCCAGGTACGGGTGGCCCGAGCTCAACGCCTGCTCGGCCAGTTCCTCATCCGAGGCGTACAGGCTCGGCTCCTCCAGTCCCAGATGCCGGGCCAGCCTGCGGAACGTCTCGGTGGTGGAGGCGCACTCGCCCGGCGGCGGCACGGCCGGCTCGTTCCAGGCCAGGTACAGGTGCCCGTAGCCGTTGTGCAGGTCGGCGTGCTCGTGCTGCATGGTGGCCGGCAGCACGATGTCGGCGTAGTCGACGGTGTCGGTGGGGAACTGCTCCAGCACCACGGTGAACAGGTCCTCGCGGGCCAGGCCCCGGCGGACCTTCGACTGGTGCGGGGCGCTGGCGGCCGGGTTGGCGGCGATCACGAACAATGCCTGCACGGGCGGGTCGTCCACCTCCAGCAGGGCCTCGCCGATCCGGGTCATGGACAGCTCGCGGGTGCGGGCGGGCCGCAGGTCGTCGCGGAACAGCGCGGCCCGGTCGATGGGGTAGTGGTCGTCGGTGGAGTACGACAGGCCGCCGCCCGGCAGCGCCCAGTCGCCGGTCACCGCCGGCAGGCAGGCCAGGGCGCGCAGCGCGGCGCCGCCCCCGCCGTGCCGCTGCAGGCCCATGGTGGCCCGGATGGCGGTCGGCCGGGTGCGGGCGATGCGCTCGCCCAAGGCGACGATGTCGGCCTCCGGCAGACCGGTGATGCGCGCCACCCGCTGCGGCGGGAACTGGGCGATGCGCTCGCGGAACTCCTCCCAGCCCAGGGTGCGGGCGGCCAGGTAGGCGCGGTCCTCGGCGCCCAGGCCGACGATGACGTTCATCAGCCCCAGCGCGAGCGCGGCGTCGGTGCCCGGCAGCGGCGCCAGGTGCAGGTCGGCCTGCCGGGCGGTGCGGGTGCGGATCGGGTCGATCGCCACCACGTATGCGCCGTTCTTGCGGGCGTCCTGGACGAACTTCCACAGGTGGTGGCCGCTGGTGAGGGGGTTGGTGCCCCACAGGATGATCAGCTTCGCGCGCGCCAGCGACTCCGGGTCGATGCCCGCCGAGGTGCCGGTGGTGTAGGTCAGCCCATGGGAGCCGGCGATCGAGCAGATCGAGTAGTGGTGGCGGGAGGCGCCCAGCACGTTGAACAGCCGCCGCCCGGCATGGCCGTTGCCGCCCTGGATCCAGCCGAGCGTGCCGGTGCCCCAGTACGGCCAGATCGCCTCACCGCCGTGCTCGTCGATGATCCGGCGCAGCCGGCCGGCGATCTCCTCCAGCGCCTCGTCCCAGCTGATCCGCGCGAAGCGGCCTTCGCCCTTGCGGCCGACGCGGCGCAGCGGGTGCAGGATCCGGTCGGGCGCCGCCGCCCGCTCCAGCCAGCGGTTGACCTTGGTGCACAGCGCCCCACGGGTGAAGGGGTGCTCGGGGTTGCCGCGCAGCCGCACCGCCCGGCCGTCTTCGACGGTGACCTCCCACGAACAGGTGTCGGGACAGTCCAGCGGGCAGGCCCCCAGTACCTTCAGCGGACCGGCCATGGACCCGGCTCCCGCCGTCGCTTCATGAGCGTCCTCATGGCACGGACGTTACCCGGCCCGGCTTGAAGACGGCTCTCCCTTTTTGATCCGCCCTCTTGCGCCCGCACGCCGTCCCGTGCGGCTCAGTGCCTGGGAGGCGAGTCGCCCACCCCTTCTAATCATCGATAACTCTGTCGCGCAGAATGTTTGTGAACACTATCATCGAACACATCTCACGTGATCGATTGGGTCGTGGAGTGCTTTCATGAACAAGATCATCGCTATCGCTGTGGCGGTCCTGGCTGCCTTCGTCCTGTCCGGGTGCGAGGGCGCCGACCCGGTGGCCGTCCAGCCCGCAGAGCCCGGCAAGGGCGGCAAGAGCGGCGACAAGGACGTCCCGGTGAAGCTCGCCGCCAAGCGGACCGCCTTCAAGCCGACCCTGCTGCACGACGGCAGCCCGTTCACGTGCGTGAAGGTGACCGTCACCAACCAGACCACCAAGCAGCTGGAGGTCAACCCGCTCTACTTCTCGCTGACGGACAGCACGGGCATCAAGCACGCCACGGCCGACGCCCTGGGGGTGGCCGAGGGGCAGATCGACACGACCACCCTGGCGCCCAAGGAGAAGGCCGTCGGGACCGTGTGCGCGAAGGGCAAGTTCAGGCCGAAGGTGGTGGCGTTCACCAACCCGCTGTTTTCGGAGGTCGCGCGGGCCGAGGTCGCCTGAGCCGCTCCCGGCCGCCGCTGCACGGAGGACCCCGCTCGCCGGCTCTCACCCACCGGCCGGCGGGCGGCGCCGTCTCCGGAGCCGGTCGATGCCCCGCACCGGGTCGGAGATGGGAGAGGGAGAAGAGTGCTTTACGGTTAGGCTGGTGAAGAGCGTCGAACCTGAAGTATTCCTGATCGCCAAGCCCGAGCTGGACTACGGCGAGGTCGCCCGCTACCTCAAGGACGTGGGCGGGGAGAGCTGGCTGGAACGGCTGGACCGGGGCGAGCTGGACGGCGAGCTCAACGACCCGCAGAACCTGGCGGAGTTCGCCGGGCGGTTGTGCTACCGCTCCTGGGAGCCGGGGCTGAACCCCAACGTCACCCGCGTCCGCACCGACCAGACCGAGTACCTGCAGAACATCCTGCGCAGCATGCACGGCTCGGTGCTGGAGCACCTGAGCTTCAGCTTCGTGCTGCACAACGTCAGCCGGGTCGCCACCCACGAGCTGGTGCGGCACCGGCCGGGCGTGGCGATCTCCCAGGAGTCGCTGCGGTTCGTCCGCCTGACCGACATCCCCTTCTGGTTCCCCGAGTGGGCGCGCCAGGACGCCGAGCTGATGGAACGGGCCACGGCCCTGCTGGAGCAGATGGAGCAGTTCCAGCGCTGGATGGCCGACCACTTCGGCCTCGACGAAGAAGGCGTGCCGTTCAAGGAGAAGAAGCACAAGACCTCCTTCATGCGCCGTTTCGCACCCGAGGGCGTGGCCACCGGCCTGGTGTGGACGGCCAACGTGCGCACCCTGCGGCACACCATCGAGACCCGCACCGCCCCCGGCGCCGAGGAGGAGATCCGGCTGATCTTCGGCAAGATCGGCGAGCTGATGCGGCGGGAGGCGCCGGCCCTCTTCGGCGACTACACCGTCGAGGACGGCGCCTGGATACCGCGCTGGCGCAAGGTCTGAAAAGGCCGCTACCCGACCTCTGCGCGCAGCACCCGGTAGCAGCCGATCAGCAGCGGCACCAGCAGCCACACCGCCTCCGAGACCGCCAAGCGCGCCCACATCTCGGCGGTGAGCTGCACCCCGGGCTGCAGCAGCGGCTCGGTGGTGCGGTTGAGGTCCAGCCATCCGGCCGCCTTCTCCAGCGCCGAGACGGTCTCGCCCAGGATCGTCCAGACGGTCGGCAGCAGGAACAGCAGCACGATCGCCAGCGGCGAGTTCAAAAAGACCATCCCGAACGCCACGCCGCCCAGCATGCCGAGCACCGCGAACAGCAGCGCGGTGCCCAGCAGCTGCGGCGGCAGGCCCCAGCCGGCGTCGGTGCGGTCCAGCGCGGCCGCCGCCGCCCGTCCCGCCCAGGCGACGAGCGCGGCGGCGGCCAGGCACACCGCCGCCAGCACCGCACCGGCGGCCAGCTTGGCGGCGATCACCCGGCGGCGGTCGGGGACGAGCACGAACGTGGTCAGCGCGGTGCGCTGCGACCACTCGCCGGTCACCGACAGCACCCCGACGACCGGCAGCAGCAGGGACACCCCCGAGATCGCGGCGCTGAACAGCTCCGGCATGGTCAGCTCGGCGCGGGGCACGGCCACCAGCACCACGACCACCAGCGCCACGCCGATCAGCGCGACGAACGCCAGCAGCCAGCGGCCCGCCCGGGTATCGGTCATCTTGCGCAGCTCCACCAGCGTCAGGCGGGCCAGGGACGGGGCGGCGGGACGGTTCACTGCGGCGGTCATCGCGGCTCCTCCTGCGGTGCGGCGGTCAGGGACAGGTACAGCTCCTCCAGGGCGCCGCCGCCGGCGGGGCGCAGCTCCAGCAGCACCACGCCGGCCTTGGCCGCGGCCCGGCCGACCGCCTCGGCGTCCGCGGCGACGGTGAAGGCGCCGTCGCCGCAGTGCCGAGCGCTCAGCCCCGCCTCGGCCAGCGCCGTCTCCAGCTCCGCGGAGTTCAGGGCGCGCACGAACGTGGCGGCGGAGGCGGTCAGCAGCTCCCGGCCGCCTTGGGCGACGATCCGGCCGCCGGCGATCACCACGAACCGGTCGGCGACCGCCTCCACCTCGCGCAGCAGGTGCGACGACAGCAGCACCGTCCCGCCCCGGTCGGCGAAGTCGCGCAGCATGGTGCGCATCCAGTGGATGCCCTCCGGGTCCAGCCCGTTGGCCGGCTCGTCCAAGATCAACACGCGGGGGTCGCCCAGCAGCGCCTGGGCGATGCCCAGCCGCTGCCGCATGCCCAGCGAGTAACCGCCGACCCGGCGGCGCGCGGCGGCCGGCGGCAGCCCGACCCGCTGCAGCATCTGAGCGGCCCGTGCGGCGTCCACGCCCAGGGTCCGCGCGGTCAGCTCCAGCGTCTCCCGGCCGGTGCGGCCGGAGTGCTGGGCGGAGGCGTCCAGCAGCACCCCCACGTGCCGGCCGGGGTTGGGGATGCGCCGGTAGGGGACGCCCAGCACGGTGGCCGACCCGGAGGTGGGCGGGGTCAGCCCGCAGATCATCCGCATCGTGGTGGACTTGCCGGCGCCGTTGGGGCCGAGGAAGCCGGTGACGGTGCCCGGTTCGCAGCGAAAGGACACCCCCTGCACGGCGACCGCGTCCCCGTACCGCTTGGTGAGGTCGGTGACTTCGATCATGCGTCCCAGGCTGGCGGCACGGCGGCGGGCCGCGCAGCGGCCGGTGGTCGACGCCGCGGCGACTCCGGTCGAACCCCGCGGCGACCGAGGTTCGCCGCAAGGGCCGTCTCAGGTCTGGGCGGGCGGCTCGTCCTCCAAGGCGGCGTCGTGCACCAGCAGCGCCACCTGCACCCGGTTGTTGAGGTCCAGTTTGGTCAGCACCCGCGACACATACGCCTTCACGGTCGCCACGCTCATCGACAGCTCCCGGCCGATCTCGCCGTTGGAGCGGCCCTGGCCGATCAGCAGGGCCACCGCCCGCTCGCCCGGGCTGAGCCGCTGCAGCGCGGCGCGGGCGCGTTCGCGGCGCGGGTCGGGCGGGGCGGCGGCCAGGTCGCCGACGTAGTTCATCAGGCGGCGCAGCACCGAGGGGGAGATGATCGGCTCCCCGGCCGCCACCTGCCGGATGGCCTGCACGATCTGCGGCGGCGGGGTGTGCTTGAGCAGGAAGCCGCACGCTCCGACGCGCATCGCCCGCAGGATGTGCTCGTCGGTGTCGAAGGTCGTCATGATGATGACCTCCGGCGGATCGCGGCGGGCGCGCAGCCGTTCGGTGGCCGTCAGGCCGTCCATGCGCGGCATGCGGATGTCCATCAGCACCACGTCGGGACGCAGCTCGCCCGCGGCCGCCAGCGCCTCGGCGCCGTCGGCGGCCTCGCCGACGATCTGCAGGTCCTCGGCCCCGGCCAGCATCATCGACAGGCCCAGCCGGACCAGCGCGTCGTCATCGACGATCAAAATCCGGATCGGAGCGCTCATGGCGCAGGCCACGGTAGCCAGGCGTGCAGCCGGAAGTCGCCGTCGGGGGTGTCGCCGTGCTCCAGGCGCCCGCCGACGAGCCCGACGCGTTCGCGCAGCCCGATCAGGCCGGCCCCGGCGCCGGGCAGGGCGGGCACGGCGGTCCCCACCGGCAGCGGGTTGGTCACCTCGACCGTCACCCCCTCGCCGGGCACCGCCGCGACCTTCACCCGTACGTGCGCGCCCGGGGCGTGCTTGCCGGCGTTGGTCAGCCCTTCCTGGACGATCCGGTAGGCGTGCCGCCCGATCCGGTCCGGGACCGCCGGCCGGGCGGGGACCTGTTCTTCCAGCGTGATGCGCATGCCGGCCTGCCGGGACTGCTCGATCAGCTCCGGCAGGTCGGTGAGGGTGGGCTGGGGCCGGTCGGCGCCGGCCTCGGCGCCCCCGCGGAGCATCCTGATCACCTCGCGCAGCTCCTCCAGCGCCTCATGGGCGCACTCCCGGATCACCTGGGCCGCTCGCTGCTCGGCCTCCGGAAGGTTGCCCCGGTACTCCAGCGCCCCGGCGTGCAGGGCCAGCAGCGAGATCCGGTGCGCCAGCACATCGTGCATCTCCCGGGCCAGCCGTTCCCGCTCGTGGTGGCGGGCCTCCTCGATGCGCAGCCGCTGCCCTTCCTCGGCCTGCCGGGCGCGTTCCTGGGCGGCCAGCACCAGCTGCCGCTGGGAGCGGATCAGCATGCCCAAGGCGATCAGCGCGACGTACAGCAGGGCCAGGACGGTCACGCCCTCCCAGTAGTCGCGTTCGGTGCCCGGCTCCAGCCGCCACAGCAGGCTCACCACCGTCAGGTGCAGGGCGGTCAGCGCCACCGTGATCCGCCAGGGCCGGTGGATCGCCAGGTTGAACAGCGCCATGGCGGTGAAGCCCAGCCCGCCGGCCGACATGATCCCGCCCGCCTGGAAGATCACCGCCAGCGCGACCGGCCTGCGCCGCCGCAGCCACAGCGTCAGCGCGGCGCACAATACGGCGATGGCCGCCTCATAGCCGAGCGGCGGCACGTCCACCTGGTCGGGGTCGGTGCGGATGGCGACCACGAAGAAGGCGCCCACCAGCGTCGCCAGGCCGAGGTAGCACAGGTCGGTGCTCCATTCCCGGAGCGATCGTCGCGGCACGGACTCCACCGTAGGGCCGGTTCCGGCCATGGGCATCATCCACCGGTCGGCGGCGGCATCGACTTTGGTCTATCTCCGGGGGCCGCGGGCGTCTGGGGGAGAGCCGATGGGATGTCCCGGGCCGCTCGCCGGGAGGCGAGGGCGAGCCGGACGGTTCCCGCGGCCGGCCGTGAGCGGCGCCGCGTCCTCGTGACGCCGGGCGGGCGCCGCATGCGTCCTCTCCGCCCAAAAGAGATCTACGTTGTAAAGGCGTCGGCCCGCTCGTCACCCCACGGGTAATCGCCTGCGCGAACGCGCCGGTTGGTGAGGGCGGCCGGAATGCGGCAGAGCGCCCGTAATAGACACCTGCACCGAGATCGTTCCCCGGGACGAGGAGCGCGCGGTGCAGCACCGGCGTGGCAGGACAGGGTGCTGCCGCCCGTCGAGCGGGTGCGGCCCGGGCTGTGGTCCTTCCCGGCGTTGCCGCGGGGGTGCGGCTGCGCACGGTGTGGACGCCGGGGCACTCGCCGGGCCACCTCTGCTTCCTGGACCTCGACCGCGCCCTGCTGCTGTCGGGGACCATGTGCTGCCGCGGATCACCCCGGTCATCTCCGTCCACCCCCAGCAGCGCCACGACCCCCTGGAGAAGGTGCGGGCGCTGCCGGTGGAGGAGGTGCTGCCGGCGCACGAGTACCGTTTCGCCGGCCTGGCCGACCGGGGCGATGCGATGGTCGCCCACCACGCCGGCCGGCTGGAGGAGATCGCCCGGCAGGTGGAGCAGGCCGACGCGGCGGGCGTCACCGCCTGGGCGCCGGCGCGCCGGCTGACCTGGTCGCGCCCCTGGGAGCAGATCCGGCCGTTCATGCGCCGCTCGGCGCTGCTGGAGACGCTCGCCCACCCGGCGGCGGGTCGCCGCCACGGCGGAACGGCCCGTCAGATGGCGGGCTGTCGAGCGGTGACCCGCTGCTCGACAAACCTTGCCGCGGCGACCTGCGGCTCGGCCTCCTCAGGCTCATCGTGGTGGATCCGCTCCGGCGGCACGCCCCGGTCGCGCAGCACGCCGACCGTGCGGGCGACCATCGCGGCGGGGCCGCTCACATAGACGTCGGTGTCGGGGCCGAGGGGCTCGTCGAGCCGGTCGAGCACGTCGGCCGCCGTGCCCTGCAGCCCGTCGAAGGAGGGATCGTCGGAGACCGCCACGGTGACCCGCAGCCCGGCGCAGCCGGCCTCCAGCGCCCGCAGCTGCGGCAGGGCGTACAGGTCGACGGTGGTCCGCACGCCCCACACCAGGTGGACCCGGCGCCCCGGCTCGGTGGCGGCGACCTGCTCGGCCAGCGCCTTGAGCGGGGCCAGCCCGGTGCCGCCGGCCACCAGCAGCAGATCGCCGCCGGAGGAGGCCTGCAGGGTCAGGCCGCCCATCGCCGGGCCGAGCGTCAGCCGGTCGCCGACCTTGGTGTAGCGGACCAGGGCGCCGCTCACCCAGCCGCCGGGCACCGCCCGCACATGCAGGGTCAAGGCGCCGTCCGGGCGAGGCGCGTTGGCCACCGAATAGCGCCGCCACACCCGCGGCCAGCGCGCGGTCTGCACCGAGATGTGCTGCCCGGCGACATGGCGCAGCGGCTGGTCGGGGCGGATGGTCAGCACCGCCAGGTCGTGGCCGTAGCGTTCGTGGCCGACCACCTCGCCGACCCACCAGGGCGGCGAGTGCTCGGCCTCGGCCTCGGCCGCGTCGATCATCGTCGCCGCGGCGGCGGAGAACGCCGCGGTCCAGGCCGCCTCCATGCGCGGTGTCCACCACGGCCCGCCGAACTTGCGCAAGGTGGCGATCAGCGCCGTGCCGACGGCGGCGTAGTGCTCGGGCCGGATGCCCAGCTTGCGGTGGTCCCGGCCCAGGTCGCGCAGGTAGCCGGTGAGGGAGTCGGGGTCTTCCAGGCTCCAGACGATCCGGGTCAGCGCCCGCAGCATCCGGTCGCGCTGGCGGTCCATCGCGGGCGGAAACAGCGTCCGCAGCTGCGGATGCTCGGCGAACAGCCGGCCGTAGAAATACGCCGACGCCTTATCGGCCTCTGGCGCCATTAGTGCGAAACTCTCTTTGATGATCCGGGAGTCGGACGACATGAGCCAAGCACGCCCCCTGGAGGTTTCCGTGATTTTCCGGTGAGTCGGCATGCGGAGCAGCGTGATCGGCCCGCATGGGCACGGCATGTCCGGCTTGCTGAGAGTCTCGCACCTTCCGTATGCACGCTCAACCGATTCGCGTTGAAAATTGCAATCGAATCGTCGTCTGCGCCGGTTGAAGTCGCCGATTTATTAGATCTCTTTCATGGATACCGGTTGGTATATTCGCCGAATATTCCGCAGTGGAAGTCACCGATCGTGACCATTCGCCGGGACCACGGCGGGGCTGGGCTTTTCTCGTGTGCGGCCCGGTGGGCAAGGGGGCGGCCGAGTAGTTCCCGAGGTCGAGAATCCCCAGGTCACGGTGCTGTCCTCGGTCGCGGCGCCCCGCCTGCGAGCGGCGGGGCGGCACACTGGAAAGGCCGGGCGTGTACGTTCGGTGGTCACGGCGAGAGGTCGGCGGCGGGCCCGCCCGCATCGCGGTGCAGAGATTTTCACCCGCTGGTGCATCTATCGTCGGACCCGCCCGACGATCGTCCGCGGCAGGGCGCCGTGCATGCCGGAATCGGGCATCGTGCATCATGGTGACCGCCAGGGGAGAAGAGCGACGAAAACTGTACGATGACCATCTTTCCGGCGTGCCGATCCGCGGGCCCGGCCGCCCCCCGCCCCCGGCGGGCGCGGACGGCGGGCCGGAAAGATCCGTTGGGCGAACCGGAGGCCTGGAGCACCAGGAGCGTTCACGAGCAAAGGAGAGTCCCCCATGACCGAGGGCAGGACCGGAACCGGCGAAACACTGGGGCGGACTCCGCCGATCATCGGCGTGACGGCTTACGAGGAACCGGCCCGGTGGGGGGAGTGGGTGCGCGAGGCCGCCCTGCTGCCGTCCTCTTACCTGCGGTCGATCGAACGCGCCGGCGGAGTGCCGGTGCTGATCCCGCCGCAGGAGACGCTGCGCGGCCTGGCCACGCTGATGCGGCAGCTGGACGGCCTGGTGCTGGCCGGGGGATCTGACCTGGACCCGGCGCTGTACGGGGCGCAGCGGCACCCGAAGACCGGCCCCGCGCACCCCCGGCGGGACCGTTTCGAGCTGGCCCTCGCCCGCGCCGCCATAGAGGCGGACCTGCCGTTCCTGGGCATCTGCCGGGGCCTGCAGGTGCTCAACGTGGCCCGGGGCGGCACCCTCATCCAGCACCTGCCGGAGGCGGTCGGCCACCACGAGCACCGCCCCGCCCCGGGCAAGATCGGCACCCACCGGGTGCGGATCGACCCGGCCAGCCGGCTGGGCAAGATCCTCGGTGAGACGGCCGACGTGCCCACCTACCACCACCAGGCGGCCCAGCGGCTGGGCAGCGGGCTGGTCGCGGTGGCCTGGACCTCCGATCAGGTGGTGGAGGCGGTCGAACTGCCCGAGCACCGGTTTGGACTGGCGGTGCAGTGGCATCCCGAAGACGGAGATGACCTTCGTCTGTTCGAGAGCCTGGTGGCCGAGGCCGCCGGGCGCTGACCCCCGGGAGGCCGATTGAGCCCGCATCCGCAGATCGTCAAGTTCCGGGAACTGCTGGCCCTGTGCGGGCAGATGGTCGGAGACGACCTCAGCGTGGAGAATCTGCGGCGGGCCGGCCGGCACGGCCTGGGAACGGGGCCGACCGGTCCCGCGCTGCCGGAGGTGCGCGACCTGCACGTCGCCGGGCCCGGGGGACCGATCCCGGTGCGCCTGTACCGGGCCGTGCCGCGCGCTGCGGGAGCGCTGCCGACCCTGGTGTACCTGCACGGCGGCGGCTGGGTGATCGGCGGGATCGAGGATGTGGACGCCCTGTGCCGGGAACTGGCGGCCGGGATCGGCTGCGCGGTGGTCAACGTCGGCTACCGGCTGGCGCCCGAGCACCCCTTCCCGGCCGCCACCGAGGACGCCTGGGCGGTGCTGGCCGACGTGGCCGCCGACCCGGGCCGCTATGGCGCCGACCCGGCGGCGCTGGCGGTCGCCGGGGAGAGCGCCGGGGGCAACCTCGCCGCGGTGACCGCCCTGCGGGCCCGCGACGAGGGCCTGCGCCTGGCCCACCAGCTGCTGGTCTACCCCGTCACCGACACCGCCATGGACACCCCCAGCTGGGAGCGGTACGGGACGGGCCTGGGCCTGGACGCGGCGGCGATGGCCGCGTTCATGGAGATGTACCGGGCCGGCGCCGACCCCGCCGACCCCCGCCTGGCCCCGCTGCGCGCCCCGGACCTGTCCGGCCTGGCGCCCGCCACGGTGATCACCGCCGAGTGCGACATCCTGCGCGATGAGGCCGAGGCCTACGCCCGCCGGATGGCCGAGGCCGGCGTGCCGGTCGAGCTGCACCGCTACCCCGGGATGATCCACTCCTTCTTCCTGCTCCCGGAGATCTTCGAGGCCGGGGCGCAGGCCCGCGCGCTGGCGGTGCGGCGGCTGCGGGAGGCGTTCACGGCGGTGCGGCGGCCCGGCCGGGTGTGACGGGCCCGCCCGCCGCCGTCAGCGAAAGCGCCGGCGCAGCAGATCCAGCCCCGGCCCCAGCACCGCGCGGTCGAAGGTGGCGGTCATGGCGCGCTCGTCGGCGGCGTCGGCGGTGAACTCCGCCTGCCACTCCACGAACGCCTGCCCGGTGTCGGTGACCGGCGCCACCCGGATCGTGGCGCGGCAGTCGCGCACCGGCAGCGGGCATTCGAGGATGTCGTAGGCGCAGCAGCGGGCCTCGTCGTCCAGCAGGGTCAGCCGTTCGCGGAAGGTGCTGCCCACGCCGATGAGCCGGCGCACCGAGCCCACCCGGTCCGCCGGCCCGTCGTCCTCGATGGCGCAGGTGGTGATGCCCGGCCGCCACTGCGCCAGGTTGCCGCTGTCGCGCACGTAGGCCCACACCTCGTCGGCGGGCGCGTCGATCACGGCGCTGGCGTAAGACCTGGGCATGGCGATCTCCTCGGCGTCCGGTGAAGCGGGTCCGACGCCCCCATGATCCGCCGGGAGTGTGATATGGGCAACACCCCGCTATCGGGCATGCCCGGTCAGTACGACTTGGGCAGCCCCAGCTCGTGCTGGGCGATGTGGGCCAGCACCAGCTCCTCGGCCACCGGGATGTTCTTGGCGATCCGGGCGTCCCGGAAGAAGCGGGCCACCGGGTACTCCAGCGAGTAGGCCATGCCGCCGTGGACCTGGAAGGCGCGGTCGGCGGCCTGCCAGGCGGCGTCGGCCGCGGTCAGCTTGGCGATGTTGGCCTCCGCGCCGCAGGGGCGGTGCCGGTCCCACAGCCAGGCGGCCTTGTAGGTCATCAGCCGGGCCAGCTCCACCTGGGCCTTGATGCGGGCCAGCGGGAAGGCCACCGCCTGGTTGGCGCCGATCGGCTTGCCGAAGGGGGCGCGCTCGCGGGCGTAGTCGCAGGCGATCTTCAACGTCAGCTCCGCCGAGCCCACGCCGCCGGCCGCCGCCAGGATCCGCTCGGGGTTGAGGATGTCCCACAGCACCGCAAAGCCCTGGTCGACCTCGCCGAGCACCCGGTCGGCGGGCACCCGCACATCGTCCAGGAACACCATGTTGGAGGCGACCGTGTTGGTGCCCAGCTTGGGGATCGGCTGGTAGGTCAGCGTCCCGGCGGCCACCGCCTCCTTGATGTCCACCAGCAGCACGGTGAACCCGTTGGTCCGCGGCCTGGCCTCGGCGGCCGGGATGGTGCGGGTCACCAGCACCATGTAGTCGGCGCGCTCCACCCCCGAGATCCAGATCTTCTGGCCGCGCACCAGGAAGTGGTCGCCGTCGCGCACGGCGTGGGTGGAGATGTTGATGGAGTTGCTGCCGGCGTCCGGCTCGGTGATGGCGAAGCAGGTCTCCAGCTCACCGGCGGCGATCTTGGGCAGGAACTCCCGGCGCTGGGCCTCGGTGCCGTGGCGGGCGATGGTCAGCCCGCCGAAGGCCGGGGTGAGCAGGTACATGAAGGTGGCCGCGCCGCCGGCGCCGCCGGCCGCCAGGTTCTCCAGGGCCACCGCCAGCTCCAGCAGACCCTGCCCGGCGCCGCCGTACTCCTCGGGGATGGCCAGCGCCGTCCAGCCGCCCTTGACCAGTTCCTGCCAGACCTCCTCGGGCCAGCGCTTCTCGGCGTCGCACCGGTCCCAGTACTCCTGGTCGTATCGCTCCGCGATGGCGCGCACTCCCTCGCGCACCGCGTTCGCGCTCTCCGGCAGGTCGAAGTCCACCGCGCCTCCTCACCTTCGTCGGTCCGCAGCACACGGTACCAACTCCAGTAAGGGATTACTGACGCACCTTGGGGGGCGGGCACGGCTCGCCCAGGTAGCGGGCGACCATCCGGGCGATCTGCCGGGCCACCTGCTCGGGCGGGTCGGCCGGCAGCAGCATGTGGCTCATCGTCAGCCGGATCGCCGCGTCCGCCACCTCCGCCAGCGCCCGCCGGTCCAGCTGCGGCCACTGCGCGGCCACATGCTCGATCAGGCGCGTGCGGGCGCCGAACAGCACCGGCTCGGCCTGGGTGGTCATCAGCGGCAGCAGCTCCTCGCCGCCGGAGCCGGTCAGGACCGCCTTGGAGACCGGGTCGTCGGCCGACATCTCCAGGGTGTAGGCGACCGCCGCGGCCACCGCCTCATACAGGTCGTCGTGCCGGCGGAACACCTGGTCGATGCCGTCCAGGTACTGCTCGTTGCGGCGGATCATCAGGGCCTGCGCCAGCCCCCACTTGTCGCCGAACTCGTTGTAGACCGTCTGCCTGCTGACCCCCACCGCGTCGGCCACGTCCTGCATGCGGACGCCCCGGTAGCCGCGCAGGGGGAGCAGCTCGGCGAACGCGTCCAGCAGCGCATCGCGCAGGGAACGCCGGCCGGTGGTCATGTCTGCCTCGCCTCCGTCCGCCCTTGCTCGCCGGCATTACCTTATGCGGTCGCCGCTGCGCACCGGCGGGCGGCCGCCCGCCGCCGGGCGGGCCGCCACGGGCACCGCAGCCCCGGCCGGCGGGCGGGAGCGGACCAGCCGGTCGATGAGCTCCTCCCAGCGGGCGCCGATCACCGGCAGCCGGTAGGCCTCGGCCGAGCGGCGGGCGTTCTCGCCCATCCGGCGCCGCAGCGCCGCGTCGGAGATGATCTCATCGAGCGCGGCGGCCAGGGCGGCCACGTCCCGCGGCGGCACCAGCAGCCCGTCGTGGCCGTGGCGGATCAGCTCGGCCGGGCCGGTGGGGCAGTCGAAGGCCACCACCGGCAGCCCTTTGCTCATCGCCTCCAGCACCACCATCGGCATGCCCTCGAACCGGGAGGAGAGCACATACACCGACGCCTTGGCCATCTCCGCCCCCAGGTCACCGGTCGGGCCGCACAGCTCGACCACCTCTTCCAGGCCGTGGCGGGCGATCAGCCTGCCGAGCCTGCGGCGTTCCCGGCCCGACCCGAAGATGCGCAGCCGCCAGTCCGGGTGGGCCGCGGCCACCTGCGCGTACGCCTTGATCAGCAGGTCGTAGCCCTTTTGCGGCACCAGCCGCCCGGCGGTGATGATCACTTTGCGGTCCGGGTCGGCCATGCCGCCGTTCAGCGGCGGGACCGCGTTGGGCACCCGCACCACGCGCGGCCCGCGCTCGCCCAGCAGCTCCGTAAAGCCGCGCACCGAGGCGTGCGTGAGCACGGCCAGCAGGTCCAGCCGGGGATAGGAGCGGGCGATCCCCGCGCGCAGCCACGGCCGGTAGGCGGTCAGGTTCATGTGGTCCTGCCCGATCGCGGCCACCGAGCGCGGGGCGACCTCGGCGATCAGCATGTTGTGCACCGGCTTGGTGCCGATCAGCACGTCGGTGCGACCCCTCAGCAGCGCGCGGGCCAGCCGCAGGTCCGTCAGCAGCGAGACCCCGGGGGCGGTCACGTCGCGGGGCGGGGTGAGCGCGCTGGGCAGCCGCGCCAGCAGCCGGCCCAGCGGCCCGGGCCGGACGGTCTGGTCGTCGACGTCGACGATGCGCACCCCCGGCGGGACGGCGAAGAACGGCTCCCGCCGCTTGCGGATCACGCTGAGCACCTCGACGTCGTAGCGGTGGGCCAGATGCCCCGCCAGGTTCAAGGCCGTGCGGATCGTGCCGCCCATCCCGTAGGCGTGCTGCAGCAGGATGCGCACCCGCACCCGCTCCCCGTGCCGCTCGCCGTGCCACCGGGCCGCCACCGCGAAGGCCAGCCGCAGCAACAGCAGCGCCAGCCGCCGCGGTATCCGGTGGATCCGCCCGGCCACTCGGCGCCCCGCCCGCCTGATCGATCGTCCGCGCACTTCGTTCCCCCGTCGTTCCCCCGTCAAGCGCGCTCGTCAGCCGCCCCAGGCGGGGGATATGCCCCCCGATCACCCGGAATATCGCCCGGCCTCTTTGTGGAGGACGCCCGGACCTGCGGGGTTGTTGCCTGCCGAAGGGCCCAGATCGCGTGATCAAATGGCCAGATCGGGACATAACGGGACGCTCGGGTGTGTTCATCGGGGGCTGTTACCGGCATGTGTCGTCCGGGTGACATGCCGATTTCGTGAACACGCCTGACGGAAAGCGGCTTACGAGAGATGCTTGCCCGCAGGGGGTGAGGGGGAGAGGCTAAAGCCGCGCCGGGCCGCTCGGCGAACGGCTGGCGGAACGGCGTTCGGGTAGGAGGCCCGAGATGGCGAACACGGCCGAGATCCTGCGGGTGAAGACGCACCGGGTCGGCTTGTGGACGGTGCTGGAACTGACCGGCGAACTGGATCTGGCCGGGCTCCCCGCCCTCCGGCGGCGGGTGGACGAGGCGTGCGCCGCGCCGGGCCCGCCCCGCCTGGTGATCGACATGGCCGCGGTGACCTTCATGGACTCCTGCGGGCTGGGCGGGCTGGTGCGCTGCTGGAAACGGGTCGGCGAACGCCAGGGCCGCTTCATCTTGGTCGGGCTGCGACCGCAGGTGGCCAGGGTGCTGGACATCACCGGGATGCGCCGTGCCTTCGAAAGCTACGGCAGCCTGGAGGAGTTCACCCGCTCCTGAACGCGGCCGGAGCCGGCGGCCCGGCACCGCCGCGCGGCGCGACGGCACGCCCTCCTCCACGGCCCCGCCTGAACCGGCGAACCTTTTCGCCATGCCGTTTCCGCGGCCCGGGACGGGAATGCCGCACCCGGGGGCGAGGCGGTGACCTGCAGGGCGCCACCGGGCTCGGTGCCCTCCGGCTTCTCGGCTCCCGCAGGGAAAAGCAGGCACCGGGAAAGTTCGGCGACCGATTTCGCGCAACTCGTCCAGAATGCGGTTCGCTTGTCGCTGTGTGCGAAAAGGGCGCTGACCAGGACGCATACCGGCAGTGAGGAACCGCTGTGACCGCGCGTTTCCGCTGAGCGGAAAGACGACGGCCGCGTGCGTCCCGTCCGGCGGCAGGATCGTGGAGAATCCCGGACGAGGAGGGCGCGATGCGGACCGAGCGGACTCAGGTGGCGATCGTGGGCGCGGGCCCGGCCGGCCTGCTGCTGTCGCACTTGCTGCACCGGCGCGGGATCACCTCAGTGGTCCTGGAGATCCGTTCCCGCGACTACGTGGAAAAACGCGTGCGGGCGGGCGTGCTGGAACAAGGCACGGTCGACACCCTCATCGAAGCGGGCGTGGGGGAGCGGCTGCAACGCGAAGGAATGCCGCACCACGGCATCGAACTGCGCTATGGAGGACAAGGGCACCGCATCGCCTTCGAAAAGCTGGTGCCCGGCCGCTGCATCACCGTCTACGGGCAGCAGGAAGTCGTCAAAGACCTCATCGCCGCACGGCTGGCCGACGCGGGCCGCATCGAGTTCGAAGTCTCCGACGTGGCCGTGCACGATGTGGACTCCCCCGCCCCGTCGGTCACCTACACCGACTCCCACGGCCGGGACGTCCGCCTGGAGTGCGACGTGATCGCCGGCTGCGACGGCTTCCACGGGGTGACCCGGCGGTCCATCCCCGAGGGGGTGCTGACCGTCTACGAACGCGACTATCCCTTCGCCTGGCTGGGCGTCCTGGCGCGCGTGGCGCCCTCCTCACAGGAGCTGATCTACTCCCGCACCGAGCGCGGTTTCGCGCTGCACAGCATGCGCACCCCCCAGATCAGCCGCTTCTACCTGCAGGTCGCCCCGGACGAGACGCTGGAGGCCTGGCCGGATGAGCGGATCTGGGCGGAGCTGAAGGCCCGGCTGGAGACCGTCGAGGGCTTCACCCTGCAGACCGGCCCGATCCTGGAAAAGGGCATCACCCCGATGCGCAGCTTCGTGGTCGAGCCCATGCAGTACGGGCGGCTGTACCTGGCCGGGGACGCCGCCCACATCGTGCCGCCCACCGGGGCCAAGGGCCTCAATCTGGCCGTGGCCGACGTGCGCGTGCTGACCAACGCGCTGGTGAGCTGGTACCGCACCGGGTCGACCGAGCTGCTGGAGCGCTATTCGGCCGACTGCCTGAAGCGGGTCTGGCGGGCCCAGCATTTCTCCTGGTGGATGACCACGCTGCTGCACACCTTCGACAGCGACGACGCCTTCGGCCGCCGGCTGCAGCTGTCCCACCTGGACTACGTCACCGGCTCGGAGGCGGCGGCCACCACCCTCGCCGAGAACTACGTCGGCCTGCCCTTCGAAAGCGCGCTGTATGACTGACGGGCTGCTGTCGCCGGTCCGGGCGGGCAGCGGGGCCGAGGCGGCCACCGGGGATGAGGCCTGGCTGCGGGCGCTGCTGGACGCCGAGATCGCCCTGGCCCGCGCCCAGGCCCGCCTGGGCCTGATCCCCGCCGACGCCCCCGCGGCCGTCGCCCGCGCCGCCGGGCGCATCACCGACGCCGGCCGGCTGGCGGTGCAGGCCCGCCGGTCCGGCAACCCGGTGGTGCCGATCGCCGCCGAGCTGCGCGCGGCCACCCCCCACGCCCACCACGGGGCCACCAGCCAGGACATCGCCGACACCGCCGCGATGCTGGTGGCCTCCCGCACCCGCGCGCTCATCCTGCGGGACCTGGACCGCACCTGCGCGGCGCTGGCCGGGCTGGCCGAACGCCACCGCGACACCCCCATGGCCGGACGCACCCTGGGCCGGCCGGCGCTGCCGGTCACCTTCGGGCTCAAGGCCGCCGGCTGGCTGCTGGGCTGCCTGCAGGCGCGGCGCCGCCTGGCACAGGTGCGCCTGCCGGTGCAGCTCGGCGGCGCCGCCGGGACGATGTCCGGCTATGGGGAGCGCGCCGTGGAGCTGCTGCCGCTGTATGCCGCCGAGACCGGTCTGGACGAACCCGTGCTGCCCTGGCACACCGTCCGCACCCCGGTGGTGGAGCTGGGCGCGGCGCTGGCGCAGACCGCCGGGGCGCTCGGCAAGTTCGCCACCGATGTGATGCTGCTGTCCCAGGAGGAGGTGGGAGAGGTCGCCGAGCCCGCCGCCCCCGGCCGGGGCGGCTCGTCGGCCATGCCGCACAAGCGCAACCCCGTGCTGTCCACGCTGATCCGCTCGGCCGCCCTGCAGGTGCCCGCCCAGGTCGCGGTGCTGCTGACCGCGCAGGGCGGCGCCGCCCACGAACGGCCCGCCGGGGAGTGGCACGCCGAGTGGCAGCCGCTGCGCGAATGCCTGCGGCTGACCGGCGGGGCCGCCGAGACGGCCGCCGAGCTGGCCGCCGGCCTGCAGGTCTTTCCCGACCGGATGCGGCAGGCCCTGGACCGGCTGGTGCAGACCCTGCGCGCACACGGCTCGGGCACCGGCCTCGGCTCCGCCCAGGCCCTGGTGGACCGGGCACTGGCGCACTACCGGACGTCCGGGGCATAGGGCGGCATGTCCTCGGCGCGGCGTTCTGCGGCACGGCGGCCCTTGGGCGTGGCCGGCAAGGTCATGGCGATCCTGGAGGCGTTCGCCGACGTCCCCGGCGGCCCCGGGGGCGGCGGGCTCACCCTGACCGAGATCTGCCGCCGCACCGGGCTGCCGCTGGCCACCGGGCACCGGCTGGTCGGCGAGCTGACCGCCGGCGGTTTCCTGGAACGCGGCTCCGACGGCGCCTACCGGATCGGGATCCGGCTGTGGCGCATCGCCGCCCAGACCCCGGCCGCCGCCGCCCTGCGCGAGCTGGCCCTGCCCTACCTGGAGGACCTGTATGAGGTCACCCGGGAGAACGTCCAGCTCGCCGTGCTGCGCGAGGGCCGGGCGCTGTATTTGGAGCGGCTGCGCGGGCCGCGCTCGGTGCCGATCCTCACCCGCGTGGGCGCCGAGCTGCCGCTGCACGCCACCGGGGTCGGCAAGGTGCTGCTGGCCTTCGCCGCCGAGCCGGTGCAGCGGGAGGTCATCGAGGCCGGGCTGACCGCCTGCACCCCCTACACCATCACCGACCCCGACCGGCTGCGCAGGGAGCTGGCCGAGGTGCGCCGCCAGGGCTATGCGGTGACCCGCGAGGAGATGACGCTGGGCTCCTGCTCGGTGGCCGCGCCGGTCCGCGACGGGCGGCAGCGGGTGATCGCGGCGATCTCACTGGTGGCCCGCAGCGGCACCGCCGACCCGCGCCGCCTGGCGCCCACCGTGCTGACCGCGGCCCGCGCCCTGTCCCGCGACGTGGCCGCCTCCTGGGTCGCGCTGCCCGAGTGAGGGGAGGAGGGCGAAGTCAGCCCCAGCCCTCCTGGGCGGTCTCTGCGACCGGGCGGAGCTTGGCGGTCTGCTCCCGGAGGGTCAGCGCATCGCCGCCCTCCACCGTGGAGGAGAATCCGCATTGCGGGGACAGGCACGGCTGCTCGATCGGCACGTGGCCGGAGGCCTCCTCGATGCGGCGTTTGAGGCGGTCCTTGCTCTCCAGCGCGCCCCGCTTGGCGGTGACCAGCCCCAGCACCACCGTCTTGCCCTTGGGCACGAACCGCAGCGGCTCGAACCCGCCGGAGCGCTCATCGCCGTACTCCAGAAGAAGCCGTCCACCGCCGGCTCGTTGAACAACGCCTCGGCGACGAACTCGCAGCCGCCCCCGGCCATCCAGGAGGAGCGGAAATCGCCCCGGCACATGTGCACGGTGACCGTCATGCCCTCCGGGCGGCCGGCTCATCGCGCAGGAACACGAAGCCGTCGGCGAAGATCGTCTCCTCCGGCCGCACCCGCTCGTGCACCCGCGGCGCGGTGCCGGTGAGCTCAAAGCGCCCCTCGGCGTTGCGGAAGCTCATCGTGACCCGCTCCCGGCCCGGGCCGGTCCCGCCCAGCCGGTAGATGAAGGCCATGTTCCAGGAGGCGCGGCGGAACCCCCGTCGGTGGCCGATCGCAGCCCCGCCTCCCGCTGCGGGGCGATCGCCGAGCGGATCGCCTCGTCCTCGGCGCGGCGCAGCTCCCGGCGCCCGATCCGGCCCGCGGCGGCGTCGGCGCGGGCCTTCAGCGGCTTTGGCGGCCGCAGCAGGCCGCCCACGTGGTCGGCCGCGGAACGGCGGGGTCTGACGCATGGCATCACTCCTTCAACGGCCGCCCGTGTGCCCTGGATTTCGGGCATAGGCGTCACCACCGCCACCTGTCCATTGAGAATGCGGGCCGGCCCCCGAGTGACCGCCCGTCCTCCGGGGAGACAGCGGGAAAAGAGGAGCTGAGCCGGGAGGACGCATGGCACATGAGGTGCGCGGGGTGATCGCCCGCGGCAAGGGCGAGCCCGTCTCCGTGGAGACCGTGGTGGTGCCCGACCCCGGCCCCGGCGAGGCGCTGGTGCAGGTCCGCGCGTGCGGGGTGTGCCACACCGACCTGCACTACCGGGACGGCGGCATCACCGACGACTTCCCGTTCCTGCTCGGGCACGAGGCCGCCGGGGTCGTGGAGGCGGTGGGCCCGGACGTCACCGCCCTCGCCCCCGGAGACTTCGTGATCTTGAACTGGCGGGCGGTGTGCGGCCAGTGCCGATCCTGCCTGCGCGGCCGGCCCTGGTACTGCTTCGACAGCCGCAACGCCGTCCAGAAGATGACGCTGGCCGACGGCACCGAGCTGACCCCCGCCCTGGGCATCGGCGCCTTCGCCGACAAGACGCTGGTGGCCGCCGGGCAGTGCACCAAGGTGGACCCGGCCGCCGACCCGGCCGCGGCCGGGCTGCTGGGCTGCGGGGTGATGGCCGGGATCGGCGCGGCGCTCAACACCGGGGCGGTGACCCGCGGCGACAGCGTCGCGGTGATCGGCTGCGGCGGGGTGGGCGATGCGGCCATCGCCGGCGCCCGCCTGGCCGGCGCGGCGAAGATCATCGCGGTGGACATCGAGGACCGCAAGCTGGAGTGGGCCAAGGACTTCGGCGCCACCCACACCGTCAACTCCGCCAAGACCGACCCGGTGGCGGCGATCCGCGAGCTGACCGGCGGGTTCGGCGCGGACGTGGTGATCGAGGCGGTCGGCCGCCCGGAGACCTACGAGCAGGCCTTCTACGCCCGCGACCTGGCCGGCACGCTGGTGCTGGTGGGCGTGCCCACCCCGCAGATGAAGATCGAGCTGCCGCTGCTGGAGGTCTTCGGCCGGGGCGGGGCGCTCAAGTCCTCCTGGTACGGCGACTGCCTGCCCTCGCGGGACTTCCCCATGCTCATCGACCTGTACCTGCAGGGCCGGCTGGACCTGGCGGCGTTCGTGTCGGAGACCATCGCCCTGGAAGAGGTCGAGGCCGCCTTCGACAAGATGCACCGGGGCGAAGTGCTGCGCTCGGTGGTGGTGCTGTGAACATCCGGCATCTGGTCACCTCAGGGCAGTTCACCCTGGACGGCGGGACCTGGGACGTCGACAACAACGTCTGGCTGGTCGGCGACGACCGCGAGGTCATCGTGATCGACGCCGCCCACGACGCCGAGGCGATCGCGGCGGCGGTGGGCGACCGGGAGCTGACGGCCATCGTGTGCACCCACGCCCACAACGACCACATCAACGCCGCGGCGCCCCTGGCCGACCGCACCGGCGCCCCCATCTGGCTGCACCCGGCCGACCGGGTGCTGTGGCGGATGGTCTACCCCGATCGCGACCCCGACGGGGACCTGGCGGACGGTCAGGAGCTCACCGTGGCCGGGACCGTTCTGCGGGTGCTGCACACCCCGGGCCACGCCCCCGGGGCGGTCTGCCTGCACGCCCCGGAGCTGACCACGGTGTTCACCGGGGACACCCTCTTTCGCGGCGGCCCGGGCGCCACCGGCCGGTCTTATTCCGACTTCGCCGCCATCATCGCCTCCATCCGGGAGCGGCTGCTCACCCTGCCCGCCGAGACGGTCGTCCGCACCGGGCACGGCGAGACCACCACCATCGGGGACGAGGCGCCCCACCTGGAGGAGTGGATCGCCCGCGGCTACTGAATCGCCGCCGTTCCCGCAAGACAGAGCGGTACCTGATGGTGAACCGGCCCGGCCGGGGCATTGCGGCCAGGAACTGACCGCAATCACCCCTAGCGTGGATCCTGAAAGACCCGCACGCTTCGCAGAGAGGGAGCCGCCATGCCGGCCGACCGGGTGCTCGGGCTGCGCGAGCTCAACCGCGCCACCTTGGCCCGCCAGTTCCTGCTGGACCGTACGACCCTGCCGGTGCCCGAGGTGATCGAGCACCTGGCCGGGCTGCAGGCGCAGACCCCGCACACCTGGTACACCGGCCTGTGGAGCAGGGTGGAGGGCTTCAAGCCCGAACAGGCCGCCGAACTGCTCACCGGCCGCCGGGCCGTCCGGATCGCGCTGATGCGCTCCACCCTCCACCTGGTCACCGCACGGGACTGCCGGTGGCTGCGCCCCCTGGTGCAGCCGGTGATCGAACGCGCCACCGAGGGCATGTACGGCCGGGACCTGGAGGGGGTGGACCGCGGCGAGCTCGCCGCCGTGGGCCGGGCGCTGGTGGAGGAACAGCCCCTCACCCCGGCCGTGCTCGGCGCCCGGCTGGCCGAACACGGCCGGGCGGCCGGGTGGGGTGAGCGCCACCCCCACGCCCTGGCCCAGATGGTCCGCGCCCTGGTGCCACTGGTGCAGGTCCCGCCGCGCGGCCTGTGGGGCAGGAGCGGACCGGGCGCCCACACCAGCGCCGAAGCGTGGCTGGGCGAGCCGATGGACGCGGAGGCCTCCGTCGAGGACCTGGTGCTGCGCTACCTGGCGGCCTTCGGGCCCGCCACCGTCAAGGACGTCCAGACCTGGTCGGGACTGACCCGGCTGCGGCAGGTCCTGGAGCGGCTGCGGCCCCGCCTGGTGATCTTCCGCACCACCGACGGCCGGGAGCTGTTCGACCTGCCCGAGGCTCCCCGGCCGGATCCGCAGACCCCGGCGCCGGTCCGCTTCATGTACGACTTCGACAACCTGTTCCTGTCGCACGCCGACCGCAGCCGCGTGATCACCCCCGCCTACCGGCGGCACACCCTTCCCCGCAACCTCATGCCGTCCCTGCTGCTGGTGGACGGGTTCACCGAAGGCACCTGGAAGATCGTCCGCAACCGGGGCGCGGCCACCCTGCTGATCAAGCCGTTCCGCCCGCTCACCCGCGCCGAGCGGGCCGAGACGGCCGAGGAGGGCATCCGGCTGCTGGAGTTCGCCGAGGCCGAGGCCGACCGCCACGACGTGCGGTTCATCCCGCACGACGCGCCGGAGGAACCCTGGCGTGCGGGCGCGCGGTGAACGGGGATGTTTGTTCCGCTTCCTGCGCGGTAGACGAAAGCGGTGTTCATCGTCAGACCGCCGGGCGTCTACCGGCCGCAGGGCGACACCGCCCTGCTGACCGAGGCGCTGCGCCAGGCCCCCATCCGCCCGGGAGCGCGGGTGCTGGACCTGTGCACCGGGACCGGCGTGGTGGCGATGGCCGCCGCGCGGGCGGGCGCCCGGCAAGTGGTGGCCACCGACGTGTCGGTCCGCGCGGTGCTGGCCGCCCGGCTCAACGCCCGGCTGCGCGGCCTGCCGATCCGGGTGTTACGGGGCGACCTGGTCGAGCCGGTCGCCGGCGAGCACTTCGACGTCATCACCGCCAACCCGCCGTATGTGCCCTGCCGCGGCGGCCCGCCCGCCCGGCACGGACGCTCCCGCACCTGGTACGGCGGGCCGCACGGCCGGCTGTGGCTGGACCGGCTGTGCGCGGCGGCCCCGCCGCTGCTGGCGCCCGGCGGCGTGCTGCTGGTGGTGCACTCGGCCCTGTGCGGGGTGCAGGCGACCGTGGAGGCGCTGCGCGCCCACGGGCTCAAGGCGGCGGTGACCGCCCGGCGCCGCGAGCCGTTCGGCCCGGTGCTGCGCAGCCGCGCGGCCGAACTGGAGGCCGCCGGGCTGATCCGGCCCGGCCAGCGTCATGAGGAACTGGTGGTGATCCGTGCGGACCGCACCGACGTCCCCCAGCGGCCCTGAGCGCCGCCGCGTCATCGTCGAACCGGGCGGCCCGGTGCTGGTGGAGGGCCCGGTGGAGATCGTCATGGCCGACGGCGCCACGGTGGTGTGCGACCGCTTCATGGTGGCGCTGTGCACCTGCCGCCGCAGCCGCACCATGCCGCTGTGCGACACCAGCCACCGCCGCACCCGCCGCGCGGGCTGAACGCCCGCCCAGGGCCCGGCGTGGGCCGTCACCCGGGCGGCAGCGGGTGCAGCAGCGAGCTGCGGCCCGCCCGCCAGCGGTCCAGCAGGTGCTCGCCCAGGCGCCGCTCCAGCAGCGTGGTCGCCTGCACGCCCAGCACCACGTCGGCGGCCAGGTCCGGCTCGGTGCGCAGCAGGTCGCCCAGCACGTCGTGGCGCAGCACCTGCTCGTGCACCGCGTCCGCCTCCACATGCTCGGTGAAGAAACGCACCCCGCGCGCGCCCACCCCCAGCCGCTCCAGCGCCTGCGCCATCCGCCGGGCGCTGGGCGCGGTGGTGATCTCCGCCGCCGCGAAATGCCCCGCCATCGCGCCGCGCAGCGACCGGTGCAGCCCGAACAGCGACATCATCGTGACCGTCGCCAGCGTCACCGCCGGCACCGCGTCCAGGTAGCGCAGGTAGCCGGTGTCCAGGCCCATCTCCTCCATCAGGTCGGCGTACAGCCGCGAGTGCATCCGCGCGCCGTGCCCGCCGCCGTACTCGTCGAACTCCACCGCCACCAGGGACGCCTTGGCCTGGCCGCGCAGCCGGGGGATGAGCCAGGCGTGCGGGTCGGCCTCCTTGAGGTGGTAGATCGACCGGTGGACCAGGTACTCGCGCATCTGCCACCGCTCGCCCTCGTCCCGCAGAAAGTGCGAGACCCCCTTGGCGCCGGCCGGTTCGACCAGCAGCTCCTCCAGCGCCGGACCGACCCGGTCGCCGCCGGGCACGCGGGCCCGCAGCTCCGCCAGGAACGCCCGCTCCATGGCCGCCCGCAGCCGCAGCAGATCCGGATCCCATTCCCAGGCGGCGTCCACCCCGGCGAAGCCCTGGTAGTGCAGCTCGTAGCACACGTGCAGGGCCAGCTGCAGGTCCTCGCCCAGCGGGTCGGCCGCGGCGGCCCGTCCCGGCAGGACGCGGTCGGCGAGGGCGCCCGATCCCGGCGCCCGTGTCCCCAACGCCGAGATCACCGTCTCAGACAGCGGTCCGCGAGGCGCCGGCAGCGCCGCAGCCGACGGGCCGGCACCGGCGGCGGGCATGGTGGCCGAGGTCATGGCGGTCTCCCCTCGGGCGACGTTCATGGGCGGGCCGTGCCTACCCGCTCAGGCGCCCGCCATGCGGGCCGGGCGGTCTGGCGGATCAGCATGGCGGCCGCCCCGGCCGTCCCGTTGACCGCGGCCGCGCGGCGCTGCCGCACCGCGCCCGTCCCCACGACGCGCAGCCGGGCCAGCGCCGCCTCCACCGCCGCCAGGTCACCGGACTCCTCCAGCGCCGGCCGCACCCGTCCCATCAGCTCCTTCACCAGACGCATCGCCGGCACCGCGGTCCCCTCCAGCGGGTGGACGCCCGGCCCGTCCAGCCCGTACCGGGCCGCCGACCACACCGCCGCCGCGCACACCTGGTCGTCGACGCGCGGCGCCTGCCGCCCGGCGGCCAGGTCCCACAGCGCCCGGCGCACCAGGGCGCGGGTCAGCGCCGCCTGCAGCACCGCTTCGTCCACGGTGCCGGCCGCGTCCGCCACCCGCACCTCCACCGTCGGCAGGTGCGGGGAGGGACGGGCCAGCCAGAACGTCATCGCCGGGTCGGCCAGCACCCCGCCGTCCACCAGGCGCTGCACCCGCCGGTCGAACTCGGCCGCGTCGGCGGACCACGGCGGCACTCCCGCCCCCGGGAAACGGGACTGCTCCACGATGCGCCAGGAGGCGTGGCCGCTGTCGCGTCCCCGGTCGAAGGGGGAGTTGACCGACAGCGCCAGCAGGGTCGGCAGCCAGGGCCGCAGGTGATTGACCACGGCCACGGCCGTCTCCCGGTCCGCCACGCCCACGTGCACATGGCAGCCGCAGCACTGGTACCCGGCCACGACCCCGGCGTACATCCGCCGGATCCGGGCGAAGCGTTCACCGGGGCCGGGCGGGGGATCGGGGCCGGGCCGCACCGGCGTGCCCGTCGACACCAGGCGGGCGCCCTCCGCCGCGGCGGCCGCCGCCAGCCGGCCCCTGCCCTCGCGCAACTGGTGCCGCAGGGAGCGCAGCGTGGTGCACACCCCCGTGGCGGCCTCGACCTGGGTGCTCGCCAGCTCGGGGTGAAAACGCGTCCCGGACGAAAGCGGATGCCGCCCGGCCCGTGCCAGCACCCGCGCGGCCCGCGGCACCGTCGCCCCGGTGACCGGGTCGACCAGGAGGAACTCCTCCTCCACCCCCAGCGTCACCCCGGATCCCGCCGCGACCGCTGCCACGCGTCCTCCCTGCCGTGCGGTGACTCGGCAGGCCCGTCCTACCCGCACCCCGCCCGGTCACGCCCGCGCCGATTTTGACCCGGTATGCCGTTAATCCGGCTGGGCCGGGGTAGGGGAAGCGTCCGGCCGAGGAAGCCGGGGCAAGCTGACACCGCAGGGAGGGAACCCCGCCATGACGGACGTTTCACGCCAGGGACTGCAGCCCGGCGACGAGCGACCGATTCTGACCAACCGCCAGGGACACCCGGTCCACGACAACCAGAACCAGCGCACCATCGGCGCCCGCGGCCCCGCCACGCTGGAGAACTACCAGTTCCTGGAGAAGATCAGTCACTTCGATCGCGAACGCATCCCCGAACGGGTGGTGCACGCCCGCGGCATCACCGCCTACGGCTACTTCGAGGCCTACGGCACCTGGGGCGAGGAGCCCATCAGCCGCTACACCCGCGCCAAGCTGTTCCAGGAACCCGGCAAACGCACCGACGTGGCGGTCCGCTTCTCCACCGTGATCGGCGGGCGCGACTCCGCCGAGACCGCCCGCGACCCGCGCGGCTTCGCCGTCAAGTTCTACACCGAGGACGGCAACTGGGACCTGGTCGGCAACGACCTGGCGGTGTTCTTCATCCGCGACGCCATCAAGTTCCCCGACGTCATCCACGCCCTCAAACCCGACCCGGTGACGTTCCGGCAGGAGCCGAACCGGATCTTCGACTTCATGTCGCAGACCCCCGAGAGCATGCACATGCTGGTCAATTTGTTCAGCCCGCGCGGCATCCCCGCCGACTACCGGCACATGCAGGGCTTCGGGGTCAACACCTACAAGTGGGTCAACCAGGAGGGCCGGACGCACCTGGTCAAGTACCACTGGATGCCCAAACAGGGCGTGCGCAGCATGACCGAGGAGGACGCCGCCGCCGTCCAGGCCCGCGAGCTGGGCCATGCCACCAGGGATCTGCAGGAGGCCATCAACCGGGGCGACTACCCCGAGTGGGAGCTGCTGGTGCAGATCATGAGCGACGCCGAGCACCCGGAGCTGGGCTTCGACCCGCTGGACGACACCAAGGTCTGGCCGGAGAACCAGTTCCCGCCGCTGCCGGTCGGCCGGCTGGTGCTCAACCGCAACGTCTCCAACTTCTTCGCCGAAAGCGAGCAGATCTCCTTCGGCACCGGGGTGCTGGTGGACGGCCTGGACTTCTCCGACGACAAGATGCTGGTGGGGCGGACCTTCTCCTACAGCGACACCCAGCGCTACCGGGTCGGCCCCAACTACCTGCAGCTTCCGGTCAACCAGGCCAAGAACGCCCAGGTGCGCACCAACCAGCGCGATGGCCTGATGACCTACTTCGTCGACGCCGCCGGGGAGAACCCGCACGTCAACTACGAGCCGTCCATCACCGGCGGGCTGCGCGAGGCGCCGCGTCCCCTGCACGAGGAGCAGGGCCCGGTCATCACCGGGCGGCTGACCCGCAAGCGCATCCCGCTGACCAACGACTATGAGCAGGCCGGGCAGCGTTACCTGCTGATGGAGCAGTGGGAACGCGACGACCTGGTCGGCAACTTCATCACCAACCTCTCCCAGTGCGACCGGCCCATCCAAGAGCGCATGGTCTGGCACCTGCTGATGTGCGAGGACGAGCTGGGCCTGCGGGTCGGCGAGGGCCTGGGCATCACGCCCGAGGACGTCAAGGACCTGCCGCCGCTGCCCACCCAGACGCTCAGCGACGCCGAACGCGAGCGCATGGCCAACCTCGGCAAGAACGGGCCGCGCGACGTCAGCGGGCTCAAGATGACCCACTGCGTCCCCAACGAGCGCGCGCAAGTGACGTACGCCGGGTAAGGGAGGCCGGGTAGGCAAGACACGCGAAGGAGCGCCCAGGACGCCGCGCCGGTCCTGGGCGCCCCTCGCCGTCGCGATGCATGCGGCGCCCCCGCCGCGGGGACCAATGCGATATCGGCCTTTTCAGCACGCGGCCCGCGGCCCCGAGCGGTCCGCGCGGCACCGGGCAGGGGGTTGAAGAGGCGCACCGAAGAGTCGGGGGACTGGGGGGTCCGATGCCAGGCAAGGCGATGGTCTTCGCGCCGATACCGCTACTGAGCGTGACTGTTGATACGCGTGAGGAGATGCCCGACATCCGGCTGCGCGCCGAGGGCCCGGGATGCCGGCAGACCCGGGTGCTGGCCGCCTTCGGCGTCTCCACGGTGCTGTGCGGGTGCTTCGGCGGGGAGAGCGGGCCGGTGCTGCGGCAGCTGCTGGCCGAAGAAGGCATCGAATGCCGGGCGGTGCGGCGGCCCGGCCGCAACGGCACCCGCGTCCGCGAGCAGGGCGCCGGCACGATGCGCACCGTCGCCGAGTCCCCGGGCGATCCGCTGACCCCCCAGGAGGCGGACCGGCTGCGCGCGGCCGCGCTGGAGGCCGGGGCGCGGGCGGACGTGTGCGTGCTGACCCAGGAGGCGGACCCCGCCGCGGTGCCCCCCGGCCTCTACCGCGGGCTCACCGGCGACCTGCGCGCCCGAGGGGTGCGCGTGGTGGCCGCGTTGAGCGGCGAGGCGCTGGCCGCCGCGCTGACCGGGGGAGTGGACGTGCTCTGCCTGGACCAGCGCCGGCTGCCCGTCGGCCCGGGCGGTCACGCGGCCCATGCCGGGGTCGGTGACCTGGTCGCCGCGATGCGGCGGCTGCGCTCGCGCGGCGCCGGCACCGTCGTGCTCCGCCGCGCCGAGCGGCCCGCGCTCGTCCTGATCGGCGAGGACGTGGTCGCCGTTCCCGCGCCGGTGCCGCCCGGCGGCACGGCGGCCGCCGGCCTTTGCGGCGACCGCCTCATCGCCGCGATCGCCGCCGGCCTGGCCACCGGCCTGCCGGAAGAGGACGCCGTCCGGCTCGGAGTGGCCGCCGGGACGCCGCACAGCGACCGGCCGGAGGCGCCCAGCGGCATGGATCCGGAAACCGCCCGGCAGCTGGCCGGGCGGGTGGAGCTGCACGAGCCCGCCCTGGAGGAGACCCCGGGCGGGTCCGGCGCGTTCTGGTGACCTTCGCCGCAGGGCCCGCCGAGGGCCGTGACGGCGAGCGGGCGGCGGAAACCGGGGCGGTGCGATGACCCGGGACCGCCCGGAAACGGGCGCCGCCCTTCGAAGCCGCAGAGTGCTCCTTGAAAAGGGATCAATGGCTGCACATGCCGATCTCGGCACTCTGGATTTGGCGTGAGTTGCTGACGAGTACACACCGTGTGTTGTGATCAGTCAAGAGCCGGGACGGCATTGTGAGGTTCCCCGATAACGACCGGGAGCTGTCGCCGATGCCATTGTTCACCGTGACAGGGGAACCGGTCTGCATGGTGACGTGATGTGGTCCGGCCGGGAAGGTGCGCAAAGGCCGGCGCGGGCGCTTGCGGTGGGGCGGCCGGCGGGACGTAAAAACTGAAAAAATCTCCCGCCGTCCTTCTCTCGCTCCACCAGATGGCTGATGACCTGCGGTTTCGTCCCTCAGATCCGGGGCGGGCGAGCCGGTGCCATAAAGAGTTTTGCCCGCCGGAGGCGCTGATCGCCTTGCGGACCTGCGGCGTGCCCGGGGATTCTCTTCCTCGGCCGCACGCCCGCCGGAAGGGAATTCATCGGTTATTCACCCTGGTCCGCGACCGCGGCTCCGGGGAAGATAAAGGTCGGCGGTCGACGGTTTCCTGGAGTTGTGATGACACAGCAGGCCGAAGGACCGGGGGCAATTCTGGACGATGTACTGCGTACGGGGCCTTTTGACCGTGCGCTTCATCTGGCGATCCAGGCGCGGGGGCTGAGCCTGGAACGCCTTCACGCCCGGCTGCGCCACCGGGGGGTGCGCGTCAGCGTGGCCAGCCTCAGCTACTGGCAGCGCGGCCGCTGCCGGCCCGAACGCAGCCAATCCCTGCGGGCGGTGGAAGCGCTGGAGGAGATCCTGGAGCTGCCGGCGGGCGCCCTCATCGGGCTGCTCGGCCCGCGGCGGCCGCGTGGCCGCTGGCTGAGCCACGCCTCCGGCGACGCGCTGAGCCCCCGCGATGTCTGCCCCGCCTATTCGGGGCTGCGCGACCTGCTCGGCGAGCTGGCCGTGCCGCTGGACGACCAGCTGGAAACCCTCAGCCACCATGAGATCTTCACCGTGGGCCCCGACCGCGGGGAGCGGTCGGCCCGGTCGCGGATCGTCTTCCGGGCCCGCCGCGACGGGGTGGACCGGCATGTGGCGATCCACCACTGCCAGGGCGGCCCCCCGCCCGAGGACTTCAGCAGCGAACTGTGCCGGGTGGGACGCCGCCGCATCAGCCGGGACGACGGGCTGGCCGCGGTGGAGCTGCTGTTCGACCGTCCCCTGGCGGCGGGGGAGACCTACGTGGTGGAGTACGAGTTCCGCTGCGGCGACGGGCGGCCCGAGGTGCGCCGCTATGTGCGCGGCTTCCGCTTCCCCACCCGCGAGTACCTGCTGCAGGTGCGCTTTGCGGACGGGGCGACGCCCCGGCGCTGCTTCCGGGTCTGGCAGCCCACCGTGGGAGCGGCCTGCACCGACCGCCAGGAGCTGCGGCTGACCACGTGGAACTCGGTCCACCTGCTCGAACACGGCATGCGGCCGGGGATGTACGGCATCCGCTGGGAGTGGGCCTAGCCTTCGCAGCGGGCGGCCTGCGGCAGCCAGCGGCGCAGCCGGTCGTCGGTGAGGTTGGCGCCGCAGGCCACGGTGCCCACCGACAGGCCGGCGAAGGCCGCCGGATCGGCCAGCACCGCCGCCGCCCCGGCCGCCCCGGCCGGCTCGGTGACCAGCCCCAGCGTCCGGTGCAGCAGCCGCATCGCCGCCACGATCGCCTCATCGGGCACCACCACCACATCGTCCACGCAGCGCCGCATGACCTGCAGGGCGTAGGGGATCGGCACCCGCACCGCGATGCCGTCGGCGATGGTGTCGGCCGTGGGAGTGGTGATCAGCGCGTGCTCGTGCCAGGAACGGGCCATGGCGGGCGCGCCCTCGGCGGCGACCGCGATCACGCGCGTGCCGGGCCAGGCGTGCTTGATCCAGGTCCCCACGCCGCCGGCCAGCGCCCCGTTCCCCAGCGGGACGAGCAGCACCTCCAGCGGGTCGGCGACCTGGCGGGTGAGCTCCCAGGCGATGGTGCCCGCCCCCTCGGCGATGCGCGGCTCGTCCCCGTCGGTCACCAGGCGCCCTCCACCGGCCCGGGCGTGGGCGATGGCCCGCGCCCGGGCCTCGTCGAAGTCCCGGCCGCCCAGGCGGACCTCGGCGCCCAGGCGCCGCATCGCCGCCACCTTCACCGGGCTGGCGTTCTCGGCGGCGAAGACGGTCAGCGCCCGGCCGCGGCGGCGCGCCGCATACGCCATGCCCTGCCCGAAGTTGCCCACCGAGGCGGTCACCAGCGGCTCGGTGTCATCCGCCGGCAGATGCGCCATGAACCAGTCGGCGCCCCGGCCCTTGAAGGAGCGGATGGGATTGCCGGTCTCGTCCTTGACGACGGCCCGCCGCACCCCCAGCGCCTTGGCCAGCTCGGCGCTGTCGTGCGCGGGGGAGCCGGTGAACACCGGGTCGATGGCACGGGCGGCTCGTTCGATGCCCTCGGCGGTCGGCAAGGGCCGGCGGGACGGCGGCAGGTCGCGCATGCCTCCAGACTAGTGACCGAATGTGCACAGAAAGTGTGCATACTATGCTGATCGCGCAATGAACGTGCATGAACGGCCTTCCGGACGGTGAAACATCGACCTGGACGACATCGACCGGCGGATCCTGGCGCTGATCCAGCGGGACGCCCGCCTCACCGCCGCCCAGATCGGCGAGCGGGTGGGCCTGTCGGCCTCGGCGGCGCACCGCCGCCTGCAGCGGCTGTGGCGGAGCGGGGTGATCGAGGCTCAGGTCGCGGTGGTCAACCCCAAACTGGTCGGCCGCCCGCTGGTGATGATCGTGGGGGTGGAGATCGAGCGGGAGCGGCCGGAAGACCTGCACGAGCTCAAACGCTGGCTGGCCGCCGAGCCGGCCGTGCAGCAGGCCTGGTACGTCACCGGCGAATCCGACTTCACCCTGGTGATCACCGCCCGGGACGCCGAGGACTACGACGCGTTCATGCAGCGCCTGGTCGCCGAGAACCGCAACGTCCGCCGCTTCCGCACCAGCATGGCGCTGTCCACCCTCAAACGCGGACTGGCCGTCCCCGTGGAGGAATAGATCCTCCGACCCGCCGCCCCGGAAAAGCCGCAGTGCGCCCGCGGCGGTCGCCGCAAGGTCAGCGCAGCGGCGCCACCGGGCCGTCCGGGCGCTGCCGGCGGGCGCCCACCACCGACTCGGTCAGCTCGGCCACCTCCTGCTCCGGCAGCCGCCGGTACCCGTCGGCGGTGACCGTCGCGATGGTGGGGAAGATCCGCCGGGCCAGATCGGGGCCGGCGGTGGCCGCATCGTCCTCGGCGGCGTCATAGAGGGCCTGCACGCACACCGCCGCCGCCTCCGCCTCGGTCAGGTCCGGCCGGTACAGCTTCTTGAGCGCGCCGCGGGCGAACGGGGAGCCGGACCCTTCGGCGTGGAAGTCCCGGGACTCCTGCGGCATCCCGGTGATGTCGTAGTTGTAGATGCGGCCGACCCCGGCGTCCAGGTCATAGCCGGCGAACACCGGCACCACCGCCAGGCCCTGCATGGCATGGGCCAGATTGGCCCGGATGACGGCGCCCAGCCGCCGGGCCTTGCCCGGCAGCGACAGCTTCGCCGACTGCAGCTTCTCGTAGTGCTCCAGCTCCACCTGCAGCAGCCGGATCATCTCCAGGGCCAGGCCCACGGTGCCGGCCATCGCCACCGCCGAGTGCTCATCGGCCCGGTGGACCTTCTCCAGGTCTTTTTGCGCGATCAGGTTGCCGGAGGTGGCGCGCCGGTCACCGGCCAGCATCACCCCCTCCGGGTAGCGCACCGCCACGATCGTCGTGCCGTGCGGGATGTCCGGCATGGGGTGCGAGCCGTCGCGGACCCGGTTGACCGGCAGCAGCTGCGGCGCGGTCCGGCTGAGCAGCTCGACGAAGGACGCCGTGCCGACGGCGAAGAACTCCGCGGGCAGTCCCTGCCCCCGCTCCCGCTCTGTCATCGCTGCCCCCTTCGTCGTGGTCGCCGTGCGCTGATCCCGATCTTTGCACGGCCGGGCGGGTCACCGCACACGGCGCGACGAACGCGATCTTCGGCCGTGAATCCGTGGAGCGCGGACGCGCCGCCTGAGCAGGGGCGGCACCGGCCGGCCTCGGGAATGCGAAGTGAACACAGAGTCATCAGTTGTGGGCAATACGCTTAATTTTTCGCCCTTGCCGGGCCGGGTCTCCTTAATGACGATTTGACAAGGGTCAAGGGCAGTTCAACCCTCTCCACCCACACCCGCAGGAGGCACCGTGAGGATGAGACCCGTCCGCCTGGCCGCCCTGGCCGCAGCCGCCGCGACGGCGACGGCCACAACCCTGCTGACCGCGCCGGCGGCCACCGCCGCCCCGGCGCCGTCCGACCCGGGCCGCCTGGCCGCCACCCTGGCCGAGCGTCTCGGCTCCCGAAGCGCGGGCTCCTACTACGACAACGCCCGCGGCAAGCTCGTGGTGACCGTCTCCGACGACGCCGCCGCCCAGACCGTCGCCCGCGCCGGCGCCCTGCCGCGCCGCGTCGCCCGCAGCGGCGCCGAGCTGCAACGGATCATGGCCGACTTCGACCGTTCCATCGACGTGGCGGGCACCGCCTGGGCCATCCAGCCGGCGTCCAACCAGGTGGTGCTGACCCTGGACGCCACCGTCACCGGCGCCGAACTGGCCAAGGTGCGCGCCATCGCCGCCAAGTACGGTACCGCCGTGCGCATCGAGCAGGTCTCGGGGACCTTCCGCACCACGATCGCCGGCGGCCAGGCCATCTACGCCTCCGGCGCGCGCTGCTCACTGGGCTTCAACGTGCGCGACAACAGCGGCAACCTCTACTTCCTGACCGCCGGTCACTGCACCAACATCTCCTCGACCTGGTACGCCAACTCCAGCGGGACCACCGTGCTGGGCACCCGCGTCGGCACCAGCTTCCCCGGCAACGACTACGGCATCGTCCGCTACACCAACACCGGCATCGCCAAGCCCGGCACCGTGTACCTGTACGGCGCCGGCGAGCAGGACATCACCTCCGCCGGCAACGCCTACATCGGCCAGTCGGTGCGCCGCAGCGGCAGCACCACCGGCGTGCGCAGCGGCATCGTGACCGCCCTCAACCAGACCGTCCGCTACGCCGAGGGCACCGTGTCCGGCCTGATCAGGACGACGGTGTGCGCCGAGCCGGGCGACAGCGGCGGCCCGCTGTTCGCCGGCACCACCGCGCTGGGGTTGACCTCCGGCGGCAGCGGCAACTGCCTGTGGGGCGGCACCACCTTCTTCCAGCCCGTCACCGAACCGCTGAGCGTCTACGGCGTCAGCGTCTACTGAGAACGGATCCGCCGGACCCGGCCGGCGGTTCCACCCTGTCGTTCCCGAAGACCACGGCCGGAGATGAGGCCATGGCCCGCGGCGCCACCGGGCGTCCGCGCGGCACGGCGGGGGCCCCCCCCCCCCCGGCGCCCCCCCCCCCCCCCCCCCCCCCCCCC